>WNFC01000691.1_pt1 | contig 34042 bp, 32 predicted proteins | sample 5400541 | NCBI WGS metagenome assembly WNFC01 (sample SAMN13153342, study PRJNA577476) | soil metagenome | isolation source: 120 cm saprolite under Douglas fir tree site 2 hole 2 replicate 1 | place: USA:California | collected 2015-04-18
GGGGTAACCCCGGTCACGATGTCCTCGGCCATCCCGTACAGCAGCGGCAGCGCGCCGGCGACCACGCCGCCGGTCTCGTTGATGTGCTCCACCCCGGGCCCGATGAGCTTGGCGTGACCCACGATGGTGCGGACGATCCCGGCGCACTCCTCCAGGTTCCCGGCGATGCGGGTGAGCAGGCTGCCCACCCAGAACAGGTAGAACGCCAGGCCGGCGATCAGCAGGACGACATCGATGACCGTGAAAACGACCAGCCCCGTCACGACTTAACCTTCCCGAGCACGCGGCCGAGGAACAGATGGTGCTGCAGGCCCTCGGCGAGAACGGCCTCGACGCCGGTGGCCACCTGCGGGATCAGCACGGTGTCCGCGGTGTTCGCCGCGGCCGCCTTGAGCGTGTCCCTGACGGCGACCACCCGGCGGTCGATGATCTTCACGAAGTAGATGAGCAGGCTCAGCAGGGCGGCGACCGCGACCACCACGACGATGCCGAGGATGTTCGCGATCGTCCACAGGTTGTGCTCGGTCGAGGACATGGCCAGCGTGTGCATCGCTACCCTCCCAGCCTGGCGCGGCCGCGCTGCAGGCCGCCGATGATGATCGTGGCGTGCTCGATCGTGGTGCGCAGCGCGCCGAGCGGCGCGGTGTTATGTACCGCCTCGGTCAGCGCGTCGTTGATCTTCGGTGCCTCGTTGCCGATCGACCGGGCCAGCATCAGGATCGGCACCACGAGCGCCACGACGACCAGGACGATCACGATGCCGATCGTGTAGCCGATCACCCAGCCCGTGGTGCTGGTCCCCGCGGCAAGGACTTGCGGTTCCATGGACGGCTCCTCAGACTGTTTCGCAGAAGTCGCGGACGGGCTTCAGGCTCGCGTTGACCGAGGTCAGCCGCGCGGGCACCGTGCTCGTCAGGCTCGCGACGGCCTGCACGCCCCCGGTGGTCGCGACGAGCGTCTTCCGGATCGCCCTGAGGTGGAAGACGACCCGGAGCAGGCCGACCGCGGTGATCGCGATGATCAACGCGGCGACGATCAATGTGAACCAGGCGGCTGCTGGCATGGCCGTTCTCCTTCTTGCTTAGCCGAGTAGCTTGGCAACGGAGCCGGCGTACCTGACCGCGCCGACTGAGACTTCCTTGACGGTGCTGTCGGTGACGGCCAGTGCCTCCGGCACGCCGCTGAGCTCACCGACGAGGGCCACCCCGCCGGACAGGATGTCGTCGGTGGCGCCCCGGATCCGCTCCAGCGCCGCGAGGACGCGGTTCAGCAGGAAGATGACCACCGGCAATACCACGACCAGCAAAATCGCGTTGCCTATCCACCACAAGACCATCGTCGTTCTCCTCAGCTCGCGGGCTGGTACGGAATGAAGAATCTGCGGAAGACCCGGGTCAGGGCCATCAGCGCGGCCCGCATGCCCAGGGTGAAGCCCCGGGCTGGGGTGGCGGAAGCGGCCGCGATCTGCTCGGCGGACTCGCCCCGTTCGATCCGCTCGATCCGGTCCTGCATGTTCGCGGAGAAGTCGCGCATCAGCACGGCGGTGACGTCGGCGATCATGCCCCGGCCGTACTGTGCTGCCGCGCCGGACAGCTGCAGGTCCTGGGTGACGCCGACCTTGGTGCTCCGGCCCGCGCGGGCCAGCGTCGCCGTCACGACCATGCTGGCCTGGCCCCGTCCCTTCTCGTCGGCGCCGCTGGCGTGGACGACCACGCGTTTGGCCGCCTCGTCGCGCTCCGTGATGTCCGCGGTGCCGGCGAACTGCAGGCGCACCGGGCCCATCCGGACGGCGACCTTGCCCTTGTACTTCTCGTCGCCGAGGTCCTCGGTGAGTTCGGCGCCCGGCAGGCACGCAGCCACCTGGGGGATGTTCTCGAAGAACTGCCAGACCTTCTCGACCGGCTCAGCGACCTCGAACTCATTCTTGATCAGCATCGGGTCTCTCTCTTCAGGTAAGCGTCGGGGTCTTTCTCGAACGCCTGGCGGCAGCCGGCGCAGCAGAAGTAATAGTCGGCGCCTTCGTGCGTCACCGGACGGCCGTCCGGGGACACGGTCATCCCGCAGACCGGGTCGACGGCCTGCGCAGGCCGTGAAGCCTGCTGCGTTCCTTCCTGCTTCGCGGACCGGGCCGCGGGCGTGCGGACCCTTGACCCTGCCAGCGCGCCGGAGGCCCGCAACTGGACCAGTTCGGCCAGGATGGCGACCGCGATCTCCTGGTGCGTCGTGCGGCCCAGGTCCAGGCCGGCCGGCACCCGCACCCGGTCGAGCTGATCCTTCGGCACCCCCCGGTCGGCGAGATAGCCGAGCACGGTAGCCCCGCGCCGGCGCGACCCGACCAGGCCCAGGTAGGCGGGCCTGGCGGCGACCGCGCGCTCGAGCACGTCCTCGTCGTCATGACCCTGAGTGGCCACGATGATCATAGAGCGCTCATCCGCGCTTCCAGCCGTGAAATCGGGGCCCCGTATGAGATCTGCCCGCCAGCCCAGGGTCCCGGCCAGGGTGGCCAGCGTGCGGGCCATCGGGGAATCACCGATGATCACCAGGTGCGGCACCGGCAACACCGGCTCGATGTAGACCTCGAGTGCCCCCTCGCTCTGGCAGGAGATCGGGATCACGGTCATGCCGTCCGGGACCGCCGCGCCGAACTGTTCCGGGGTCCCGAGCAGCAGCAGCCTGGCCGTGCCCTCCGCCATGACCCGCTGCGCCTCGCGGATCACCACCGGCTCGGCGCAGGCACCGCCGATCCAGCCGTGCAGTTCGCCCTCGGCGGTGATGATAGCGCGCGAGCCTGACTGGCTGGAGGACGGGCTCTGCCGCCAGACCACGGTCGCCAGCGCGAACGCCTCCCCGCGGCGGGTCAGCTCGCCCATCTCCTCCAGCACGCCCAAGCCTTCCATCAGCAACTCCGTGTCAGTCGTCGGAACGTACCGGCGGCGCGCCGGAGACGTCGCGGCGATAGGTGATCGCTTCCCACACCCGGTCGGGAAGCAGCGGCATGTCGATATTGCGGACGCCCATGCCCGACAGCGCGTCCATGACGGCGTTGACGTAAGCGGCCGGGCCACCCACCGCGGCGCACTCGCCGATGCCCTTGGCGCCGATCGGGTGGTGCGGGCACGGGGTGACGACCTCGCTGTGCAGTTCGAAGCCGGGCGTTTCCCAGGCGGTAGGCAGCAGGTAGTCCATGTAGTTCGAGCCGACGCAGTTGCCGTCGGCGTCGAAAGTGATGAACTGCATGTTGGCCATCGCGTAGGCCTCGGTCAGGCCGCCCATGATCTGGCCCTCGACGATCATCGGGTTGATCCGCACCCCGCAGTCGTCCACCGCGACCAGCTTGAGCACGTCCCACACGCCCGTTTCCGGGTCCACCTCGACGGTGACGATGTACACCGCGAACGGCCAGGTGAGGTTGGGCGGGTCGTAGTAGGCGGTGTTCTCCAGGCCGGGCTCCATGCCGTCCGGCATGTTGCTGTACGCGGCCATCGCGCACTCCTGGATGGTGACGCCGCGGTCGGGGGCGCTGCGGACGTAGAACCGGCCGAGCTCCCACTCGACGTCCTCTTCTGACACCTCGAGCAGGTGCGCCGCCAGCTTGCGGGCCTTGGCGCGGATCTTGCGGGAGACCATCGCGACCGCCGCCCCCGCCACCGGCGTGCTGCGGGAGGCGTAGGTGCCCATGCCGAACGGCGCCGTGTCGGTGTCGCCTTCCTCGACGACGATGTCATCGGCCGGGATGCCGAGCTCGTGGCTGACGATCTGGGCCCAGGTCGTCTCGTGCCCCTGGCCCTGGCCCCTCGCGCCGGTGCGGACGATGGCCTTGCCCGTCATGTGTACCTTGAGCTCGGCCGAGTCGAACATCTTGATGCCGAGGATGTCGTACTCGCGGCTGTTGCCCGCGCCGAGCGGCTCGGTCATGGTCGAGATGCCAAGACCGAGCAGCCGGCCCCGTTCCCGGGCCTCCCGCTGCTGCCTGCGGAAGTCCTGGTAGTCGACGGCCTTCAGCCCGACCTCGAGGCACTTGGCGTACTGGCCGGAGTCGGTCAGGAAGCCGAACGGGGTCCGGTGCGGGAACTGATCGTCCCGGACGAAGTTCATCCGCCGGAACTCGGCCTGGTCCATGCCGAGATCATCCGCCGCCGCCTGGACCATCCGCTCCTGGAAGAACATCGCCTCGGTGACCCGGAACGAGCACCGGTACGCGACCCCGCCGGGGGCCTTGTTGGTGTAAGTCCCCCGCGCCGTCAGGTGCGCGACCGGGATGTCGTAGGCCGCGAACGCAGAGTGCAGCAGTCCGATCTTGAACTTGCTCGGCTGGGCGTCGGAGAAGAACGCGCCGTGGTCGGCGTCGCAGTGCATCCGGACGCCGAGGATCTTGCCGTCGCGGCGCAACGCCATCTCGCCGTCCAGGTAGATGTCCCGGGCGAAGCCGGTCGAGATGAGGTTGCCCGACTTGTCCTCGATCCACTTGACCGGCCGCTCGAGCAGGATCGAGGCCAGGATCGAGCAGACGTACCCGGGGTAGACCGGGACCTTGTTGCCGAAGCCGCCGCCGATGTCCGGGGAGATGATCCGGATCATGTGCTCGGGCAATTCGGCCACCAGCGCGACCGCGGCGCGGATGATGTGCGGCGCCTGCGTGGTCATGTACACGGTGAGCTTGGAGGTGGCCCGGTTGAAGTCCGCGATCGACCCGCAGCACTCGATCGGCGACGGGTGCGAGCGCGGGTAGTGCAGCTTCAGCCTGGAGACCACGTCGGCCTGCTCGAACGCCCGGTCGGTTCCGGCCGCGTCGCCGACCTCCCAGTCGTAGATGACGTTGCCCCGCTGCTGCTCCTTGTCGTCGCGGATGACCGGCGCGCCGTCGGCGACCGCCTGCCACGGGTTGACGATGACCGGCAGCGGCTCGTACTCGACGTCAATGGCCTCGCACGCGTCCTTGGCGATGTACGGGTCATCGGCGATGACGCAGGCGACTTCCTGGCCCTGGAACCGCACCTTGTCGGTGGCCAGCACCGCCTGGGTGTCGTAGGACAAGGTCGGCATCCAGGCCAGGTTCCTGGTCGCCATCATTTCGCCGGTAAGGACCAGATGCACGCCGGGGATGTCCCAGGCCTTGCTGGCGTCGATGGACTTGATCCGCGCGTGCGCCAGCGGGCTGCGCAGGATCTCCATGTGCAGCATGCCGGGCAGCGTGATGTCGTCGGTGTAGTTGCCCTTGCCGCGGATGAAGCGGTTGTCCTCGACACGCTTGCGGCTCGCGCCCAGCCCGCCGATCTTGATTTCGTCCAGTGCCTGTGACACGTTTGGCCTCCCCTAGCTACCGGACTCGGATCTGAGCTTGGCGGCCGCCCACAGCACCGATTTGACGATGTTCTGGTAGCCGGTGCAGCGGCACAGGTTGCCGGAAAGCGCCCAGCGCACGTCTTCCTCGGTGGGGTCGGGATTTTCCGCGAGCAGCGCCTTGGCGGCCATCATCATGCCCGGCGTGCAGAACCCGCACTGCAGCCCGTGCTCCTCCTTAAAGCCCTCCTGAAGCGGGTGCAACTCGCTGGCGGTGGCCAGGCCCTCGACGGTGCTGATCTCGTGCCCGTCGACCTGGACGGCCAGCATGGTGCAGGACTTCACCGGCCGGCCGTCGACCAGGACCGTGCACGCGCCGCAGTTCGTCGTGTCGCAGCCCATGTGCGTGCCGGTCAGGGCGAGCCCGCGGCGGATCAGGTGGGACAGCAGCAGCCGCGGCTCCACCTCGGCGATCTTCTTCTCGCCGTTGACCGTGAACTTGATCCGGCGTACCGGAACCTCGCTTGCGGCCTGGCCGTCCTGGTCTTCGTAAACGATCGTCGTCATCTCAGGCTGCCCTTTCCGCCTCTTGTGTGGTCCCGCCCACGCCGCTCAGCAAGCGCAGCACGAACGTGCGCACCATGTGCCGCTTATATTCGGCGCTGCCGCGATGGTCGGTCCTTGGTCGCGCGGCCTGCGCCGCGAGCTCGGCGGCCTGCCCGATGCTGTCGGGCGTCAGCGGCCGCCCGGTCAGCGCCTCGGCCGCCGCGGTGGCCCCGATGGTGGATCCCCCGACCCCGGTCAGCGCGATGCCCGCCCTGGTCACGTTCTCACCGACCGTCTCCACTGCCACCGCGACCCCGACCGTGGCGAAGTCGCCGACCCGGCGCTCCAGCTTGAGGTAGCCGCCGGACCTGGTGCCCTTCGCCGCGGGTATCACGGCCTCCACGGCGATCTCGTCCGGGTCGAGGACGTTCTGGAAGGGCCCGGTGACGAAGTCCGCGAGCGGGATGGCGCGCGCGCCGCGCGGCCCCCGCGCGACCACCGAGCCGCCCAGCGCCAGCACCACCGACGCCCAGTCCCCCTGCGGATCAGCGTGGCACAGCGAGCCGACGAGCGTGCCGCGGTTGCGGACGATGGGATCGGCGATCAGCGGCGCCGCCGCGGCCATGGTGGGCTGCGTCGTCTTCAGCAGCCCCGAGCGCTCCAGGTCAGCGTGGCGGCACAGGGCGCCGATGCGCAGGCTGCCGTCCGGGTCGGCTCGGTGGTAGTTCAGGCCGGGCACGTTGTTGATGTCTACGACAAGCTCCGGTGAGGCGAAGCGCAACTTCATCAGCGGTACCAGGCTCTGGCCGCCGGCCAGCACCTTGGCGTAGTCCCCGCCGTCGTGCAGCAGGCCGACCGCCTCGTCGAGCGAACGCGGCGCCTCATAGCGGAACCGAGACGGATACATGCGATCCTCCAGTGTCTTTATCGCTCGGGCTCGTCGCGCAGGCTGGATTCCGGGTGTCGCGATTCAGGGTCGGCCACGGCCACCGGGAGCGAGTCCTCCTCGGGGTCGGGCCGCGGCTGCTGGTGCGGCGGCCACGGTCCCGCCACCGGCTGGCCTGCGACCTTGAGGTAGTCGATCAGCTCGGGCCAGGCCCAGACGGTCGGGCTCTTCCCGGTCTTCGGAGCGTGCTCGATCAGTTCATAGAGCCGCGGATTACCGCGGCTGTGCCCGTCGGATTCAATTCGCATGCCGCATGCTCCTGCTCTGGACAAGCGCCATCGCTTGTAACCCGTCACATGATCCGCTGGCCCGGACCGGCCCGCAATACGGGAATAAGTGCTTGCTTAAGGTGCTGGTCGCCGGGCGTTTACGATCTCCGCCGGTCCCGGCGTTTGCCGGTCTCCACTGGTTTTCAGCTCCAGATCGTGACATAGACCGGCGGCCGGAACCTGGACGGCGGAACCCCGCCGGCCGGCGAGCGCATCAGGTGCATGGCTTCCGGTGTGCCGAGGTAGCGCCGGAACGAGCTGACCGCCGCGCTCTGGTGCTGCCGTTCCAGCACCGTGACGTGCCAGCAGGCGTCCATCCGGCAACCGGGCAGGTCGACGCGGGATAGCTCGCCGCGGCGCAATCGCTGGGCGACCAGGTGCTCGACCGCGGGCGCGACCCCCGTCCCGTCCGCCGCGGCCGCCCAGGCCGCGGTCTGGTTGGGGAAGACCCGGACCTGGTCCTCGGCAATGCCTAGGCTGGTCAGCATCTGCCCGGTCTCGCTGTCGGGGTCCGTGCCGGACGGGTCGACGAACCACAGCCACTGGCGCGGGCCGCCGCGCAGCCGGGACTGGCCGGCGGTCACCACGACGAGCCGGTACTTGAAGATCGGCTCGGTCATCAGGGCCAGGCCGGGATCCTCCGGCATCGCGGACGAGATCGCGACGTCCGCGAGCCGGTTGGCGATCAGGACGCCCATCTCCTTGGTCACCGCGACCCCGGCCGACACCTCGACCGCGCCGGGGAAGCGCTTGGTGAACGCCTCGGTCAGCGGGCTGATCACGAACTCGGCGATGGTGGAGGTGGACACCACCCGCAGTTGCTCGGGCGCGCCCTGGGCGGCCCGCACGGCGGCGTGCGCCTCGGCGCCGAGCACGACGATCTGCGACGCGGTGGCCAGCAGCCGGGAGCCTCCAGCGGTCAGCGTCATGCCGACCGGTCCCCGGGTGACCAGCTGATCGCCTAGGTGCAGCCGGAGCGCCGACAGGGCCTGGGAGACCGCCGACTCGCTCACGCCGAGCGCGTTGGCGGCGGCGGTCACCGAGCCGAGCCGGGCCACCAGGACGAACGCGTTGAGCTGAGTAAGCGTCATGGCATTGTCATTATGCCCGCTGGCCCGCGGGCGAAGACCATCGCCGACCCAGCGGGAGTTAGCTGCCCGCGGTTATCCAGGCGGTGGGGTTGGGGGCCCGGCCGGGGCGGTCGCCGCCGCTGGTTTGGCCGGTACAGCGGAAGCCGAGGGAGCTGAGCGTCTGGGCGGCGGTCGGGTGGCCCGCGGCCGGGTCGGCGGCATAGTCGCTGACCAGCAGGCGGCCGGTCTCCGGCCGGACGGTCTGCTCCAGGTGGTGGCGGATCAGGTCGGCGCGGCGTGCCCGGGGCGCCGAGTCGAGCAGGATGTGCACGTAGTCGAAGCGCAGGCCGGCGGGCGGCAGCCAGTCGACGGCGTTGCCGGTCCAGATGCGGTCGGCCCACTGCGGCAGCCGCCGCCTGGCGAGTTCGGCGAGGGCTGGCGATATGTCGACACCGTAGGGCTCGACGGCCAGGCCGCGTTCGGCGCACCAGGCGGCCACCGACTCCATCAGGAGCCCGTTCGCGCAGCCGAGGTCGAGGAACGTCCCGTCGGCGGCGATCCCCTCGGTGATATGCCGCCGGGCCTGCTCGTCGCCGGATCTTCGCGGGCCTGAAGTACCGCACCGGGTACGCCGCCCACCAGTCGCGGAACTGCGGGCTGACCTCAGTCAGGGCCGCCACGAGCTCGGCGGACCGCGGGTCGCCCGGGTGCCGTCCGGTGGCGGCCCGGAACTGGCTGAGCAGGACGCGGGCGATGTTCGTGCCGGCCAGCTGCCCGCACGCCTTCACCAACCCGGGGACCATGCCCGCGCGGATGCTGTTCCTGGTGACTCCGTCCGGCCACGAACAGTACCTGGAGGGAGTCGCCGAGCTGCTCAGCCGACCCGGGCCGCCGGATCAGTCCGCGATCATCGAGCTGCGGACCCGCTATGACATCGAGCAGCTCACGCCCATGATCCCAGACCGCCGTCGCTGAGCCGGCGGGCTACAGTCGGCGGATGGCTTCGGCGGCCACGGCGCGCAGCCTGGCCCGCAGCTCGGCGCCCGCCGTCCGGCCGGTCTGGGCCTCGACGATCCTCAGGCCGGTGCCCTGCAGCGCCTTGGGCAGGTCGCCCGGCTGTTCGAGACGCTGGTAGGGCAGGCCGAACGCGGCGGCCAGGTGCTGCAGCCCAGCACCGTGGGGAGTGCCGAACAGCCGCTCGAACGAGCCGGGGAAGGCGGCCTGTTCCAGGGTGGAGAAGATGCCGCCGCCGTCGTTGTTGACCACGACCAGGCACAGGTCGGGCCGCGGCTCGCCGGGGCCGAGGGCCAGGCCGGGCGCGTCGTGCAGGAACGCCAGGTCGCCGATCAGCGCGAACGCCGGGCCGCCATGGGCCAGCGCGGCGCCGATCGCCGAGGAGGTGGTGCCGTCGATGCCGCTGGTGCCGCGGCTGGCCAGCACGCGCAGGTCGGCACGGGGAAAAAGAGTCAGATCAATATCCCGAACGGGCAGGCTTGATCCGCACCACAGCAAGGCACCTTCCGGCGCTGCGTTGGCCAGATCCCGGGCGAGCCGGGGCTCGGTCAGGTTCACGTCGTCGTCGAGGAGGGCGTCCGCCGCTCGCCGCGCCGCCTCGTCCGCCCGCCGCCAGGCGGCCAGCCAGCCCGAGACGTTAGGCATCCCGGTGAGGCGGACGGCCGGCGCGACGTCGGTGGCGGCACGCTGCGGGTCGGCCCACCGCCCAGGTCCCTGCGCGACGACCACGTGCCTGCGGGCCGACCTGGAGCCGAGGAACGCGCTCTGGGCCCGGGAGAGCCCGGGCCGACCCGCCGAGACGATCAGGTCGGGCCGGTGCGCCGTCACGAACTCCGGCGTGGCGAGCAGGTACTGGTAGGCGGACAACGCGTTCGGCCCGCGCCTGGCGCCGGACGAGGGCTCGGCGAGCACGGGCCAGCCAGCCCGTTCGGCCAGCTCTACGAGCGCCAGCGCGTCGTAGTCGCCGTCTCCGCAGACCACCACCCCGCGTTCGGTCCACGGCAGCTCGATCTTGTTCCCGGCTGCTCCCCCGTCATCGGCTGGCCGGTCCTCGGCTGGCCGGTCCTCGAAACGTGTCCACGGCTGCCCGCCGGGACGTCCGTCCAGGGGTTCGGGCCACTCCCCGTCGCTCCCTTCCCCCGGCACGAGCGGCTCGCGGAAGGGCAGGTTGAGGTGCACCGGGCCGGCCAGGCCGCCTGCGCGGCCCGCCGCGTGCGCCCAGGCCTGGCAGGCCAGCGAGCGCCAGTAGCCGGCCATGCCCGGCCGGGCCTCGGGCAGGCCGGCCTCGCAGAACCAGCGCACCGCGCTGCCGTACAGCTTGATCTGGTCTATCGCCTGGTTGGCGCCGATTCCCCGCAGCTCAGGGGGCCGGTCGGCGGTGAGCACGAGCAGCGGGACGGCTGACTCGTCGGCCTCGATCACCGCCGGGTGGAAGTTGGCCGCCGCTGTGCCCGAGGTGCACAGCACCGCCACCGGGCGGCGGCTGGCCTTGGCCAGGCCGAGTGCGGTGAACGAGGCCGAGCGCTCGTCGATCCGGACGTGGAGCCGCACCCGCTGGTGCTGTTCGGCCTCGAAGAAGGCCATGGCCAGCGGCGTGCTGCGCGACCCGGGTGCCAAGACCACCTCGCGCAGCCCGCACCTGATCAGCTCGTCGGTGAACGTGACCCCGAACGCGGTGGACGGATTCACCGACGTCACAATCCGCCCGCCGAGCCGGGCAGGAAGCGCGGCGAGTCCGGCAGGAAACGCGCGGCAGCCGCGGCCCGCTCCCGCCAGGGGGCCGGGTCGGCCTCCCAGCGAGCCAGCTGACCGGGGTCGACGGCCGGGCGGCGGACCGGCAGCTCCCCCGCCTCGGACGCCAGCGGGTCAGCGGTGACATCCCCGGCCAGCAGGGACATGGTGCCCAGGCCGCAGGCATAAGGCAGCTCGGGCAGCGCGGCGGCCAGCGCTACCCCGGCGGCGAGCCCGACCGAGGTGTCGACGGCGCTCGACACCACCACGGGGAGACCGCAGGCCTCCGCCACCTGAAGCGCCGCGCGGACCCCGCCGAGCGGCTGGACCTTCAGCATCACGATGTCGGCTGCGCCGGCCGCCCGCACCCGCAGCGGGTCCTCGGCCCGGCGGATCGACTCGTCGGCGGCGACTGGGATATCGATATGTCGACGGAGCTCGGCCATTTCGTCCAGAGTGGCACAGGGCTGCTCGGCGTACTCGAGCCCGAACCGCGCCAGCAGCCGCAGCATCCGCGCCGCCTGCCCGGGCTCCCAGCCGCCGTTGGCGTCCACCCGGATCTTGCCGTCCGGCCCGAGCGCCGCCCGGACCGCCTCGACCCGCTCGATGTCCTCCGCCTCAGCCTGACCGCGCTCGGCCACCTTGACCTTCGCGGTCCGGCAGCCAGAACCGGAAACGATCTCGATCGCCTGCTCGGGCCCGACCGCGGGAACGGTCACGTTGACCGGGATCCGGTCCCTGACCGGCGCCGGCCACGCCTGCGTCGCGGACTCGATCGCGCTGGCCAGCCACCGGGCGCTCTCCTTCGGCCCGTACTCCGCGAACGGCGAGAACTCCCCCCACCCCGCGGGCCCCTCGATCAGCGCGCCCTCCCGCACCGTGATCCCCCGGAACCTGACCGGCATCGGAATCGCGAACGCCCGCAACCCCCCGATCATCCGCGCGATCATCGGCCGTCTCCATGATCGTGGACGTTTACAGCCGCTATAGGGGCTGTAACGGTCCACGATATGCAGAGTTCGCGGGCGCGGGCCGTCTGCTGGGGACCATGGGGCCAGTGGGGCGTGGAGGCTGAGGAAATGGGGCGGGTCGAGGGCGGCGGGCGGGTCGAGGGCGGCGGGCGGAGCGAGGGCGGCGGGCGGAGCGAGGGGGTCATGGGCGGCGGGCGGAGCGAGGGGGTCATGGGCGGCGGGGGAACTTGGCGAAGTCGGGGGGGCGCTTCTCCTTGAAGGCGTCGCGGCCCTCCTGGGCCTCCTCGCTCATGTAGTAAAGCAAGGTGGCGTCACCGGCGAACTGCTGCATGCCCGCCGCGCCGTCGGTCACCGCGTTGAGCGCGCCCTTGAGCATCCGCAGCGCCAGCGGGGACTTGGCCAGCAGCTCGCGAGCCCAGGTGATCGTCTCCTCCTCCAGCGACGCCAGCGGGACCACGGTGTTGACCAGGCCCATCTCCAGCGCTTGGTGCGCGTCGTACTGACGGCACAGGTACCAGATCTCGCGGGCCTTCTTGAGCCCCACCGTGCTGGCGAGCAGCCAGGACCCGTAGCCGCCGTCGAAGGAACCCACCTTCGGCCCGGTCTGGCCGAAGATCGCGTTGTCCGCCGCGATGGTCAGGTCGCAGCAGACGTGCAGCACGTGCCCGCCGCCGACCGCGTAGCCGGCCACCATGGCGATCACCGGCTTGGGCGTCCGCCGGATCTGTACCTGCAGGTCGAGCACATTGAGCCGGCCCACGCCGCGATCATCGATGTAACCGTCGTCGCCGCGGATCTTCTGGTCGCCGCCCGAGCAGAACGCCTTATCACCCGCGCCGGTGAGAATGATCACACCGATACCCGGATCGTCGCGCGCGACGTTGAACGCGTTCGAAAGTTCGAACAGCGTCGTCGGCCGGAACGCGTTTCGCACTTCAGGCCGGTTTATGGTGATCTTCGCAATGCCTTCCGCGGTCTCATAGACGATGTCGGAGTAGTCCTTTCCGGGTTCCGGGCCAGACCGCTGCCATTCGATCACTCGTAACCTCCCAGAGTCAGGGTTCTAACCTTAACGATCGTGACAATGCGTCCTTTGCACGCGGTCCTGGTCAAGCAGGCGACCCCGCGGCTGGTGGAGATGCTGGCGGCCGCGCTCGACGGTACCGGGCCCGCGATCCTGCCACTCGACGCCGGGCTGCCTGCCGCGCGGCTAGCCGAGTTGATCGCTGCCCTCGGCCCCGGCTCGATCGAGGATGCGGAGGGTGTCACCAGGGTTCGTTCGGCCGAAAAAAAGGGAGTCGCCGAAGGTACGGCGGTCATCGTCGGCACCTCCGGGTCTACCGGCGCGCCCAAGGGGGTGGAGCTAAGCGCGGCCGCGCTGCGGCACTCGGCGCGGGCCTCACTGGCCAGGGTGGGCGCCCGGCCCGGCGAGCGCTGGCTGTGCTGCCTGCCCGCCACGCACGTAGCCGGCCTGCAGGTGCTGGTGCGCTCGCTCGTCAGCGGCACCGAGCCGGTGCTGGCCGAGCGGGCCGACGCCGAGACGGTGGCAGCCTCTGGCTGCGCGCACGTCTCGCTGGTCCCGACCCAGCTCCGCCGGCTGCTCGGTCATGATGTCGATAGATCGACACCGCTGGCCGGGTTCTCCTCGGTGCTGCTGGGCGGGGCCGCGGCGCCGGCCGGCCTGCTGGACACCGCGCGGGCCGCGGGCGTGCCGGTGGTGACCACCTACGGCATGACCGAGACCTGCGGCGGCTGCGTGTACGACGGGGTTCCGCTGGACGGCGTCCGGGTGGTGGTCGGTGCTGACAGTGCTAGCCCGGAGGGACAACCCCCCGGAACCCCCCGCGGCCGGGGGGGTGCCACCCCCCCGGACCCCCCCGGCGGGAGCCGGATCTGGATTGGCGGGCCGGTGCTGTTCTCGGGGTACCGCGGTGACCGGGACGCCTCCGCGGCGCTCGTCGACGGGTGGTTCCGCACCGGCGACCTGGGCCGCCTAGACTCCTCGGGACGGCTGACCGTGCGCGGCCGCGCGGATGACGTCATCAACACCGGCGGGCACAAAGTGGTCCCCGGCGAGGTGGCGGCGGCGCTGCAGACCTGCCCAGGCGTCAGCGACGTGGCGGTACTCGGGCAACCCGACCCCGAATGGGGCGAACAGGTCGTCGCGGTGGTGGTGCCGGCCGATCCGGCGGACCCGCCGGCGCTGGAATTGCTCCGTCTGCATGTGCGAGACCGGCTGCCGCGTTACGCTGCTCCCAGCAGGGTCGTAATGGTCGATGCCGTTCCGATGCTCCCAAGCGGGAAGCACGACACCGTACGGCTCAGGCAAGAGCTGCTACGGCGGGAACAAACTGAGGCGGAGAACGTTACTTAATAGTGCTCGGACAATGTCTCCCGTTGAGGACTACGCGGGGCGGCGAGGGGTACTTGGCGGAAGCCCATTGAACGACGCGTGCAGTACGTGCGTTGTTATGAGGAGGAGGGAGGTGTCTCATGCCGCGGATCGCCATGGCGACGTCAACCGTCGAGCGCATCGCCGACTCGGATGACGAGGCGAGCACGACCCGAGTGGATGATCTCATCCAGCGCGGGCGAAGCCAGGGTCACCTGTCTCTTGCGGAGCTGAGGACGGCCTTTGACCAGGCAGGCCTCACGCCGGCCGAGGGACGGTCCATTCTGCGCGAGCTGAGCGAGGCCGGCGTACGGCTGGCTAACGAGCTGGCGGAGAACCAGGGGGTGCCCAAGAGCCGTCCGGCGCGCTCCGCACCCGCCACGGCGCGAGCCGCCAAGGAGGCGGACGACGGGGACTCCGGCTCTGACACGAGCGACGACGCCGACATCGAGCTGGACTCGGTAAGTGACGCCGACGTCGTGACCCTCGAGGCGGAGGCGGCCGCGCTCAGCGACGCCGACAAGCTCACCGAGGTTGACCTGGATGACCAGACCCCCGCCATGGGCGACTCGGTCCACACCTACCTCAAGTCCATCGGACGCACCAGCCTGCTGACCGCCGAGCAGGAGGTGGACCTGGCCAAGCGGATCGAGGCCGGCCTGTTCGCCGAGCACAAGCTGGAGACCCTGGGTCTAGAGGGCGGAGTCGGGCTTGACGAGAACCTCCGGCGTGACCTTGAGATGGTCGCCGAGGACGGGCGGCGCGCCAAGGCGCACATGCTCGAGGCGAACCTGCGCCTGGTCGTTTCGGTAGCCAAGAAGTACAGCGACCGGGGCCTGTCCCTGCTTGACGTGGTGCAGGAAGGAAACCTGGGCCTGATCCGGGCGGTCGAGAAGTTCGACTACACCAAGGGCTACAAGTTCTCCACCTACGCCATGTGGTGGATCCGGCAGGCCATCCAGCGTGGCTTCGCCGACTCGGCCCGGACTATTCGGCTGCCGGTGCACGTGCTCGAGATGCTCAGCAAGCTGAGCCGGGTTGAGCGCGACATGCACCAGCGCCTGGGCCGCGAGCCGACGCCCGAGGAGCTGGCTGTCGAGCTTGACCGGACTCCGGACCAGATCGAGGAACTGCTGCGCACCAGCCGCCAGCCGATCAGCCTGGATTCGACCATCGGCGAGGACGGCGAGACCAGCATCGGCGACCTGATCGAGGACGTCGACGCGCCCGAGGCGTCGGAGCTCGTTGACCGTCAGCTGATGGCTGAGCAGCTGCGTTCGGCGCTCGACGCGCTGACGCCGCGCGAGGCGACGATCATGGCGATGCGGTTCGGGCTGTATGACGGCAACCCGCACACGCTCGACGAGATCGGCCGGGCGCTGGGTCTGACCCGCGAGCGGATCAGGCAACTCGAGAAGCAGTCGCTGTCGAAGCTGCGTCACCCGAGCCGCGCGCAGCCGCTGCTCGACTTCGCCGTCTAGCTGTTCCTTTCACGCCTCCCGGTCAATGTGCCGGACCCGACCTCCCGCCGGGTCCGGTACATTTTTGTACCCTCGGGGTATGAGCGGTACCACGACGAGACGGCGAGTGCTGCGGGTCACGGTGTCCGGCGCCGCGGAGCACCGGGCCGACCTCCTCGCGGCCGAGGAGCCGCTGGAGATCCGGGTGGACGGCGAGCCGCTCACGGTGACGATGCGCACCCCGGGAGACGACATCGACCTGGCCGCCGGGTTCTTGTTCACCGAGGGCCTGCTTTCCCGGCTCGCCGATGTGGACGAGATCCGCATGTGCGACGAGAACGTGGCGGCGGTGACCCTCAAGCCGGGACGCACGCTGGCCACCGGGCCGGGTGCGGGCCGGAACTTCCTCACCACCAGCGCGTGCGGGGTGTGCGGCAAGGACAGCATTGAGGCGATCCGGACCCGGTCGACCTTCGACGTGGCCGCCGATCCGGTCCGGGTCTCCCCCGCTGTGCTGGCCGGGCTGCCGGAGCGGCTCAAGGACGCGCAGCGGGTGTTCAGCCGCACCGGCGGCCTGCACGCGGCCGGCCTGTTCACCCCGGACGGCACGCTGCTGGCGCTGCGCGAGGACGTGGGCCGGCACAACGCCGTGGACAAGGTGGCCGGCTGGGCGCTGCGCTCCGGCCTGCTGCCGCTGTCCGGCCACGTGCTGCTGGTCAGCGGGCGCGCCTCGTTCGAGCTCGCGCAAAAGGCGATCATGATCGGGGTGCCGGTGCTCGCGGCCGTGTCCGCGCCCTCCTCGCTCGCCGCTTCGCTGGCCGAAGAGGGCGGCCTCACGCTGGTCGGCTTCCTGCGCGGCGCTACTATGAACGTCTACGCCGGCACGCAGCGGGTGGCCACCGAGGGCGCTCCCGCCCCCGCCGTCGCGGCTTCGGGTTAGGCCCCGCCCGGGGCCGCCTGGTAGAGCTCGGCGCCGTCGGCGGAAACCTCACGGGTGACCTGACCTCGGACGGCGAGCACCTCCAGGTGCGCGGCCGTCTCGTTGACAGCCTGCACGCGGCTGAACAGGTCCAGGTCACTGAACAAACGCTGGCGCCTGGTCCACTTGATCGCCTTCGCTACCTCATACGAGCTGGCGTGACCGGCCTGCACCGCCTGATGGGTCTCGGCCAGGCGTTGGTCGTGATGGGCCAGCAGCTCGTTCACCCGCTCATGGGTGCTGCCGGTGACCGGGCCGTGGGCGGGCAGCAGCCGGGCGTCGGGCAGGGCCAGGGTGCGGGCCAGCGAGTTGAGGTAGTCGCGCAGCGCCAGCCGATTGGGTGCGGCCTCAAACCCGATCGAGGGGGTGATGTGCGGGAGCACGTGGTCACCGGCGAACATGATCTCGGCCGCGGCGTCGTGGAAGATGAGGTGGCCGCGAGTGTGACCGGGGGTGTGCACCGCCCGCAGGGTCCGGGTCCGCAGGTCCAGGTCGGTCCCGTCGGCCACCCAGCGGTCCGGGTCCTCCCAGTCGACGATGGCGGGGGGCTGCCCGTCCAGCGTGGTCAGTTCGGCGGCCAGCTCCGATGCGCCCATCCTGCGCATGCTGTCGATGCCGAAGAACCTGTTCCGGTTGCCGTTGACCATTTCCCTGGTCGCGATCAGGTTCGCGCGCTCTCCCTCGCCCAGCGAGACCACGCTGCGGAACGTTTTCCGCAGCTCCACGGCGAGGGAGTAGTGGTCGATGTGAATGTGGGTCACGAAGAAGTTGCGGATGTCGCCGAGCTCGTACCCGATCTGCCGCAGCGCGGCGGTGAGCCGCTCCCTGGCTGGGACCAGCGCGATCCCGGCGTCGATCAGATCGACTCCGCCGGGATCGGTGATCGCGTAGACGTTGACCGCCTTCAGCCCGTCCATCGGCAGTGGCAGCGGGATCCGGTACACGCCCCCGCCGAGATCCTCGACCGCGGGCTCGGTCCACGCATACCTGTCCGCCGCAGCCTGGCTCATCGTGTCGCTGACCCTTCCCTTCGGACCCAAGACCCGGCGAGCCCTGAGCTACTGCTAGGTAACGATATCGGAGGGCGCTGTGCCGTCCGCGTCCCGCATACCTCCCGCCTTCCAGATGGTAGGTCCTCCCGGAAAGCAGCCGTCTGCATGGGTCAGCATCAGCCGCGCGCTTTCTATGCCTCACGGCTTGAGCTGGCATGCTCGTGCTCATCCTGCTGGGTGCCTACCTCATCACCGAGCACCTCATCCGGTAGCTAGGCCTGGCGGGCGGGGTAGCCAGGGCAGGCGGTCAGTGGCGGCTACGGCGGCGACCAGGGCGGCGCCGCAGGCGGCTAGGGCGAGGGCCGGGATCGCGTGGGCGGCCAGGGCCAGCAGCGCCAGCACGACGATCCCGGCCAGCCGGGGCCAGGAGATGACGCGCCACACCACCAGCTTGAACGCGGCATGACCGGCCAGGAACAGCGCCGGGCCGCCCAGGATCATCCACGCCGTCGGCGTCCTCGCGGTCGCGCCCGGATCGGACAGGACAATCTGGTCGGCGGCCGCGGAGACGACGATGCCCGCCACCATCACCGGATGGATGAGGTGGTACGCGGAACGGCCCAGCCGGCCCGGGTCATCCGAGCGGGCGATCTTCTCGGCCGCGGCGTCGGCGCTCTGGTCGAAGTACACCCACCACAGTGCCACCGAGGCGGCGAACGCGACGACGAAGGCGGTCACGTTGGACGCGGTGACCGACTTCACTTCGAGGGTCGCGCCGATGATGACGATCGACTCGCCCAGCGCGATCAGGATGAACCCCTGGCAGCGCTCGGCGAGGTGGCCGCCCTCGATGGTCCAGTCCGAGGTGCGTGACCGGCCGAGCCCCGGCGTCGCGAAGCCGACCGCCCCGCCGACCAGGTCCACGCCCACGGCGAGGAGCCACAGCAGGTCCCTGGCGGAGCCGTGGGCGAAGCCGCCCCCCACGGCGAGCGCCCCGCTGACCACGCACCAGGCCAGGATGCGCTCGAAGTTGGCCTGCAGCGCCTGGCCGCGCAGCGCGATCACCATGAACACGCTCCGGCCGATCTGCTGGACCGCGTAGCCGCCGCCGACCCAGAGGCCCAGGTCTTCGAAGGCCCGGGGCAGCGACGCCGACATGGCCAGGCTGATCAGCATGAGCACCACGAGCAGCAGCCGGACCGCCATCTGCTGCGGGTCTAGCCAGTTGGTCACCCAGGTGGTATAGGCCCAGACCAGCCAGATCATCACCAGCAGCAGCCCGGCCTGCAACGCGCCCGGCACGGTGGCATGGCCGAGCAGGTAGTGCGACAGCTGGGTGACCGCGAACACGTACACCAGGTCGAAGAACAGCTCGATGTTCGTGACCCGCTGCGAGCCGGAACGGTCGCGCAGCAGCCGCGCGGTCTGCGCGGTCACCGAATCGGCGGCCGCGGAATCAGCGGGATCCGCCTCGGCCAGGTCGCTCACTGGTGCAGAACCCTTACCAGGCGTAGTGCTCCGGCGCGGGCCGGTACCCGGGGAACAGGTCGTCGAGCCGCTTGAGCACGTCGTCGTCGAGCCGGAGGGTCACCGCGCGCTGGGCGTCGTCCAGCTGGCCGAGGGTGCGCGGCCCGATGATCGGCCCGGTGACGCCCTCCTGGTGCAGCAGCCACGCCAGCGCCACGTTGGCCGGCTCCTCGCCGAGTTCGTCGCACAGGTCCTCGTAGGCCGCGATCCGCTCGCGGTTCTGCTCGACGGTTTCCCTGGCCCGGCCGGCCAGGCGGCGGCGGCCTTCGCGCTCCTTCTTGAGCACCCCGCCGAGCAGCCCGCCGTCCAGCGGGGACCATGGGATAACGCCGACGCCGTACTCGATCGCCGCGGGCAGCACCTCAAGCTCGATCTCCCTGGTCAGCAGGTTGTAGATCGACTGCTCGCTGACCAGGCCGAAGAACCCGCGGGCGGCCGCGGTGTCGTTGGCCTGCGCGATGTGCCAGCCGGCGAAGTTAGACGAGCCGACGTACAAGATCTTGCCCTGGGCGACCAGCACCTCCATCGCCTGCCAGATCTCGTCCCATGGGGTGTCCCGGTCGATGTGGTGCATCTGGTACAGGTCGATGTAGTCGGTGCGTAGCCGGCGTAGCGACGCGTCGCAGGCCCGCCGGATGTTCAGCGCGGACAGCTTGCCCTCGTTTGGCCAGTCACCCATCGCCCCGTACAGCTTGGTAGCGAGCACGGTGCGCTCCCGCCGCGCGCCGCCGACCGCAAACCAGTCGCCGATGATCTCCTCGGTCCAGCCGGAGTGCGACTGGTCGTGCTGGGCGAGCTGCCCCGGCGGGCTCTGGACCCCGCCGTAGCGGTTGGCGGTGTCGAAGAAGTTGATGCCGATCTCGTGCGCGTGATCCATGATCGCGTGGGCCTCGGCAGGCGGGGTCAGCGGGCCGAAGTTCATGGTGCCGAGGCAGAGGCGGCTTACGCTCAGGCCGGAACGGCCAAGGTGGATGTATTCCATGCCGCTACCCTAACGGTGCCGCGATTTCACTCGCCCCTATGCCGGGCCACGCGCTCGCGGGTGCCGCAGGTGGCCGGGCCGCGAGCACCTGCCACCACGTCGCCGAGGCCGGCACGCACGGGAGCGGCCCGTGACACCGCGGCCCGTTCGGGATAATGGTCTTGATTTTTTTGTTATGGTGGTGGCGTGCGGAACGTATCGGGTGCACAGTGGTGGCCGGCCGGTTAGGGCGGTCGCATCCAGCATTCATGAAGGGCCGTCCGGGATGGACGGCCTTTTTCTATGCTCGTCCGGCCGGACCAGGGAGGACGGGTAACCATGACTACAACCCTCGCTCAGCGGCGTTCGGCCGAGCTTGAGGAACTGATCGACCGGGACGCGGCCGTGTTCCGGATCCTGACCGGCGACCGGCCGACCGGGCGGCTGCACCTGGGCCACTACTTCGGCACCTTGCGGAACCGGGTCAGGCTGCAGGACCTCGGCGCGGAGGTCTTCGTGCTGATCGCCGACTACCAGGTGCTGACCGACCGGGACACGGCGGAGCACCTGGATGAGTACGTGACCGGGCTGCTGCTCGACTACCTGGCCATCGGGCTGGACCCGGCGCGGACGGTTACGTTCGCGCACAGCGCGGTGCCCGCGCTGAACCAGCTGCTGCTGCCGTTCCTCAGTCTGGTCTCGGTGCCGGAGCTGAGCCGCAACCCCACGGTCAAGGACGAGATCGCGCACTCCAGGCAGTCGGCGGTCAGCGGCCTGATGCTTACCTATCCCGTGCACCAGGCGGCGGACATCTTGTTCTGCAAGGCGAATCTGGTGCCGGTGGGGCAGGACCAGCTGCCGCACCTGGAGATCACCCGGATGATCGCGCGCCGGTTCAACGAGCGGTTCGGCGTGCCGGTGTTCCCGGTGCCCGACGCGCTGCTGTCGGCCGCGCCGCTGCTGCTCGGCACCGACGGCACCAAGATGAGCAAGAGCCGCGGCAACACCATCCCGCTGTCGGCCAGCGCGGACGAGACCGCCCGGCTCATCCGCGGCGCGCAGACCGACTCCGAGCGGTACATCAGCTACGACCCGGTGCGCCGGCCCGCGGTATCCAGCCTGGTCCTGCTGGCCGCCCTGTGCCTGGACCGGAACCCGCATGAAGTGGCCGCGGACATCGGTGACGGCGGGGCCGCGGTGCTGAAGGACATCGTCACCACTGCGGTCAACGACCGGCTGGCCGCGGTCCGGAGCCGCCGCGCCGAATACGCGCGGGACCTCGGCTACGTACGCCAGGTGCTGCGGGAGGGCAACGAGCGGGCGAACGAGATCGCGTCGGTTACGCTCGCCGAGGTGCAGGCGGCCATGGGCATGCGCTACTAGGGTGGCCGCCAGTGCGCCGGCCTTCAGGCCGGTGGTGAAGGCGGCCGGACGTGAGTCGATCAGGCCGGGCGGTTCTGCTGTTCAATGTGCTGGCCCAGGACCGAGAGGGGCGTGCCGCCGGCGGGCCACGGGCGTTTCGCGCGCCAGTAGTGCCGCTCCAGGTCCGGGGACTCCTGCGGCAGTCGCGGGGGCGACATGCCCTTGAGCTGTTGACCAGCCGGACGATCGCGACCTTGGGCGGGAAGTTCGCCAGCAGGTGGACATGCTCACGCTTGTTGAACTCGGCCAGTTCGCGGCCGAGGTCTGCGTACGCTTCCGGCATGATCTCTTCGGTGCGTTGCGGGTGGGTGGCGGCGAGCACCCGGGGCCGGTACTTGGTCACGAAGACAAGAGGGCATGCCAGGTGAAGACACGAAGCCTGTTAGTGCATATGTCCTTTACTCAGCTATAAAAACGCTAGTATATTCGAGGTATGCAGCTCCGGTACAACTACCGCCTCTACCCCACGCCTGGCCAGCGCGCCGCGCTGGCGCGGGCGTTCGGGTGCGCCCGGGTGGTGTTCAACGGCGCGCTGCGCGCCCAGCAGCAAGCACACGACGCGGGACTGCCGTATATCACCGACGCGGAACTCTCGGCGCGGCTGACCGCCGCCAAGACCACCGCGGAGCGGGCCTGGCTGGCGGACGTCTCCTCCGTGGTTCTGCAGCAGGCGCTGGCGGACCTGAACGCTGCTTACCGGAACTTCTTCGCCTCGATCACCGGCAAACGGAAGGGACCGAAGATCGCGCCGCCCCGGTTCCGGTCCCGTAAGGACCGGCGGCAGGCGATCCGGTTCACCGCCAACGCCCGGTTCACGGTGCTGGCCAACCGGAGGCTGCGGCTGCCCAAGATCGGGGACGTGCCGGTGCGGTGGTCACGGCCACTGCCATCGATGCCGTCGTCCGTCACCGTGATCAAGGACGCGGCGGGGCGGTACTTCGCGAGCTTCGTGGTGGACACCAGGCCAGCCGCGCTGCCCGGGACCCAACCGGTGATCGGGATCGACCTGGGGCTCACCCACTTCGCGGTGCTGTCCGATGGCCGCAAGATCGCTTCCCCGCGGTTCTTGCGCCGGGCGGAGAAGAAGCTCAGGCGGGCCCAGCGGGTCCTGTCGCGGAAGGAGAAGGGCAGCCAGAACCGGGACAAGACCAGGATCAAACTCGCCCGGGCACATGCCCGGGTGGCCGACGCGCGGCGCGAGTTCCACCACCAGCTGTCCACGGCGCTGATCCGCGAAAACCAAGCGGTCGCCGTCGAAGACCTGGCGGTCAAGGGACTCGCCCGCACCCGCCTGGCCAAGTCGGTGCATGACACCGGGTGGTCGGCGTTCACCGCGATGCTGGAGTACAAGGCCCGGCTGTCCGGCCGGGAGTTCCGCCGGATCGGCCGGTTCGAGCCCACGTCCCAGGTGTGCGCGGCCTGCGGGGTGAAAGACGGCCCCAAGCCGCTGCACATCCGTGCCTGGCGGTGCCAGGAGTGCGGGCGTGGCTGGACCGGGACATCAACGCGGCGGTGAACGTCGCCAGGGCCGCCGGACTGGCGGTGACAGCCTGTGGAGCGCAGGTAAGACCGGGAGTGATCCCGGTGCAGCGCGGCGAAGCGGGAACCCACCCGAAGCCACGCCAGCAGGCGGCGTGACAGGCGGGAATCTCCGCCCGTCAGGGCGCAGAGGAAGTCAATGAGCCTCGATGCGTGGCAAGGTTGGGTCCGTGGCAGGCGCGGACATCGTGACGTCGTTGCGGCAGGCGGGCGTGAACCGCGGCGACCTCGTCGGGCTGGTCATCTCCCCCGGCCTGGGACTGGGGCTGGCCACGGCGGATCACGCGTGGCCGCTCGCGCCGGGTGCCGCCGCCGCCGGCGCTGGCCTCGCGGCTGAGGTCGGGCGCGCGGATGACGTGCTGCGGCCGCGGTGGGCGGTGTGGTCGGGCCAGACGGCGGCGCACCTGGCCGCGGACGGGGTGCGGCTGGCGACGTGCTGGGACATCACCGCGGCGCACCGGCTGCTGTTCGGCGGCTGGCGGGCCGATCCCGGCTGGGCGTGGGCCCGGCTGCGCGGGCTGGCCACCGAGACGATGCCGGCCGACGGTCCGCTTGACCTGTTCGGCATGGACGAGGGGGACGCCAGCGACCCGGTGGCACTGGACGGGCACCTGAGGCCCGAGTGGGTAAGCGGCGGCTGGTCGGACAGTCCCGAGCGGATCGCCCGCTGGGCAGCGCTGGCACGCACGGTCGCCGGGCAACAGCAGGCAGCACTGGCCGCGCTGCCTGGCCGGCCGATGGCCGTCGCCACGGCCTGCTGCGAGTCCACCGCGGAGCTACTGTGCGCCGAGCTGTCCGTGGACGGGCTGCCGATGGACCGGGCGGTCGCGGAGCAGGTCCTGGCCTCCTTGATCGGGCCGAAGCCGCGCAGCGATGCCGAAGCCGCGGCGCTGCGAGCCGCGCGCGACGCGGAGGTGCTGCGGCACGCGCCGACGGGCGTCACCGCCGACCTGCGCAGCCCGGCCCAGGTGCGATCGCTGCTGGCCCGGATCGGAGTGGATGTGCCGGACACCCGGGCCTGGCGGCTGCGCGAGGTGCGGGACGCCCATCCGCTGGTCGGCGCGCTGCTTGAGTGGCGGAAGGCGGAGCGGATCGTGACGACGTACGGCTACGCGTGGCTGGACGAGCACCTCGGTGCCGACGGCCGGCTGCGCGGCGCGTGGACCGGCTCGGACGGCGCGGCGGGCCGGATGACGGCGACGGCGGGCCTGCATAACATGCCGGCCGCGCTGCGCCCGGCCGTCGTGGCCGCCGACGGGCACGTGTTCGTCCAGGCCGACCTGGGCCAGATCGAGCCGCGGGTGCTGGCCGCGGTGTCCGGGGATCAGGCGCTGGTGGCGGCGGCCCGCTCCGATGACCTCTACGCTCCGGTGGCGGCCCAGCTCGGCGTGGACCGGCCGATCGCCAAGGTGGCGGTCCTCGGCGCGATGTACGGGCAGACCACCGGCCATGGCGCCCAGGCGCTGCGCCGCCTCAACGCGGCCTATCCGATGGCGATGGCCTACCTCGACGCCGCCGACCACGCTGGGCGGACCGGCCGTGACCTGCGGACTTACGGCGGACGCCGGATCGTGCTGGCGCCTCCTCCTGGCGAGGGCCCCCGGAGCAGCAGCCGGGCCGCGGCTTACGGCCGGTACGCGCGCAACGCGATGGTCCAGGGCGCCGCTGCGGAGCTGTTCAAGATGTGGGCAGTCACCGTCCGGGCGCGGTGCGGGCACCTGGGCGTGCGGATCGTGCTGTGCCTGCACGACGAACTGCTCGTGCACTGCCCCCGCGAGCACGCCGAAACGGTGTCCCGGCTGGTCGACGAGTGCCTGCGGGAAGCCGCTCAGCGCTGGGCGCCCGGCTGCGGGGTCCGCTTCATCGCCGTCACCACCATCGTCCGCAGCTGGTCGGACGCCAAGAGCGCGGCTCTTGGTCCGGCGGGCCCCTAAGCGCGCGCGCTTGCCGGCGCGCAGCGACTCGACGGTCTTGGCCAGGCGCGTGGCCCGGGTTTCCGCCTTCTTGGCCTCTTCCACCCAGCGCACCCACTCCTTGCGGTGCGTATAGGACAGGCCGTCGAAGGTGGCCCGGGCCGCGTCGTCCTGCGCGAGCGCCTTCGTGAGGTCGGCGGGCACCTCGACCTCGCGCGGCCCCGCGTCGGCCTCGATGCCGACATCGATCTGGTCGCCGGCGGCGACGCCGGCCGCTGTCCGGTTCTCCGCGCTCAGCGGGACGAGAAACCGCCCGCCCATCCGCGCGACCGTCGTCCGGTAGGTGTGACCGGCGATGGTCACCCGCACCGCGGGCCGTTTGCCCGGGCCCAGCGCCGCCACCACGTCCTCCGGCACCTCTATCCCGGTCGCGGTCTTGCCGCCCAGTTCTACCGTCGCGCGGAATTTCATGCCGTCGAGTATTCCATCCCGCAGTCAGTCCGGGCTGGTCCGGAGCGCGGCGATGACGGCCGCGGCGAAGGCGCCCGGATCCTCGAGCGGCGAGAAGTGACCGATGCCGTCGAGCCAGGCGAGTTCGGCGGCGGCGAAGAACTCGCCGATCCGGTCGGACCATTCGCGGGGAAACAACGGATCGTGTTCGGGCCACAGCACCGTGGTGGGTACCGCGATCCGGTCGCCCGGGTCGGGAACCCGCTCCGCCAGGGAGGCGGCGACCGACCCCGCGCCCGACCGGTACCAGGCGATCGAGGCGGCGAACGCCCCCGGCGGCCCGTAGACCGACACCAGGTGATCGAGGTGGTCGCCGGCCGGCTCGTAGCTTGGCCCTGACCAGTGCGACCAGAAGTGCGACAGGTACGCGCGGACGGCGTCCGGCTGGCCGTCCATCAGCTGCGTCGATAGCTCGAGGTTGTGAAAGGCCTGGTACCAGAATTCCCGCTGGGCCCGCGGGACGAGGATCCGGTCCCCGATCCCCGGCAGCGGCGGCGCGATGACCAGGGCGCGGACCAGATCGGGCCGGTCCCGGGCGATGGCCTGGGCGATCCTGCTGCCGATGTCGTAGCCTGCGATGACCGCACCGCCCAGCGCCAGCTCATCGATAAGTCCTGTGACGCTGCGAGCCTGGGCGGCGGCGTTGTACTGGCTGGCCGGATCGGCCTGGTGCTTGTCCGACTCGCCGAACCCCCGCAGGTCGGGCACGATCACGTCGGCGGCGGCCGACACCAGCGGTGCGACCTCGCGGTAGTCGGTCCGGTCCCCCGGCCAGCCGTGCAGCAGCAGCACCGCGGGCCCCGACCCGGTTCGCTCGTAGGCCAGCCGGAATCTGTCGATCGCTGTTTCCTGGCGCATACCGGCCATTATCTACAATGCGCGAGTTACCCATGACTCCTCGAGGGCCGCGGCTGACTCCCTGAGACAGGGGAATGACTAGCAGGTTCCGTGGGCGGACCGATCAGTTTCCCCGCGCCCAGGTCGTCGGTATAAGACGAGACCGGCGCGGATGCCAGTCCAGCCGAGACCGAACGAAATACGCCGATTGCTAAGATTGTCCTCTACACGGCCGTGTCCCTAGACGGCTTATCACCGGCCCGGAGGACGGCATGGATCACCCTTTGGGCATCGATGGCCACCGCCTGCACGAATGGCTCGCCGCTGGTGGAGCCGACCCGAGGTCATACCGGCCATCGTGGGACCGAGCGCGCTGGAAGTCCCGATGACGGATCCCGCGGGAAGAGAGCCAGCCATGCACGCTGATGAACAACTTGCCGCTCACGCACGGGAACTCATCGACGGCAACCGCTACATGACGCTGGGCACTGCAGACGCGGACGGCAACCCGTGGGTCACACCGGTGTTTTACGCCACAGCCGACTACGCCAGCTTCTACTGGGTGTCCCAGACGGATGCGGTACACTCACGCAACCTCGCCGGCCGGCCGCAGTTGAGCATCGTCATCTTCGACTCCACCGTGCCGGCCGATACCGGCCGGGCGGTGTATATGACGGCGACGGCCCAAGAGTTGACCGGCAGCGACCTCGACCTGGGCGTAGAGGTCTACCCTGGACCGGCGGTGCGCGGGGGAAGCGCCGTGGCCCGCGAGGAGGTCCGGCCGCCGGAGCCTTACCGGCTCTACCGTGCGGCGGTCTCGGCGTGCTCTGTGCTATGCCCGAGAGAACCCGGGCAGCCGTGCCCGCTGCACGGGATCGCCGCCGATCACCGGACCGGCATCAGCCTGGCGCATCTCGCCGTCCAGGACGCTCATGCTCGGCATGACTAGCCGGATACCAGACAAAGGCAGTAACGCTGCCGGGCCACGCTCACCCTGACGATGACGCCGCGAACTGCTCCGGGTTCTGGCTTCCCGCGGGGCTGTCCCAGGGCCGGCGCGGTCGGCGGCCCCCCCCCGGACGCCTCTAGGCGTCCTGGAGAAGCCCGATGAGGTTGCCGTCCGCGTCCTTGACCGAGGCGATCAGCCTGCCGCCGCCGACGTCCTTGAGGTCCTGGTCCAGCTCGGCGCCGGCCGCGAGAAGCGCCTGCAGGGTGCCCTTGATGTCGCCGACGTGATAGTAGCCGACGGCGCCGCTCTTGTGGCCGTGGGGATCAAGACCGATATCTTGGCCGTTGACATTGAAGCCGACGTAGTAGGGCTCATCCATGACGGGCGCGGTGCCCAGGACCGCGCTGAACATGGCCTTGGCCCTGGCGAGGTCGCTGACGGGGTAGATGACGGTCTTGATGCCTGCACTCATGGGTACTCCAGATGGTTGTCGTCACATCGACGGGGTTCCGTCGGTCATTGATATGACACACGGCGACGGAGGAACGTGACCGATGGACGAACGCGACTGGCTGGCCGAGCGGTTCGAGCAGAACCGCCCGCACCTGCGGGCGGTGGCCTACCGGGTGCTCGGCTCGGCGAGCGAGGCGGACGACGCGGTGCAGGAGACCTGGCTGCGGCTCAGCCGTTCCGGCACCGACGAGGTAGAGAACCTGGGCGGCTGGCTGACCACGATCGTGGCCCGCGTGTCGCTGAACATGCTGCGCTCGCGGACATCGCGGCGTGAGGAGCCGATGGACCCGCCGGTGACCGGCCAGCCGGTCACCGGCCAGTCCGGTATCGGGGTCGGCACCGATCCGGAGCATGAGGCGGTGCTGGCGGATTCGGTCGGCCTGGCCCTGCTCGTGGTCCTCGACACGCTGACCCCGGCCGAACGGCTCGCGTTCGTGCTGCACGACATGTTCGCCGTGCCCTTCGAGGAGATCGCCCCGATCGTCGAGCGCTCCCCCGCCGCCACCCGTCAGCTGGCCAGCCGCGCCCGCCGCCGGGTCCAGCAGGCCGGGGCCGGCCCCGGCGCCGAGGTCACCCGCGACGAAACCGAGGTCTCCCGCCAACCGCACATGGTCTCCCGCCAGCGGGAAGTCGTGGCCGCCTTCCTCGCCGCCTCACGGGAAGGTGACTTCGAGGCCCTGCTCGCGATGCTTGACCCGGACATCGTGCTGCGGGCCGACGCCGCGGCCGCGCGGATGGGCGCGGACAGCCTGGTCATGGGCGCGCGCGCCGTGGCCGGCACCTTCTCCGGACGAGCCGCGGCGGCCCGGCCCGCACTCATCGACGGCGCCGCCGGGGCGGTGTGGGCGCAGGGCGGCAAGCCGCGGGTCGTGTTCGCCTTCACGATCACCGGCGATAGGGTCGCCGCGATCGAGATGATCGCCGACCCCGAGCGCATCAGCCGGCTCGAGGTGGTCCCAGGCTGAGGCCGCCGAGGCCCGTAACCGCCGGGGTCAGCGGGGCCAGGTGGCCGGCAGCAGCGGTATCGCGTTGGCCCGGACCACGTTGGAGTAGAAGCCGGCGCTGGCCTTGGGGATCCGGCGCTGGGTCCCGAAGTCCACGAACACGATCCCGAACCGCTTCTGGAAGCCCCAGCCCCACTCGAAGTTGTCCATCAGCGACCAGACGAAGTACCCGGCCAGGTTGGCGCCGTCCTTGATGGCCCGCGCGGCTGCCTCCAGGTGGGTATGCAGGTACCTGATGCGCTCGACGTCGTTTACCTCGCCGTGCGGGTTCACGTAGTCCTCGGCCGCGCGGCCGTTCTCGGTGACGTAAAGCGGCAGGCCAGGGGCTTGCTTCGAGACATCAACCAAGAGCTGGTGCAACCCGCTGGCGTCGACGAGCCAGCCCATCGGCGTCCGTTCCAGGTCCTCGGGCAGGTACTCGACGACGCCTGGCACCCGGCAGCGGGCGTGCTGTTCGTTACGCCTGAGGTCGGTAGGGTCCCCGGCACGCAGGAACACCGGGGAGTAGTAGTTCACGCCGAGGAAGTCCAGCGGCGCTTTGATCGTCTCCAGATCGCCGTCGGCGACCAGCGAGGGCGGCGGGAGCACGGCCTCCGGCGCGTGTACGGGATACCGGCCGTGCAGCACCGGCTCGAGGTAGATGCCGTTCGCCGCCGCGTCGGTAATAAGGCGGGCCCGCTCGAGCTGATCAGACCCGCTGCCGAGCACCCGGACCGGATGCATGTCCAGGGTGATGCCGACCTCGGCCGCGCCCAGGTCGCGCAGCGCCTGGGTGGCCAGCCCGTGGCCGAGCAGCAGGTGGTGGGTGGCGGCGGCCGCGGCGTCGGCGTCGCGCAGCCCAGGGGCGTGGTCGCCGGTGCGGTAGCCGTTGGTCGAGACCACCTGCGGCTCGTTCAGGGTGATCCAGCGGGCGACCCGGTCGCCGAGCGCCTCCGCGGCGAGCGCGGCGTACTCGGCGAACCGCTCGGCCGTGCCGCGCACCGCCCAGCCGCCCTCGTCCTGGAGTTCTTGCGGCAGATCCCAGTGGTAGAGCGTGGCCGTGGCCGCGATGTCGTGCTCGCTGAGTTCGTCGAGCAGCGCGCGGTAGTAGTCCAGGCCCCGCTGGTTGGGGGCGCCCCGGCCGCCGGGCTGGACCCGGGGCCAGGAGATGGAGAACCGGTAGGCGTTCAGGCCGAGGGATGCCATCAGCGCGACGTCCTCGCGGTACCGGTGGTAGGAGTCGCAGGCGACATCGCCGGTGTCGCCGCCGTGGACCTTGCCTGGCGTGTGGCTGAAAGTGTCCCACACCGAGGGGCCCTTGCCGTCTATGCCCGCCGCACCCTCGATCTGGTAGGCGGCCGTCGAGGCTCCCCACGTGAACCCTTCTGGGAAGCCAAGGGCGCCATCGTCACCTGTCGCCAGTCCCGTCATTCAACCTCTCCTTATTACGACGTGGACACGGACCTTGACCGGCCCTGTGCTGAGGGTTAGTGTAAGCGCTTAGATTTCTGGTGTAAACGTTTACATGTCGTTTATGTGAAGCCGGGATGTCTGGCCGTAGGCCTGGTATTTGAGGAAAACAGCAATGCCGCAGATCGGGAAAATGTGGTAACTCTCTTCGACGTGGCGCGGCTGGCCGGCGTCTCCACGGCGACGGTCTCGCGGGTCGTGCACGGCCAGGACCGGGTGCGCGAAGCGACCAGGATCCGGGTCCAGCAGGCCATCGACGAACTCGGCTACGTACCCGACGGCGCCGCCCAGAGCCTGTCCCGCCGCCGCAAGGACGTGATCGGCCTGGTCTGCGTGGAGCGCCAGGCGCACCAGTACGACATCGAGAACATGAACCTTCTTTTCTACGATGAGGTGCTGCGCGGGGTAGAGGCCCGGATCCGTGATCACGAGTGGTCGCTGCTCATCACGTTCCTGCAGGGCGCGCACGACCCCGGCTTCCCGCGCCTTGAGTCGTTCAGCGGCAAGGTGGACGGCATCTTGATCGGCGAGGGGATCGTTCCCTCTCCTTTCATGGAGCGCCTGGCTGCGCGCGTCCCCGTGGTGATCTTCGCGGGCACCCCGCACGAAAAGAACGCCGACGTGGTGACAGCGGACAACCTCTCCGGCTCGGCCGCGGTGGTCACCCATCTCATCCGCGATCACGGCAGGCGGCGGCTGTTCTGGGTGCACGGGCCCGCGGATTCACCGGACTCCCGCGAGCGGCGGCTCGGCCTGGACTACGTGATCCGCGCGAACCCGCAATGCCAGCTTACCGGTTATTACCAGGGGTACTACAGCGTCCAGAGCGGCGAGGAGGCGGGCGAGTCACTGCTCGCCATGCCCCGTGAGAACCTGCCCGACGCGATCGTTTCCGCCAACGACCAGATGGCCATCGGCGTGGTCAAGGCCCTGGGCCGGGCGGGCATCCGGGTGCCTGAGGAGGTGGCCGTCGTCGGCTTCGACGACATTTTCCCCGGCAGCTTGTGTGACCCCCCGCTCACCACCGTCCATCAGCCGATGCGCAGGCTGGGCGAGCGGGCCTGCGCCCGGCTGCTCGACCGCATCGCCAACCCGGCGCTGCGCCCGGCGACAGAACTGCTGCCCACGGAGCTCGTGCTGCGGTCAAGCTGCGGCTGCCCGCCCGGCACCGTCATCCGCCAGCCGGTGCCGACACTCGACGTGCCGCGAGCGGAACTGATCGCGGCCTCGACGCCGACGACATCCCAGCCGAGTCCCAAGCCAGCCCGCCGACGCGCCCGGCAAGCAGCGAAGGCCTAGGAGCCGCCATGCCCTTCATACTCCGCCGCGTGGGGTTCTACCTCGTCGCAGCCTGGGTCGCGCTGACCGTGAACTTCTTCATCCCGCGGGCGATGCCGGGCAACGCGGTCCAGAGCATCATGGGGAAGTTCCCCAACCTGCAGCCCTCGGCCTACCACGCGCTCGAGGCGATGCTCGGGGTAGGACATCCGGGCTCGATCTGGAACCAGTACGGATCCTACCTCGTAGACGTCTTCCACTTGAACTTCGGCACCGACGTATCGCAGTATCCCGCCTCGGTCTCGACCCTGCTCGGCGAGACGATCCCGTGGACGCTCACCCTGGTGGGCACGGCCACGGTCATCGCCTTCCTGGTCGGGACCGCGCTCGGCATCGTGGCCGGCTGGCGGCATGGCGGCGCCCTCGACCGGGTGCTGCCCGGCCTGATGTTCCTGCAGGCGATCCCCTATTTCTTCTTCGCGCTGATCCTGGTGGAACTGTTCGCCGCCAAGCTGCACGTCTTCCCGCTCGGCCAGGGCTACGCGCAGGGCCTGATCCCTGGGTGGCACTGGGACTTCATCAGCAGCGCCGTCTACCACTCGCTGCTCCCGGCGCTTACCATCGTGCTCACCTCGATCGCGGGCTGGATGTTGCAGATGCGCAACGTCATGATCACCACGATCGGCGAGGACTACGTGATCGCGGCCCAGGCCAAGGGCCTGCCCAGCCGCCGGGTCATCTTCACCTACGCGGCGCGCAACGCGCTGCTGCCCCAACTGCAGGGGTTCGGCCTGGCCCTGGGCTTCGTGGTGTCCGGCGCCCTGGTCATGGAGATCGTCTTCTCCTACCCGGGTATCGGCCTGCTGCTGCTCAACGCGGTCACCTCGAACGACTACCCGCTGATGCAGGCGATCTTCCTGGTGATCACGTTCGCCGTGCTGCTCGCCAACGTCGTCGTCGACCTCATCATCGTGTTCGCCGATCCCCGCGCCCGGGCGAGGGAGGCGACACGATGACCGCCGTCCTGCCGATCAGCGCCGAGCCCGCCGCGCTGCCGCAAGAAGACATCCAGCCCGGCCGCTGGCGCCGGATGCCGCCCAAGGCGAAGGTCGGCGCCGTCCTGCTCGGCCTGTTCGTGCTGACGGCCATCATCGGGCCGCTGGTGACGCCGTACGACCCGTCCTACCAGAACCCCTCGCCCGACCTGTCGCTGCACGCGCCGTACGGCGCGCACCTGCTCGGCACCACCCAGAGCGGGCAGGACGTGCTGTCCCAGCTGCTGGTCGGGATCCGGCTCACCCTCGAGCTCGCATTCCTCGTCGGCGTGGTGGCCACGGCGCTTTCCGTGATCGTCGGAGTCACGGCCGCGTTCCTCGGCGGCGCATGGGACGAACTGCTGTCGCTACTCACCAACGTGTTCCTGGTTATCCCGGCGCTGCCGCTGCTCATCGTCCTGCTCGGCTACCTGCAGACGAAGGGCCAGACCGCGACCATCGTGGTGCTCAGCGTGCTCGGCTGGCCGTGGGGGGCGCGGGTGATGCGCGCGCAGACGCTGGCCATCCGCAATCGCGATTTCATCGCGGCCGCACGGGAGACCGGGGAGAAAACCTGGCGGATCCTCGCCTACGAGATCGTGCCCAACGAGGTGAGCCTGATCGCGGCGAGCTTCGTCAACACCGTGCTGTACGCGATCGGCGCTTCGGTCGCCCTCGCCTTCATCGGCGTCACCAACCTCAACAGCTGGAGCCTGGGCACCATGCTCTACTGGGCGCAGAGCCAGCAGGCGCTGCAGCTTGGGGCCTGGTGGTGGTTCGTCCCGCCGGGCCTGGCGGTGGCGCTCATCGGCGCAGGCCTGGTGCTGCTCAACACCGGGATCGACGAGCTCGGCAACCCGCGCCTGCGCGACGCGACCAGCGCCAGCCGGATCGCCGGGCGCTGGCTCCGCCCCGCCGATCCCACCCCAGTGCTGGCCGAGGTCTCGCAGCGCCGCGGCAGGCTGGCCGGATTCCTGCACTCGTTCTCCCGCAGTTCGCTGCTCGACGAGACCCAGAGGGGCCAGCACTGATGAGCGCGAATCCAGACCAGGCTCCGACCCCGGTAACCGTCTCCCCTCCTGCTCCTAGCCCGGATCCGGTGCTCACGATCCGGGACCTGTCGGTCGTGTACCGGACGCCGGGCGGTGATGTCCGGGCCGTGGACAAGGTGAATCTCGACCTGGCGGCGGGCGAGGTCATTGGCCTCGCCGGGGAGAGCGGCTCGGGGAAGTCCACGCTGGTCTACGGCGCCTGCCGGCTCCTGCGGGCCCCGGCCCTGATCACGAGCGGCAGCGTCCGCTACTCCGGCCGCCGGCTGCTGGCTGGACAGTTCGCTCGCCACCGGATCCACCGCGACCGGCGACTTCGAGCGGCTGAACAACCCGACGATCAACGCCGACCTGGCCACCCTGGCCGGGGCCTCGACCACCGCCGCGCAGACCACGGCGCTCGTCCC
>WNFC01000692.1_pt1 | contig 34038 bp, 29 predicted proteins | sample 5400541 | NCBI WGS metagenome assembly WNFC01 (sample SAMN13153342, study PRJNA577476) | soil metagenome | isolation source: 120 cm saprolite under Douglas fir tree site 2 hole 2 replicate 1 | place: USA:California | collected 2015-04-18
CCTCAAGGACAGCATAGACGCTTTCCGCCGGCACGATGGTCTGGCCTTCATAGTGAAAGATGAACTGGGAATATTGGCGATCAAACAGGACAACGTCGATCTGGTCGCTGAATGTTCCCTTGCTATCGACGACGTGCGCGGATGCCGCCTGATAGCGCTGCGGGAGGTATGTCTGAAAGAGCTGAAGCCAGACGCTCTCGCTGGCATCGCCCTTGGTGCCGGGGTGGGCGAACGCCTTTCGTGCGGTCGCCAGGCGCCGCTCGATGTCGTCGTGCAGGCCGGCGAGAAGTTGGGTCAGGGACCAGTCTGTCATGTGACGATCTGGCTCCAGTTGGTCGCTTTCAAGGCCAGGTCGGCTGCGGCCTTGATTTTGGTTTTATCCGCGGTGGACCGTGAGATCAATTCGGTCATGAAAAAGGAAGCGTCGGTGATTCACGATATGAATTCGTTGCCCGAGCAGGAGCGGGTCCAGTTCTGGCACGAGGAATTCATGCCTCTGATTGTCGAGCGAATTGACGAGTCTTCAGTTATACGTATAACATAAAATAGAAATGGCCGTACGAAACCAGTCGAGCATGGTATGGCTGCTGCTGACGTTCACCTTGCCTACCAAACGGGCCAGTCAGCGGGTGGAGGTGTGGCGAAAACTGCAACGCTACGGAACCGTCCCGCTGGGTAACTCCGGATACTTACTCCCCCACAATCCGATGAACGAAGAACGCTTTCAATGGCTGGCCACGTCGATTCGCAAATACGGGGGAGATGCTTCCATTGTTCAGGTGCAGGGGATCGACAATATTTCGACCCCGCAATTGATCGGACGTTTCGCCGAGGCCCGTGCGCGGGAGTATCAGGAGTTGATCCGCCAGCTGCAAGAGTTTTCTGATATGCCGCGGCCGAAGCGGTCGGTCGGTCGTCTCAGCCGGCTCCGCAGCCGTTTTCAAGAGATCGTTGAAGTCGATTTCTTCGAAAGTCCTCTGCAGAAGCGCGTCGAAGAATTGCTGGCGAAGGCGGACGCCGCGCGCATAACGACGCATATCGCAGAGACGCGAAAGATCAATTCGCAAGATTACAAAAACAGAGTGTGGGTCACCAGGCCCAGGCCAGGCGTAGACCGATGCGCATCGGCATGGCTGATCCGGCGCTTTATCGATTCCAAGGCGCGGTTTGCTTTCGCGCCTGAAGACCAAGTGCCCAAGAGGTCCGTACCCTTCGATATGTTTCACGAGAACGGGTTTGGGCATCGCGGCGACGACTGCAGTTTCGAGACATTACAGAAGGAGTTCAGGATTCGCGACCGAAGAGTAAAGGTGATTGCCGAGATTATTCATGACGCGGATCTCGCCGACGACAAGTTCGGCCGCAAAGAGGGTTTTGGAATCGACGAGATACTCAAGGGCTGGGCGCGACAAGGAATTCCGGACCAAGAGCTTCTCGATCGGGGAATGCAGTTGATGGAGGGGCTCTATCATTCACCGTCGTACAAGTGCCTCGCAGGAGCGTAAGTCTTTCAATAGGAGCAGACCATCGTGTTAGAGAATCATCGTGTCGGACTGAGATGGATTGCGATCACCCTCATTCTCCTGATAAGCCTCGGCCGGACCAGCCTCGCTCAGTCCAGCACAGAGAAAAAGACACTTACGCTCGAAGAGGCGGTTGACTTCGCCCTGAAGAATTATCCGGCGGTGCGGGCTGCGCTGGAGCGGGTCACAGCGGCTCAGGCTGGCGTTGGTTTGGCGCGAACGAGTTATCTGCCTCGTGCGGATATGGTCTGGCAAACGAATCGTGCGACCGATAACAACATTACGGGCCTAGTCCTCCCGCAATCCATCATCGCTCCGATTTCGGGACCGGTTCCGATGGCGACTTCGAATCGAAGTGCATGGGGAAGCGCGGCGGGCCTTCTGTTTTCCTGGGAACCCTTCGACTTTGGATACCGGGGAGCAAAGGTGGGCGCTGCCCGCGCCGTCCGGGATCAAACTAGCGCGGAAGCTTCTTTGACCCGCCTCGATGTGGCCGGCGCGACGTTGAACGCCTTCCTAACGGTCCTGGCTGCCCAGCGAACTGTGCGCGCAGCCGAAGCAGATGTGGGACGGCGCGAAACCTTCGACAAGGCTGTGCGGGTGCTGGTCGATAATCAGCTTCGCGCGGGAGCGGATGCTTCCCGTGGGGACGCAGAGCTGGCTCGCGCCAGAGTTAATTTAGCCCGTGCCCAGCAACAAGAGAAAATCAGCGTGGCCGCATTAGCGGATATTCTCGGACTGCCAGATGTCTCTGTGGAAGTTCGAGAGAGCTTTCTGCTTGGGCCACCTCCCGACGGGGTTCCACAGGCTGCCCCGCTTAGCAACAATCCGATCGCGCAGGTTCAGCACGCGCGGATGGAAGAGGCCCAGGCGCAGGTCCATATCCTCGACCGTTCCTACTATCCGAAGTTCTATCTTCAATCGTCCGTCTATGGACGCGGCAGCGGCTGGGACCCTGCGGGCAAATTCGAAGGAGGAACGGCAGGCCTGGGTCCAGATCGTTCGAACTGGGCGGTTGGCCTGACCGTGACTTTTCCAGCATTCGACATCTTCGCGATCCGCTCTCGAAAGGCCGTTGAATCGGCAAATGAACGCGCCGAGGCCGCTCGCTACGATCAAACTCTGCAAGATCTCACGGGGCAATTGCGGAAAGCAGAGGCATCTCTTGAGGGGTCGCGCCGCGTCGCCGAGAACACACCGGTCGAGCTAGAGGCAGCCCGCGCAACCGAGAACCAAGAACGAGCGCGTTACCAGGCTGGGCTGGCAACGCTGGTGGATGTCTCAGACGCACAGAGCCTACTCGTGCAAGCAGAAACCGACGACGCTCTTGTGCGGCTGGCGGTTTGGCAGAACTTGGCTTCAGTCGCAGCAGCTCACGGTGATCTCGGGCCCTTCCTGCAGTTTCTACACGATAAGACACAGGGAGGGCCGTAGGTATGTGGCTCCTCCGCGCGGCCCTTCGACGACCCCTGACGGTCATTGTGTTCGTGATCGCACTCGCTCTTTGCTCGATCCTGGCTCTTGTTCGCATGCCGGTCGACATTTTCCCAAACCTCGACCTTCCGGTGATTTATGTGGCCCAGCCGTTCGGTGGCATGTCCCCGGCACAGATGGAAGGCTACCTCGTCTACTACTACGAATATCATTTCCTCTACATCACCGGGATTGAGTCCGTCGAATCGAAATCCATTCAAAACGTGGGATTGGTGAAGCTGACGTTTCACCCCGGCACGGACATGAGCCCGGCGGCTGCACAGACGGTGGGGTACGTGGATCGCGCCCGCGCATTCATGCCCCCGGGAACGGTCGCGCCCTTCGTCCTGCGTTTCGACGCCGGCAGCGTTCCAGTAGGCTATCTCGTATTCTCAAGTCCGACACGCACGGTGGGTGAGATCCAGGATGTCGCGCTCAACCGTGTGCGGCCGTTGTTTGCTACGCTGCCCGGGGTCTCGGCACCACCTCCCTTTGGCGGAGCAGCCAGAAGCATTGTGGTGAGCGTCGACCCGGATCGTCTGCGCGCCTACCGCATGGCTCCAGAGGAAGTCATTCAAGCTCTTAATGCCGGCAATGTTATCGTGCCCGCCGGAAATGTGCGAACCGGTGATCTTTTGCGGTTGGCCCCGATTAACTCCGTCGTTTCCAGTATCAAAGACCTGCAAAACTTGCCCATCCGGACTGGCGCAGGTCCGACCGTGTTTCTGCGCGACGTCGGGACGGTCGAGGACTCCAGTGACATCATCACCGGCTACGCAGAGGTAAATGGACGCCGGACCGTATATATACCGGTGACCAAGCGGGCAGATGCCTCGACTCTCGCCGTCGTCAACGAGGTGAAGGCCAATCTGGCACAATTCCAATCCGTCGTTCCTTCCGACGTCAAGATCGACTACGAGTTCGATCAGTCTTCGTATGTACGAAACGCGCTGCTTTCGGTTGTAAAAGAAGGATTGCTCGGGGCGCTGCTTACGGGACTGATGGTCCTGTTGTTTTTGCGCGACTGGCGGAGCGCCCTCATTGTGGTGGCCACGATCCCGTTTGCGCTGCTTGCCGCTGTTGTGGCGCTGTGGGGCGCAGGGCAGACCGTTAACATCATGACGCTTGGCGGACTGGCCTTGGCCGTGGGGATTCTAGTCGATGAATCCACGGTAGTGATGGAAAACATCCACAGTCATCTTGATCAAGGGCGAGGACGCGCGATTGCTGTCCTCGAAGCCAGCAAAGAGGTGCAGATTCCGCGCCTGCTCGCGATGCTCTGCGTCCTCGCCGTGTTTGTTCCATCGTTCTTCATGGTAGGGGTTGCGCATTCCCTCTTCGTCCCGCTCTCTCTTGCGGTCGGATTCGCTATGGCCGCGTCTTATTTGTTATCGAGCTCTCTTGTGCCGGTTCTTTCGACCTGGATTCTTCGCGATGTTCGTCATACGGACGAGAAGAAGACTGCCTCGTTGCTCGACCGGTTGCGGCGAAGGCTCGGCTACATGCTGGAAAAGCTAACCGGAAATCGAAAACTCGTCGTTTCGGTTTATGTCGTGGCCGCTTTGCTGATCATTGGGTTGGTAGGCCCGCATATCGGACGCGAGATCTTTCCGCGAGTCTCCTCTACCCAACTCTTGTTACGTTTCCGCGCGCCGATCGGAACGCGCGTGGAGGCGACGGAACGCTTGTCGCTCCAGCTTCTGCGCTCGATCGAAAAGGCTGCCGGACCGGGAAACGTAACCATCACTCTAGGCTACGTCGGGGCCCCGCCTCCGAACTATCCCATCAACACGATTTACCTATGGACGAGCGGACAGCACGAAGCCGTTTTGCGAGTCGCTTTCAACCCCGACTCTGGTATCCGCGCGGACGAATTCGAAGAACACCTGCGGAAGAATTTGCCGGGTGAATTTCCGGGATGCCAGTTCTCCTTTGAAGCCGCGGACCTAGTGACGCAGATCATGAATTTTGGAGCTCCCACGCCTGTCGAGATCAACGTGGCTGGGCCGGACTTGGGAGCTGACCAAGCATTCGCCGAGAAAATTCGCACTGAGTTGGTACATGTTGGTGCTCTCCGTGACCTGCAGTATGACGAGCCTTTGGACTACCCAAGCATGAACGTGAACATAGACCGCGAGCGAGCAGGACAACTGGGCGTGACTGTCGATAAGGTAGGCCGATCGTTCCTCGCGGCCACATCGTCCAGCCGTTTCGTCGCGCCGAATTACTGGGCCGACCCGAAGTCCGGTGTCGCGTATCAATTGCAAGTGCAAATTCCACAGGCCGAAATGAATTCTATTCAGGACGTCGAGCATGTACCCATCACGCCCGGCAGCTCATCGCATCCGCTGTTGGGCGACGTGGCTCAAATCACTTACGGCAACACCGTCGGTGAATATCACCGACTGAACGGGCAGCGGATGGTGACGCTCACCGCGAATGTCTCCGGCGAAGATCTCGGACGAGTCTCAAACCAGTTGGACGAGGCCATCAAGAAAGCTGGAGCTCCGCCACGGGGGGTAAATGTCAAGGTCCGAGGGCAGGTGGGCCCCATGAAGCAAACGTTAACGAATCTCGGTGTGGGACTTCTTCTTGCGGTGCTCGTCATTTACCTGCTGCTCGCCGCCAACTTCCAGTCGATGCGATTGGCTCTGGTTGTTCTTTCGACAGTCCCTGCCGTCATCTGTGGCGTGATTTTTGCCCTGCTGCTTACGGGAACGACCTTGAATATCCAGTCCTTCATGGGAGCAATCATGGCGATCGGCGTCGCGGTTGCGAACGCGATTCTGCTAGTCATCTTTGCCGAGGAGTACCGGCGAGCCGGTAACGCCTCAAACGTGTCGGCAGTCCACGGTGCACAAACCCGAATGAGACCGATCCTGATGACCAGCACGGCGATGATTGCGGGAATGATTCCCATGGCGCTCGGAATTGGTGAGGGAGCACAGCAGACGGCTCCTCTCGGGCGCGCAGTCATCGGAGGATTATTGTTTGCCACCGCGGCGACTCTGTTGATCTTGCCTCTGGTGTTTTCGATGGTTCAGGAACGAGCGGGCACTCGGTCGCGGTCGCTCGACCCTGACGATCCGCAAAGCCCCTTTGCAGCCCAGCCGCTCAGCAATCCGGATTCTAATCCTGGGGAAGCTCTATGATACAAATGCGAGCTCTATCCATTTCTGTTCTCGCCGTCAGTATCGGGTTTTGCATCTCGTGCGGATCGAACTCGAATCCAGCGAGCGCCGCGAATGCATCTGCGGCGCCCACTCCCACTGTCGAAGTCACCAAAGTGGTATCCCGGAAACTTGGGATTACGGTTCGACTTCCCGGCGAGCTCCAGCCTTACGAAGCCGTCGCTGTTTTTCCCAAAGTCACGTCGTTCGTTGATTGGATCGGCGTCGACCGGGGCTCCGTAGTGAAGACCGGACAACTCATGGTGCGCCTGGTCGCTCCTGAAATTGTCGCGCAAGGCGGAGAAGCGCAATCGAAACTCCAGGAAGCTGTTGCCCAACGTGCGGAATCCGAAGCGAAGCTCGCCTCCGAACAGAGCACGTACGAAAGACTGAAGACGGCTTCCGCGACGCCCGGCGTCGTCGCTGGCAATGACTTGGAAGTGGCGCAGAAAGCTGTTGAGGGGAACCGTGCCCGTCTCAATGCGGCGGAAGAGAGCGAGAAAGCCGCGAAGGCGGCCTTGCAATCGATCACGGAAGTTCAGGGCTACCTCCAAGTTCATGCCCCGTTCGATGGCGTGGTCACCGAGAGGAATGTTCATCCTGGAGCTTTGGTGGGACCCGGAAGTGGTTCGGGCATTCCTTTGCTGAGAGTCGAGCAAACAGCACGGCTCAGAGCGGTGGTGCCCGTTCCAGAGAAGTATGTCGCTGGGATGACTGAGGGCGCGAAAGTCGAGTTCAGCGTCCCCGCGTTTCCGAATCAAACATTTTCGGGAACTGTCGCGCGCATTGCCCACTCGGTCGACGTGAAGACTCGAACGATGCCTGTGGAACTCGACGTCGCGAATCCGAAGGGCCGTCTGGCTTCGGGAATGTTCCCCGAAGTGCTTTGGCCCGTCCGTCGGCCGGAGGCGACCCTGTTTGTCCCGGCATCGTCAGTCGCCAGGACCACAGAGGCAACCTTTGTGGTTCGCATTCACGAAGGGACGGCAGAGTGGGTGAACGTCCAAACCGGCGAAGTCGATGGCAAGCTAATCGAGGTTTTCGGAGACTTGCATCCGGGGGATGAAATCGCAGCGCGCGGCACCGACGAACTGAGGCCAGGAGTTCGCGTAAGCACGAAGCCGGCGGCGGATTCGCAAAGTTCATCGAAATGAATTTCGTATCAGAAGTGTACGTTCTTGAATTTGTTTACCGATAAAGGAGCTGATCATGTTTGCCAGACTACGTTTCTTCTCTTTGCTTTGTGTTTTATCGCTCCCCATTCTTGTCCGCGCGCAGGGAGTCACCACCGGGCCGATCGATCAGGCCCTGGGCCGGTCGGGCCAAAAAACGGGCGATGTTTACCGGGTGGGCTTCCCGAGGACCGATCTTCACGTTTCCGTGAATGGATTGGCGATCAAGCCGGGACTGGCGCTTGGCTCGTGGGCCGCCTTCCTCGGGACCGACGACCAGGCCATGGTGATGGGCGATTTGGTCCTACTCGAGCAAGAACTGAATCCGGTGATGGCGAAATTGCGGTCGTCCGGCTTTGAAATTACCGCAGTGCACAACCATTTGATGGGGGAAACTCCGAAGGTGCTGTACATGCACTACATGGGACATGGACCCGCTGCGCAGTTGGCCACTTCTCTGCGCGCGGCTCTATCGGTTTCGAAAACGCCGCTCGAAAAACCCGCTGCGGCCGCGGAGGAACCAGCGCCGCCGGCTTGGGCGAAGACCGTCGAGGACGCTGTCGGACGCAAAGGCACAGTTAAAGGTGGTGTACTGTCCTACGGCGTCCCGCGCAACGAGAGCATCACGATGAACGGAACGACCATTCCCCCCGCCGCGGGTGTAGGGGAAGCCATCAATTTTCAGGCAGCGGATTCCGGCAACGTCGCCACAACCGGCGACTTCGTGCTCACCGCGGACGAAGTGAATCCGGTCATTTCCGAACTGCAAGAGCACAAGATTCAGGTGACCGCCCTGCACAGCCATATGCTGACAGAACAGCCTCGCCTGTTTTTCATACACTTCTGGTCTGTGGGCAGTCCGGAATCCGTGGGCGCCGGGATCAAGGCGGCGCTCAGCAAAGTTCAGACGAAATGAGAGATGGGTGACCAGGGACTTCTTCGACCATGTAACGCTTACGAACCGCGCAGGAGCGAGACCATGAAAACAGAGTTCATGCGGAAACTGCCAACGAGCGCGACAAACTTGTTCCACGCGTGGAAGAAGTCCCTTTATCGTGGCTGATTGCTATCTTCTTCGGCTGGGCACCGTTGGGTTTGGTGGACCCATCGCCCTGAGCACGGCTGGGTGTGACTTCGCTTGGAGGAATATGAAAGAAAAAATGTTCTGTGCTCGGTACCTACGTAGTGCCGCCCTGTTCTTTGCGGGACTGCTTTCAACGGTCGCTTCCGGCCAAACGCTCAAGGAGGTCGCAAAAATCGATCTGCCGGGGCCGGCGGGTAAGCGCTTCGACTATCTAACGATCGATCCCGACGATAGGTATCTGCTCTCGACGCACTTGGCGGCGGGGCAGACGTATGTGATCGACCTGCGCGGCAATAAGGTCGTCGCAACCATAGCAGATACGCCTGGTGCTGAAGGCATCGAATACGTTTCCGAATTCAAGAAGTTTTACACGTCGAACGCTGGTGACAACACGATTGGCGTTGTGGACCTCCGACAGATGAAAGTCGTCAAAAAGCTCCCCACGGAGAAGAAGCCGGATGGCAGCACCTATGCCGTCCCGTTTCATAAACTCTACGTTTCGGATGAGCGGGGCAAGGCGGAAGCGATCGTGGACGTCACGAAAGATGCGGTTATCAAAACGCTGCATTTCGACAGCGAGACCGGAATGCCACAATACGATCCGGTTGCGCGCAAGGTATACATAAACCTGCAAGATCAAAACATTTTTGCGGTCATTGATCCCGCGACCGACGAGGTAGTCGGACGGTATCCGGTGGGACGCTGCAAAGGGAATCACGGTATGGCGCTCGATCCCGAGCACCATCGCGCTTTCCTCTCGTGCGAAGGCAACAACCTGATGACCGTCTTCGATCTCGACAAAAACCAGCCGATTGCGTTTTTGCCGATGGCCGACGGACCTGATGTAATCCGTTTCGATTCTGGATTGGATCGCATCTATGCGGCCTGCTACAGCGGCGCCATCTCGGTTTTCCATCAAGACGATGCAAACCACTATCGAAAGCTTGAGGATTTCCCCGTGCAGCACGCTGTTCATAGCCTGGTCGTCGATCCGAGCACGCATCGGGTGTACACGCCGGAACAGGAAGAAGATCACAAACCTGTGGCTCGGATGGTTGTCTATGACGCAGTAACCAAACCCTAAGCGATTACGATGACCACCACTGTCTTAGTGCCTGGCGTCCTCAAGGTTCTGACGCGCGATGGTGATCTATTATTTCTCAGCCGATTCATCCGCTTATTCGCCTACGGGTCTTTGTCTGTCGTCCTGGTCTTCTACCTCATCGGCCTGGGACTCAATGCATCCCAAACCGGCCTCCTTCTCACGCTAACGCTTGTCGGAGATACGGTGATCTCTCTTTATCTGACGACGCGCGCTGACCGGATCGGGCGGCGCCGGATGCTGATTGTCGGAGCCATTTTGATGGCAGCGGCGGGCATCGCCTTCGCCTGCACAAGCAATCTGGTGCTGCTAATCATCGCCGGCACGATTGGAGTAATCAGTCCCAGCGGCAACGAAGTAGGTCCGTTTCTCTCGATTGAGCAGGCGGCACTCTCGCATGTAGTTCCCGACCGGGTGAGGACGGAAGTATTTGCCTGGTACACGATGGCCGGCTCGGTGGCGACCGCGCTGGGCGCACTCTTTGCAGGTACGCTCACGCACGTGCTCGGGAGAACTACGATGACACCGGTTGGGACGTACCGGCTTGTGGTGGTTCTTTATGCGGTTGTGGGCCTTCTACTGGCTGGTTTGTTTATGCGGCTTTCCTCTGCCGCGGAAGTGCATTCTTCCGAAGAAGCATCGGCCCTGCCGACGACGATGAAGAGTTTCTTCGGCGTAGGCCGATCTCACCGCGTTGTCATCAAGCTCTCAAGCCTGTTCGCCTTGGACTCGTTCGGTGGTGGCTTTGTTGTGCAGAGCTTCGCCGCCTATTGGTTCTACCTTCGTTTTGGTGTGAACCCTGCGACGCTCGGGATCATTTTCTTTTGGGCAAATATCTTTGCTGGAATTTCCGCACTACTGGCTGCCCGGCTCGCCGCGCGCTGGGGCCTGATCAACACGATGGTGGTCACTCATCTGCCTTCCAACGTTCTGCTCATTCTGGTACCGCTGATGCCAACTCTTTGGCTCGCTGTTCTGGTTCTTCTCGTACGATTCAGTATCAGCCAGATGGATGTTCCCACCAGGCAGTCCTACATCATGGCGGTCGTGAGCAAGGAAGAGCGATCAGCGGCGGCAGGCATAACCGGCGTGGCGAGAACAACGGGCGCAGCGATTAGCCCGTTATTCGTCGGGTTTATGTTTGCCCGGCGTTCTTGGATCAACGTTCCATTTTTCATCGCCGGCACGCTGAAGATTCTTTACGATCTATTGCTCTATAAGGAATTTGTGGCTCATCAGCCGCCCGAGGAGCGCTAGCGGCCTCACGCGAGCTAACGGTTTTGGTTCGTCCGCGAGGACGACATTTGTTTTGAGCACTGGTTTGAGAAGCCGAGCCCTGAAGAACTGGAAGAGAAGCCAGCGCCGCTGGCTATGGGCGCCAGGAGTACGTGAACTTGATCGCGAATCGGTTCTCGTAGAACTGCGGTGGGTTCTCAGCGACCAGGCTGGCGAAGCGCGTCCCCGCTGTGTAAATGACGTACAGGTCACTATCGGGGCGGTAATTCCAACGCAGACGAAGATTGGCGCTCACCGCCTGCGTATTGGCGGTGTCCATCTGGATCAAGCTGGAAAGCGTAAGAAACCGTGAAAACGAATAGTTTGTCTGGAAGCTGCCCACCAGGACAGAGAAGTTGCCTCCCGGCGTCGGCAAGCGAAAGCGGTTCCATTGTTCACCGAGGGCGAACGACAAGCGTTCGTTGGCGCGATAGGTTCCACGGACGCGAGCTTCGTTGAGACGGCCATCGTAGTAGGTTCCGAAGCGCTCGAAGAAGGTCATGATGAAGCGGTGCGCCTGGGATGTTCCATAAGTCAGTTGATGGCGCGTCCAGTGGTATTCGCCAATCGGGATGAAGACGTTCTTGTAGATGTTAAAAGGTGTGACTAGCCGTTGTGTGAACACGTCTACGATGTCATCGTCACTGTAGGAACCATTGTTGAACTCTATACGAAATGTGTTCTGCCACTCCTGCGTCTGAAGAACATGATGAGTGTCGGGAGCGTGGAAGATAAACCCTTCGAAATTGAGCTCACGCACGCTGCGAATCTTCGGTCGGAACTTGAAATTGCTATCCAAGTAGTCGCATGTGCAGTCGGCTCGTTCGAGAAAACCAACCTCGGGGTTGAAATTCGGACCGACCTTCCGGTGCTGGGCGAACAGCTCAAGCCAGTTGCTTTGGTAATTCAACCCCGCTCCCACGTCGGTCTGCCCTGATGAAACACCCGGCGTGCGCGTCTGTGCAGAATAGGCGCTTACAGCTAGGTTCTTGAAGAAAACCAGTCGCGCGTCCGCGCCGCCAGTCTGGTTGTAGTCGTCGAGGGGGTTGCTAGAACGCTTATCGATCCCCATCACCCCGATATAGGAACCGCCCCAGAGGGAACGCTTCACCCGCATGACCGCGTAATTGGCGCTGGGATTGGGCCCCAGCTGACGTGTGTCCACATCCATAACGCCGAGTTCAAAGTTGCCCAGTGATCCCGTAATCTTGGCGCCGCCATTCACTGGAACTTCAATTCCGGTAATCGGATCAATTCCGATCTGGCGGCTGAAGAAGAGCAAGTCTCCACTATCTCCACCCAAGGGAAAGTTAAATATCCCAGCGTTCTCCAGGAAAAACTGGCGTTTCTCCGGAAAGAAAAGCTTGTAGGGCGTGAGGTTGAATTGCTGGGTGTCCACGTCGGCATCTGCAAAATCGGTGTTTGCTGTGAAATTGGCGACCAGGTTCGAGCGCAGTCCGAGTTTGACGTCGAGGCCACCAGTGAAAAGTCCGCTAGTTCCCGGCGTGAGGCCTGTACCCGCAGCACTGGCAGGGAAATGAGTGAAACCGACGAGCCCGTACGGTTTGACGATAAAGAGGCGTCCGCTTCCGATATCTGAAATTCCGTGCAGTTCGCCGGCGTGACTGATCCGCGCAGCGCCATAGACTCGCCGCCAGCCAGACCAGATGTCCTCTTCATTCTTACGTCGAATGAAGCGTTTGAAATTAATGCCCCAGACAACGTTATGCGACTGCATGAAATTGAGGGTTGAAAAAGGAATGCTGACGGTGGCTGTCCAACCTTCTTCCGTGACACGTGCTTCCGAGGTCCAAACACCATCCCACCCCGGATCGCCATCGCCCGTGTCGCTGTCGGTGCGTTGCTCTTCTGTAATTAGAGCGTCTCGTTGGGTGCCCAGCGGATTTACTTGAAATACGTATGCATTGCGACGATCGTGAGACGAGTCAATGATGATTTCGAAATAATCGTCCAGTTCCTGACTGACGTCTCGGCGCAACTCGGTCGCCACAATTCCCTTGGGATCGGAGTCGAAACAGGCGATGCCGAAATAGACTTCATGCTTGGTGTTGAGAATGCGCACTTCCGTCTTTTCGGTCGGGGCCTGCCCCTCATAGGGCTCTCGCTGCAGGAAATTGGCAACAGGAGCGGCCCGCTGCCAGAGTGGATCATTCAACGTGCCATCCAACTTCGGGGCACGATCGACGCGAGTTGCCTGTGCGGTTCGGAGAGGCTCTTGAGGCGCACGCTGACGTTCCTTGCTCTGAGGACTGGCTTGCGACTGAGAGTAGAGGCCTCTGGCAGAGGCGCAAACCAATGTCAGGAGGAACAGACACGTCCGGGGTTGGAGCAACCCAGTGAGATATCTCCTCATCTGTCTTTCTCAGCTATTGATTGCCAGGTTCAGTGTGCTTGATATGCACGAATTTCGGCGCTCTGTTCACCTTGTTTTCGCACAGCAGCGAAAAGCCGCCCCCACTCCGGGACAAAAAGGCCGGTTTGTGTGCCGGGCGGAGTAGTGTAGCGAGCTATCCGGTCATAGCGATCGGTATCTTTCCGTTGGAAAACTTCCAGGAAGCCCTGGCTGGTGAGCACGTAAGCCCGGCCTCTAGACGAGTCATAGAACAGGTCGTCCGTTTTACCTGCAATTTCACCGGACGCTACTTCCTTGCCAGTCTCCGTATCAAAGACGAGCAACCGCGGCGGCACCCAGCATCCCACGAGCAACCGGTGATGAGCTTCGTCGAGCGCCATCGGGAAATTGTTTTGGGCGGAAACGGGCCAACGGGCTAGGACAGTGCGCTTAACGGCATCAATGACTTCGATCTCTTTCTTCTCCGGAACGTTCACGAAAAGACGAGTTCCCCTTTCCTCAAGCTGAAACGATTCGGGATGCGCATCGATGACGATGTCACTTGTCTTCTTCCCATCGGAATTAACAAATCCAAGCCCGCCGGTTCCTTCCTCCCGTTTCCTCAGTTGCTTTGCCCCTGCGTAACCGACGATTACACCCTTGCTGCGGGCGTCGTAGCGGATGTTGTCGGCGTCGTCAGGGAATTTCACAGTCGCCAGAACTTGAAATGTGGTCCCATCAAAGATCTTCGTAACACCGTCCAGACCGCAGGCGACGAACAGACGATTGGTTGACGCATCGTAGAAAACTCCCTGCGGCTCAGCCAGATCGGAAATGGTGTGGACGTGCTGGCCGGACTTGAGGTCGACCACTTCGAGCGTGTGGTTGTCGACAGCGGCCACGAAGAGGCGCTGGCCTTTCACGTCGACGCTGAAGTGGTCGATCCGTCCTTTGACGTTCGGCAGCGCAATGTGGGATTCAAGTGACAACGGCTGGGATTCTTGTCCGGCGGCCGGGCTCCTCGATCCCAACAGCATTACGAGGAACAGCGGAGCGAGCCATGACGTTGCGACAAACCACTTCGTGACATGGTGTTGCAGTGCGCTCTTCGTGCCGCGCTCGATGTCGACTGCAGTTCTTTGTAAGTAATGGTCTGTCATAGTCCTCATTTCACTGTCATCTTCAAGTCATCGAAGTAAATAGCAGAGCTGGCTTTTCGTCCACAAGCCAACCGACTTCGAGACAGGGAAGCTGCTATTGCGTTGCCTTGCATAATCTTCCAATATCCTGATTTGCTCCTTGATGTCGTGCGCATCGTAGGAATTAGGGACGATCGTCAGAAAAGTACCCTTCTGCTCGGCTGCCCCGCATAGTCATGCTCACGCGCCAGTACGTCTCCCAAAAGGAGGTATACCTGAGGGCGTTCATGTTCCGCGTCGAGGGACTGAAACTTACGTGCGCTTTTCTCGGCCGCGGCTAAGTTGCCGAGACTGAAATGCGCCGCGGCGTTGTAGAGGTATGCGGCCGGAAATGCGCCGGGATTTATCTTCGCAACTTGATCGGTGAATTGTGTGACTTCCTGCCACCTCTGCTCTCGAAACGCAATTCTCGCCAATCCAAGATAAGCAGGCAGTATCTGGGAGTCTGACATTAGAGCGCGCGAATAGGCTGCGAAAGCCTGATCGAGCTGAAGTTGCTCCTCATGGAGTGTTCCCATGAGCCACCAGGCAACGGCAGAGTTCGGATAACTCGATATTGCTTTTCTCAGTTCCTTTTCGGCCGTGTCGAAGGTTTGTCGCGTTAGAGCCTCGTCAGCGTGCTCATACGCGCGCCTAGCTTTTTGGGGAACCAGCATGCTTGCCAGAGTAACCGTAGCACCTGATGCATTCATATGTCCGGCCGAACTGACGCTACCGGGAATGCACGCTTCACTGCGTGGGACTGACACCGGCAGAACAGAAGGATGCGGTGCGCTGCGACCATAAACGCAGCACGCGGAAATCGTGAGACAGACTATCAACAGCGTTCGGCCAATCCTCAAACACGTTGGCATAGGTCTGATCCTCCCTTCTGGGATTCGGTTGTGCTCGCCGAGCACCTCGCCATGGCGTTTATTTCGCGGTCACTTTCAAGTCATCGAAATATGTAACGGAATCGGCTTTTGTCCAAAGGCCCACTTTGCCCGCGTCCTTGAACGTGTCGTCGGTGGTCTCGATCTTCTTGCTGCCGTCGTAATAGCAGGTGATCTTGTTGCTCACAGCCTCCACCCGCAGTTCATGCCATTCTCCTGAGGTCACCTTAAAGTTGGCTCCCGCGAACTGGCTGCGCCGACCGTTTACCACGCGATAGAGCCGGTAATTGTTCTCCAGGGCGTTGGCGCGAACGATGTAGTAGTTGTTTGCATCTTTTAGACGAAAGACCAACCCGCCGGCTCGGTCAACGCTTCCCGAGACTGCCTTAAACTTCACGCTAAGATCCAGGTCTCGGAAAGAACCCTCATCGGAAATCAGCAAAGGAAACCGATAGTCGGTTTGGTCACTTGACGCCTGGGCAACGACATTCGGCTTCGACGGAGCGGTTGGGTCTGTGGTCACCACCCATTTCTCTTGAGTGCCCCCGCCAGTCTTCGCACTATGGAATTTGTCGGGTAACTGTCTGGGCGTATCACTATCGAAGTTGTAGGCGAACTGTTTGCTCGAGGTTTGTTCGGGCGCAGGTTTCTCGGCAGGTACCGCAGCAGGAGTGGCCGGACCTTCTTCGCCCTCCTCCTCTTCACCCGCCTCCTGCTTCTCTGGGGGTTTTTGCGCTGCCGTTTGCCGACCCGCTACGGCTTTCGAAGCGCTGGCCTGCTGCTCGTCTGTGTCTTTGCCGGTGCAGGCGACGAGACCTGGCACTGCGAAGAGCACAGCAACCCACAAGGCGATTCTGAGTTTCTCCATAACCTTCTCCTTTGGCGTGGAGAGCCTGGCAACACTTCCCACGGATTCGGTCGCTTTCGTCTTGGAGAGGAGATTAGCTCACAAAAATGAACGTTTGCTGAAAGTTTGAATTTTAGTCAAATTTTCAGGTTGGCCTTTTAACCTTGACTGCGATTGACAGGTTTGTATGCGGGTATTGATTGTCGAAGACGAAAAGGAAATGGCGGAAGTCCTCAAAGCGGGTTTGGAGGAAGAGAACCACCTCGTCAGTCTGGCCTTCGACGGTGTCAGCGGTTTGGAGGTGGCGCGTGCCTGCGATTTCGACGTGATTCTTCTGGATGTAATGCTGCCAAAACTCGATGGGTTTGAAGTCGCGCGTCGTCTTCGTGCCAAGGGGAATCGCACGCCAATCTTGATGCTGACAGCACGCGATACTGTGCCAGACGTCGTGAAAGGGCTTGATCTGGGAGCCGATGATTACCTGACAAAACCGTTTTCCTTCGCCGTGCTATTGGCGCGGCTGAGGGCAGCCAGCCGACGACAGTATGGGCAACCGACGAGTCTGCTACGAGTAGCGGATCTGGTTCTAAACCGCGCCACCATGCAAGTATTCCCGCGGCCGACGTGAGATCAATTTGACTGCGACCGAATTTCGACTGCTTGAGTTCTTGATGCGTCGCCCCGGAGTCGTCGTTTCTCGTAACGCGATCGTCGAAGCTGTCTGGGGTTTTGATGACGAAGTGAACGACAACACTGTGGACGCGTTTATCCGCCTCGTGCGACGAAAGATCGACGACCCTCATGACGAGAAACTGATTAGAACCGTGCGGGGGATCGGATATGCCCTGCGGGCAAATCCGTAATTATGCGACCACTGCCACTGCGAGTACGGTTGGGTGCTTGGTACTTTGTGGTTCTCTGCCTGGCATTTGGTGCGTTCTCGTTGTTTGCCTTCTTCGAAGTACGCGGAAGTATTCACTCAGCCGTGGACGAAGGGCTCCGTGACCGTGCGGCCGACATTCGGGAGCTTCTGGAGCGACAGTCCTCTCCCGAACAGGTGAAGCACGAACTGGCCGAGGGTTCCAGCGTTCGAGGAGAAGACGACATTCTGCAGATTGCTGAAACTCACGGAGAGTGGGTTTATAGTTCCGTTTCCGCCCTCCGCTACGGCTTGCAACTGGTGAAGCCAGGAAAGCCAAGCGAGAAGTTTCGGTTCTCGACTATGTATTCGAAGGGCATGCCACTGAGAATCCTGAACGGGCAACTCCGGGCAGCTGACAAAGTCTACGACGTACAGATTGCCGCTCCCATGGATGACTTTTATGACGCGGTGAATCGGTTCAGGCTAGTGCTTCTGTTCTCTGTCCCCATCTTGTTACTGGTTGCTTCGGCAGGTGGCTACTGGTTAAGCAGGAAGGCGGTAGCTCCGGTAGGGGAAATCGCCCGAGCGGCACAGTCGATCAGTGAGCATGAACTATCTAAACGTCTACCAATCCCGCAAACGGGAGACGAACTGCAAAGTCTTTCTGAGACCTTGAACGAGATGTTCGGTAGGTTGGAGAGTGCGTTCAAGCGGGTCACGCAGTTTACGGCCGACGCTTCGCACGAGCTGAGGACACCGGTTGCTCTCATGCGCACTCGGACTGAGGTTGCGTTACGGAAGCCGCGATCTGAAGGCGAGTATAGAGAAACAATCGTTCGCATCCACCGAGAATTGGAAAGGACCTCGGCCCTCATTGAGAATCTGATGACGCTCGCGCGCGCTGACTCCGGCAGCGCGGCACTGCAAGTTTCGCCGACAAATCTAAATGAAGTTCTTCTCGAAATATCGGAACCAGCCAGACTTCTGGCTGAAGGAAAATCCATTCACTACGGGCAGCGGCTCGCGGAGACGCCGCTTTGCGTCAGCGGGAACGCTCCATCATTGCGGAGGTTGTTTCTGATTTTGATTGACAATGCTGTGAAATATACGCCACGCGAAGGCAATATCTCAGTTGTACTGAACGCCTGCGACGGCAGTGGTATTACAGAGATTCGTGACACTGGAGTGGGGATTTCACCGGCCGATCTTCCTCATATTTTCGAGAGGTTCTATCGAGCTGACGAGTCGCGTGCCAGGGAGTCGGGCGGAACCGGGCTCGGCTTATCCATTGCGAAGTGGATCGCGGAAGCGCATCACGGGAAGATCTCAGTCATCAGCAAAGTTGGGGAAGGGTCTGTGTTTCGAGTGGAGATTCCATTGTCCGAGGACGGTTTTTGAGGGAGGCGGCGTCAAACGACTGATTCCGTCAGCGTCCTTCATGAACAGTAATTAATTTTCCTTTCGTCCGACCGCTGTTCCTGCGGAAATCCGATGGTACAGTTCGATGGGACGTGGATGGGGCCATATGAGACGACCCGATTTATTCGAAAGAGCCCGGGCAACTAGGGGTCGCAGGGCGCGAGTTCTCCGGCTGAATAGGATACGAGAGTCGATCTCAATCCTAGTCCCTCTTGCTCTGCTATTCGGTGTTCTGGGATGCATTTCCAGCTCAGGCGCAGATTCGAGACAGAACTCTCTCAGGGAAAGTTACATCACCCTCCGGCGCCCCGGTTGCGAATGCGCGACTGGTCCTCAAGAACAAGCCAAGCTTTGACGCAAGATCGGTCACGGTGAACAGCGACGGTACCTACCTGGTGACCGACCTTCTGCCGGGCACCTACGAAATCACTGCTTCCGCACAAGGATTTGCTGATGCACACGCGACGGTCGTAATAAGTGCTGACGGCAAGCCGGGGGTGAATATCGTACTGCAGGCTGGGAGTGCGGTCGGAGCAGGCAAGGAACAAGTTGGCTCTTCAACCGTGAAAGGAGTTACCACTAGCATAAGTGAGCTGCCCCTAAACGGGCGTTCCGCCTCCGATGTTGCGGCACTGGAGCCAGGGGTAGCAACCGCACGCACGCAGACGTCGGGTCAGGCGCAACGAGGTTTTGGGACAGAAATGACGATATCGGGAGGGCGTCCCCGGCAGAACGACTCCCGACTCGACGGTATCAGCGTCAATGACTACTCCAATGGCCCCCCCGGCAGTGCCCTGGGCGTCAACTTGGGAGTCGATGCGGTCGAGCAATTCTCGGTATTGACCAGCAACTACCCTGCGCAGGTTGGCCGTTCGTCGGGCGGCGTGATCAGTGCGTCGACGCGCTCAGGGACCAGCGAATTTCACGGTTCGGTCTATGAGTTCTTTCGCAACAGCGCGCTGGACGCGCGGAACTTCTTCAACACCAAAGACACCCCAAAGCCGCCCTTCCGCCGCAATCAATTTGGAGTTTCGCTCGGAGGTCCAATTCAAAAGGATCGCACTTTCATTTTTGGCGATTATGAGGGGCTTCGGTCGTCTACCGGCGTGACGCAGTTGGATACGGTGCCGTCGGCGGCTGCGCGAGCGGGAATATCTGATCCGACTGTCCTGGCTTTTGTGAATGATTTTTATCCTCTGCCCAACGGCACGGTCCAGGGTGAAACCGGGAATTTCACTTTTTCAGGCCAGCAAGTCACTCCTGAGAATTACTTCACGACCAAAGTCGATCACAAATTCTCGGAACAGGACGCAATTTCGGGTACCTACATGTTCGATGCCGGAACGGTCCGGCAACCTGACGAGCTCAATGACAAGGTGACCGGTTACGACTCACGGAGGCAGCTCTTCACTGTCAACGAGACCCACACATTTAGTCCCGGCTTACTTAGTTCTCTTCGCTTCGGGATTAGCCGGGTGGTCACGACAACAGGTCTGACCTTCCCGAGCGGAAACTCGCACGCGTCGGATGGATCTTTCTCTACTGTGCCAGGAAAGAACGCACCCGGGGTGGAGGTGACGGGACTTACCCCGTTTTCAGGCGGATTGGGATCGCCTTCCAACTTCACTTTTCACTGGACCTCAATCCAAGCCTATGAAGATCTTTCGTCTAATCGAGGGAAGCACACTCTGAAGTTTGGCGGTGGACTAGAGCGAATCCGCGACAACATGCTGGGTGTGTCTGACCCAGGAGGTGTGTTCTCCTTTAACCGTGTGTCTGATTTCCTAAACAATGCTCCCTACTTTCTGAGCGCCGCGATTCCAAGCGCGGTCACTGAGCGTGGAATTCGCCAGACCATCGTGGGAGCTTACATTCAGGACGATTGGCGCTGGCGACCGAACGTGACGGTTAACCTTGGATTACGTTATGAAATGGCGACGGTGCCGACAGAGGTGCAGGGTAAAACGGCCGTCCTCCGGCAGATCACCGACGCACTGCCCGTCTGCGGGGTCCTTGTCCCGGGCAGTTGTTCTGCCACTGGCCCGTTATTTTCCAATCCCACGCTACGCAATATTGAGCCGCGAGTGGGAATATCTTGGGACCCGTTCGGCAGCGGTAAGACCGCCATCAGCGCTGGGTTCGGCATGTTTGACGTTCTGCCGCTCCCCTATCTCATCCAATTCAACGAACTTTTCTCCGCGCCGTTCTTTAAGGCGGGGAGCGCCACTAACCTGCCGGCCGGATCGTTTCCGAGTGCCGCGTTTGCGTTGGTAGACTCTCCCAACACTTTTCGCCAGGCATATTTCGATCCCCATCCGCGCCGGAACTACGTCATGCAGTGGAATCTCACGATCCAACGCGAGCTTGGCAAGGACCTAAGCGCGATGGTCGGCTACCTGGGCTCACGCGGAGTCCATCAACCCTTCCGAGTGGAAGACGTGGACATGGTGCTGCCGGCCCTAACTTCCCAGGGCTACTTGTGGCCCTCCTCCACAGGGAGCACGCGGCTCAATTTGAATGCCGGTCGGATTACCGCCGGATTCTGGGACGGCGACTCGTACTACGACGCGCTGGAAGTACAGATCAAGAAAAAGATCGCACGAGGCTCTCTGGAAGGCTCTTACACCTGGGGCAAATCTATCGATACATCCTCTAGTAGCCTGGTCGGGGATGAATATACCAATTCGATCTCCAGCCCACTGTTTTTCAATCCGCGGTTGAATCGCGGACTCTCGGATTTCAACATTGCGCAAAATCTGGAGGTCAACTACACCTGGGAAATCGGCACGCCCAAGTGGACGTCCGGAATCAAAGCATGGGTGCTGGGAGGATGGGAGGTAGGAGGAGTGTTCGAAGCGAGCACAGGCGTGCCTTTCACTCCTGGCATTGGCGGAGACGCGCTCGGGGTGAAGAGCACCGAGCCAAACATCGATGTCCCGAATCTGATTGCTGGCCCAGGTTGCGGTTCCCCGGTGAATCCGGGCAATCACGTCAGCTACATCAAGACGCAATGCTTCGCGGTCCCAAGTCCCGTCACACTCCGCGGGAATCTGGGCCGGAATACACTCATCGGACCCGGATTGGTGAACTTCGATTTCTCCCTGTTCAAGAACAACTACATCAAAAGGATTTCTGATCGTTTCAATGCGCAATTTAGGGCCGAGCTCTTCAACATTCTGAATCACGCCAACTTTTCCCCGCCCTTGGACAACCGGAACATATTCGATTCGTCGGGAAGCCGTGTAGACAATGCAGGGCTGATTACTTCGACTCAGACGGCGTCGAGGGAGATTCAGTTTGCGGTGAAGCTGATTTGGTGATTGATTGATTTGCGAGGCAAACATGAAAAAGCTGGCAGCATTTTGTATCACAGTGTTGATTGTCGGATCTTACGCATTTTCACAAGACCAGCCGAGCGCGCCTGAAAAAGCGCCCTTGCTCCTGGTCCAAGAAATTCCCCTACCAAAGGTGGGAGGTCGCATCGACCATTTCACGTTCGACGCAAAGCGCAAACGCGTGATTGGCGCCGCTCTCGGCAACAATACCGTCGAAGTCGTAGACACGTTTGGGGGTAGCGACATTCACAGCATTACAGGCGCGGCCAACCCTCAGGGCGTGGTCTACGTGGGCGAATTCAACAAGCTCTTCGTTGCGAACGGTGCAGATGGAAAGCTCAGAATCTACGATGGGGATTCATTCAAGCTGCTGAACACGGTGGACATCGGAGAGGATGCCGACAATGTGCGATACGATCCGGCAGAGAAGAAAGTCTATGTAGCCTTCGGCGGAGACGACGGCGGCGGTATTGCCGTGCTGGATGCCGCGAGCGGCAAACGGCTGGAGGATATCGCCAAGCTCGACGCGCATCCGGAATCATTTCAGATTGCTCCGTCAAAACCGGTGATCTACGCGAATATCGCCACCAAAGCGAAGGTTGTGGTGATCGATCGCGCAACACATAAAGTCACGGACTGGCCTTTGAAGGTTGGCAAAGCAAATTACCCGATGGCCTTGGATGAAGCGGATCACCGTCTGTTCGTGGTAACCCGAAAGCCAGCCCAACTTGTAGTGCTCGACTCAGAGAGCGGTGCAACGGTTGCGAGTGTCCCTTGTGTGAACGACGCTGACGATCTCTACTATGACGCTGGCCGAAAACGTATTTATGTTCCGGGCGGTGAGGGCTTCATCAGTGTCATCCAACAGAACGGCGCAGATCATTATCAGCCGCTGGCGAAGATTCCGACCACGATCGGAGCGCGCACGGGTCTGTGGTATGAAAAACGGGACCGCTTCTATTTGGCTGTGCCAGCGAGTTCCAAGCAGGGCGCAGCATTGTGGGTGTACGCCCCCGAGGATTAGGTGAGACTATGAACAGGCATTCTCACATCTGGCTCGTCGCTGTTGTCTTCATGATTGGATGCACGGCGATGGTGCACTCGCAAGAGAGTGCAAAGCAGCCCCTTCGGTTGGTCCAGACCATCTCCTTGCCGAATGTCAAAGGCCGCCTTGACCATATGGACGTTGATGTCAATGGCAAGCGCCTGTTCGTCGCGGGGCTGGAAAATGGCACGCTGGAGGTGGTCGATCTAAAAGCTGGCAAGTGGGTGCGCAGCATGCCCGGATTCAAGAAGCCGCAAGGAGCTTTGTTCGTCCCGGAACTTAATAAGCTGTTCGTGGCGAGCGGAGATGACGGGATGCTCCGAGTATTTCGAGGGGACACGCTCGAACTTATCGATTCGATCCACCTTGAGCCGGGACCAAATCGCGTGGTTTATGAACGGAACTCGAAGCTTGTTTACGTGGGCTATGGCGGGAAGGACGCCGGGAAGGACTACGGAGAAGTCGGAATCATTGATGCCCAGCACGACAAGGTCGTCGGCGACGTAAAGATTGTGGCTCATCCCTCTGAACTTTTGCTAGACAAAGCCGGAACGACACTTTTTGTTTTCAGTTCCGCCGCCAGTCGACTCCAAGTGATCGACACCAACAAACGAGAGGTTCTATCCACCTGGACAGTAACAAGCCAGCGTCCCGGCGATGCTGCTCTTGACGAGTTCACTTCTCGTTTGTTTATTGGAACCCGCACGCCTGCTGTATTGATTGCCATGGACTCGAAGTCGGGCAAGGAAGTTGCTCATCTGCCAACGCCAGAGGGGATGGACGGCGTCTACTTCGATGCAGGACGCAAGCGGGTATACGGTTTCTGGGGGACGAGACTTGCCGGCTGGCTTTGCATATGCCTATCAGCAGAAGGATGCTGACCATTACGAGATTATTGGCAAGATTCCTACGCGCGGTGGGGCCGGCACATCCTTCTGGTCGCCTGAACTCAATCGCTACTACGTCGCTGCTCCAGCGAATGACCAGCAGGAAGCAGCGATTCTGGTATACGCGCCCCAGGACTGAAAAAGGGGCAGATGCGGAAGTTGTAGCGTTGAACCTTAGCGTTGAACCTTTAAGATACTCCCAACACAGGAAGGAATAAAAACCGTGAATTACGGAGCTCTTTCTCGATCCGCACTGGTTGCGTTGCTCAGAAACAAGATGCGAAGCATTCTGACGGTGCTGGGAATCACCATTGGGATTGCCGCCGTGATCTGTGTCGTGGCCATCGGCAAGGCAGGACAGGCACGAGTCCAGCAACAACTGAACAACCTTGGAGACAACTTCGTCTGGATTGAAGCTGGCGGCCGGGCGGTCAACGGTGTCCGCACGGGGACGCATGACACGAAGACGCTGGTTATGGCCGATGCCATTGCGATTAAGAACCAGATTTCGCTCATCAAGAGCGTTTCGCCGAATGTGGATGATCCGGTCCAGGTCGTCTACGGCAATCAGAATTGGCACACGTCTTACCGCGGGGTGTCGCCCGAATACTTCGACATAAAGCGCTGGTATGTGGACCAGGGGGCGAAATTTTTTCACAGGATGATACGGATCGAGCAGCCGACGTCTGCGTGATTGGGCGAACCGTTCGGGAACAACTCTTCGGGGTTGAGAATCCAGTTGGAAAAGTGATGCGGGTAAGTAATCTTCCCTGCAAGGTCGTTGCGACGCTTCAGCCCAAGGGACTTTCTCTTTCCGGGCAAGACCAGGACGATACGATCATTCTCCCCTACAGCACTGCGCAAAAGAAACTCAAGGGCATTACATGGCTGGACGACATTCTGTGTTCGGCGGTGTCGCAGGACGTGGTCAAGATGGCCGGACAGGAAGCGACCGCTTTACTCCGGGATCGTCACCATCTGCGTCCCGAAGAAGAAGACGACTTCAATATTCGAAATCCTGAGGACATCATTCAGGCGCAGCTCGATGCCAGCAAGACTCTGACGATTCTGCTGATCGCAATCGCGTCTGTATCCCTGATGGTGGGAGGAATTGGGATCATGAACGTGATGCTGGTTTCGGTCACCGAGCGCACACGTGAGATCGGAGTCCGAGTGGCGGTGGGAGCGACCGAGGCGGCCATCCAGCTTCAGTTCCTGGGAGAATCGATCCTGCTCAGCCTGGTTGGTGGCGCTGCGGGGGTACTCGCCGGGATCTTTGGGTCCTATTTAGTGGGACAGACTCTCGGTTGGCCGATAGAGATGTCCATTGAGGCTGTCGTCGTGGCCGCCCTGTTCTCGGTCGCTGTCGGAGTGTTTTTCGGATACTACCCAGCGCGCAAGGCGTCTCGACTGGATCCGATCGAAGCGCTGCGCTACGAGTGAGAGACCTCATAGTTGTTGATTTTCGGTATCGTACATAATGACAAAACGCAAGTGGATCATTCTAGCGGTTGTAGTGGTCGTGGCTGGATTGTTGGTCGCCCTGGGGCTTAACCGTGATAGTAAAGTGCAGGACTTTACGGCGAAGGTGGAACGAGGTTCCATCGACAACGTTGTGGAAGCCACCGGAACGATCAACTCGGTAATCACTGTCCAGGTGGGATCGCAAGTTTCCGGAACAATCGCGAAACTCAACGCCGACTTCAATTCCCGAGTCCACAAGGGGGACATTGTCGCTCTCATCGATCCTGCATTGTTCAAGGGGCTCTGCTTCAGGCGACCGCCGATCTGAAAAACGCGCAGGCCAATCTGGTGGCCGCCCGCGCCAACTTGGAAAAAGCGAATGCCGCTTTGGTGCAGACCAAGGCCGACTACGATCGTGCCGTCGGCTTGACCAAAGATGGCGTTATGAGCAAGCAGCAACTGGACCTTGCCAAATCGAACTATGAGGCGGCCAACGCATCGGTGGATGCTGCGGCAGCCAATATCACGCAAGCCGAAGCACAGATCAGCCTTAAAGAGGCGGCCGTCACAGTGGCCCAAACCAATCTCGATTACACCGTGATTCGCTCTCCGATCGACGGTACCGTTGTGGCGCGAAATGTGGATGTCGGACAAACTGTGGCGGCATCGCTGCAAGCCCCGACCATTTTTACGATTGCGCAAGATCTGAAGAAGATGTGGGTGTATGCCAAGACCGACGAGTCCGACGTGGACAACATAAAAGTGGGCAAGGCGGTCACCTTCAAGGTGGATGCACTCCCCAAGCAAACGTTTCAGGGCGTTGTCAGCCAGGTCCGGATGAACCCAACGATGGTACAAAGCGTGGTCACCTACGACACCATCATCGAATTCGCAAACCCGGAGCTAAAGCTATTTCCGGGCATGACGGCATACGTGACCATTCCCGTAGCTACTGTGCAGAACGCAATGAAGCTGCCCAATACCGCCCTGCGATACAAGCCCCCGATGACGCCCGAAGAGGTGCTGGACGTTTATAAGCGCTACGGGATCGAAGGAACCGACGAGCAGCGCTCAGCGAAAGCGGCTGCGGAGGAGAAGGCTGCGGGTGTGAGTGCCCAAAATCTGCCTCGCGCACCGAAAGCAGAGACTGCCGTGGTTTGGAAGCTTCATGCCGATCAATCCATGGAGCCAGTCAAAGTTTCTCTTGGAATCACAGACCATGCTTACACGGAAGTCAGCGCCGTTCTCAAAGGAGACTTGAAGGAAGGCGACGACTTGATTATTCGATCTGTAACGTCCAAGCCCCAGGCTCCAGGTACGCTGCGGCGCTGAACGCGAATCAGCAGATTTGAATCTCATGGGATCGACACCGGCTGTCAACCAAATCGAAGCTACGCCGACCGCTTCAGCGGTGAGTGCCGTCATCCGTGCGGAAGAAGCGCATAAGTATTACGAACTGGGCGAGACACGAGTCCACGCGCTGCGTGGTGTAAGCATTGAAATTCACCGGGGCGAATTCGTGGCCATCATGGGGGCGAGCGGCAGCGGGAAATCCACCTTCATGAACATCCTTGGCTGTCTGGACCGGCTCAGCTCCGGACGATACTTACTGGAAGGAATCGATGTTTCTGAGCATGACAAGAAGGCGCTTGCACGGATTCGTAACGAGAAGATTGGATTTGTTTTCCAAGGATTCAATCTATTGGCTCGGACCACGGCGCTTGAAAACACGGAATTACCCACGCTGTACGCGAAGATCGATAACGCAGAGCGCCGAAAACGCGCCGCCGATGCGTTGACCATGGTCGGTCTTGCCGAACGGGCGCAGCATTTCCCATCGCAGATGTCGGGCGGACAGCAACAAAGGGTGGCGATAGCCCGAGCGCTGGTGAATCGTCCTTCCATCCTGCTGGCGGACGAGCCCACCGGCAACCTCGACAGCCGTACTTCCGTCGAGATTATGGAGATCTTCCAGAACCTGCACGACAAGGGGCTAACGATCGTGCTGGTCACTCACGAGCACGACATCGCACAGTTTGCTAAGGGTGTGCTGGCCTTCCGGGACGGAAAAATCCGCAAGGATGATCCCGTTCTCAATCGACCTAAGGCCAGTGAAGTGCTGAAGACCTTGCCGACGCTCGAAGACTGAGGCTGCCAACACTGGCGATCGGCGCCGCGAATTGTCACACAGTTACCTCTGAGACATCCGCTGTCACGGCAGAGGGCGCGGGTTCGAGTATCGTCGGCCCTCCACTGCGCCACCGTAGATGAGGTCCCCGGTTCACGGAGTCGCACCGCGTGAACGGGGGACCATCCGAATTAGGCAGGCAGACGCGTGAGAAATTCGCCAAGCTTGGCTGTTGCCTTGAACTGCGGTACCGGATCAAGCTTCTTGAAGGCACTTGTAAATGCGTTCGATAAGCTCCACATGGTTCGCACCGCGAACTCCGGGTATTCCGGCTCGAAGTACAGCCGATGCACCTCGGGCAGCAGGCTTTTCGGGGCATCGAGCTTGCCGTCAACGAATGCCGAGTAGAAGATCAACTTCGCTTGGGCATCGGTGATTTGCGTTTGGCGCCAGGATTCGACCTGGCGCTGCATCGGCTCAAAGTTCCGCTGGATACGATCCACGCCGACTGAGAGCGTATCGACCAAGTTGAAGCTCTTGGTGTGCTTGGCCAGCACCGGTGTGAAATCGCCGCTGAACGCCATGTTCGAGCAGACGAAGACGCGCAGGCCTGCGGTAAGGCCAAGACGCAGAGACTTGTCATGTGAGTTGCGAATGCCGTTCCGTACAGTGTCCCCAAACCAAAAGGGTGATCCGGGTAAAGCAGGAGCGTGTTCAGCATCTGGCTTAAGACGGAACGATTGCCCCTGTGCTCCTTCAGGGCCTTGCGGATATCGTCTTCGAGCTGACGGTAGGCCGCGAGCATGCTGCCGTCCATCTGGATGTTGACCAGCCGTTCTTCATACGGCGGAAGCTCACGGGAGATATCTTCGAGGAACACGAACGCGCACAACTGCATCAAATGTTCGCCGAACAATAACGGCGAGGCTCCCGGCTTGCGCCGAACCATCGTCGTCGTTCTGGCCTTGGAGCACGCGTTTTCAGCCGGCTCGATCTTGGTGATTGTTTCCAGGACGCCATGGTCCTGCGTGAAACAGCTCCTCCCGGAGGTGCCCCGGTCGTAGCCTCGCGCCTTCATCTTCTTGGGTTCGAGCCGGAAAAGCGTATTAAAGAGGTCATCGACGTAGCCGCCCAGGAGGGTCCCAGTCAGCCCCACGATCCGATTTGCGCAAGAGGCCAGCGTGCCAAGAGCATTCCCTTGCGCTGTATCACCCGCAAGCTGATGGACCTCATCACAGATGGCGTAGTCGAACCAGCCACGCATGTAGCGTCCGATGAATTCGATGGGCGCCATACGATGAATTTTTTCCCGGTCGGCCTGCCAGAGCGGGCTGTGGAACTTGCGGCCCGGCTTGTTGCCCCGCGCGTCGAGATTTTCCGACAGCTTAACCAGCTTGAAATCCGCCGCCGTGAACCGCTGGTCATCGATCAGGACCGGCCTGCCAGTTTCAGGATTCACTAGCCATCCGGCATACGGCCCGGAGCGGGCGACCTTGTATGCGTGCCTCCAAAAGTATCCGAGTTTCGCCCGTTCACGGCCGACAATGAACAGGCTGGGACGGCTGGAAACCGCCTGCCATCGGTCCCGCGCGCTACCATACTGCTTCTTTAGGCGAAGATCACTCAGAGTAATGCGCAGCCCCTCGCGCACCATCGCCCCGCGCTTGAGATGGACCTCGTTGACCCCGTGTGGCGCTTTCTCGTCACCTCCGTTCCTCATGTCGTCGATCAGGAAGACGCGAATGCCCGGAATTGTGAGAAATGCTTCGCGAGCCCATTTTTCGACAACATGGGGAGGAACCATCGCCAGCGCGGTATACGGACGACCGTCGCTATGAACGTGGACGGCGCCCAAGAAGATTAGTGTTTTACCGGTTCCACACTCCGCGACAACATTTGCGGTCCTCGCCTGTTGCCATCGCTTGGCGACTCCCATAATGGCGATGGATTGGGCGGGAAACGGTTGACGCAGAAGGGTCTCAATGCGTGGTGAAACTGGATCTTCAAAGCGGTGGAGGGCCGGATATTCCTGCAGGATGCGTTGCCCAAGTTGCTCGGACCAGGCACGCATATATGTGTAGATATCAGTGATGTTGTCCTGGTTCACGACCACCTCATTGGACGAGACTTCTCATCTATTTCTTCCATATAGAGCCTGCATACCGTCCCAAGCTCACCGTATGCGAAGCTGTGCGATGTCGACCGCATGCATCCGCCAGAACCCAAGCCGGACAACCGCATCAAAACGAGATTCGAGTGCGGACGGCAACGGACCCTGATGACGATGCGAATGATGCTGCACAATGCTCGAACGCGCGCAGTCATAACTGCGAGGGGAACGGAGCGGGGAATGGAAGTAAGCTACGTGCGGCTAGAAGGAATGAGGCAGGCCACTTCGTGGCATCTGCACAGTGCGGTCAACGAGGCGCTTACCCTTGCTAAATCGCACGGTGGAGAAGGACCAAGAAGGCCGTGCGTCGGCGAAAGGAAGTTCCAGTATTAGCGCATTTCTATGAGTTCGGGCTCTTGGGATCGTTCTTTAGGTCCTTCAGATCACTGCTGCGACCCAGAGCCTTCTTATTGGTTCTCAGATCATCCAACGAGATGAAATGCACCGGAACGCCAAAAAAGGTGCTTGCGCTCACTCGTTCTCGGATAAGGTCCGACTCGCTCAAGGGCTGGTTCAAACTGCCCCGTCCCAGCAGTAGCGCACCTGCCTCCCCGATTCCCGAAAGTGATCTGACCAGAACGTTTTTCCCTGTATTTTTGCCCTCGACTTTACCCTTCAGCGGTCGCATGTTCAGGTCGGTCGCGACCGCCTGGATCGGAACAGTTGCGCCGTCCAGCATCATCAATGACTCAAATTGTATGCGCACGTATCCTGATCGGTCGGCCTCTTGAATTCGCCCCACGGCTTCGCCCCGGCGGGAACAATGATTTGGCCGTCGCGCTCATAGGTGTATTCAACGACTGCCAAGACTGGAGGGCGTACCGCGGTGCTGGCGGCCGACTCCAGACGGGCGCGCAATCGCGTGCCAGTGGACAAACCGAGTCCGATCTCCTGCGTCCCAACACTGAACCTTTCTCGGGTTAGAGAATCCATTTGAGCGGCTGATGCCGTGGTCGTGGCCACGGAATCGGTAATGTAGCTTGCCTTCCGTAAACCCCCACTGACTTCCTGAACAGATGAGAACACGCTTGCCTCCTGCCGATGCCGTGTCCGGGTCGATCAAGAAGCTAAGGCCGAATCAAATTTCGGTCAAATCCGGGCCTTTCCGGATCATCCGGTTCGCTGCCGAGCCTCGTTGGACTGGAAGTTGATCGAAATCAGCACAGGGCTTAAAGAAGTGGAAAATGGCACGTCTTCCGAGGATGAAAAATGAAAACTACACCAGCCAATGTTGTCTCGCCCGCGAGCATTTCGGAACCCTACGTCGATCCTCAGGAAGCCGTACGCTTCCTCAGCATAAGTCCCAAAACGTTAACGCGACTGGCCCGAGAAGGCCTCATTCCGGCGCACGCCATAGGAGATCGAATGCGCCGTCGATGGCGGTTTCTGAAATCTGAGTCGGACACCTGGATGCAGGCTCGGCTACATTCAAACCACCACCTGCGCTCTTACCAGGAGGAGACTCATTGAGAAGAGCGCGTTATCAGGAAGGTTGTTTGACCCGAGCAAAACGAAAATCCGGCGATGTTTGGGAATTCCGCTTCCGCGAACGACAGCCGGATGGGACCAAGCGGATGCGATGCCTTGTTATCGGTTCGGTGGCCCGTTACCGCACCAGGACGGCAGCGTTGCATCAGATCGAAGTCCTTCGAGCCAACGTGAACCGGGATGCGATCGATCCGCAGATCCCGGTCTTAACCACCTTCAAGTCGCTGGTTGACCATTACCGACTGACAGAATTGAAAATGGACAGCCACGTCAGGAAGGCCTATTCCACGAAAAGGCGCACCGAAAGCTACTTGGAAAAGTGGATCGTGCCGCGCTGGGGAGAGTATCGCCCTGGCAACATCAAGTCCGTAGCCGTCGAAGAGTGGCTGGACGGACTAGTCCACGATTATCGAAAAGTGGACCAAGGAGAGCCACTAGCCGACGGCACGAAGGTAAAGATCCGCAACATCATGAGCGCCGTCTTCCGCCACGGAATGCGGTATGAATTCCTTCCCCGTGTTGAAGCGGCGAACCCGATGAAATACGTTCGGCAAAGCGGAAAGAGGCAAAGCATTCCGATGGTTCTCGAAGTCGAGCAATTTCAGCAACTCTTTGCCGCCTTGGAGCAAAGGGAACGCACCATGGTGTTGCTCGATTGCGGAAGCGGTCTGCGTCGCGGCGAATTGATCGGTCTGCAATGGGCGGATATCGATTTCGCAAAGAAGCAGATGAACATCTTCCGTTCGGTGGTGGAGATGGTGGCGGGGAATGTCAAGACCGAGGCGTCCAAGAGAGCGGTGCCTCTGGATGACTTCATGATCGAAGAGTTGTTGGCGTGGTACAACATCACGCCATACAAGAAGCCTGAAGACTGGGTGTTTGCCAGCGATTCACTGCGAGCAGGGGCGAAGCGGGGCAAGCAACCGTGCTGGCCATCGACGATCATGCGGCACTTCATCCAGCCGGTAGCGATAGAACTGGGCATCCGGCAGATGAACTGGCACACCTTCCGCCATACCTACTCAACACTCCTGCACGGCAACGGAGAAGATCCCAAGGTAGTGCAGGAACTGTTGCGGCATTCGTCCATCAAGGTAACGATGGACATCTACACGCAGGCAGTAACGGCCGCCAAACGCAAGGCGCAATCGAAGGTGATCGAGATGATTGTGCCGAAAAAAGCGGTGTCACAGGCGGCGCCGGTTTAACGTTACATACTGTTACATGAAACGACGACGCCAAATCGACCTTAAGTTCTTTGGAATGGTTGCGTCCCCGACGGGATTTGAACCCGTGTTACCGGCGTGAAAGGGCGCTGACAGACTGGATCACGTTGTAATTACAAGGCACCGGTCGCACCGTAATGCCCTGTAAATAGCCGTAGGGAATACAAAGGAACCGACGCTCTGTGTATCGTCTGTGTATCGCGAGTTTTGACCCAAAACTCTCGAACAAGGTGATCTGCGATGTTGGGAACGAAGCGCAAAGACGATTTCGAGCCCTACTGGCAAGATGAGACGGACTGGCTTTGCATCGTCGAATTCTTGCCCACCGATAATCCAGAGGCTCGGCTCTTTGCCGCCGACATAATCGGGTACCTCGTTGGTTATGCAAATCTCACGAACACACGCTCGCTGGCACTCCTCGGCGATCCTGACGCCAGCGCTTACGAGCTTCTATTTTCCTTTTCGTCTCCTGAGGAGAAAAACAAGTTCCTGAACTTGGTACGTTCAAATGAGGACATGGGGAACGACTACAGCATTGAGCTTACGCCGCCCACCACTGAAGAAATTAGGAATGCTCGTCCACTCGCAACGGTCCTACCCCATGATGCCCTCACCCATGCCATGCTGATTGCAGTGACCCCGTGTGCGCGTACAGAAGATGATCGCGCTGTGTCGTAAGGCCTGCGCACAATCGCTTCCTGCATCTGGCAAGTACAGCTATGCTACCGCCCAAGATCACCGGCTACCTTACATAATCGGATAAGGTAAGGTTTGCCGACAATCCGCTCGGGAACCCGTGTGCTAAGGGAGATAACCACTCTAGTGTTGCGCTAGGAGATCACGAACTTATCTCTTTTCAATGCCATCTCGGCACTCTTCGTTACGTGGAAGATCCAGTCTTCCGATCCTGCCGGATCTCCCGATAACGGAAACAATCGACGAGGTGATCGTTTACCATTCCAACGGCCTGCATGTGGGCATACACGACCGTCGAACCAACGAAACTGAATCCGCGACGCTTAAGGTCCTTGCTGAACGCATCGGATTCGACAGAAGTTGCAGGGATCTGTCGCATGATCTTCCACCGGTTAAGCTTTGGCTGTCCGTCAACGAAACGCCAGCAATAGGAGTCGAAGCTTCCGAACTCTTCCTGGATTTTGAGAAACGCGCGTGCGTTGCGCACGGCGGCCTCAATCTTCATACGGTTGCGAATGATCTCAGAATTTAATGCGAGCTTCTCGATTCGTCGAGCCGAATATCGCGCGACTTTCTCGGGTTCAAACCCATCGAAAGCGCGCCGATAACCTTCCCGCTTCTTCAGTACAATCGTCCAGCTCAACCCGGCCTGCGCAGCTTCAAGCACGAGAAATTCAAAGTGCTTGCGGTCATCGTGGACGGGGACACCCCACTCGCGATCATGATATTGGAGCATAAGCGGATCATCGACACTAACCCACGAGCATCGTTTAATCGTTGCGGTTGCACTGTGCATAAAGACAGTCTTCCTTGATTTTTTCTTGACCAAAATGTCATATTTATTGTAACAATATGTCGAGGATTAACAACCGATTCTCAGTCAGTGTTCACATCATGACAGCACTTGGCGACCATCACGGTGAACCGGTGACCTCAGCGCATTTGACCGCAAGTGTGCGCGCCCATGAATCTCAAGTCCGCAGTGTGCTGTCCAAACTGGTGAAAGCGGGTTTAGTGGTGGCATCTCGGGGCCGCAATGGTTTTTCATCGTTGTCGCGGCCAGCAAATAAGATCAATCTGTTGGAAATCTACAAAGCAGTAGAGGCGCCCCCTGTTTTTTCGATTCACCAGTATCCAAAAGAAAAGACGTGCCGCACGAGTTGCACTCATAAAGAGGCAATGGCAGAGCTGCTGGAGGACACCCAGCGAGCGTTTGAGACTCGGTTGAGCCAGCGAATGCTTTCTGAG
>WNFC01000693.1_pt1 | contig 33987 bp, 31 predicted proteins | sample 5400541 | NCBI WGS metagenome assembly WNFC01 (sample SAMN13153342, study PRJNA577476) | soil metagenome | isolation source: 120 cm saprolite under Douglas fir tree site 2 hole 2 replicate 1 | place: USA:California | collected 2015-04-18
AGCGCGGCATCATGCAGGTCGTGCACCACCGCCAGGGCGACTACAAGATGGCGACGTGGCCGGTGCGGATCGACGGCAAGACGGTGCGCCTGAAGCCGTCGCCGGCATTGGGGGGCGACAGTGCCGAGGTGCTGGAGAACTGGCTCGGCATTGACACCCGTGAATTTGCGAACCTGAAGAGCGGCGGCGTGCTGTAGCGGGAGTTCCGCTGCGCTCAGCCAGTCGGGTCCGTCAGCGAAATTGCTCGTTGCTCCGCTTCCTCGCAATGACAACGCCTGCTGTCGTTGCGAGCGAAGCGAAGCAATCTCGATGGGCCCGGCTCTGGCGGCGCGCAGTGTCAGAGGGTCATTCATTTAATCGATTCGCCTTTATTATCCATCATGGCCGGGCTTGACCAGGCTTGACCCGGCCATCTACGTGGATCCCCGGGTCAAGCCCACCGCTGTCGGTTCAGCTTTTCGTGCTCGGTGCTTGCACCGTTTGCACCCAATTCGCCCCCAAAATTTCCCCCGTGGCCGGGCTTGACCCGGCCATCCACGTCTTCCGACCGCCGCGATGTCGCCAAAAAGACGTGGGTCGCCGGGTCGAGCCCGGCCACGGGGTATCTATGGTTGTCTGTAAACACCATCTTGCAACCGAATCCACTGAACCGGACAGCCGTGGGTCAAGCCCGGGGTTGACGATTGGGGGTGATCTAACTTCAGCGGATACCAGTGCCGTCGGTTCCGGCACTGATGCGTAGACTTGCACAAACTCGTGCAGTCGGTCTTTTTCTGGAATATTCTTATACCATCGACTGCACCATCCGGCTTTGGCCGTGATTGGCAAGCCCAGGATTGGAGAGGAAATGTCCACTCTCGACGACATCGCAAAAGAACGGCAGCGGCTGGCCGAGCGGCTGGCCAAAATCGACGACGAACGGGCGAAAATGGCCGAGCAGCTCGCCGAACTGGAGGCTGCCGAGCGGGTGTTGTCGCGCTTCACTAAAACCAGAGCGCAGCCGGCGCGGCGCGGCCGCCGGCCCGCCGCGGCAAAGACCCAGACTGACGGCGCAGCCGCCGCGCCGCGCCGCGGACGGCGCGGCCGCCGCGCTGCACCGAAGACGGCGCGCGTCTCGCTGGGCGAGGCGACCCTGCGCGCGGTGGCGGCGCATGGCCAAGGCGCCTCGGCGGAGGAGGTGCGCCAATTCCTCGCCGACCAGCTCGGCATGCAGGTGCGGCCGAACCATCTCGGCATGGCGCTGCAGCGTCACCGGCGCGCCGGACGACTACACCAGCGCGACCTCCTCTGGTACCCGCCTCAACCGGACGGCGCCCCAGCCGCCCCGGCATAGGCTCCGCCCGGCTTCGCACAAGACCGCAAAATACCCCGTCATTCCGGGCTCGCAGCCTTCGGCCGCGCCCCGGAATGACGGGCGTTTTTTGCAGAACCGGGCTTCCCCGGGTCACCGTTCGCTACAGGGCGCGCACCGCGCGAAAGCGCAGCCGCACGTAATCGGCGATCCAGGTGCCGGTTTCGTCGACCAGTACCGGCCGCAGCAGATCGGCGATCTCGGCACGCGCCGCGCCGCGATCGGGTGGTGGCAGCGCACCGAGTAAATCCTCGGCGAAATTATCGAGCCACGCTTCGATGCCGCTCGCCAGAACGGTCGGGCGCGGAAAAATCCCGATCTCGCTCACGGTAAAACCAGAATCTTCGAGCTTCTCTCGATAGGCTGCGGCCGAGGGAAAATACCACGGGCTCAGCCGCTGCGCGTCGATCCCGCGGCGGGCGAGCACCGCCGCCATCGCCACGAGGATCGCCGCGGTATTGTTCTGGCCGCCCATCTCGGCAACAAAGCGGCCGCCCGGTTTCAGCGCCCGGCAAACCCCGGCGAGCACTGCAGCGGGCGGGCGCATCCAGTGCAGTGCCGCATTCGAGAACACCGCATCGAACTCGCCGGCAAAGCTCAGCTCCTGCCCGGGCATCACGCGGGCGTCGAGCCCCTTCGCCCGCGCCGCAGCAACCATGTCGGGCGCGGCGTCGACTGCGACCACTGCGGCACCGGCCGCAGCGATCTTTGCGGTCAGTACCCCGTCGCCACAGCCGAGGTCGAGGATGCGCTCGCCCGGCTGGGGGTTGAGCAATTCGAGCACCGGCATCCCGAGCGCCGGGACAAAATCCGCCGTCGCGGCATAGCGCCGGGCCTGCCAGTTCTGCCGCGCGACGTGGCTAGTCTCGGCTTTCGTCATCAGGAGACCTCCGCCGCTTCGGCTTGACGGCGCAGCGCCGAGAGCGTGGTCCGCGTCGTGATGATCTCCGGATCGATCCGCAATTCGATGATGGCGGCGCGACGCGAGGCGAGCGCCGCCTCGAAGGCGGGCGCGAACTCTTGCGTTCGCGCGACAACGGCGCCAAAGCCGCCATAGGCGGCGGCGAGCGCGGCGAAATCCGGGTTCTTGAGGGTGGTGCCGACGACCCGTCCCGGAAAGCGGCGCTCCTGGTGCATGCGGATCGTGCCATACATCGCGTTGTTGAAGAGGAGGATGATCGGCCCGACCTCCTCGCCCAACGCGGTCATCAGCTCCTGCCCGGTCATCATGAACCCGCCATCGCCGCAAAAGCCGACGACGACCCGTTCGGGGTGGACGAGCTTGGCGGCGACCGCGGCGGGAACGCCATAGCCCATCGCGCCGCTGGTCGGCCCGAGCTGGCGGCCGGGTCGGCGATATTGCAGAAACCGGTTGGGCCATCCGCTGAAATTGCCGGCGTCGCTGGTGACGATCGCATCGTCCGGCAGGCGCTCGCGCAGCCAGACCATCACCTGCCCGAGATCGAGCGGCCGCGCCGGCTCAAACGCCGTCGGCGCGAGCCCAGCCTCGTATTCCGCGCGCGCCGCCTCGCGCCAGGCGCGCCAGCGCGGCGCCGCGCCCCCTTGGCGTAAGATCGGCTCCAGCGCCGCGGCCGCGGCGGCGAATTCCGCCATGCCCGACTGGATCGCGAGGGTCGGGCGAAAGACGCGGCCGAGCTCCTCGGCGGCGGCATGAACATGGATGAGCGTCTTGCCCGGGTCGGGGATCCCCAGGAGCGTATAGGATTGCGAGGTGATCTCGCCGATACGCGCGCCGACGGCGAGCACCAGATCGGCCGCCTTGAAGCGCGCCACCAGCGCCGGGGCAGCGCCGGTGCCGAGATCGCCGACGAAACACCCGAGCCGGTTGTCGACGATGTCCTGGCGGCGAAACGAGCAGCACACCGGCAGCTGATTGACTTCGGCAAAGCGGGCGATGTCGGCCGCAGCAGCATCGCTCCAGCCGCTGCCGCCGACCAGCATGATCGGCCGCTCCGCCGCGGCGACGAGCCGGCGCAGCTCGGCCAGATCGGCGGCGCCGGGATGGGCGCGCACGGCATGGTAGGGACCGGCGACCGCGGCGGCGGCGCGGTCGCGCAGCATGTCTTCGGGCAAGGCCACCACCACCGGGCCGGGCCGGCCGGAGGTGGCGACCTGGAACGCCTGGTTGATCAGCTCGGGGACGCGCTCGGCGAGGTCGATCTGCGTCACCCATTTGGCGAGCGGTGCATACATCTTGCGGAAATCGACTTCCTGAAACGCCTCACGGTCGATCTGGTGGCGTGCCACCTGGCCGACCAGGACGATCATCGGGGTCGAATCCTGGAACGCGGTATGCACCCCGATCGAGGCATTGCAGGCGCCCGGCCCCCGCGTCACCAGGAGCACCCCCGGCTCGCCGGTCAGCTTGCCATAGGCTTCGGCCATGAAGGCCGCGCCACCCTCCTGGCGGCAGGTTATGAGGCGGATCTCGCGGGCGTCGAAGAGCGCGTCGAGCACCTCGAGATAGCTCTCGCCGGCAACGCTGAACGCCATCCGGACGCCGTGCGCGCGCAACGCCGCGACGACGAACTGTCCGCCGCTCATCAAAGGGATATTCGCCGTCATCGCCGCACCGAGCAATTGATTGGAGGCGGCCATTTGAGACGATGCGTCGGCCAGACGGAAGAGGCTTGTCGGCGCACCGGCCGGCTATCACGGGCCGGCTCGCAGGCCTGCCGCCGATCTGCTATCGTGCAGCGGTTGAGCACCGGCCGGGCGGATCGACGGGGAGGGATCCCCCGGTCGCGCCGTAAAACCTCCGCAATGGCGAGGGCAATGACATCTGACCAGTCGCCGCGGGCGCGGATGGCCTCGGCGGCCGGCGGGTCCGCGCGGCCACGGGCACTGGGGTTAGCCGGCGATGGATGATCAGCCGACCGGCCCGCTCTCGGTGCCGCCGCGCGAGCGCGATCCGGAGTCGCCGGCGTGGCGCGCGCCCGGGCAGAGCGCGCTGCCGCCTGACGCCCGCTCGGGGCGGCGCAGCACGCTCTGGCTCCTCCTTCTGCTGCTCGTCGTCGCCGGGCTGGCGGCCTGGATCATCCTGCGCGCCGGTCACCAGCCGGCCGCGACCGGGCGCTTCCAATCCACTGGCCCGATGCCGGTCGGCACGGCCAAGGTCGACAAGGGTGATATGCCGATCGCGCTCAGCGCGCTCGGCGCCGTCACCCCGCTCGCGATGGTGACGGTCAAGACCCAGATCAACGGTCAGCTGGTCGAGGTCGCCTTCAAGGAGGGTCAGCTCGTCAACAAGGGCGATTTTCTCGCCCAGATCGATCCGCGCCCCTACCAGGTGGCGCTGGCCCAGGCCGAGGGGCAGCTGGCAAAAGACCAGGCGCTGCTCAAGAATGCCGAGATCGACCTCACCCGTTATAAGACGCTGGTGGCGCAGAACTCGGTCGCACGGCAGACCGCCGACACCCAGGCCGCGCTCGTGCAGCAGGACCGCGGCACCGTGCAGTCCGACCAGGCGCAGGTCGACACGCAAAAGCTGAACCTGACCTACTGCCGCATCGTCGCGCCGGTCGGCGGGCGCGTCGGGTTGCGCCAGGTCGATCCCGGCAATTACGTGCAGGTAAGCGATGCCAACGGCATCGTCGTCATCACTCAGCTCCAGCCGATTTCGGTGATTTTCACATTGCCGGAGGACAATTTGCCGGCGGTCCTCAAACGCCTCAATGCCGGCGGCAAGCTCTCCGCGACCGCGTTCGACCGGACCGGCGCGACCAAGCTCGATACCGGCACCCTGGAGACCGTCGACAATCAGATCGATCCGACGACCGGCACGGTGAAGCTGAGGGCGACCTTCGACAACACGGAGCAGATCCTCTTCCCCAACCAGTTCGTCAACATTCGGCTGCTGGTCGACACGCTCCATGACGCGAGCATCGTCCCGCTGGCGGCGATCCAGCGCGGCGCGCCGGGAACGTTCGTCTATCTCGTCAAGCCTGACGATACGGTCGCCGCCCAACCGGTGGGCCTGGGTCCGAACGATACCCAGAACGTCACGATCACCAAGGGCCTGACGCCCGGCCAGGCGGTCGTCATCGACGGCGCCGACCGACTCAAGGACGGCGCCAAGGTGCGGCTCGTCGAACCCGGCAAACCCGCCGAGCCGGCCGCCGGATCCCCTGAGCCGGCCGCCTCGGCAAAAGAGCGGCCGGGCGGACAGCAGAAGCAGCGGAGCGGCGGGTGAACTCATCCCCATGAGCCCGTCGCGGCTGTTCATTCTGCGGCCGGTGGCGACCTCGCTGTTGATGGCGGCGATCATGCTGGTCGGAATGGTCGCTTACCGTTTCCTGCCCCTCTCCGCCCTGCCCGAGGTCGATTACCCGACGATCCAGGTGCAGACGCTCTATCCCGGCGCGAGCCCCGATGTGATGACCTCGTCGGTGACGTCGCCCCTCGAGGTGCAGCTCGGCCAGATGCCCGGTCTCAACCAGATGTCGTCGGTCAGCTCGGCCGGCTCATCGGCGATCACCTTGCAATTCAGCCTTGCCCTGAGCCTCGACGTCGCCGAGCAGGAGGTTCAGGCGGCGATCAACGCGTCGGGGAATCTGCTGCCCGCCGACCTGCCGGCGCCGCCGATCTACGCCAAGGTCAATCCGGCCGACGCACCGATCCTGACGCTCGGCCTGACGTCAAAGACGCTGCCGCTGACCCAGGTCGAAGACCTCGCGGACACCCGCCTGGCGCAAAAAATCTCCCAGCTGACTGGGGTCGGGCTGGTCAGCGTCAGCGGCGGGCACCGCCCGGCGGTGCGGATCCAGGCCAATCTGCGCCAGCTCGCCGCCTACGGCCTCAACATCGACGATTTGCGCACGACGATCAACAACGCCAACGTCAATACACCGAAGGGCAATTTCGACGGGCCGAGCCGGCAATACACGATCAACGCCAACGACCAGTTGAAAAAGGCCTCCGACTACCTCGATCTCGTCGTCGCCTACCGCAATGGCGCGCCGGTCCGCCTCTCCGATGTGGCGAAGGCCACCGAGAGCGCCGAGAACACCAAGCTCGGCGGCTGGATGAACACGACCGACGCGGTCATCCTCAACATCCAGCGCCAGCCCGGCGCCAACGTCATCGAGGTCGTCGACCGCATCCAGGCGCTGTTGCCGCAGTTGCGCGCCGCGCTGCCGGCGGCGGTCGACGTCGCGGTGCTGACCGACCGCACCAATACGATCCGCGCCTCGGTCGCCGATGTCGAGTTCGAGCTCGGGCTGGCTGTGGTTCTCGTCGTCTTGGTGATCTTCCTCTTTCTGCGCAGCGTCTCGGCGACGATCATCCCGAGCCTTTCGGTGCCGCTGTCCTTGGTCGGCACGCTCGCCGTCATGTACCTCGCCGGGTTCAGCCTCAACAATCTGTCGCTGATGGCGATGACGATCGCAACCGGCTTTGTCGTCGACGATGCGATCGTCATGATCGAGAACATCACGCGCTACATCGAGGCGGGCGACCCGCCGTTGGAGGCCGCGCTCAAGGGTTCCGAGCAGATCGGCTTCACGATCATCTCGCTGACGGTGTCGCTGATCGCGGTGCTGATCCCCTTGTTGTTCATGGCCGATGTGGTCGGCCGGCTGTTTCGCGAGTTCGCGCTCACCCTGGCGGTGACAATCATCATCTCAGCGATCGTGTCCCTGACCCTCGTTCCGATGATGTGCGCCAAGCTGCTGCGCCACCGCCCGCCGGAAGAGATGTCGCCGGTCGCGCGCCGGAGCCAACAATGGTTCGATCGGGGGATTGCGCAGTATGGCCGCGCGCTCGACTGGGTGCTCGATCGCCAGGCGCTGACGCTCGTTGTCGCGGTCGTCACGCTCGCGCTTACCGTGTTCTTCTACATCGCGATCCCGAAGGGCTTCTTCCCGGTCCAGGATACCGGGCTGATCCAGGGCATCTCCGAGGCGGCGCCCTCGGTATCGTTCGCGGCGATGGCCGAGCGCCAGCAGGCTTTGGCCGCCGCCATCCTCAGGGATCCCGATGTCGTCAGCCTGTCGTCGTTCATCGGCGTGGATGGCACCAACACCACGCTCAACACCGGCCGCCTCCTGATCAACCTCAAGCCGCGCGATGAGCGGAGCCTCAGCGCCAGCGACATCATCCGCCGCCTCACCGGCCAGATCGCCGGGGTCGCCGGCATCACGCTCTACATGCAACCGGTGCAGGATCTGACGATCGATGCGACGGTCAGCCGCGGCCAGTATCAGTTCGCCCTCCAGGATGCCAACCCCGACGAGTTCGCGCTATGGGTCCCGCGCCTGATGCAGCGCCTGCAGCAGATTCCGCAGCTCGAGGATGTGGCGACGAGCTACAGTCAAAACGGGCTGTCGGCCTATGTTCTCATCGATCGCGCAACCGCCGGCCGGTTTGGGATTACGCCGGCGACGGTCGACAACGCACTCTACGACTCATTCGGCCAGCGCATCGTCTCGACGATCTTTACCCAGTCGAACCAGTACCGGGTGATCCTCGAAGCCGATCCCTCATTCCAGCAATCCCTGTCGTCGCTCGGCGCGCTCTATTTGCCGTCCTCGACCGCCGCCAACGGTCAGGTGCCGCTGTCGGCGATCTCGCAAACCATCGAGCAGACCGCGCCGATGGCGGTCAGCCATCTCGGTCAGTTTCCGTCGGCGATGATCTCGTTCAACCTCGCCCCCGGCGCCTCGCTTGGCGACGCGGTCGACGCGATCCGCAAGGGCGAGGCTGAGATCGGCCTGCCGGCCAGCATGATCACCTCTTTCCAGGGCGCCGCACTCGCCTTTCAGGCGGCGCTCAGCAACGAGCTCCTGCTGATCATCGCCGCGATCCTCACGGTCTACATCGTGCTCGGCGTGCTTTACGAGAGCTACATCCACCCGATCACGATCCTCTCGACGCTGCCCTCCGCCGGGCTCGGTGCCCTCCTGGCGCTGATGCTCGACGGCAGCGACCTCAGCGTCATCGCGATCATCGGCATCATCCTGCTCATCGGCATCGTCAAGAAGAACGGGATCATGATCGTCGACTTCGCGCTCGACGCGCAGCGCGAGGACGGCAAATCGCCGCGCGAGGCGATCTATCACGCCTCGCTCCTACGCTTCCGCCCGATCATGATGACGACGATGGCGGCGATGTTCGCGGCATTGCCGCTGATGCTCGGCACCGGCACCGGGTCGGAGCTGCGCCATCCGCTCGGGGTCACGATCGTTGGCGGGCTGATCTTGAGCCAGGCGCTGACCTTGTTCACGACGCCGGTCATCTATCTCGGCTTCGATCGCCTCGGAAGTGCGGTTCGCCGGCGCTTCGGCCACCTGTTCAATGCCGAGGACGCGGCGCAGTGAGCCTGTCGACCCCGTTCATCGAGCGGCCGGTCGCGACCACCCTGTTGACGATCGGCGTCGCGCTAGCCGGGCTCTTTGCCTTCGGCAAGCTGCCGGTGGCCCCGCTGCCGCAGGTCGATTTCCCGACGATCTCGGTGTTTGCCCAGATGCCGGGCGCCAGCCCCGAGACGATGGCGACGACAGTGGCGACGCCGCTCGAGCGTCATCTCGGGGTCATCGCCGACGTTACCGAGATCACCTCGTCGAGCACGGTCGGCTCGACCCGGATCACGCTGCAGTTCGGGCTCAGCCGCAATATCGACGGGGCGGCGCGCGATGTGCAGGCAGCGATCAACGCGGCGCGCGTCGACCTGCCGACGAGCCTGCGGACCAACCCGACCTACCGCAAGGTCAACCCGGCCGACGCGCCGATCCTGATCCTGTCGCTGACCTCCGATACCGAGACCCGCGGCCAGATGTACGACGCCGCCTCGACGATCCTGCAACCGGCGCTGTCGCAGATCGAAGGCATCGGGCAGGTGCAGATCGGCGGGGCCGCGGCGCCGGCGGTGCGCGTCGAGATCAACCCGACGACCCTGTTCAAATACGGCATCGGGCTCGAAGACGTGCGCGCGGCGCTTGCCTCCGCCAACGCGCACAGCCCGAAGGGCGCGATCGAGGACGGCGACCGGCATTTCCAGCTTTACACCAACGATCAGGCGAACAAGCCGGAGGATTACCAGCCGCTCGTCATCGCCTACCGCAATGGCGCGGCGGTGCGGCTCACCGATGTCGCCACCGTCGAGGAGGGCCCCGAAAACCTGCGCAATGCCGGCCTCGCCGACGGCAAGCCGGCAGTCCTGGTGATCCTCTACCGCCAGCCCGGCGGCAACATCATCGACACGGTCGATCGGGTTTACGCGCTGGTGCCGCAGCTGAACGCCTCGCTGGCGAGCGACATCGACCTCAATATCATGATGGACCGCAGCACCACGATCCGCAGCTCGTTGCACGATGTCGAGACCACGCTGGCGATCGCGATCGGGCTGGTGATCCTCGTCGTGTTCGTGTTCCTGCGCGACGCGCGCGCCACCCTGATACCGAGCGTTGCAGTACCGGTCTCGCTGATCGGCACCTTCGGCGCGATGTATCTGTTGGGCTACAGCCTCGACAATTTGTCGCTGATGGCGCTGACGATCTCGACCGGGTTTGTCGTCGACGACGCGATCGTCGTCTTGGAAAACGTCACCCGCCATATCGAGGCCGGCATGAGCCGGCACAAAGCCGCTCTGCTCGGCGCCGCCGAGGTCGGGTTCACCGTCTTGTCGATGAGCCTGTCGCTGATCGCGGTGTTCGTCCCGATCCTCTTTATGGCCGGGCTCGTCGGTCGGCTCTTCCGCGAATTCGCGATGACCCTGTCGGTGGCGATCCTGATCTCGCTCGTGGTGTCGCTGACCACGACGCCGATGATGTGCGCCTACATCCGGATCCATCGTCCGCGACCGCGGCGTTCCCGCTGGTATGTCGCCAGCGAGCGGGCGTTCGCGGCGATGCTGGGCTTCTACGACCGCACGCTGACGCAGGCCCTGCGACGCTCGGCGATCGTCTTGGCTATCCTCGTTCTGACGATCGGCCTCAACATCTATCTGTTCATTCTGATCCCGAAGGGCTTGTTCCCACAGCAGGACACCGGCCGCATGGTCGGCGGGATCCAGGCCGATCAGAGCATCTCGTTTCAGCTGATGAAGCAGAAGCTTGAGGCGTTCATCGCGATCATCCGCGAGGACCCCGCTGTCGCCAGCGTCGTCGGCTTCACCGGCGGCGGCCAGACCAATTCCGGCTTTGTGTTCGCGGCCCTGAAGCCGCGCGCCGAGCGCTCGCTGTCGGTCGACCAGGTCATCGGCCGGCTGCGCGGCAAGCTTGCGCGGGTGGCCGGCGCCCGCCTGTTCTTGCAGGCCGTTCAGGATATCCGCGCCGGCGGCCGCCAGACCAATGCGCTCTACCAGTACACGCTGCAAGGCGACGACCTCGCCCAGCTCTATGAATGGATGCCGAAAATCACTGCCGCGTTGGAGCAGGTGCCGCAGCTCACCGACGTCAATTCCGATCAGCAGCAGAACGGCCTGGAAACCGATCTGGTGATCGATCGGGCGACAGCCTCGCGGCTCGGCCTTGCCGTCTCGCAGATCGACAACACGCTCTATGACGCCTTTGGCCAGCGCCAAGTTTCGGTGATCTATACCCCGCGCAACCAGTATCACGTGGTGATGGAGGTCGCGCCGCAATACTGGCAGAGCCCGGACACGCTCGACCAAATCTTCGTCAGCGGCGCCGGTGGGCCGGTCAAAGGCACCCAGGCGACCAACGCGCTCGCCGGGACCGTTACGGCAAAAACCGCGAAAACCGCAACCAGTTCGGCGAGCACGGCCGCGCAGATCGCGGCCGATCCCGCGCGCAACCAGGCGACCAACGCGCTGGCCAATGCCGGACGCAGCTCCACCTCGACCGGCGCCGCGGTCAGCACGGCGAGCGAGCACATGGTGCCGCTCTCGGCGATCGCCCGCTACCAGCCCGCCAATACGCCGCTGGCGGTCAACCACCAGGGCCTCTTCATCGCCAGCACGATCTCGTTCAACCTGAAGCCGGGCGTCGCGCTAAGCGAGGCGACAGCGGCGATCAACGATGCGATGGCGCGCCTCCGCGTGCCCGGCACGATCCACGGCAGCTTCGCGGGCACCGCGCAGCTCTTTGAGCAGGCGCTCGCCAACGAGCCGATCCTGATCGCGGCGGCGCTGCTTGCCGTCTACATCGTGCTGGGCGTGCTCTATGAGAGCTACATCCACCCGATCACGATCCTCTCGACCCTGCCCTCGGCCGGGGTGGGCGCGGTGCTGGCGCTGATGCTGTTCAACATCGAATTCAGCATCATCGCGCTGATCGGCGTCATCCTGTTGATCGGCATCGTCAAAAAGAACGCGATCATGATGATCGACGTGGCGATCGGCACCGAGCGCAGCGAGGGTCTCGACCCGCGCGAGGCGATCCACCGGGCCGCGCTGTTGCGCTTCCGCCCGATCATGATGACGACGCTGGCGGCGATGCTCGGCGCCCTGCCGCTGGCGCTCGGTCTCGGCGAGGGTGCCGAGCTGCGCCGGCCGCTCGGCATCTCGATCGTCGGCGGGCTCTTGGTCAGCCAGGCGTTGACCTTGTACACGACCCCGGTGATCTATCTCTATCTCGACCGCTTGCGGCTATGGGCCCTGCGGCACCGCGCCGGGCGCCAGCGCCCCGGCCATATCCCCCAACCCGGCGAATGACCCCCAGCGACGACGAGCCTCGGGGTTGTTTGGTGCCCTCTCCGCCCTTCAGGGGGGAGAGGGAGGGGACCCATCGCGGAGCGATGGGGAGGGTGAGGTGGGTAGCTGCCGACGCTCTGGAATCCCCCACCTCACCCCTACCCTCTCCGCCCCCGAGGGCGGAGAGGGTGCATGTCCGGAAGTGGATCCCGTCCTTCGCCGGGATGACACTACTAACGGCGGTCGCCGCCTGCACCGTCGGGCCGGATTACCAGCGTCCCGCGGCGCCGGTCCCGGCCGCCTACAAGGAGGCCTCCGCAACCCCGACCGCCCAACCCCTGGCCAACTGGCAGGTGGCGCGGCCGGCGGATGCGATCGACCGGGGCGCATGGTGGTCGGTCTACCGCGACCCGGCGCTCGATGGCCTCGAACGGCAGATCGACATTTCCAACCAGAACCTGAAAGCGGCCGAGGCCGCGTTCCGCCAGGCCGAGGCGATCGTCGCCCAGGCCCGCGCCGGGTTCTTCCCGACGGCCACGATTAATGCCCAAGCGCAACGCTCGCGCACGAGCGGCGGACGGGTCGGAACGACCGGCGTTTCCGGCGGCAACACCGGACGCATCGGCAACCTCTTCAGCATCTCGGCGGCGGCAAGCTGGGTGCCGGATCTGTGGGGCAAGGTGAGCCGCACCGTCGAGGGCAATGTCGCCACCGCGCAGGCCGACGCCAGCGATGTCGCCAATGCGCGCCTGGCCGCGCAGGGCCAGCTGGCGAGCGACTACATGCAGCTGCGCGTCACCGACGAACTGAAGCGGCTGCTCGACGCCGCGGTCGCGGCCTACGGCGAATCGCTGCGCATCACTGAGAACCAATACAATGCCGGGATCGCCGCGGCCTCCGACGTGGCGCAGGCGCGCACCCAGCTCGAAAGCACGCAGGCCCAGGCGATCGCCACCGGAATTCTTCGTGCCCAGCTCGAACACGCGATCGCCGTCCTGATCGGCAAGCCTCCGGCCGATCTGACCATCGCCCCGGTCGCGAGCGTGCCCGCCCTGCCCGACATCCCGGCGGGGCTGCCGTCGACCTTGCTTGAGCGGCGCCCGGACATCGCTGCGGCCGAGCGCCGCATGGCGACCGCCAATGCCCAGATCGGCGTCGCCGAGGCGGCCTTCTTCCCAACCGTCACGCTGTCGGCCGATTACGGGGTCTCGGCCGCCATGATCGGCACCCTCTTCAATACCGCCAGCCGGATGTGGTCGGTCGGGGCGACCATCGCGCAGACGGTTTTCGACGCCGGCGCCCGCCACGCCCTGGTCGAACAGGACCGCGCGCTTCTCGATGCCGCAATCGCCGATTACCGGCAGGTCGTGCTCAGCGGGTTTCAGCAGGTCGAGGACGAGCTCGCCGCGCTGCGCATCCTGGCCGAACAGGCCGCCGCCGAGGACATCGCGGTCGCCTCCTCGCGCGAGGCCGAGCGGATCATCACCAACCAGTACAAGGCCGGGACGGTGGCCTACACCTCTGTCGTCGTCGCCCAAACGACCGCGCTGACCAATGCCCAGGCAGCACTCACCGTGCGCCAGAGCCGCCTGGTTGCCAGCGTCGCGCTGATCGAGGCGCTGGGCGGCGGCTGGGATGCCTCGCAAGTGCCGAGCCGCGAGCAGATCGAAAGCGACAGCCCGCTCAACTTCAACCCACTCCCCCCGGCCGACGCCTGGCCCAAGCTGTGGTAGGGCGGTATCTGGGTTCGTCATTCCCGCGAAAGCGGGAATCCAGGCGAACCGCGGTGCCGCTGGCCCTGGACCCCGCTTCCGCGGGGGTGACGAGGCGGGGTCTCGGATTAGAAGCGATAACGCTCCATCAGGCACGGCTGTAGCGAGCACACGCAAAGCGCAGATGGTCGCGGAAATGCGGCCGCAGCTTCTCGGTCCACGGCGTGTTGGCGGCGGTTTTCCAGGCCGCCGAGCTCACCACGTCGGACGAGGCCAGGTGATAGAGTGCGGCATAGCGCTGCGTCGCGCCGGTGCCGCGGTAGCGCCGGGCCGACAGCGTGCCCGGCACCGAGCCGAGTGCCGGGATGTGCTCGGTGTTGTACCATTCGTTGAATTCGCTTTCGTGCTCCGGCGCGACGTTCATCGCGACCAGCAAGAGGGCGGCGGCCTCGGGCGCCGTCTTGTCGCCAGGAAAGACCTGCGTCCCCTCAAAGCGCATCAGCCCCTTGCGGAAGCGGGCGGTGCGCTTGGTCCAGGGCGACGAATTGGCGCCGGCGATCGCCTGATAGGGCGGGCTCTGCAGCACGCCGACCTCGTCGAGGTCATAGGTCGCCAGTGACACCTTCGGGTTGTCAACGCTGATCCAGCGCTGTGCGTTGAGGAAGCCTGGTATCGCCAGCCGCTCCGGGATGTGCTCGAGATCGTACCAATCGTGGAACTCGTCTTCGGGGGCGGCCGAGAAATCCATCGCCGCGATCAGGATGCCCTTTGCCATCGTTTCCTCTCCCGGGGTTCGAGCCATGCTCGCCGCACTCTATCAGGAGATTGGTGATGGCGCTCGACCTGCTGATCAAGAACGGCGCCGTGGTGGACGGCTCGGGGATGCCGCGCCATCGCGCCGATGTCGGCGCCTTCGAGGACGGCGAGATCACTGGCGACTGCGCCGGCCAGGTATTAAAGGGCCGGCTGACCGCTCGCTTTTCGTCACCCCCGCGCAATCGGGGGTCCAGGGCAAACGGCACGTCGGTCACCCTGGATTCCCGCTTTCGCGGGAATGACGATTTGTGTGAAAGCGCGGGCCGCCTATTTATCCATGTTCCAGATGTCCACGAGCAGCTTCCATTGGCCGCCCGCCTTCTGCCAGACGACGGCGTATTTGAGGGCGCCGTCCTGCGGCGGCTGAGCCTTCGTCTTGAACGAGCAGTTGCCGATTTCGGCGGCCCCGCTGGCGCCCAGCGGCTTGACGTCGAGCGTCGTGCATTTGACGTCGCCGAGCGCGCTCATGTCCTTCTTCCACAGGGCTTCGATCGCCGCCCGCCCCTTCACCATCGCATCACCCGCGGGCAGCACGTAGGCGTCCTGCGCATACATCGCCGCCACCGCTGCCGCGTCGCCCTTGTTGAAGGCCGCGGCCCATTGATCCTCGAGCCTCTGGATCGCCGCCTTGCTCTGCGCCAGCGCCGGACCCGCGAGCAATCCGAAACAGACGGCGAGAATCGCGATGCGTCGCATGTGCTTATCCTCCCTGTTACATTGCCGATCTTGTCGCTGCTGCAACCAAGACGCAAGGTCGCCGATCCAAGCATCGGCCGTTGTGCCCCTCCCTACGTTAGACTAAGTTTATTTGGTTTAGTTGAGAGGCCGCGATGCGAACCGTCAACATCCACGAGGCCAAGACCCATCTTTCTCGGTTGGTCGACCGCGCGGCCAAAGGCGAGCCCTTCATCATCGCCAAGGCCGGCAAGCCGCTGGTCAAGGTTGTGCCGCTTGATGCGCCGCCCGCCGGCGAGATGAAGCGGCTCGGCTTTATGCCCGAAATCGAGGTGCCGGACGATTTCGACACGATGTTCGCGGATGAGATCGAGAAGATATTTTATGGCAGCAAGTGAGACTGATCCTCGATACGCATCTGCTGTTGTGGTCGGCGGGCCCATCGCCGCGCCTCCCGCGGCAGGTGCAACGGCTCATTGATGATACGGGTAACGAGCTGCTGTTCAGCGCCGCCAGCCTGTGGGAGATCGCTATCAAGAGCGCGCTGAGACGCCCTGATTTCCGCGTCGACGCGGCGTTGTTCAGACGCAATTTGTTGAATAACGGCTATCGGGAGCTTGTGATTACCGGCGAGCACGCCGTGGCGGTTGCTAGCCTGCCGCTGCTGCATCGGGACCCCTTCGATCGCATTCTCGTGGCACAGAGCGTTGTCGAAGGCATTACGCTGCTGACCACCGACCCGCTTGTGGCGCAATATCCCGCTCCGGTGCGCTGGGTATAAGCGAGGAAGGCTGTCCGATGGCGTACACGATCCTGCGCGGCGGGTTGGTCCTCGACATTCGGGCCGGCACGGCCGAGCCGGCCGACATCCTGATCGAGGACGATACGATCCGCGAGCTCGGGGCCCCCGGCTCTCCGGCGCCCGAGGGTGCGCGCGAGATCTCCGCCGCGCGCCGCCTCATTCATCCCGGCCTCGTCAATGCCCACACCCACAGCCACGGCAACCTTGCCAAGGGGATGGGCGACCGCTGGACGCTCGAATTATTGCTGACCGCGGCGCCGTGGCTCGGCGGCAACCGCAGCGCCGAGGACATCCAGCTCTCGGCCCAGCTCGGCGCCGCCGAGATGCTGCTGAAGGGCTGCACCGCCTGCTACGATTTGTTCTTCGAATGGCCGGTGCCGAGCCAGGGCGGGATGGCGCTGGTCGCCTCGGCCTATGCCGAAATCGGCATGCGCGCGGTCATTGCGCCGATGGTCGCCGACCGCAGCTTCTTCGAGGTCATCCCCGGCCTCGCCGACGCGCTGCCCGCTTCATTGCGCGAGCCGGTCGCCGCCTTGCGGCTGGCGCCGGGCGAGGCGACCTTGGCCGCGATCCGCGCGATATTGCGCGACTGGTCGTTCGACCGCGACCTTGTCCGGCCCGCCGTGGCGCCGACGATCCCGCACCATTGCTCCGACGAGTTCATCCTGGGCTGCGCCGCGCTGGCCCGCGAATTCGATCTTGGCCTCCAAAGCCACGTCGCCGAATCGAAGGTCCAGGCAGTGACCGGCATCCGGCTCTACGGCCGGACCCAGACCGCGCATCTCGATCGGCTCGGCGTCTTGGGTCCGCATTTCACCGTGGCGCACGGCGTCTGGCTCGACCATGACGACATGGCCCGGCTCGGCGATCACGGCGCGTCGGTGGCACACAACCCGGGCAGCAACATGCGGCTCGGTTCGGGGCTCGCCGACGCGCGCGCGATGCTCGACGCCCATGTCAATCTCGGCATCGGCACCGACGGCGCGTCGTGCTCCGACAACCAGAACATGTACGAGGCGATGCGGCTCGCATCGTTCGTCTCGAAGGTGCAGGGGCCGGACACCGAGCGCTGGCTGTCAACGCGCGAGGCGGCCCTGGCGGCGACCGAAGGCAGCGCCCGCACCCTCGGGCTCGGCGACCGCATCGGCCGCATCACTCCCGGCTACAAGGCCGACCTGGTGCTCCTCGACCTCGATCACCCGAACTGGATGCCGTTCAACGACCCGGTCAACCAGTTCGTCCATTGCGAGGACGGCACCGCCGTCGACAGCGTCATGGTTGGCGGCCGCCTGGTCGTCGAGCACCGCCGCATCCTGACCGTCGATCTCGCGCGGCTGCGTGACCGCGCCGCGGCATCGCGCGACCGGCTCGCCGCCGCCAACGCCGACAACCGCCGTCTATACGAGGCGCTGGCGCCGGTCGTCGGCAGCCACTGTCCCGGCATGGCGCGCGCGCCCTATCATGTCCACCGCTACGGGGCGCGGCTGGAATAACGGCGATGAGGCGTACCGCCGCTGCCGCCGATCGCAATACCTACGCGAAATATCTGCAGCTCAAAAAACTGCTGTCTTCCCAGGTCACCCGCACCCAATCGGAAGACGAGCTTTTGTTCATCATCATGCACCAGTCGCACGAGCTGTGGTTCAAGCTCGCGATCCACGAATTGGCCTGCGCCACCAGGGCACTGATGGCGGGGAACTCCGGCAAGGATTGCCTGATGGCCTTCAAGCGGTTATCGCGGGTCAGCGAAATCCAGAACCTCTTGATCCATTCGTGGGACGTGCTGATGACGCTGACCCCGGACGAGTTCTTCCTGTTCCGCGAGACGGTCGGCCGCGACGGCGCCTCGGGCTTCCAGTCGGTGCAATACCGCATCTTCGAGTTCCGCCTCGGGCTGAAATACCGCTCGATCGTGCTGCTGACGCCGGACGGGGAGCGGACCCTCTCGGTAGCGGGTCAGGCCGAGACGCCGCAAGACCGCGCGGCGATCGCGGCGGCGCTGCAGACACCCTCGATCTACGACGCGACGGTCGACTACATGGCGCGCCTGCCGTTCAGCGGGATCGAGCGGCGCCGCGACTACAGCTCGCGGTATACAAGGTCGGCCGCAGTGTTCGAGGCGTGGCAGCACGTCTACGAAGACCGCGAACGCGCTCCCGAATTGTATCAACTCGGTGAAAAGCTGGTGGATCTCGAGGATGCGTTTCGCCGCTGGCGCTTCGTCCACCTCGCGACGGTGTCGCGGGTCATCGGCATCACCCCCGGCACCGGCGGGTCATTGGGTCTGCAATACCTGAAGGCCGCCGCCAACCAGCTGATCGAGGCCCCGCTCTATCCGGAATTGTGGGAGGTGCGCAACGCGATGTTCAGCCGCGACCGGCCCTCGCCTACCACGTCCTGACCCTTCCGCCCCAGCCCCCACCCTGCCCTCCCCCGCTTGCGGGGGAGGGTTTGTTACTCCCTCCCCCGCAAGCGGGGGAGGGTTGGGGTGGGGGCTGAAACCCGCTCCCGGGTTGCGGCCTTTGCCCGGTCTCGCCATGCTGGCCGCCGATTATTGGGGAGGCAGGCGATGGCGCGGCGCGTCGGGGTGATCGGTGCCGGCATGGTCGGGGTGTGCGCGGCGAGCTGGCTGCAGCGCGATGGCCACAGCGTGTTCCTGATCGAGCCGGGCAACCCCGGCGAGGGCGCCTCGTTCGGCAATGCCGGGTGTTTCAACGGCTCGTCGGTGACCCCGATGGCGATGCCCGGGGTGATCCGCAATGTGCCGCGCTGGCTGATGGACCCGCTGGGACCATTGGCGCTGCGCTGGAGCTATCTGCCGGCGATCCTGCCCTATCTCATCCGCTTCGTGCGATCCGCGACACCGGAGAAGGTGCGCGCCCAGGCGAAGGCCCTGCGCCCGCTGGTCGGGCCGACCCTCCCGCTGGTTCGCGACCTCGCCAGGGACGCCGGCGCCGAGGACCTCATTCACCAGCGCGGCCATCTTTACGTCTACCGCTCGGTCGAGGCGCTGGCGAAAGACGGTTTCGCTTGGGCCTTGCGGCGGGAGAACGGGGTCGTCGTCGACGAATTCGACGGCGATGAGTTGCGCCAGCTCGAACCTTCCCTGTCGCGCGACTATGTCCGCGGCCTCCTGGTGCGCGAGAACGGCCATACCGAGAACCCGTTCGGCCTCGTCACCCGGCTCGTCGAGCAATTTCAGCGGCAGGGCGGCGAGATCGTCCGGGCGCGCGCGCTCGGTTTCCGCCTCGACGGCAGGCGGCTGACCGCGATCCGCACCGACGCCGGCGAATATCCGGCCGATGCCGCGATCGTCTGCGCCGGGGCATATTCAAAGCCGCTCGCCGCTTCGCTCGGCGACCGCGTGCCACTCGAAACCGAGCGCGGCTACCATCTGATGATCCGCGATCCCGAAATCATGCCGCGCATCCCGACCGCCGACGCCGACGGCAAATTCGTCGCGACGCCGATGGCGCTGGGGCTACGCTTCGCCGGCACGGTCGAACTGGCCGGGCTCGCCGCGCCGCCCGATTGGCGGCGTGCCCGCATCCTCCTGAGGCAAGGCCGCCAGATGCTGCCCGGGCTCGCCGCCGACTATCCCGACGAGCGAATCTCGATGTGGATGGGGCACCGTCCGTCGCTGCCCGACTCGCTGCCGGCGCTCGGCCCCTCGCGGGCCAGCCCCGATGTGATCTATGCCTTTGGGCACGGCCATGTCGGGATGACCGCGGCGCCGATGACCGGCAGGATCGTCGCCGATCTCGTCGCCGGCCGCCCGGCTTCGATCGACATCGCGCCGTTCAGTCCCAGCCGATTTGCCTGATCAATGGATCCGCCCTACCCAGAGGCGAACCCGCAACTTCGCACTTGCGATCGTGTTCTCAGGTATGGGAGCGGCTCGACTATCGCCGCGGCAGGGAGCATCACGCGATGGCAAGGCACCTGATCGTAGCGCAATTCAATGATTACGCCACCGCGCACCGTGCCCTCTGCGAACTGATCCAGACCGGCATCCGGCCGAACCGCATCAGCATCGTTGCCGGCGACCGCAGCAACAGCCACGGCGCCAACCGCGATTTCGGGATCCTCGAGGAGGATGCCGAGATCTATCTGGCGGCGGTGCGGCGCGGCGCGACGCTCCTCGCCGTCGATGCCGACGATGCCGGGCCAGTGCGGGTCACGAAGATCATCGAGCACCACGCGCCCAATGACATCGCAGAGCGAGGCTCCGATCGCGTTTCCGACGCGGCGTCCGGCGAGGCGCAACGCCCCCAGCTAAGGCGCGACGTCAAATCGTAGCCCCGGGCCATTGTCACTTCAGGGATTGTCATTCCCGCGAACGCGGGAATCCAGGGCAACCGACGCGATGCTTGACCTATCTTCCGCGGCGCTGCTCTGCCTCCTTGCGGGGCCGGCCGGCGCCGCGGGCATCGCCGATCTCTGGGAGGGAACCTACTGGGGCGAGCCCGCCGGCGCTCTCCTCGCGCATTTCGGCGGGCGCGCGACGGTATTGCCGCGCCCGATCGATTTCGGCGACAGCTATGCGCAAATCGTGCTGAGCCGGGTGGTGGTCGGCGACATTCCGCTGATCGCGTTTTTTCAGCTCGACAAGGCGACCGGCGGCCTGAAGCGGATCCAGCTCGAGCGGCAGCGCCACGGCGTCACCCCGCCGGCGGCGCGCGCGGTTCTTGGCGCGCTCGAAGCCGCCTACGGCGCGCCCGACGCGCTGTGCGGCATCAGACCGGGCCCGGCGAGCGGCTATCAGGCCGCGGCCGAACGCGTCTGGACGCGCGGCGGGATCGTCATCCGCGCGATTTTTCGCGACACCACGATCGAAGCCTTCGAGGGCTGCCTCGCTGGCGATCCGAGCGCCGGACCGTGCGGGCTGACCGGACAGCTCCTCGTCCGCATCAGCCCGCCGGGGGGCGATGGCGTCGGCTGCCCCGCACCGGGCCGCCTCCGCTGACTATGGCGTCAGTTGGCCGCGCACCTCGCCGCCTTTGTTCGCGGCGGTATGGACATTGACGTAGCACTTGCCGCCTTGCAGGTCGGCCAGCTGCGCATCGGTCAGCGTGGCCGAGCCCTGGATCGGGCTGGCGAGATTGGTCCCGAGCGGCACGGCGACGCCGGCATTGGCGCCGGCGGCGGCCCCGCAATGGATATGCGCCGCGGCCGGCGGTCCGCTCAGCCCGGTATAATCGACCCGCCATGTTAGCTGCTTCGTCGCGGTATCGAGGTTGATTTGCGCCGTGCCCTTGCCTTGTGTGGTGACCGGCGGCACCTCCGCCGCCCCGGCGAGGCTGGCCTTGTACGACGTGACGGCCGCCTGGGCCATCGGCCACACCGCGGCCGCCGCGAGCAAACCGAAAACCAGTACTGTTTTGCGCATGATCTCCTCCCCGGATTGTGGTCTTGCCGAGCCGCAGGTGTTAAGCGCCCCGCGTGCCCGCATCTATAAAAGCCACCGCCTTCCCAAAGGCAAGCACGCCAATGGGTACAGGATGAAGCCACCGCGCGCCAAGCCTCTGCGAAACACGAAACCGTGAGGCGGAACGCTGCTCGTCGTCCTCACCCTGCCCTCTCCCCCAATGGGGGCTTTGCACAAAAAGTCCGGCATTCCGGGGCGCGGCCGAAGGCAGCGAGCCCGGAACCTATATTCCGGAGGCCTGTGTTTATGGGTTCCGGGCTCGCCGCGGAGCCTGTCCTCGGGCCGCGCGAAGCGCGGACCCGGGGGCGGCGCCCCGGAATGACAAGATATCTTGTGGTTTTTTTGCAGAGCCCCACTGGGGGAGAGGGTTGCGCGGGATCGGCGAGGCGCAGCCGAGCCCAACCCGGAGCAGGGTGAGGGGGAACGCCAATTCGGCCGGATATCGTGCCACTGCGGTTTCCCCTATGCTGTCGCAATGCAGCGGCTGAACTTGGCCTCCTCGGAACAGCCGGCGGGGTTAGCTGCGGCCATGCCCGGCATCGAGCGCGCCTACGGCACCTGGGCCCTGGCCGCGGTGGCGGTGATCACCGCCGCGCGCCTCGTTTGGCTGGGTGTGCAATCGGCCGGGCTTTATCCCGACGAGGCGCAATACTGGTTTTGGGCACAGCACCCCGCCTTCGGCTATTACTCGAAGCCGCCGCTCGTCGCCTGGGCGATCGCTCTGACAACGGGGGCATTCGGCGACAGCGAGTTTGCCATCCGCGTGGCGGCGCCGCTGCTCCACGCCGGCGCCGCCGGGATCGTTTACGCGATCGCTTCCCGTCTCTACGACCGCCGCACCGGGTTCTGGTCGGCGCTCGCCTATGTGACGCTCCCCGGCGTGTCGCTGTCAGCGTTCATCATCTCGACCGACGCGGTTCTGCTGCCGTGCTGGGCGGCGGCGCTCTACGCCTTCATCCGCGCGCGCGAGCCGGGCGGCGAGCGTTGGTGGCTGGTCGCCGGGATCGCCGCCGGAATGGGCCTCCTCGCCAAATACGCGATGCTCTACTGGCTCTTGTCGGCGCTCGGCTTTGTCATTTTCACCCCGGGGGAGCGACGCCATCTGCGGCCGCTGCTCGTCGCCGCCGCCATCGCGGGGCTGCTTTATCTGCCCAATCTGTGGTGGAACTGGAGCCATGGCTTCGTCAGCTATCTGCATGTGCGCGACAATGCCGCGCTGTCGGCGAGGCTCCTGCATCCGGCCGCCTTCCTCGAGTTCCTGGGGTCGCAGTTCGGCGTCATCGGGCCCTTGTTTTTCGCCGCCCTGATCCTGATCGTCGCGCGCCCCCGCGCCCTCGCGGACCCGCGCGCCCGGCTGCTGGCCGCCTTCGCCCTGCCAACCCTGGTATTGATGCTCGCGCTCAGCCTGTTGTCGCGCGCCGAACCGAATTGGGCGGCGCCCGCTTATATCTCGGCGATCGTGCTGGTGGTTGCTTGGGCGATTGCGCGCGGCTGGCGGCGCTGGGTCGCAGCGTCGGTTGCGCTCAACCTGGCTGCGGCGGTCGTCCTCTTCGGCACGGCCGACGCTCTCGCCGTGATCGGGGTTGCGGTGCCCGCCAAATACGATCCGCTGCACCGTCTGCGCGGCTGGCGCGAGCTCGGACACAGCGTCGGGACCATGCTCGCGGCGCATCCCGGCCTCACCCTTCTGGCCGACGACCGCGAACTCTTGGCGGCCTTGATCTATTATGTCCGGCCCCACCCGTTCGGGGCCGTCGAATGGAACCCGGTCCCCGGGGTCACCGACCAGTGGCGCCTCGTAAACAACATCGGGACCCACCGCGGCGAGGATTTCCTGGCTGTCACCGTGCATGGCCTCGTTGAGGAGATGCGGCCCGATTTTGCCGAGTTGACCCGACTTGCCACGATCGCGACGCATTCGGGCCCCGGCGGCGGCACGGTTTATACCGTCTACATCGCGCGCGGCTTCCGCGGCGATGGGCGGATGACGCGCTGAGCGTTACGGCAGGAGCCGGTAGCCGCCGGGCTCGGTCACCAGGATCTGGGCGCGGGAGGGGTCGCGCTCGATCTTCTGCCGCAGGCGATAGACGTGCGTTTCCAGCGTATGCGTCGTCACCCCGGCATTGTAGCCCCAGACCTCGCCCAACAGCGTGTCGCGCCCGATCACCCTTCCGGCGCGATAAAGGAATTTGAGGATCGCGGCTTCCTTTTCGGTGAGGCGCACCTTCTTCTTGCCGCCGGCGTCGGTCATCAGCTTGGCGCTCGGCCGGAAGGTGTAGGGCCCGATCGTCAATACCGCATCGTCATTGAGCTCGCTTTGCCGCAAATGGGCCCGCAGCCGCGCCAAGAGCACGCTCAACCGAAACGGCTTCGTCACATAATCATTGGCGCCGGCGTCGAGCCCAAGCACCGTGTCGGCCTCGCTGTCCGCCGCCGTCAGCATCACGATCGGGACTGTGATCCCGGCGCGGCGCATCTCGCGGCACAGCTCGTGCCCATCCATATCGGGCAATCCGACATCGAGCAGCACGGCGTCGAACCGCTCCTGCCGCATGATCGCGAGGGCCGCGGCGGCGCTGTCGCATTCGAGGCTCGCGAACTCGGGCTCGAGCTGCTCGGCCAGCGACTGGCGCAGCGCGGCGTCGTCATCGACAATCAGGATCCTGCGAAGATTGCGCATGCCGCTCCCGGCCCCAAAGCTGCCGCCAGACGCGCTCCCCACGCCCGCTGAAGCCATTATCCGCGCCGCGGGCCCATTTCATCCCCGAACGGCCATTGCGCCCGACGATGCCGCAATCAGTTCCGGCCCTGCTGGTGCTGGATAATCCCGAGCACCCGGATCCAAGCCTTCGCCTGATTTGGCTGCCCGGCGAGCGCCGCGCTCGTCGGAGCCATCGGCCATCATTGCGCCGGCTGATTGCTCGCCGAGCCGGGATCGGCCGCTTCTTTCGACCGCCGTTTCGTCCAGTCGCGGGCGAAGCGTCTCGCCCCGGCGATTTGCGCCGGGGTCAGGTGTGAGGCGATGCGCTCGTATCCGGACCGGGCTTTGTGCAGATGGATGCCGCGCAAGCCCATCGCCGCCAGCAGAAACCAACCGCACGCGGTCGCGTGGCTGCCCGATACGTCCGGTCCGTCGGCGTAGACCTCCGCGAGTTTGACTTGCGCGCGAGCCAGGCCCTGATCGGCCGCGGCCAATAGCCATCGCACCGCCTGCGGCCGGTTCCCGTCGACGACATAGCCGTTATCGTCCAAGCCGTTATCGAAGAGGATGCCGAGATTGTATTGCGCGCGCGCGTCTCCCGCTTCGGCCGCCTGGAGCAGCCGTTTTTCCACGCCGTCGCTTCTCGACCTTGGTTCCGGGAAAGACGTGGACGATCGCAATTGATGCCGCCCCATCTCGCTGTCTCTCCCGAAGGATCCGGTCCTCGTCACCCCCGCGGAAGCGGGGGTGACGATTCGATCGGATTGAATTACCGCCCTAGTAGCCGCCGTCGTCCACGGCGCCCGGCGTCGGCGTGCCGGTTTGCTTATCGGCGACCATCGCCTCGGTTGTAATGAGCAGCCCGGCAACGGAGGCGGCGCCTTGCAGCGCGAGGCGCACGACCTTGGTCGGATCGATGATGCCGGCCTTCACCATATCGACGTAGGTGCCGCTCTGCGCGTCGAAGCCGTGATTGGCCTCGCCCTTGTCCAACAGCTTGCCGACGATGATCGAGCCCTCCGCCCCGGCATTCTCGAAGATCTGCCGTGCCGGCGCCTGCAATGCCCGGCGGACGATGTCGATGCCGACCTTCTGGTCGTCGTTCTGCGGGTTCAGCCGGCCGAGCCCCTGGCTGGCGTAAAGGAGCGTGACCCCGCCGCCGGCGACCACACCTTCCTCGACCGCCGCCCGGGTCGCATGCATCGCGTCGTCGACGCGGTCCTTGCGCTCCTTGACTTCGACTTCCGTCGCACCGCCGACGCGGATGATCGCAACACCGCCCGCCAGTTTCGCCAGGCGCTCCTGCAATTTCTCCTTGTCGTACTCCGAATCCGTCTCCTCGATTTGCGCCCGCAGCTGGGTGCAGCGGGCGTCGATGTCCGTCTTCTTGCCGGCGCCGTCGATGATCGTCGTGTTGTCCTTGTCGATGCGCACCTTCTTTGCGGTGCCGAGCATGTCGAGCGTGACGTTTTCCAGCTTGATGCCGAGATCCTCGCTGATCACCTGGCCGCCGGTCACGACGGCAAGGTCCTCCAGCATCGATTTGCGCCGGTCGCCAAAGCCCGGGGCCTTGACGGCTGCGACCTTGAGGCCGCCGCGCAATTTGTTGACGACGAGGGTCGCCAGCGCCTCACCCTCGATGTCCTCCGCGACGATCAAGAGCGGGTTGCCGCTCTGTACCACCGCTTCGAGCACGGGGAGGATCGCCTGGAGACCGGAGAGCTTCTTCTCGAACAGCAGGATGTACGGCTTTTCGAGCTCACAGAGCATCTTCTCGGCATTGGTCACGAAGTAGGGCGAGAGATAGCCGCGGTCGAACTGCATGCCCTCGACGATGTCGAGCTCGGTGACAAGGCTCGTCGCCTCCTCGATCGTTATGACGCCCTCATTGCCGACTTTCTGCATCGCCTGCGCGATCATCTCGCCGATCTCGCGGTCGTCATTGGCGGAGATCGTGCCGATTTGAGCGATTTCGGCGTTGGTCGAGATCTTTTTCGACCCCTTTGCCAGATCGCTGACGACCGATGCGACGGCCATGTCGATGCCGCGCCGCAGATCCGTCGGGTTCATGCCGGCGGCCACCGCCTTGACGCCCTCGCGCACGATTGCCTGGGCCAGGACCGTGGCGGTCGTAGTCCCGTCGCCCGCTTGATCGCTGGTCCGGGCGGCAACCTCCTTGACCATCTGCGCGCCCATGTTCTCGAACCGGTCGGACAGCTCGATCTCCTTGGCGACCGTCACCCCGTCCTTGGTGATGCGCGGCGCGCCGTAGGATTTGTTGAGGATTACGTTGCGCCCCTTCGGGCCGAGCGTCACCTTCACCGCGTTGGCGAGGATATCGATGCCGTGCAGCATGCGCGCGCGCGCATCGCCGTTAAATCTGAGTTCTTTGGCAGCCATGTTCGTGTCCCCTGGGTTAAGCGGCTTTCTTTGTCGCGACGGCCCGGTCGAGCACGCCCATGATGTCGGCTTCCTTCATGATCATCAGCTCTTCGCCATCGAGCTTGACCTCGGTCCCGGACCACTTGCCGAACAGCACGCGGTCGCCGGGCTTGACGTCGAGCGCGTGCAGCTTGCCGTCCTCGTCGCGCGTCCCGGGTCCGACGGCGACGATCTCGCCCTCCATCGGCTTTTCCTGCGCGGTGTCGGGAATGAAGATGCCGCCGGCCGTCTTCGTCTCCGGCTCGACACGACGGATCAGGACGCGGTCCTGCAATGGACGCAGTTTCATCGATGGTCTCCTCGGACCCGGCTACATTGAAAGGATTTGGCACTCTCGTATCACGAGTGCCAACAGGTGTTCCGCTATGTGGGACCACCAAACGGCAAATACAACGACGAAAACGCGATTAGCTCGATAAATGCCAAAAATACGGCGAAAGATTACCGATCGTTGTATTTAATCCAATTTTACACTGGCTATAATAGTCGAATAATTCTGTAAGCAACTATCGCGAGCCGAGCTCGTTCTCGCGAACCATGCGCTCATGCCCATCGGTCTTGTGTTTAACTCGATATTGGGGAGTATTGCCGTCCATCGGGAGCAGCCGGACGATGGTGTAGCGACCCCTCGCCTTGTGGTCGACGCCCCGGTTGGGGAAGAACTCGACCGCTTGGCCGATCTGGAATTTGTGGTCTGGCACGCGAACCTTGTGCTCCGGCATGTCGGCAGGACTCCTCAACTATCAGAAGGTAAAGCGGAACCGGCCGGCCGGAGAACCCGATGCGATGGCTCCTAACCGCCGAAAGGCAGGTAGCCGCTGGCGATCAGGCTGACGAGCAGCGCCAACCCCATCGCCAGATAGATTAACAGCGACCTGAAGCCAATCGTCGGCCTGGTGCTCTGCGCGGCGCGATCGGTCTTCGCGGCGGCGCCGGCTATCGGCAGGCGCTCGACGAGCCCGCTGGCAATTCGCCACGCCTCCGATGCGCTCCAGCGCTGGTCGTACAGCCGGGCGATCATTCTTGCCAATTGATCGGCCGCCGCCTCCCGGGTCAGATGCGCCAACCGCGCCGCTTCATCCCGCGGATCGAGGCCGAGCCGCGTCAGCGCCGACAGCACGCTCAACGGCAGGCCGTCCAGTTCCTCGCCGACCGAGGCGAAGAGAAACGCGTCGAATTCCGGAAACATCGGCGCATAGGCGCGCGGCAGCGTCATTCAACCAAGTTCCGGCCAAAGAAGTCCCGGCGCATGTAGTCCGCGGCGTCAGGAAGGCCGGCCGAGTTTTTCCGCACAGGCGGCGGCAACAGCCGAGCTGGTCTTTTCCGATCCCGGCGTCGCTGCCCAGCCGCCCTTCTCGATCAGCGCGCGCTGATCCCATGAGGCAGCCTTTTTGAATTCGACCAGCTTTGTCGCCGAATCGGTCTGCTGTTGGAATTTCTCGACGCAAATTGGCGTCAGCACGTCGATGACGGCGCTCTGTGTGCGATCGGCGGCCATGCGCTCGGCGGTGCCGCCAAGCATCCAACCCATCCACGAAAAACCGATAATCGATATTGCCACGGCGCCGGCCGCGGCACCCCATAGCGCCGGTTTTATCCCTGGATGCAAATTCATTATGTTTAAACCTTGCTGGCAGCAGGGCCGATTTGAATGGCCCAGAATTATATGCGGTAAATTTTACTCTTCACGTCTTATATGATATTTGTCAATCGCAATTACAAGCAAGATAAATTTTCTTGATCTTGATTAATTCGTCAAGTCATTGAAATTGCCGGACCGACAAGGATATTTCGTTTTTTTTTGGATCTAACCGCCGACCCGCGGGCTGTCCAATCGGTTTTTAGCGGTCCGCCTGCCGTGCCGCGCGTAATTTCCCGGCCAGCCAGACTACGCACTCGCCAAGACGCCTCGCTGGAGGCGCGGTTTCATTGCGAGAACCCGCACCCGGAATCAGGCCGCCTCGCGCTTCACTTCGCTGCGGGCGATGGCGTCTCGTAGCTCACCCGGGTGATCGGCGGCAGGTTATCGACCACTTTCTGGGTCACGAGAAAGGTCATATCGAGCGCGGCCAAGCCGATCGCGACGACGACGAGCAGTACGTTGAGATCGGCCGCGACACGGTCCGCGCGGCGCACCAGTTCCTTGATCGACAGGCGATTATGCGGAGAGAGAGGCTTCATCATCTGTGCGGGTCCCCATTGCTGAAAGGTAGATAGGACCCGATGCTGCACCGCACAATCGACGATGAGACAAGTCAGCCATGCATACCTTTTATGCATAGGCGCCCTGGCCAATGATCAGGGCATCTGCGCTCTCGCCTGGGCAGGCGGCGGCAGCCCATCGACGACTTTCTGCGCGACGTACGCCAGGTCGAGCATCGCCAGCCCGATGGCGACGACGATCAGAAAAGCGTTGAGGTCGCCGGCCATGCGGTCGATGCGGCGCAGCACAAATCTCGGCAGATCGCGATAACGCATTTACGCCCCACTTCACTGTTGCAGCATGGGGCGACGGGTGCAAACGCCGCGCCAAGGGCGGCGCCGCAATCGAACTCCGTTAGTGCGCCTGGTCCCAGTTGGTGGCCCAGCCGGTTTCGACGACGAGCGGGACAGACAGCTCGCAATTCGGGGCGCAGGCGTCTTCCATCACCGCCTTGACGAGCCGGGCGGTCGCCTCGACCTCGTCGTCCGGGGTCTCGAACAACAGCTCGTCATGCACCTGCAACAGCATGCGGGCCTGGAGGCCGGCCGCGTCGAGCGCCGCGGGCAACCGCCCCATCGCCCGTTTGATGATGTCGGCGGCCGAGCCCTGTAAGGGCGCGTTGATCGCCTGCCGCTCAGCCCCGGCGCGGCGCATCGGATTGGCGTCGCGGATGCCGGGGATGAAGCATTTGCGGCCGAAGATCGTCTCGACATAGCCGGCGCTGCGGGCTTCGGCCTTGATCTTTTCCATATAGGCGCGGATCCCCGGAAAGCGCTCGAAATAGGCCCGGATATAGGCCGAGGCCTCGCTCTGCGGCACGCCGATCTGGTTGCCGAGACCAAAGGCGCTGATGCCATAGATGATGCCGAAATTGATCGCCTTGGCGCGCCGGCGGGTCTGCGGGTCCATCCGGTCAAGCGGCACCCCGAACACCTCGCTCGCGGTCAGCGCGTGGATGTCGTGCCCGTCCTGGAAGGCGCGCTTCAGTTCGGTGACGTCGGCGACATGGGCCGCCAGGCGCAGTTCGATCTGGCTGTAATCGGCCGACAGCAACAAATGCCCGGGCTCGGCGACAAAGGCATGACGGATCTTCCTCCCCTCCTCGGTGCGGATTGGGATGTTCTGGATGTTGGGCTCGGATGACGAGAGCCGCCCGGTCGCCGTCGCGGCCAACGCGAACGAGGTGTGGACGCGGCCGGTCTTGCTGTCGATCTCCTGCCCAAGCGCATCGGCATAGGTCGATTTGAGCTTGGTCAGCTGGCGCCACTCGAGGACCTGCGCCGGGACCGGATGCAGCGGCGCCAACGTCTCCAGGATCGAGGCGTCGGTGCCGTAAGCGCCGGTCTTGCCCTTCTTGCCGCCGGGCAGTTGCAGTTTCTCGAACAGCACATCGCCCAATTGCTTTGGGGAACCGATGTTGAATTCGCTGCCGACGTCGCGCCAGATCGTGCGTTCGAGTTCGGCGATGCGCAGTGCGAAGTCGCGCGACAATTCGGCGAGCGCGGCGCGGTCGACCTTGACCCCGGCGTCCTCCATCGCCGCGACCACCGGCACCAGCGGGCGCTCGATCGTCTCGTAGAATGCCGTCATATGCTCGCGCACCAGACGCGCCTTCAAGAGCATGTGGAGGCGCAGCGCGGCATCGGCCCGATCGGCGGCGAAATCGCGCCCCGCCGCGGTCGTCGCGTCGGCGAAGCATATGAGATTCCTGCCGGTGCCGAGGATCTGCTTGGCCGGGATCAGCTCATGCGCAAAGGCGCGGCGTGTCAGCTCCTCGATTGTGTGCTCAACCTGGCCGCCATCCAACACGTAGGACATCAGCATCGTACAGTCATAAGGAGCGGGCGCGATGCCATAGCGCCGCAGCAGATGCGCCATGCCCTTCATGTCGTGGCCGATTTTGAGGACGCCCGGGTTTTCGAAGAGCGGCTTCAACCGCGCGATCGCCGCGTCGAGCGACAGCCCGCCCACGGCCGCCGCCGCGTCCAGCAGCCCGGCCGGGCGATGCCCCAGCGGCAGATAGGCGGCCATTCCCGGCATCAGCGCCAGCGCCAGGCCGCACAGCTCGGGCCGGGTTTCGCCGAGCTCGCTCGGCGCCGCCCAGATCGCGACCGACCCGGCCTGCTCGGCCGCCTCGATCCAATGCTCGAGGCCTTCGACCGTGTCGACGATCGCGTAGCTGCGCGGTTCTGAGAACGGCGGGATCTCGGGGATCACCGGCTCGCTCGGGCCCACCGAGGCCGCGACCGCGGCGAGCGCGGCCGGCCCGGTCAGACGCTGCGACATCCGCAGGGCCAGCGCGCGGAACTCCATCGTGCTCAGGAACGGCAAGAGCTTGTCGAGATCGAGCGGCTTCACCCGCAGATCGGCGAGCGGGCACGGCAGCGGCACATCGTCGTCGAGCTTGACCAGCTCCTTCGACAACCTCGCCTTGGCCTCGTTCTCGATCAGCGATTCGCGCCGCTTCGGTTGCTTGATCTCCGAGGCATGGGCGAGGAGGGTGTCGAGATCGCCATAGGCGTTGATCAGCTCGGCCGCGGTTTTGACCCCGATCCCGGGGACCCCCGGCACATTGTCGACGCTGTCGCCGCACAGCGCCTGGACATCGACGACCTTGTCCGGTCCGACCCCGAACTTCTCGCGCACCTCCGCCTCGCCGATCGGCCGGTTCCGGATCGGGTCGAGCATCCTCACCCTGTCGCTGACGAGCTGCATCAGGTCCTTGTCGGACGAGACGATAGTCACCTCGGCGCCGGCTTCGACGGCGTGGCGGGCATAGGTCGCGATCAGGTCGTCGGCCTCGAAGTCGTTCATCTCGATGCGGCACACGCTGAACGCATCGGTCGCATCGCGCACCAGCGCGAATTGCGGCACCAAATCGTCGGGTGGCGCCCCGCGATTGGCCTTGTAGGCATCGTAGATGCGGTTGCGGAACGTCTTGCCGGAGGCGTCGAACACCACGGCGATGTGGTCGGCGTCGGTCTCCGACAACAGCTTGGCGAGCATGTTGGAGAAGCCGAGGACGGCCGCCGTCGGCGTCCCGTCGGCGCGGCTCAACGGCGGCAGGGCGTGATAGGCGCGAAAGATGAAGCCCGAGCCGTCGATCAGAAAGACGCGATGCGGCGCCGCCGACACGACTGGAGCGGTCGTCGGGCGCTCGGCAACGACAGCCTGGGCAACGTCATCCATGCGCGGCTCCTCCTGCATCTCCTACCTGGCGCGGCGTCGGGCTTTCGCTCGGACGCTCCTCGCCCGCCCCGTGCGCCGACGGCGCGACTCCGCCGGCCCGAAGAACGGCGCGGTTGACGAAGAGGCGCGAGCAATAGGGGCACTCCACCCGGCCTTCCGGCGCGAGGCTCAGATAGACCTTGGGGTGGCCGAGCGGCTCGTCGCCGCCATCGCAGGCCGCGATCATCTCGTCGATCTCGATCGTCTCGAACGGAGTCATCACAGCAGGTTCCACACGGCCACAATCACTTTCTCTGCCGTCGCATCACCACACAAACCCCTTGCCCGGGCTTGTCCCGGGCATCCACGTCTTCTTCTTTCTGCGCCATTCCCGAACGGATAAAGACGTGGGTGGCCGGGTCAAGCCCGGCCACGGGGTATATGTGGGTGCAGCCGCATAGCCTACTCCAAAAGGATTGCGCTGAACCGGACAGTCGGGCCGGGCCAATTGACCGCCAATCGGGCCGGATGATACGCGTTGCCGCGGGACAATCAAATGATCCACTCCGCTCCTGTCGCCGGCCGCGGATGGCGGGCGGCGCTCGTCGCGCCGCTGCTGCTGCTCCTTTCCTGCGGGCCGCCGGCCGACACCGAGTTCCGATTCGCCACGCTCGCGCCGCCGCATCCGACGCCCGAGACGGGCGCGCCGGCGCGCTTCACCGACAGCGAGTTCATCGCCGCTGACGGCGTCCGCTTGCCACTGCGCAAATGGCTGCCGCGGGGCGGCGTCAAGGCGGTCATCCTCGCGCTGCACGGCTTCGGCGATTACAGCCACGCCTTCGAGACGCCGGCGCAAATTTGGGCGGAACGCGGCATCGCCACCTATGCCTTCGACCAGCGCGGCTTCGGCGGCGCCCCCGGGCACGGCTTGTGGGCCGGCACGGGTCAGCTCGCCGGCGACGCCGTCACGGCGAGCCGGATATTGCGCCGGATCCATCCCGGCCGGCCGCTTTACCTGCTCGGCGAAAGCATGGGGGGCGCGGTCGCGACCTTGGCGGTGGCGGGGGCGGTGACGGGGGCGGTGACGGGCGCCGCGAGCGCACCGGTCGCCGATACCGACGGGGTCATCCTCAGCGCGCCCGCGCTATGGGGCCGCGCGACGATGGATCTCGTGCCGCGGCTCGCGCTGTTCGCCGGGGTGCGCCTCTTTCCCGACATGGTCCTGACCGGGCGCGGGCTGCGCGTCATGGCCTCCGACAATCTGCCGATGCTGAAGGAGCTGGCGAAGGACCCGCTGGTGTACAAGGGAGCCCGGGTCGACACGATCCACGGGCTGGTCGACCTGATGGACGACGCGTTCGCCGCGGCGCCGCGCGTCACCGCGCCGACACTCCTCTTGTACGGCGCGCATGACGAGGTCGTCCCGCGCCCGCCGATCGCCGAATTTGTCGCGCATCTGCCGCCCGACCCCGGCCATGTCAAACGCCTTGCTTATTACGCTCAGGGCTATCACCTGTTGCTGCGCGACCTCGCCGGTGCGGCAGTTGCCGGCGACGTCGCCAGCTGGATCCTCGACCGCGGCGCACCCCTGCCGTCCCACGCCGATGCCGCCGAGAGCGCAGAGAAATGGCCCCCACCCTCCGACCGCGATGGCTGATTTGCCCCCGGCCCCCGCCTTCCGCGCCGTCGCCGACCGGCCGCATCGGGGGACGACAGCGCGCGCTGCGGTTCCTCACGCTGTTCATCCCATTGGCGCTGGCGGGATGCGGGCCTCCGGGGCCGATCGATTACCGACCCGGCCCCTATGACAACATGAACCCCGGCCCCGGCGGCTATTAGGCGCCGTGGTCCTCGGGATTGCCGCTTGCGCCGGCCGGTGCGAGGCGGTAATCACCAGCCCTCGATTGCGGACCCGTAGCTCAGCTGGATAGAGCGCTGCCCTCCGAAGGCAGAGGTCGCACGTTCGAATCGTGTCGGGTCCGCCAGTTTTCCTGCGGTCTTCGCGATCTAAAGTGGCGCGAATCAGCCGAACGTGACGTGAACTGGCGTGAGGCTCTGGCACCGGGGTGACACCAGG
>WNFC01002312.1_pt1 | contig 33963 bp, 34 predicted proteins | sample 5400541 | NCBI WGS metagenome assembly WNFC01 (sample SAMN13153342, study PRJNA577476) | soil metagenome | isolation source: 120 cm saprolite under Douglas fir tree site 2 hole 2 replicate 1 | place: USA:California | collected 2015-04-18
CCGACTTCCAGAAGGTCGAGCTGCGGGTCGCCGAGGTGCTGGCCGCCGAGCGCGTGCCGAAGTCCAAGAAGCTGCTCAAGCTGTCGATCCGGGTGGGCGAGGAGACCCGCACCCTGGTGGCGGGCGTGGCCGAGCACTACGAGCCGGCCGCCCTGGTCGGTCGCAAGGTGGTGATCGTGGCCAACCTCGAGGCGGCCACCCTGATGGGCGTGGAGTCCAACGGCATGGTGCTGGCCGCCTCCCACGAGGGCACGGTGTCGCTGCTCACCCTCGACAAGGACGTGCCCTCGGGCTCCAAGGTCAAGTAGTGCGCGCCGTGCTCGGGGAGACGTTCCGCCTCCTCGGCCACCACCTGCACCTGTTCACCCTGCTCTCCCTCACGGTGTGGCTGCCGACCCACGTCCTGCTCAACTACCTGGAGTTCTTCGATCCGGGGGAGGAGGCGGCGGGGCGCGCGCTGCGCATCGTGCTCACCGCCCAGGTGGTGCTGGATCCCTTCGTGGTGAGCGCCATGCTGTCCGCGCTCGTCCACATCAAGCGGGGGGGGCCGGTGAGCTACTGGCAGGCGCTCGCCGAGGGCTTCAACGCGTGGCCCCGGCTCATGCTGGTGCGCTTCATGGTGATCTGGGTGCTGCTGATGCCCTCGCTCGGCTGGCTCGCGATCTACACCGCGGCGCCCGCGGTGCAGCTCGTGGGGGGCGCGTTCCTGGTCGCGCTCTCGCTCCTGATCCTTTTCCTGCTGGTCCGTTTCGCTCTCGTCGACTCGGTGGTGGTGCTGGACGGGGCCTCGCCGCTCACCGCGTGGCGGCGGACCGCCGCGATCACCGCCGGCCAGCGCTGGAGCATCCTCGGGACCGCGGCGGTGCTCTTCGTGCTGATCTTCGGGCTCGCGGTCATCGGCGGGCAGGCCTTCCGGGCGGTACCCGGGGCCAATCACTTCGTGGCCCGCGTCCTCTTCGACTGCGTGCTCGCGGTCAGCCAGTCGCTCTTCACGATCTCGCTCTTCCTCTTCTACTGGCGCAAGCAGGGGATCCTGGCCCCGGCGGTTCCCGCGGCCACGTGACCGAGCCGTCCGTTCCGCCCGCCCCCCGCCTGCCGCTCGTGGGCTGGCTCGGGGGCTGGCCGATCTCGATCCTCTCGCTGGCCCTGGGGCTGGCCGCCCTCCTCGTGTTCCGGCGGGGGCTGCCGCACGTGGGCTGGATCGTCGGCTACCTGCTGCTGCTGTGGCTGCTCTTCGTGCTGATCACCGAGCTGCGCGCGCCGCTGCTCGAGCGCGGCCGGGGCATCGTGCTGACCGCGGCCGACTACACGATCCAGACCCTCTACCACAACCTGCTCCTCTTCGTGCTCCCGGCCTACTACGCGGCGACGACCCTCGACTCGCCGAACGTGATCTTCCTGGTGGCGGTGGCCGCGGGCGCGCTGGTGACCGCGATCGACCCCCTGTACCGACGGCTGGTGCACCCGCGCCCCTGGCTGAACCACGCGCTCCTGGGCTTCTCCATCTTCGCCGCGCTCAACGTGGCCCTGCCGCTGGTCGGGGTCCGGCCGATCCTGGCCCTCGAAGGCAGCGCGGTGCTCGCCGCGCTGGCCCTCGGCCCCGCCTTCCGGCGCGGCGGCGCCGCGAGCTGGTGGCGCGCCCACGCCCGCGCGCTCGGCGCGGCGGTGCTCGCGCTCGGCCTGGTGTGGGCCGGCCGCATCCTCGTCCCGCCCGCGCCGCTCTTCCTCGCCCGCGCGGTGGTGGCGCGCGGAGTCAGCGAGATGCAGCCGCTGGAGCCGGCCGAGGACGGCCGGCTCTCCGCCGCGACCGTGCTCGAGTGGGGCGAGGTGGCGGCCTACACCGCGGTGTACGCGCCGGCCGGGGTGCGCCAGGCCATCGGGCACGTCTGGTGGCGCGACCGTCAGCGGGTCGCGTACGTGGCGCTGCCCACGCCGGTGCAGGGCGGCCGCATGCAGGGCTTCCGCACCTACTCGCGCTATACCGAGCTCAAGCTCCCGATCCCGGGCCACTATCGCGTCGACGTCATCACCGCCTCGGGCCAGCTCATCGGCCGACTGCGGTTCACCGTGACTCCCTGAGGGGTGGGCGATGGACAGCATCTGGGTGGAAATCTTCCTCATCGGCGTGTCGATCCTGGCCAACGCGTTCTTCGCCGGCTCCGAGATCGCGCTGGTCTCCGCGCGTCCCTCCCGGCTGAGCCAGCTCCGGGCCCACGGCGTGCGGGGGGCCGACGTCGCCGAGACCCTCAAGAAGGACCCCGACGCGTTCCTCGCCACCATCCAGATGGCGATCACCCTGGTCGGCACGCTCGCCTCCGCGGTGGGGGGCGCCGCCGCGGCGGAGGCCCTCACGCCGCGGCTCCAGGCGCTCGGCCTGGCCGGCGCGTGGGGCCGATCGATCGCGCTGGCGATCGTCGTGCTCGCGATCGCGTTCGTGTCGCTCCTGGTCGGCGAGCTCACCCCCAAGACGCTCGCCCTGCGCAACCCGGAGCGGCTGGCCGCGCTGGTGGCCCGGCCGGTCGCCGGGCTCGTGCGCCTGCTCGCCGGGCCGGGGCGCGTCCTCACGTGGGCCACCCGCGTCATCCTCACCGTGATCGGCCAGTCGGGCGCCCCGCCCGCCGCGCTGATCTCCGAGGAGGAGGTGAAGTATCTGGTCCGCGAGGGCACCGCGCAGGGCATCTTCGAGGCCGCCGAGCGCGACCTGGTCAATCGCGTATTCCAGTTCGCCGACACCCCGGTGCGCCTGGTGATGGTGCCGCGTCCGAACATCCTGGGCCTCGACATCGAGACGCCGCCCGCGGAGGTGCTCACGCGCGCGGCCCGGCTCGGCCACACGCGCCTGCCCGTCTTCCGCGGCTCCATCGAGGACGCGCGCGGGGTCGTGGTGATCAAGGACCTGTTCCGCTGCGCGGCCCTCAACCAGCCGGTGAACCTCGAGCGCCTCATGCACCCGCCGCTGTTCGTCCCGGAGAGCGCGCCGGTGAGCGCGGTGCTGCGGCAGCTCCAGTCGAGCCGCCTGCACCTGGCCCTGGTGGTCGACGAGTACGGCCAGGTCGCCGGCCTCGTCACCACCGAGGATCTCCTGGAGGAGATCGTGGGCGAGATCCGGGACGAGCGTGAGAGCCTGCGACTCTCGTCCGTGTCCCGCCTCCCGGACGGCTCCTATATGATTGACGGGACCGCGACCATCCGCGACCTGCGGGAGCAGGTCGGGCTGCCGCTCGAGGAGTCGCCCGACTACCAGACGGTCGCGGGCTTCCTGCTGCACCGCCTGGGGGCGGTCCCGCGGCCGGGCACCATGGTGGTCGCGGGCGGCTACCGCTGGACGATCGTGGAGATGGACGGCCCGCGCATCATGAAGGCGAGAGCAGAGCCCGAGAAACCCGAGACGCGATGACCGCGCCGCCGCTCTTCGACACCCACGCGCACCTGCACTTCCCCGAGCTCGTCGCGGACCTGGACGGCGTGCTCGAGCGCGCGCGCGCGGCCGGGGTCACCGGCATGGTGACCATCGGGACCGACCGCGAGACCAATCCCGCCGCGGTGGCGCTCGCCGAGCGCTTCGACTCCGTGCACGCCACCGTGGGCATCCACCCCCACGACGCAGCGGAGGCCACCCCCGCCGACTTCGAGGCGATGGAGCGGCTCGCGCGCGGCTCCGCGAAGGTGGTGGCGCTGGGCGAGATGGGGCTCGACTTCTTCCGCAACCTCTCGCCTCCCGACGTCCAGGCCGCGGTCTTCCGCCGCCAGCTCGTGATGGCGCGGGATCTCGCCAAGCCGGTGGTGATCCACTGCCGGGACGCGCACCCGGAGGCCCTCGCGATCCTGGCCGACGAGCGAGTCTCGGAGGTGGGCGGGGTCATGCACTGCTTCTCGGCCGACGTGGCGGTGGCCCGGCGCTGCCTCGACCTGGGGCTCTTCGTCTCGCTCGCCGGCCCGGTGACCTACAAGAACGCGCGCGCCCTCCCCGCGGTCGCCCGCTTCGTCCCCGCCGACCGTCTCGTGCTGGAGACCGACTGCCCGTTCCTGCCCCCGCATCCCCACCGCGGCCAGCGCAACGAGCCCGCGTGGGTCGCCATCACCGCCGCCCACGTGGCGGCCCTGCGCGGGGTGACGCTCGAGACGCTGGGTCCGATCGTCACCGCCAACGCGCGCCGGCTGTTCCGCATCAGCGACCGCTAACCCGTCGACGAAGGAGTCGCCCCATGGCCTACACGGACATCCTCTTCGAGGTGACGAGCCAGATCGCCTGGCTCACCATCAACCGCCCCGACAAGGGCAACACCTTCCGGCGCCAGACCGTGCTCGAGATGACCCAGGCCCTCAACGCGGCGCGCGCCGATGCGGGGGTGCGGGTGGTGGTGATCACCGGGACGGGCGACCGCTTCTTCTGCATCGGGGGCGAGAAGGAGCCCAACGACGGCCAGCTCCACTACCACAACGTGCCGCCGGTGGTGGATCTCTACACCCTGATCGACATGATGCCGGTGCCGGTCATCGCCATGGTCAACGGCTTCGCGGTGGGCGGCGGCAACGTGCTCGCCAACATGTGCGACCTCACGGTGGCGAGCGAGCAGGCCACGTTTCGACAGGTGGGCCCCGCGATGGGCTCCTACGACGCCGGGTTCGGGACGTGGTACCTGGAAGATTCGGTCGGCCGCAAGCGCGCCAAGGAGATCTGGTACCTCAACCGCAAGTACTCCGCCCGGGAAGCGCACGCGATGGGCCTCGTCAACGAGGTGGCGCCGCACGCGGAGCTGCGCGCTCGCACCGAAGCGCTGTGCGAGGAGCTGAAGAAGCGCGGGCCGCAGGCCCTGGCCGCGCTCAAGGCCGCGTTCCACGCGCGGCACAACGGGGTCACCGGCCTCTCACGCCTCGCGGTCGACCACCTCGTGGCGAACTATTACCACACCGAGGAAGCCAAGGAGATGGGCCGCGCCTTCAACAGCAAGCAGGACCCCGACCCCGGCAAGTTTTATAAGTAGTTCCCACCTCATCCCCCTCTCCCCTCAGGGGAGAGGGCAGGGTGAGGGGTGGTGGTCGAGGGCGCGAAAGGCCCTACCGCTCTCGCGCCAGCACCACTCGCGCCCGCGGCAGGTCCGCGGCGGCCACCAGCAGCACCACCTCCGCCTGGTCGCCGACGCTGAAGGGGTACACGGACTGGGCGAGCCGGCTCTGGAGCACCACGCGGATGCCCTCGCTCTCGAGGAGGCCGCGGACGACGAGGGCCTCCGCCTGATCGCGGCAGCGCCGCGCTTCCACGAGCGTCCCCGCGGGCAGGCTCGCCGCGGGCGGACCGCCGGCGGGCGCTCCGCCCCGGGCGGCGGGGCGGGTCGGGAAGCGGATGATCTTGGCGCGGCGCGCGGCCATGTCGGTCATGCTAGCACGTCCGGCGGCCGCCTCGATCGGAGCCCCGCGAAGCACGCGAGCGCGGTCACACCGGCCAGCGCGATGGCGGTGGCCATCGGCCGCGCGGTGCCGTCGAAGAAGTGGCCGACCGCCATGCTGTAGAGGGCCGAGCCGGTCAGCTGGAGGAAGCCCGCCACCGCCGCGGCCAGGCCGGCCATGCGCGGGAAGGGGCCGATCGCGCCCGCCATGCCGTTCGGCAGGGTGAGCCCGAGGCCCACCGCGAACACGTACATCGGCGCGACCACCGCGGCCACCGTGAGGACGCCGCTCCACGCGAGCGCGGCCAGGGCGAGGCCCGCCGCGGCCCCCAGGCTGGTCCCGGCCAGGATGGCGCGGTCGAGCCCGATCCGCCCGCCGAACCGGCCGGAGAGGAACGTGCCGGTCATGATCCCGAAGGCCACCGTGCCGAAGCAGAGGCCGAAGGCGCTCGGCGAGACGCCGAGGACGCCGATCAGCACGAAGGCCGAGCCGGAGATGAACGCGAACTGCCCGCCGAACATCAGGGCGTTGACCAGCACGTAGCCGAGATAGCTCCGGTCCCCGAGGAGGACCGCGAGATTGCGTCCCATCTGCCCCGGGTGGAGCGCGGTCGGATCGCGTCGCACGTTGGTCTCGGGCACGCCCACCACCATCAGCGCGACGAACAGCGCGCCGAGCGCGGCCAGCACCCAGAAGATCGCCCGCCAGCCGAAGGCCTCGTGCACGAAGCCGCCCACGATCGGGGCCAGCATCGGGTTGAGCGACTGGGCCATGCTCATGTAGGAGAAGACGCGCGCCGCGCGCTCGCGATCGTAGAGGTCGCGCACCACCGCGCGCGCGACCACCGGCCCGGTGCCGCCGCCCAGGGCCTGCAGCACCCGCGCCGCGATCAGGACGCCGATCCCGGGCGCGAGCGCGCAGGCGAGCCCGGCGGCGGCGTAGAGGCCGAGGCCGCCGACCAGCACCCAGCGTCGGCCGTAGCGATCGGAGAGCGGGCCGTAGACGAGCTGGGCGGCCGCGAAGGCCATGAGGAACAGGGTGACGGTGAGCTGCACGGTCGCGGGCGGCGCCGCGAAGGCGACCGCGATCGCGGGCAGCGACGGCAGGAACATGTCGATGGAGAGCGCGCCCAGGCCCACCACCGCGGTCAGCAGGAACTCGACGCGCACCTGGCTCATATATCCCACTTGGGGGCTTAGGGGTAGACTGTCCCGGGCCCGGCCCGGAAAGGAGCTTCACCCATGCGCATCCTTGCAATGCTGAAGGGGGCGATCCTGCTCGGGCCGATCCTGCTGGGGGCCGTCTCGCTGATGGTGGCCGCGGGCGCCGCTCCCGCCGCGGCCCAGGGGACGATCAAGATCGGGTTTCTCTCTCCGCTCTCCGGCGCCATCGCCCAGGCCGGCAAGGACATGTACAGCGGCTGCGAGCTGTACTGGCAGGAGCACGGCATGCAGATCGCCGGGCGCAAGCTCGAGGTGATCCTCGAGGACACCGAGGGCCAGCCCGCCACCGCGGTGGCGAAGCTCCGCAAGCTCATCGACAGCGACCGGGTCAACCTGCTCGCGGGCGTCATCCTCTCCAACGTGGCCTACGCCCTGGTGCCGCCGATCGAGGCGGCCGGCATCCCCACCATCTACCCGATCAACTCGGCGGACGACCTGACCCAGCGCAAGCGGCCCAAGTGGCTCGTCCGCACCGGCTTCTCGGCGGGCGGGAACATGCACCCGTTCGGGGAATACGCGGCGAAGACGCTCAAGTACCGGAAGGTGGTGACGATCGGGCTCGACTACGCGTTCGGGTGGGAGACGGTCGGCGGCTTCCACAAGTCGTTCGAGGACAACGGCGGGCAGGTGATCCAGAAGATCTGGGTGCCCCTCAACGTCCAGGACTACGCGCCCTATCTGGCCCAGGTGAAGCGCGACGCGGACGCGGTCTTCGTGGTGGCCCTCGGGCGCTGGAGCGTGCTGTTCTCCAAGCAATACGCCGACAGCGGCCTCAAGGGGCGGATCCCGCTGATCGCGGGCGGGACCTACAACGACGAGCACGTGCTCTCCCAGCTCGGCGACGAGGCGATCGGGGTGATCAGCGCGCACCACTACTCGGCGGCGCTCGACACCCCGGCCAACCGCACCTTCCGCGCCGCCTTCGAGAAGGCCTACTCGCGCCCGCCGTCCTTCTACTCGGAGAACTGCTACACCGGCGCGCGGGTGATCGAGGAGGCGGTGAAGGCGGTGGGCGGCCGCGTGGAGGACCGGGCCGCCCTGATGGCCGCGCTGCGCCGGGTGGAGATCAAGGACGCGCCGCGGGGGCCGGTCAAGATCGACGAGTACGGCAACCCGACCCAGAACATCTACATCCGCAAGGTCGAGAAGGTCGGCGCCGTGCTCCAGAACACGATCATCCACACCTATCCGGCCGTCAGCCAGTTCTGGACCTACGACCCGCAGAAGTTCCTCGAGCAGCCGGTGTACTCGCGGGAGTTCCCGCCCTGCCGGTACTGCTAGGCCCTTTCTCGACGACGCCCCCGTCCCACGATAGAATGCGGCTGGTCGGCCCGACCATGGACAAGTTCGAGTACTGGAGCGGCATCCCGGAGGTCGGCATCGTGCCGCGCGCCCCGCACGCGGGGCCGCTGCTCCGGCACGTGTGCGAGCAGGAGCACGGCCGCGGCGGCTTCGCGGGCAAGGTCAGCCACACCTACCACCTGTACCCGCCGAACAACTGGCTTCCCGGTGAGACCCGCGTGCTGGACGGACTCGCGCCCCTCTGGGAATCGCCGCTGCGCCCGGTGGGGGGCATCCATCATGCGCTCAATATCGCGCGGTTCACCGAGGCGCGTGACGTGTACGGTGGCATGGCGCGCCTGGTGGCCAACGCCACCGTGACCATGAGCGTGACCGCGCCCGCCGCGCCGATGGACTACTTCTTCGAGCACCACTCGGCCACCCTGGTGTTCTTCGTCCACCAGGGCGGCGGCGTGCTCGAGACGCTCTTCGGCCCCATCGCCTACGGTCGCGGCGACTTCCTGGTGGTGCCCAAGGGCATCCCCCACCGCTTCGAGGCCGCGCCGGGCCCGCAGTACTACTGGGTCTACGAGAGCTTCGCGGGCGACCCCGAGAAGTCGGAGGCGGCCACCACCGGGCAGTTCATCACCCACAGCCGGAGCGACTATCGCTTCCCCCGCACCCTCGACCCCCGCAACGAGGCCGGACGCTTCGAGATCGTGTCCAAGGTGGGCGCGGTCTACACGCGGCGCGTGCACCCCACGCATCCCTTCGACGTGGTGGGCTGGCGCGGGGAGTACCTGCCGTATCGCTTCTCGGTCGAGGACGTGCGCCCGCTGACCGCGGATCGCTCGCACGTGCCGCCCTCCGGCCACACCATCTTCCGGCTCCCCGGCTGCTACCTCTGCGTGTTCACGGTGCGGTCGGTCGAGAAGGAAGGCATGTGGCTGCCGTTCTTCCACCGGAACCTCGACTACTGCGAGACCATCGGCTACCACTGGGGCGACTTCTTCAGCCGGGGCGGGGTGATCCAGGAGGGCATGGTGACGGTGCATCCGGTCGGGCTGCCGCACGGCCCGCAGCCGTCTGCGCTCAAGGCGTTCATGGACGGGCACCGGCCGCCGATGCACAACGAGGTCGGGATCATGGCCGACTTCACGAACCCGGCCCAGATCTCCGACCACGCGCTCGGCCTCTCCGACCCCGGTTACATGGCGAGCTGGGACGGCTACACCACCGACCCGCGCTTCGTCCATCGCCCGGACCGGCTCGCCGACGTCCGCGCGGTCGCCGAGCGCCTGGCCGACGCGCGCGACGAGCTGAGGCCGCGGCCGTGAATCCGGGCCTCTCCACCCGCCACGCCCAGCTTCCCGCCGCGTACTCGGCGCGCCTCGATGCGCTCGCGGTGGCCCCGCTCTGGACGGTGCTGCACTCGCTCCTTCCGCACGAGCGGACGAGCCGCGTGCTCCCGCATCACTGGCGGTGGCGCGAGCTGCGCGAGCCGCTGCTCGAGGCGGCGCGTCTCGTGCCGATCGAGCAGGCCGAGCGCCGGGTGCTGATGCTGTGCAACCCCGGCCTGCCCGGCAACGCCTCGGCCACCGCCACGCTCTACGCGGGCTTCCAGATCATCCTGCCCGGCGAGGCGGCCCCGAGCCACCACCACACCGCGGCGGCCCTGCGGCTGATCGTGGAGGGCGAGGGCGCCTATACCACGGTGGACGGCGTGAAGTGCGTGATGGAGCGGGGCGACCTCATCATCACCCCGCCGATGCGCTGGCACGACCACGGTCACGAGGGGCGCGACCCGGTCATCTGGCTGGACGGCCTCGACATCCCGCTCGTGCGCAGCGTGGAGGCGAACTGGGCCTCGGCGATGAAGCCCGCCTCGACGCCGGCGAGCGACGTCGACTCCTCCCAGGACGAGTTCACCGCCGCGGGCCTGGTGCCGCGGCGGTCGCGCTACGAGGAGACCGGCTACCCGCAGGTGCGCTGGCCGTGGCGCGCGGTGCGCGCGGCCCTCGCCGCGCTCGCGGCCACCGCGCCCCGGCGCACCCCGGTGGTGCTGCGCCACGTGAACCCGCGCACCGGCGAGTACCCGCTCCGGACGATGGGCTCCGAGGCGCGCTGGCTGCGCCCGGGCGAGGACGTCCGCCCCGAGCGCCGCACCGGGAGCGAGGTCGTCTACGTGGTCGAGGGGCAGGGCGAGAGCCGGATCGGCGACCGGGTGATCGCGTGGGAGGAGGGCGACGTGCTCGCGGTGCCGCCGTGGCACTGGGTCGAGCATCGCAACCGCTCCGCGGGTGTGCCCGCCTGCCTCTTCCACCTCAACGACGAGCCCGCGCTGCGCGCGCTCGGGCTCTGGCACGAGGAAGTCGGCACCTAGCGTCGCTGCTCCGGAGAGCCGCATGGAACCTCGCTACGAGGCGCTGATGGACGTGGTCCGGAGCCGCATGACCAACCGCGCCTTCGCCCCGGCCGAGATCCCGCGCGCGCACGTGGAGATGATCCTGGAGGCGGCGCGGCACGCGCCCTCGGGGGCCAACGCCCAGCCCTGGCACTACGTCGTCGTCACCGATCCTGACGTCAAGCGGGCGATCGGGCAGTGCTTCGTCGACGAGCAGCAGCGGCGCGCGAAGCTCCGCATGGGGTTTCCCACCCCGAACTACGGCGGGGTGAAGACCGCGCCGGGCCTCGTGGTGGTCGTCGCCGACTTTCGCTTCGTGCGGGCCTTCCCGGTGCTCAACGACGGCTCCGAGACCGATCGGCGCTACCGGCAGAACGCGGAGCGCATCCTGCTCCAGTCGGTGGCGGCCTCCACCATGTCCGCTCACCTGGCCGCGGCCGCCCTCGGCTACGCGGTGTGGTGGATCACCGCGATCGGCCAGGACGACCTCCAGCGCACGATCCGGCCGCTGGTGGGCGTCCCGGAGTTCCTGTCCATCATCGACGTGATGTGCTTCGGACCGCCGCTCAAGCCCTCCTACAAGCGCTGGAAGAAGCGCCTCGATCAGATCGTGAGCTGGGACCGCATGGACCCCGCCGACGTGATGACCGACGAGCAGATCGACGAGTGGGTGAAGACCACCCGTCACAAGGTCATGTACCGCGACGAGGCGAGGGTCGACTGATGCTGTCCGTCACCCAGATCGATCGCATCTCGGTCACCACCGTGGTGGACAACTACGTCGATCTCCTGAGGCAGGACGAGAAGGTCGCCCGCCGCTTCGGCGCGTTCGCGGCCCGCCAGATGCCGGATCTGCGCGCCGAGCACGGACTCGCCCACTACGTGGAAGTCGAGCGCGACGGGGCGACGACCCGCATCGCGTTCGACTTCGGGTCGTCCGAGGGCGCCTTCGCCCACAACTTCCGCGCCCTGGGCCTCGACGCCTCGGCCATCGACGTGCTCGCGCTGAGCCACGGGCACTGGGACCACTGGGGCGGGCTCTCCGGCCTGCTCCGCGCCTACCGCCGGGCGATGAAGAAGAGCCTCACCTTCTACGCGGGCGAGGACCATTTCCTCCCGCGCTTCACCCAGCGGGGCGCGGACCGCATCAGCATGGGCCGGCTCCACCGCGAGGAGATCGAGCGCTACGACATCGGGATCGAGTCGGTCCGGGCGCCCCTGATGATCGCCGACGGGGTGCTGCTGAGCGGCGAGATGCACGAGCAGGAGCCCTTCGAGCCCATCCCCGACAACCTGAAGGTGGAGCGCGACGGCGCGGTCGTGCCCGACTCCTTCCTGGGCGAGCAGACCCTGATCGCCAATCTGAGGGGCCGCGGCCTCGTGATCGTGACCTCGTGCTCGCATCGGGGCATCGTGGGCATCTGCCGGCACGCCGCCCGCATCACCGGAGTGCCGAAGGTGCACGCGGTCATCGGCGGCTTCCACCTGAGCGGGCTCAAGGAGGAGCGGGTGACCCGGGTGGTGGACGCGTTCCGCGACCTCGAGGTCGACTGGATCGTGCCGCAGCACTGCACCGGGCTCGAGGCGATGGCCAGCATGATGCACCGGCTGCCGCAGGAGATGGTGCCGAGCTCGGTCGGCTCGGTCTTCACCTTCGGGAAGTAGCGCCTAGAGATCCCGCGCGGCGGGCAGTCCCGCCACGCCGGTTGCCGCGCGCACCCCCCGCACGATCGCGCGGGCCACCAGGTCCGCGAGCGCGGGGCCGAGGGCCTCCACCGGGACCCGTCCGGTGCCCACCGAGAGGCAGAAGAGGGTGTCACCGTCGGTGGCGAGATGCGGCGGCGACAGCGCGCGGGTGAAGCCGTCCATGGCCAGGCGGGCGACCCGACCCGCCTCCACCTTGTCGAGGGCGGCGGTGGTGGCCACGAGGCCGATGGTGGTGTTGACCGGCCGGAACGCGGGAGCGGGCACGCCCGCGGCGAGGGCCGCCGCGGTGTCGATCAGCCGCCGGCCGTCGGCCGCGTCGCGAGCGCCTGCGATGAGCCGCCCGGTCTCGGGATCGCGCACGTCGCCGACCGCGTTCACCGCCATGATCGCGCCCAGGTGCACGCCCTCGAGCTCGCCCACCGCGCAGCCGAGGCCGCCCTTGGTCGCGCGCCCCACGCCGCCGAGCTTGCCCACCGTCGCGCCCGTGCCCGCGCCCACGTTGCCTTCCTCCACCGGACCGGGGCGCGCGGCCGCGGCGGCGCGGTAGCCCATGGCCCGATCGGGCCGCGCGCGCGGGTCGCCGACGCCCAGGTCGTAGAGAATGGCGCCCGCCACGTGCGGCACCACCGTCTGGCTCGTGCGGAAGCCCACCCCGCGCTCCTCGAGGTACTGCATCACCCCCCAGATCGCCTCGAGGCCGAAGGCGCTCCCGCCGGCCAGGACCACTCCGTCGAGCGTGGGGACCAGGTGGCGCGGGTCGAGGAACTCCAGCCCGTGCACCCCGGCCGCCCAGCCGCGGATCTCCACCCCGCCGACCGCGGGCGCATCGCTCAGGATCACGGTGCAGCCGGTGAGCCCCGCCGCGTCCGTGACGTGGCCGACCCGCAGCCCGGGGATCATGAGCGCGTGCGCCGCGAGGGGGCGCGGCTGACTTCGTCGAGGCGCGCGCGGCCGAGGGCGACCTCCGCGGCCATCTCGAGCCCGCGAGCGGCCAGCGCCCGTACGAAGGGGATGGTCGCGGCCGATCGGTCGGCGTCGGCGAGCGCGGTCGCGACCGTGCGCGCGAGCGCGGCCTCGTCGGCGCGCCCGGTCATGCCGAAGATGTCGGCCATCTCGCGCAGCCGGCCCGCCCAGCGCGAGCGGGCCGCGGCCGGGACGTGCGCCTCGATCACTCCATCGATGATGGCCGCCTCGCGCTCCGCCTTGACCTGATCCGACACCACCAGCCGGCTCTCCCGCGCCTGCAGCAGCGCGAGTGCCTCCGTCGCCACCCGCCCCGGATCCAGGAACCACCCCCCCAGCTCCGCCAGCTCCAGCAGCGAAGCCGAGCGCTCGAGCACCAAGGGATCCACGTCAGAGGCAGGCAATTGACCGCGGGACGGTTGTCCGCCGTGGGACGGTTGTCCGCCGCTGGGGGAGTGCGGGGGCCATTTCTGGGCCCCCGCAGATGAAGAGCCTGAAAAGCTTGAAACGGTCGAACTGCCCGACAAGCTCGAAACGGTCGAACTGCCAGAAAAGCTTTTGCGCCACCGCGCGAACTCCGGAGGCGGCACCGTCCCGATCCGCTCGTGGAGCGCCAGCGCCTGGCCGACGAGCGCGCAGGCGCGCCCGCCGCCCGCCGTCGACCTCCACCCACGGCAGCTTCTGGCTCTCCCGCAGCCCGCGCAGCTCGGCCTCGAGTCGCTTGCGGGCGATGGGGCCGCCCGCCGCGTCCATGATGCCGGCCTCGTCGTTGAGGATCAGCGAGCAGAGCCGGAGTCCGCCGCCGAGCCCGCCCTCGAAGAGGATCCACGCCGCGCGCGAGCCGCTGCCGTCGATGCCGGAGAGCCAGGCGCGCACCGCGTGCTCGGCCTCGCGCGCGACTACCGGGCGCACCGGACTCGCCGGGGCCGCGCGGGCCGGCCGCTGGCCCGCTTGCTCGAGCCGGTAGAGCGCCCGGCGCGCCGCGCGCCGCTGCTCCTTGTCGGGCGCGGCCCCGGCCAGCCGCTCGAGCAGCGGCACCGCGGCGGCCCCGTGCCGCCGGGCCAGCGCGCGCAGCGCCTCGTCGAGATCGGCCGCGTGGCCCGCCGGCAGCATGGGCGGCGTCGCGTCGTCGAGGGCGGCTTCGAGCACGGCCAGGCAGGCCGCCGCCGCGTCAGAGGGAGGGGCCGCGGTCATTCGGCGAGCAGGGCGCGGAAGAGCGGATCGGCGGGCCACGCGGAGGCGGGCACCGCGTCCGTGCGGAAGTAGACCTTGCGAGTGTAGGTGAGCGCGCCGGCGTACATCTCGAAGCGGTCCGCGAGGCGGCGGTAGAGCGAGGCGTCGGACTCGGCCGCTCCGCGCGCCAGCTCGGCCACGAAGCGGTAGGCGCGCCGGCCCTCGTGCTCGTAGTAACCGGTGACCGCGAGGCGGTCCACGTGATCGCGGAAGATCCCGGTCATGAACAGCGCGTAGTCGCCGATCTGCCGTCGCAGCACGCGCTCGGTGCCCGGGTTGAAGCCGGGGCCGTCGGTGGCCCACACGTGCTGGATGGCGAGGAGCGAGTCGGTGACCGAGTCGAGGCGCCGACCCGGCAGCTCCCGGATCGTGCGGAGCGCCTCGGTGCGGACGAAGCGGGTCAGGAGATCGCTCAGGTAGCGGAGGGCGGGCGCGTCGTCGATCGCCAGATCACCGAAGGCCTGCCGGGTCACGCTCTCGAAGAAGCGCGGGAGCAGTCCCGTCTGCACGCCCTCACTCTAGCAGATCGATCGGGTCAGGGGCGGTCCCGCCTGAACTCCACGCCCCGGGACAGGGTTGTTCGCGTTGGTGAACGTTCCGCGTAGGACCGGGCCCTCCCGGGTGAGGGAGAATGAGACGGTCTGCAGCGATCCGCCCTGCAGGAATCCGGTCGGCCGTCCCACGAGCGAGACCGTGTCCCCGGCCGCCGATCCGGTGCCGATCGCCCGCATCGTCACGCGATCGGTCGGCAGCTCCCAGTCCCACTCGAGCTGCCGCCCGTCGCCGGTCCGGATGTCGAGAACCGAGCGGTCACCGCCGTACCAGCGGCCGGCCAGCGAGCGGGGCGCCGGCGGCGCGTCCGCGGGCGGCGCCGCCGCCACGACGGGCGCGGAGGCTCACCAGTAGGAGCAGCAGGACGGAGCGCAGGAGGGCCGTCCTCATCGAGATCTCCTCGTGGGGTGCGGTCGTTGGGCGGGCCGATGATAGCGCAAAGCTTTGGCCCGCTGGCGATCCGGGTGGTAGGCTTCCGGGCATGAAGCCGGATGGAGTGGCCCTCCCCGCGACCGGGTCCTTCGCCTCCCGCCTCGCCCGACGGATCCGCCCGCGGCGGCCGTGGATGCTGATCAGCTCGTGCCTGCTGCTGGTGGTGCTGACCGTGACCCTCTGGGGGAAGTGGGTGGAGAGTCGCGACCGCGCCGACCGCCTCGCCGCGGAGCTGAAGAAGGTCTACGTGGAGGCCGAGAAGCTGCGCACCGAGGGCGCCGCGGCCAAGCAGCGCATCGCCCAGCTCGAGCGCCAGCTCCGCGGCCGCGGCGCCCGCGCCCCCGCCCCCACCGCCCCAGACCGCCGCTAGCCCTACGCCCTACCAGCCGACCTGCTGGCTTTATCCCACACCTCCAGCAGCCGTGCGTTCTGCTCCGCGGTCCCGACCGCGATGCGCAGGTGCCCGGGGAAGCCCACGTCCGCGCCGTCGCGCACCAGGATGCCGGCCTGGAACAGGGCCGAGCGCAGCGCGCCGGCCTGCTCGCCCGCCTTGGCCAGGATGAAGTTGGCCTGCGAAGGGGGTGACGGCGCGCCGCGCTCGGCCAGCGCGGCCTGCAGGAGCGGCCGCTGCTCCAGCACCACCCGGCGCGTGCGCTCGAGGTGCTCGGGGTCGCCCAGCGCGGCCACCGCCGCCACCTGGGCCAGGCGGTTGACGTTGAAGGGCGCCCGCACCCGGTTCAGGCGCTCGATGTGCTCGGGCCGCGCGATCGTGTAGCCCACCCGCAGCCCGGCCAGCCCCGCGATCTTGGAGAACGTCCGCAGCGAGAGCAGGCTCGGGTAGCGCCGCTGCAGCACCACGCCGTCCGCGGTGTCGTCGTCGTCACAGAAGTCCCGGTAGGCCTCGTCCAGGATCACCAGCGGCGGATCCGAGCCGAGCGAGTCCAGGAAGCGCTCGAGGGGCCGGCGCCGCACGATGGTGGCGGCCGGGTTGTGCGGGGTGCAGAGGATCACGCACTTGGTCCGGTCGGTCACGCGGCTGCGCATGTCGTCGAGGTCCTGGTCGTACCCGCGGAGCGGGCTCGCCACCACGGTGGCGCCCGAGAGCGTCGCCTCGGTGCCGTAGGGCTCGAAGGCCGGGTGGGGAATCAGCACCTCGTCGCCCGGGTCGAACGCGGCCCGCGCGAGCATGCCCAGGAGCTCGTCGGCGCCGTTGCCCACCACGATGGACTCGGGGCCGATGCCGAGCCAGCGCGCCAGGGCCTGGCGCACTTCTGTGCAGCCGCCGTCGGGGTAGAGATGGACGCGCGGCGCCTCGCGCCGGATGGCCTCGATCACCCGCGGCGAGGGGCCGAGTGGGTTCTCGTTGGCGGACAGGCGCAGCACCGCGTCCACCCCGAGCTCGCGCGCCACCGTCTCGAGCGATTTGCCCGCGTCATAGGGCTCGACCTGATCGAGTACGCTCCGCCAGAGCCGTCGCATAGGGCGCCCCATTGTAACTGCGGTAGTTACTGCGATACAAGTTCGCGCCAAGTTTGACTTTCTTATCGCTCCACGCTACCGTTTCGCCATGTCTGCGGAACTGCTCCGACAGGTCCGCCGGGTCGAGACGCAGGCCGACAAGGGATTCGACGGCGGCGCGGCCGAGCTGGCCGAGCGCCGGCGCCGACTGCGCCTCGAGGTGCTGCGCCAGCACCTCGCCTCCAACGTGGACTTCCTCCGCGCCGCGCACCTGGGCGGCGCGTCGGGCCAGCAGTCGGTCCAGGCCTACGCCGCCTTCATGGACGGCTTCCTCGGCACCCTCTATCGACTGGCGGTGGACGACGCCCGGCGCGAGGGGCTGACCGCGACCCCGCTGGTGCTGGTGGCGCTCGGCGGCTACGGACGCGGGGAGCTGCACCCGCTCTCCGACCTCGACCTCATGGTGATCTACGACGGAGAGATGGGACCCTACGTCCAGCGGACGACCCAGGGCCTGCTCTACGCGCTCTGGGACCTGGGGCTGCAGGTCGGCCACGCGGTACGCAGCCTGCCCGACTGCCTGGCCATGGCGCGCACCGACTTCCCCAGCCGCACCTCGATGCAGCAGGCGCGCTTCCTGGTGGGCGACCGCCGCCTCTTCAACCGCTTCCGGAAGGTGCTCGCGGAGAACGTCTACCAGAAGGACTTCGCCCAGTTCCTCGAGACCACGCTCACCGAGCGTGACCAGCGCTACCGCAAGTTCGGCGGCTCGCCCTACATGGGGGAGCCCAACGTGAAGGAGTCGGCGGGGGGGCTGCGCGACATCCATACCGCGATGTGGCTCGCCTCCACCAAGTTCGGCACCCGGACCCTGCGCGAGCTGCTGGACAAGCGGCTCATCACCGCGCGCGAGCAGAAGGCGAGCGACGAGGCGCTCACCTTCCTGTGGCGGGTGCGCAACGAGCTGCACTTCCTCTCCGGGCACAAGAACGACGTGCTCTCGCGCGACATCCAGCCCCAGATCGCCAAGAACTTCGGCTACACCGCCGACGAGCTGTCGCTCGGGGTCGAGAAGTTCATGCGCGACTACTACCTCCACGCGCGCGTGATCCACCGGGTGTCCCGGCGCCTGATCGCCCGCTGCCGCGAGACCCTCTCGCGCCGCGCCACCGTGCAGCGGCGCCTGCGCCAGGAGGCGCTCGCCGACGGGCTCATCGTCATCGACGAGCGGCTGCACCTGGCCCAGCCGGACGGGCGCGCCTTCCGCGAGGATCCGCTGCGGCTCCTCAAGGTGTTCTGGCACCGCCACCAGCTGGGCTTCGAGCTGGGCATCGACGTGGAGCGCGCCATCGAGGATTCCCTCGACCTGATCGACGACGCCTTCCGCGCCTCGGCGGAGGCCCGCGACCTCTTCCTCGGCATCTGCCGCAACTGGGGCCGGGTCGCCCAGACCTTCCGCGAGATGCACGAGCTCGGGGTGCTGGGCCGGTACCTGACCGAGTGGGACGCGCTGACCTGCCTCGTGCAGTACGACGTCTACCACAAGTTCAGCGCCGACCAGCACTCGCTGATCGCGGTGCAGAACCTGGAGGCCCTCGCGCCGGGCCAGTCGGCGGACTCGGAGGGCAACGCGCAGGTGGTGAGCGAGCTGGAGCGTCCGGGGCTGCTGATGATGGGGATGCTCCTGCACGACATCGGCAAGGGGCGGGGGCACGGACACGTGGCCAAGGGCATCCCGCTCATCGAGACCCTCACCGCGCGCATCGGGCTCGCCCCCGAGGACGCCGACAAGGTGATCTTCCTGGTGGCCCACCACCTGACCATGTCGCACATCGCCCAGCGGCGCGACATCGACGACCCGAAGACGATCGAGTCGCTGGCCGCGATCTGCCGGACGCCGGAGCGCCTGCGCATGCTCTACCTGCTCACCTGCGCGGACATGCGCGCGGTGGGCCCCGGGGTCATGACCGGCTGGCAGGCCCAGATCCTCTGGGACCTCTACGCGCGCACCCTCGCGCACCTCACCGGCGGGCAGCGCGAGCGGCCCACGCGCGAGGCGGTGGCCCAGCGGGTGACCGCGGCCATGCGCGGCGAGGTGCCGCGCACCACGCTGGCCGCCCACCTGGCGATGCTCTCCGAGCGCTACCTCGCCACCACCTCGCCCCAGCGCATCGCGGCCCACCTGCGGCTGCTGGACCGGCTGGCCGAGGAGGGCGTGCTCGCCACCGAGCTCTTCCACCATCCGGACCTCGGCTCCTCCGAGCTGGTCGTGGCCACCCGCGACGTGCCCGGGCTCTTCTCGCTGATCGCGGGCACCCTCGCCGCGCAGGGCATCAACATCCTCTCCGCCCAGATCCACACCCGGGCCGACGGCATCGTCATCGACACCTTCCAGGTGAATGATCCCTTCGGGGAGGCGGTCACCGAGGAGGCGCGCTGGCGCCGGACGCTCGAGGCCCTGCGCCGCGTGCTGCGCGGCGAGGCGAGCGTGGAGGATCTGCTCGCCCGGCGCCGGGCGGTGCACCCGGGCCCGGAGGGCGTGGCCGGGCCGCCCAAGATCGCGCTCGACAACCAGCTCTCCGACAGCCACACCGTGCTGGAGGTCAAGTGCCCCGACCGGGTCGGGCTGCTCTACGTCATCACCCGCACGCTCTCGGCTCACGGCCTCGACATCGCGAGCGCGCGCATCGCCACCGAGATCGATCAGGCCTACGACACGTTCTACCTGACCGACCGGCAGGGCCGGCGGCTCGAGGACGACTACACGATGGGCCGGGTGCGCGAGAGCCTGGAAGACGCCTTGCTGAAGCCGCTCTGAGATGCTGAGCCACTACAAGACGCCGCTCTCGCGGCTCGGCGACCCGGTCGCGCGGGTGCTGCTCCAGGCCCACGTGCGGCCGAATCATCTGACCGTGCTGGGGCTCGGGGTCAGCATCGTCGCGGCCGGCGCGCTCGCCGGGGGGCGCCTGCGAGTGGGCGCGGTGCTGCTCACCCTCGCCGGGCTCTTCGACTTCTTCGACGGCTCGCTGGCGCGGCTCGCCAATAGCGTGAGCGCCTTCGGAGCCTTCCTCGACTCGGTGGTGGACCGCTACTCGGATCTGGTGGTGCTGCTGGGGATCGTGCTCTTCTACCACCGGGGGGCCGACGTCCAGGGCGTCTTCCTCACCATGGTCACCGTGATCGGCACGGTCATGGTCAGCTACACGAAGGCGCGCGCCCAGTCCATCGGGCTCTCCTGTGAGATCGGGCTCATGGAGCGGCCCGAGCGGCTGATCGTGCTGATCGCGGGAGCCACCTTCAACCTGCTCACCCCGGCCATGATCGTGCTCGCGGTGCTCACCAACCTGACCGCGCTCCAGCGCATCCTCTACACCCGCGCGGCGCCCGCGCAGGCGCCCGCGCCGGCGAGCGCGCCGGCGAGCGCGCCGGTGGTGGCGCCGATCGCGGCGGCGGCTCCGGTGAGGGCCCCGGCCGAGCCCGACGCGACGCGCCTGCGGCCGTCGGCCTAGACGAGCTCCGTCCACATTCCGGTACGCGAGGTCCACGCCGGGGGCTTGATACACTGGCGACCATGAGAAGTCTCATCGCGGGGAGAAGTGTCACCGGCGGCGTGTGCCTGGTCTCGGTGGTGCTCCTGGGCGCGGCGCCTGCGGGGCTGCCCCCCGACATGCGGGAGCGGTTCACCGCGGCGGTGGCCACCCACAAGGCGGGGGACTGGAGCGCGGCGGCCAAGGAGTTCGGCGATCCGATGTGGTCGGGGACGCCGCTCGAGGACTATGCGCTCCTCTACCAGGCGGACAGCGCGCTCCGCCAGGGCGATGCCGCCGCGGCGCGGGCGCTCGCCGCGCAGGCCGCCGATCGCACGCCCGAGAGCGGGCTCACCGCCTCGGCCCTGATCTGGGCCGCCTCGGTCGAGACCGCCGCGGGGGACCCGGCCGCCGCGGTGAAGGTGCTGCAACGCGTGCTCGCGAGCAACCCCGATCGGCCGGACGTGCCGCGCACGCGCTACCTCCTCGGCGAGGCGCTCCGGGCGGCGGGCGATCAGCCGGAGGCGGCCAAGGTCTTCGCGTCGCTCTGGCTCCAGGCCCCCGCCTCCTACGGCGACGCGGCCGAGACGCAGCTCAAGGCGCTGGCCGAGGCGGGAGTCACGGTGCCCGCGCCCACGCCGGGCGAGCGCGCCCTGCGCGCGGAGCGCCTGCTCTCGGGTGGCCTGATCGAGCGGGCCCGCGGAGAGGCGGAAGCCCTGGTGGCCGAGAAGCCCGCGCCGGACGTCCGCGAGCGCGCCCTCCGCGTGGTGATGAATACCTCGCGCCGCCTCGGACGCGACGAGGCCGCGATCGCCGCCGCCATCGATGCTCTCGCGCTGGCGCCCGCCGAGCGCCGCCCGGGCTGGCTGCTCGAGCTGGGGCGGCTCCGCCAGCGGCGCGATCGCGAGACGGCCCTGGCCACGCTCGACCAGCTGGTCCGCGAGCACCCGAAGAGCCCCGACGCCGCGGACGCGCTCCTGCTGAAGGCGGAGCTGCTCGAGGCCGCCAACCGGATCGCCGAGGCGGAGAAGACCTACGTGCGCCTGGCCGCCGACTATCCGGACGAGGACGAGGCCGCCATCGCCCTCTGGCGCCTGGGCTGGGCCGCGTGGTTCCGCGGCAACCTGATCGAGAGTACTTCGCGCTGGACGCGCCTGCAGACCGCGCGCGGGGGGGCGAGCCTGCGTGAGTCGGCGACCTACTGGCTCGGTCGGGCGTGGGAGCGGCGCGGCGACCGCGAGCAGGCCGCGCGGCAGTTCGGCGCGCTCGTGCGCGACGCGCCGAGGAGCTATTACGGGCTCCTCGCGGCCAAGCGCGCGCCGAGCGCCGCGCCGGCCGCGGCGTCTCCCTTCGTCTTCCCCGCCGATCCCCTCGAGGCGTTGCAGGGAGACGCGCGCTTCGCCCGTGCGGTGGCGCTCCGCGGGGTCGGGCTGCGCGAGTTCGCCGACGAGGAGCTGGACGATCTCACCCGCCGCGCGGTGGGCGAGCCCCGCCGCCTCTACGCGCTCTCCGCGGCCTACGTGGCCGACGAGCGCTACCACATGGCGCTGCGCATCCTGCGCCGGAGCTTCTTCGCCGTGGCCCGCAGCGGCACCGGCTCCCCGCGCGAGTTCTGGGAGATGTTCTACCCGCTCGGCTGGCGCGACGCGCTCACCGCGGCGGCGGGCCGCGCCGTGGTCGACCCGTTCCTGGTCGCGGCGGTGGTGCGCGAGGAGTCGTCGTTCTACCCGGCGGCCCGCTCGCGCGTGGGCGCCCGCGGGCTCATGCAGCTCATGCCGGACACCGGCCGCGCGGTGGCCCAGTCCCGCCAGATCCCGTTTCCCGACGCCGACGTGCTCGACCAGCCGGTCACCAATCTCGAGCTGGGCAGCACCTTCTTCGCGGGCCTGCTGCGCGAGTTCGGCGACCCGCGGCTGGCCGCGGCGGCCTACAACGCCGGACCGACCCGGGTGCGCGAATGGTGGGCCGGGCGCCGCTCCGATGATCTCGAGGTCTGGGTGGACCAGATCCCCTACAACGAGACGCGGGCCTTCGTGAAGCGCGTGATGCTCTCGTATGAGGAGTATCGGCGCATTTATGGAGAGAAGCCGGGAGAGAAGCCGGGCGACGGGCCGAAGGGCGGGGGCGAGTCCTGAGCGGGGGGCGCCCGGCCGCGCTCTGGCGCATGGCGGTGGCCGCGGTCGCCGATGCGCTGGTGGGCGTGGTGGCCTGGAGCCTGGCCGCGATGTGGCTGATGATCGCGCTGCGGCTGGTCCGGCGTCACCCGGACGTGCTGGACGTGGTGTTCCTCGGCGCGGGCGTGCTGCTGCTGGGAGTCGCCCTGCACGTCGTCTATCACACCGTGCTGGTGGGCGGCTGCGGGCAGACCCTGGGCAAGATGCTGATGGGCGTCGCGGTGGTGCGCCGCGACGGCGCCCCCGCCGGCTACGGCCGCGCGTTGCTGCGCTGCCTGGGCGGGGGCCTGTGCCTGCTGACTCTCGGGATCGGCCGGCTCCCCGCGCTCTTCACCCGCGAGCACCGCGGCCTCCCCGACCTCGTCGCCGGCACCCGCCCCATCTCCCACCCTCTCCCCTCAGGGGAGAGGATAGGTGAGGGGTGAGGGGTGAAGGGTGAGGTAGCTATCGCGGCGGCCGCACCCGCGCGACAGGATTGACCGGCTTCGCCGGCGCCTCGAGCGGCTCGAGCGCGGCGAGCCGCTCGTCGAGCGAGGGGTGCGTGGCGAGCAGCCCCTCGAGCCCTTCCCGCTCCTTGGGCGCGTAGGCCGCCAGCGACTCGAGCGCGCTGGCGAGCGCGCGGCGCGGCGAGCGGTAGCCCATCGCGCGCAGGATCTCGACCGCCTTCTGGTCGGCCTGCATCTCCTGGTAGCGGCCGAAGGCGCGGACCACCAGCGGGTTGACCACGAAGTCGAGCAGCCCGGCGCCGGGCGCGAAGAGCCCGAGCGCGCCGAAGCTCGCAGTGAGCGAGAGCGAGAGCTTGCGGCGGGTGCCCACGTGGCCCAGCACCTCGTGCGCCACCTCGTGCGCGACCACCGCCTCGATGACCGGGGTGGGCTGGCGCATGAGCCCGTCGGTGAAGTAGAAGACCGCGTCCTCGTCGCTGTAGGCGGCGGCGGTCGGGCTCTTGATGAAGGCGAAGCCGTAGCGGGCCGGGTCGTCGCCGCCCGCGACGGCAGTGCGGCTCAGGATCTGGGCCATGCGAGGAGTGCTCGGGTCGGAGGGCCTGGCGAAGTAGGTCCCCTCGGGCGCGGTGGCGCAGGCCGCCAGGAGCAGGGCAGCCAGCAATGCGGTGACACCGCCGCGAATCTTCATGATGGCCGCTCTCATCTTAGAGGGCGGCCCCGGCAGGGCCCGAGGAAATAGGGACTTCTAGGGCTTGGGGCGGGCGCGCCGATGCCCTCTCCCGGTGGGGGCGAGGGTTCACACCCTCGTGACATCCCATCCGGCGCGGCTGCTACACTCGGCACCACAGGGAGGACGGGACGGCATGCTCATCAAGCGAGGCGGGGACATCAAGGGCGGGGAGATCACCGACCAGGCGCTGTACGTGAACCGGCGGGCCTTCATGGCGGGGGCCGCCGCGCTGGCGCTGACGCCGAGCGTGGCCGCGCCGGGGATGGCGGCCGCCGCCGCGCCGCCCGCCGCCGGCCAGCCGCTCGCGGCCGCCCGCAACAAGGCCTTCGACATCCCGGACGCGGCCACCAAGTTCCAGGACGCCACCACCTACAACAACTTCTACGAGTTCGGTGTCAACAAGGACGACCCGTCGAACCTGGCCGGGACGCTCAAGCCGCGCCCGTGGAAGGTGCAGGTGGACGGCCTGGTGCACAAGCCCGCGACCTTCGACGTCGACGACGTGCTCAAGATGGCCCCCCTCGAGGAGCGCGTGTATCGGCTGCGCTGCGTCGAGGGCTGGTCCATGGTCATCCCGTGGATCGGCTTCCCCCTCTCCGTGCTCCTCAAGCGGGTGGACCCGACCGGCTCGGCCAAGTACGTCGAGTTCTCGACCCTCGTCGCCCCCGAGCAGTTCCCCGCCCAGAAGAAGGGCTTCTTCAACTTCGGGGGGCTGGACTGGCCCTACACCGAGGGCCTGCGCCTCGACGAGGCGCTCCACCCGCTGACCCTGCTCACGGTGGGGATGTACGGCCAGGTGCTGCCGAACCAGAACGGGGCGCCGATCCGAGTCGTGATCCCCTGGAAGTACGGCTTCAAGAGCGCCAAGTCCCTCGTGCGCATCCGGCTCACCGCCGAGGAGCCGAAGACGGCGTGGAACAAGGCGGCGCCCCAGGAGTACGGCTTCTACTCCAACGTCAACCCGAAGGTGGATCACCCGCGCTGGAGTCAGGCCACCGAGCGCCGCATCGGCGAGTTCCGCCGTCGCGAGACGCTCATGTGGAACGGCTACGACCAGGTGGCGGGGCTCTACGCGGGGATGGATCTGAAGAAGCAGTACTAGGGTGACTCGACGCGGCCGCGTCGCGCTGAAGGTGGTCGCGTGGGCCGCGTGCCTGGCTCCGCTCGGGTGGCTCGGTTATCGCGCCGGCACCGGCGACCTGACCGCCAACCCGATCAGCTTCATCACCAACTGGCTGGGCGACTGGACGCTTCGCATCCTGCTCGTCAGCCTGGCCATGACCCCGCTGCGCACCCTGTCCGGCTGGTCGTGGCCGATCGCGCTGCGACGGCTGCTGGGACTCTTCGCGTTTGCCTACGCGTCGCTGCACTTCTGCGTGTGGCTCGTGCTCGACCACTTCTTCGCCTGGAAGCAGATGGGCGCCGACATCGTGAAGCGGCCCTACATCACGGTGGGCATGACCGCGCTGCTGCTGATGATCCCGCTGGCCGCCACCTCCACCGCGGGGGCCATCCGCCGGCTCGGCGGTGCGCGCTGGCGGTGGCTGCACCGGCTGGTCTACGTGACCGGGGTGTGCGCGGTGCTGCACTATCTCTGGCTCGCCAAGAAGGCGAACCCGGCCCCCTACTACTACGCGGCCGTGTTCATCGTGCTGATGGCGATTCGCGCCTGGGGCTGGTCGCGCCGGGCAAGCAAAAACCCTCTCCCCGGAGGGGAGAGGGTCGGGTGAAGATGAGGGGCGGCCCTACTTGGAAGGCGTGTAGTACGGGTTCTCGCCCGAGTCGTGATCGGTGGTGTCCAGCACTTCCTCGATCTCGGGGAGCTCTTCCTTGATCAGCCGCTCGATGCCCTGCTTGAGCGTGACGTCCGCGGCCCCGCAGCCCTGACAGCCGCCGCCCATCTGCAAGTAGACCTTGTTGTCCTTGACGTCGACCAGCTGCACGAATCCACCGTGGCCGGCCACCGCCGGATTGATCATGTTCTCGATCAGGTCCTGCACCTTGGTCATCAGATCGTCGCTCATGGGCTCCTCCGCGGGACTGTCGCGCTACGGCCATACTGTACCACGGCCGGCCTAGCCGAGGTGGTCGAGGAGCGCCCTCGCGGCCCGGAGATCGGCGGTGTCGAAGCCCTCGGTGAACCGGCCATAGACCGGTGCCAGGAGCTCCCGCGCCGGCTGGATCCGCCCCCGCTCGTGCCACCGTCGGGCGAGGCCGGTGGCGCAGCGCAGCTCCATCGACAGCGCCCCTTGTCGGCTCGCCCACTGCAGCGCGTGCTGGAAGTGCTCCTCGCCCGCGGAGGCCGCGCCCGGGGCTCCCGTCTGCTCGATGAGCTCGCCCTTGATACGCAGGAGCTCCGCGATGCACCAGTACTCCTCGTCACGCTCGGATCGGGCGAGCGCCTCGTCGATGGTCCCGAGTCCCTGGACGATCTCTCCGCGGCCGGCCAGGCCCTGGGCAACGGTGCCGAGCAAGGCGGTGTGGTGCGGGACGAAGCCGGTCTCGCGGAGCTCCTCGAGGGCGTCGCGGAGAAGGGGGAGTCCGCCGCCGACCTCGCCGCGCTTGATGAGCAGGACGCCGTTCAAGCAGCGGCCCCGGGCGTGCCAGACGGCCAGCGCGTGCCGGGCCGAATGGTCGAGCAGCATCGCCACGTAGCGTTCGGCGGCCGGCAGATCGCCGATCCAGAGCGGGACCAGACACGCCGCCTCCAGCGCGTAGCACAGCGAGAGCGCATGATCGATCGCCCGCGCGTCCTCGACGTTGTCCTGGGCCGTCCGCAGAGCCTGATCGGGGAATCCCTGCAGCCAGAGGATTCGCGCCAGGATCATGCGGCCCGCCACCTGCTGGTCGTATTGAAAGCGGATGGCGTGCGATCGGTGAGCCGGGGCGACGTAGCGGCTGAGCATGCGCTCGAGGTGAAGCCGGGCGTTCGCCTGGTCTCCCAGGTAGTGCAGGGAGACGCCGACCATCCGCTCCCCGACGAGCAGCTCGGCCGGATTGTCACTGCTCGCGACCCGGCCGCAGAAGCTTTCCGCCAGCGCCAGCGCGGCGCGACACTCGCCGAGGCTGACGCGGAAGTGCCACAGGCCCCAGAGCGCCCGCAGCTGATACTCGATGTCGTGGAGGCGCTCGGCGATCTCGAGCGCGGTCGTCCAGGCCGCGGTGGTGTCCGGCGCGGGGCCCTTCGTCTGCATGAGCGACACCCCGAGGGCCGCGAAGAGCTGCATCTCGCGGCGCCCCCCTCGGCCCGAGCGGGGCTCGAGACTGGCGAGCGCGCGCTCGACGCGGCCGCGACACTCGACCATCAATGAGTGCTGGAACCACAGCGGCACCGATGCGGCGGTGAGCGCCGCCCCGATCGACGCGTCGCCGCCCGGCGAGAACGCCCAGTCCAGTGCGGCCCGCACGTTGTCGATCTGGCGGCCGTACGCCGCGACCCACTCGAGAGTGGGCCGTGTCTCCCATTCGACCTCGGCCCGCTCGAAGAGGTCACGGTAGTATTCGGCGTGGTGTCGCGCGACCTGCTCGAGATCGCCGCTTTCGGTGAGCTTCTCGAGCGCGTAGGCCCGCGTCGTCTCGAGCAGCCGGTATCCGGTGACCGCGCCCGTGGCCTCCACGACCACGAGGGACTTCGCGGCCAGGTTCGTGACGCTGTCCACGACCTCCGGTGCGCCGAGGTCGGCGGCGGTCGCCACCGCGCTCGCCGCCTCCAGCGTGAAGCCGCCGACGAAGATGGCCAGGCGCCGCAGGACGGTGCGCTCGATGGCGGGAAGCAGCTCGTAGCTCCAGTCGAGCGTCGCACGCAGCGTCTGGTGCCGCGGCAGCGCGGTGCGGTGGCCGCCGGTGAGCAGCCGGAACCGGTCGTCGAGATGGGCGGCGAGCTCTTCCAGCCCGAGCGCGGCGGTGCGGGCCGCCGCCAGCTCGATGGCGAGCGGGATGCCGTCGAGGCGACGACAGACCGCGCCGGTGATCGCCGCGGTGCGCGCGTCCAGCGCGAAGTGCAGCTCTACCGCCTGGGCCCGCGCCACGAACAGCTGGACCGCGGCCGCGTTCAGCAGATTCTCGCGCCCCTCGGCTCCCTCCGCCGGCACCTCGAGGGGGAGCACCCGGTAGACGTACTCCCCCGGCGCGCGGAGCGGCTCGCGGCTGGTCGCCATCACCCGGGCGTGCGGATTGGCCCGCAGCAGCGCCTCGGCCATGCGGGCCGCCGCCTCGATCACGTGCTCGCAATTGTCCAGCATGAGCAGGACGCGCTTGGCGCCGAGCGCCGACGCCACCCGCTCGGGGGACTCCGCACCGGCGAGGAGCGTGACCCCGAGGGCGACCGCGACGGTGACCGGCACCAGCCCGGGATCGGCCAGCGGCGCGAGCTCGGCGACCCAGACCCCGTCGACGAAGTCCGGCAGCAGCCGGCGCGCGACCTCCAGCCCCAGCCGCGTCTTGCCGATGCCTCCGGCCCCGATCAGCGTGACGAGCCGGTGGACCCCCAGCAGCTCCGTCACCTCCGCGAGCGCGGCCGCGCGGCCGATCAGCTCCGAGGTCGGCGCCGGCAGGTTCGTCGGCGACGGGGCCTCCGGCAGCGCGGCCACCGCGGCGGACAGGAGATCGGCCGCGGGGCCCGGCGCGGGATCCCCGCCCACCGGGCCGGCCACCGTGGCCCGGTCGGGCCGGCTGGATCGCGAGCGCAGGATCTCCTGGTACAGCTGGTTGGTTTCCGCTTCGGGCGACGTGCTGAGCTCGCGTTTCAGCGCATCCACGCAGAGCTGGTACTGGCGCAGCGCGGCCTCCCGGCGGCCGAGGCGGGCATAGAGCCGCATGAGCGCGCGGTGGACCGGCTCCTGCAGCGGATCCAGGGCGAGGAGGCGGAGGCCGGTCTGCACAGCCGGGTCGGCGGCGCCGGCGCGCTGGTGATGGGTGAGGAGCCGCCCCAGGCCTTGGATGGCCAGCTCGTGCAGGCGCTCCCGCTCGGAGGTGAGCCACTCCTCGAAGGGCCGCTCGGCCAGTGCCAGCCCGGCGAGCAGGTCCCCGCGATAGAGGCTGGCGATCTGCTCGAGCGCGGCGGGCTGGCCGTCGGCGACCAGCCGCTCGAACTCGGCGACGTCGACGTCCACGACCGAGGGATCGAGGGCCACCGTCGGGCCGTCGAGGATGAGGCCGGGTCGGGCGCCGGCGGGGAGGGTCTTGCGGATGCGCGACAGGGCGTGGCGCAGGTTGCCGCGGGCCTGGGCATCCGGCATGTCTCCCCAGAGCAGGGTCGCGAGCTTGTCGCGCGGATGGGCTTGCCCGAGGGGGAGCGCCAGGTAGGCCAGGAGGGCCTGGGTCTTCCGGGTGGGCAGGGCGAGCGGAGCATCGGCGCCGAGCTGGGCCTGGAAGCCCCCCAGGAGAGTAAGTTTTACGCGCGCCGTGAGCTTCACTGCTCCTCCAGACCCTCCGGAAAGAAGCGGCGTCAGTATGCCATAGGCCTTCGTGCCCCCCCCCATAACCGACCCGCCACTCCCATTCACGCCATTTTCCACGCTCCTGGGCACGATCCGGGTATGGCCCTCCGCGTACAACCGTTGTGAGGGACGAAGCATGACATCGGTGACAGGAGCCAGGGCATGGAGCCAACCGAGGATCTCGGGGAGTACAGGACGTTGATCGTTCGCGTGCGGCAGGACGACGCGGGCCGGCTGAGTGGCGTGGTGGAGCGGGTGAGGACGGGCGAGAAGGTCCAGTTCCACGGGCTGGAGACGCTGGGCCGCGCGGTGGCCTCGCTGCTCGCGACCGGCGTCGAGGGAGATTGACGATGACGACCGACATGGCGATGACGACGGACGTGACGATGACCCACAGCCTGCCGGGGCCTCGGCTGAAGCGGGTGACCGAGTTCGTCGAGCTGCATCTGGATCAGGACCTCACGCTCGCCCAGCTCGGCGCGGTGGCGTGCATGAGCCCGTTCCACTTCGCGCGCCTCTTCAAGCGCAGCACCGGCCTGCCGCCGCATCGCTTCGTGGTGCGCGCGCGGATCGCTCACGCCCGCGCGCTGCTGGCCGCGCAACAGCTGCCCATCCGGCGGATCTCGGAGATGGTGGGATTCCGGACCGTGAGCCACTTCACCGCAGTTTTCCATCGCGTGACCGGCACCACGCCGCGCGCATACCGGGCCGCGTACCGGCTCGCTTCGACAGGAGGGCACGATGATTTGCCGTGAGGAGCGGGGTGGACTGGCGGTGGTGGATCGGGACGCGACACTGGTCGCGCAGCTGCGCGGGCAGGAGGCGGGTTCGGCGGAGGAGCTGGTCCGCGCCTACGGGGATCGCGTGTACCGGCTCGCGATCCGCATCACCGGGAGCCCGTCCGATGCGGAAGAGGTGATGCAGGACGCCCTCTGGACCGCGAGTCGCAAGATCGACAGCTTCCGGGGGGCGGCCGCCTTCGGCTCCTGGCTCTACCGGATCACCGCGAATGCGGCTTACCAGAAGCTGCGGGGCCGGCGGAATGCCCGGCACGAGATCTCGTGGGACGATCTGCCGCCCGCGTTCGACGGCAAGGGGCAGTATCTCGAGCCGGTGGCCGACTGGTCGCCCAAGCTCCGGGATCCGGCGATCGACGCCGAGCTACGGACGGCGCTGCGCGCGGCCATCGACGAGCTGCCGGGGGAGTATCGCGCGCCCCTCGTCCTGCACGACGTGGAAGGGCTCTCGACCCAGGAGATCGCGGAGGCGCTGCACGTCAAGCCGGGCACCATCAAGTCACGGGTGCACCGGGCGCGGCTGTACCTGAGAAAGCGCCTGGCGGAGCTGCGCTAGCGCGAAGCGCAGGAGCGCGACACTAGCCCGCGATGTCCCCGACCACCCGGACGCGGGTGCGCAGCGAGTTGCCGGGCAGGTAGGCGAGCGGCAGGTCTTCCACCTCGACCACGTTGATGGTGGCCCGGTCGGCCCCGGCGGCCACCGCCTTGTCCTCGGCCGCGCGTCGGGCGCGCGCGATGGCCTCGTCCCGCGTGAGGTCCTGGAAGATCTGGTCCACCTCGCCGCTCACCTGGGCGATCGCGGCGCCCACCGCGTTGGCCACCGCCTGGTGCGGCACGTTCAGGACCTCGGAGACGCCGGCCAGGCGCGACGGCACCAGGAACGACCCGCCGCCCACCGCGATCAGCGGTGCTTCGCCGGCGTCGGTCTTCATGCGGTCCACGCCCTCCTCGATCATCGCGCGGACGCGCGCGAGGGCCGCGTCCACCCGCGCGGCGGGTAGCGAGGCCACCCGCGAGCGGTCGCCCAGGTCGATGAGGCCGGCGGCGACCGCGACGTCGGTGACGGTGAGGACGTCGCCCCCGAACACGAGTGCCTGCTCGGTGAGCCGATAGCCCACGCTGGCCGGGCCGATGGCGAGGGCCGATCCCTCCGCCTTCACGATCGTCCCACCTCCTAGACCGAGGGAGAGGAGATCCGGCATCCGGAAGAGGGTGCGGACCCCTCCGATCTCGACCACGCTGTTGGCCTCGCGGGGGAAGCCGTGGCGCAGGCTGCCGATGTCGGTGGTGGTGCCGCCCACGTCGATGACGAGCGCCTCGTCGCGCTTGGACAGGAACGCGGCGCCGCGCATCGAGTTGGTGGGCCCCGACGCGAAGGAGTAGACCGGGTAGGCCTCCGCCACCTCGGCCAGCGTGACGGTGCCGTCGTTCTGGGTGAGGTAGAGCGGCGCCGCGATGCCGCTCGCCCGCAGGGCCGCCGTGAACGCGCGCGTGGTCTTCCGGGCCAGCTCGATGAGGCAGGCGTTGAGCAGCGCCGCGTTCTCGCGCTCGAGCAGGCCGATGCGCCCGAGCCGGTGCGAGAGGGTCACCGCGACGTCGGGGCATTCCTCCTGGAGGATGGCGCCGGCCTCCTCCTCGCCCGAGGCGTTGAGCGGCGAGAACACCGCGGCGACCGCCACCGAGCGGATCCCGGCCTCGCGGATCCTCCGGGCCGCCGCGCGCATCCCGGTGGCGTCGAAGGGCACGAGCGGGCGGCCGTCGAACTCGTGGCCGCCCTCGAGCATCACCACCTCCGCGCGCACCAGGTCCGCCAGGTCCGCGGGCCAGTCGACGAAGGGGGGCAGCGAGGCGCCGGAGGGCAGGCCGATGCGCACCGCGGCGACGCGCCCGAGATCGCGCCGCTGCACCACCGCGTTGGTGAAGTGGGTGGTGCCGATCATCACCGCCTGCGCCTCGCGCGCGCCGGGCGCCTGCTCCACCAGGGCCGCGAGGGCGCGGGTGATGCCGGTGGTGACGTCCGCGGTAGTTGGCGTCTTCACCACGGCCCTGACAACGCTTTCCTCCAGCAACACCGCGTCGGTGTTGGTGCCGCCCACGTCGATCCCGATGCGCCGTCTCACGCGAACACCGAGCGGAAGTCGAGGTCGTAGCCGAAGGCGCGCGGGCCCACGTGCTCGATGCCTTTCGGGGTGAGCAGGATCGGGGGCGCGGGGAGCGCGATCACGGTCACCCGCTGGCCGTAGCGCAGGGTCTCGGTGCCGATCGCGTCGCCCGCGACGGTGTCGAGCACGCAGATCAGGTCGGGGGTCATGACCCGGGGCTCCCCGTCGAGCCAGCCCACCGCGAACTCGTTCTGGAACGCGAGCTTGAACGTGTGGCCGCGGAATTGGTCGAGGCCCTCGATGGTGGCGGTGCCGCGGAGGAAGCCCTCGGTGGTGCGGCGGGCGATGTCGTGGATCTTGCCGCCGAAGATCTTGATGCCCGCCTCGACCTCCAGCACCGCGTCGATCGGATCGCGATGCGCCCGCCGCGCGGCCTGCACCGCCCGCCCGATGCCGATGGCCTTGGTGGTGGAGCCCAGGATCGCGCACTCCTTGATCTCCTTGCCGGTGCGCGGGGCCTTGCAGGTGGAGGCGATCGAGCCCACCTCCACGCAGGCCTTGCGGCTGATGCGCTCCATCCACTTCCAGGAGGCCGCGCGCGCCACCACCACCGCGTTGTCCCGCACGTCGGCCAGTGTGAGCGGGTACATCTTCAGATCGTGGATCGCGAAGCTGGTCATCTGGGCCTCGGGGAAGGCGCGGCCCATGCAGTCGCCGTCGATCACCGGGAGGTCCAAGATGGCCGCGCCCATGAAGGGCTGGATGGAGTTGCCCCCGCCGATCTCGAGCGACATCAGGGCCCGGAACTTCCGCCCGAGGTACTCCTCCATCATGGTGACGGCGAGGGCCATCGTCTTCGGATCGGTGAGACGCTCCTGGCCGACCAGCGGCGCGCCCATGTTGGAGACCACCGCCACCAGGTCGTCGTCGGCCAGCTCGGATGCGTCCATGAGCTGGCACACCACGCCCTGGCGGTAGAGCAGGCGCATGTTGAGCAGCGCCAGGTACGGGCTGCCGCCACCGCCGGTGCCCAGGATCCAGGCGCCGATGGCCAGGCTCTCGATCTCCTCCGCGGCAACCGGTCTCATCGCGCGATCTCCATCAGAACCCGGTGAACTCCTCGAGCCCCATGAAGCGCGCGATGCCCAGGACGAGCACCAGGGCCACCCCGATGGCGAAGGCGGACACCGCGGCCGCGGTGGGGTCGAAGGAATACTTGAGATAGGCGAAGAGCTCGATCGGGAGCGGGGTCAGCTTCGAGCTGGTCAGGAAGAGCGACAGGGTGAAGTTGTCGAAGGAGATCGCGAAGGCGAAGATCGCGCCCGCCACCACGCCCGGCTTGATCACCCCCAGGGTCACCTCGAAGAACGCGCGCACCGGGTGGGCGCCCAGGCTCTGGGCCGCCTCCTCGAGCGCCATGTCGAAGTGGGTGAGGGTCGCGGTGACGGTGCGGATCACGTAGGGCGTGGTCACCACGATGTGGCCGATCAGGAGCGCCCCGTAGGAGGCCTGCATCTTGAGGAGGGTATAGAACTGGAGCAGCGCTACCCCGGTGAGGATCTGCGGCAGCAGCAGCGGCGAGGTGACGAAGGCGTTGAGGAGATCCCGGCCGCGGAAGCGCCCCCGCACCAGCGGGATGGCCGCCGCGGTCCCGATGACGGTGGAGGCGAGCGCGGTCCACACCGCCAGCTCGGTGGAGAGCCGGAGCGCCTGCATGAACTCGCGGCGCTGGAAGAAGTTGGCGAACCACTTGAGCGAGAAGCCCTGCGGCGGAAACGTGAAGTAGTTGCCCGCGTTGAACGCGGCCAGCACCACGATCACCATCGGGAGCAGCAGGAAGGCGTAGACCAGCCCCACGACGGCTCGGAGGATCATACGATTCCGCGCAGCGCGCGCTCGGTCACTTTGATGTAGACCCCGATCAGGACCACCGAGATCACGAGCAGCACGAAGGCGTTGGCGGCGCCGAAGGGCCAGTCGAAGACCGAGAGCACCTGCTCGTACACCACCATCGGCAGCACGTGCACCTTGAACCCGCCCACCAGGATCGGCACCACGAACGAGCTGATGGCGAGGGAGAAGACGAGCAGGGAGCCGGCCAGGATGCC
>WNFC01001600.1_pt1 | contig 33959 bp, 38 predicted proteins | sample 5400541 | NCBI WGS metagenome assembly WNFC01 (sample SAMN13153342, study PRJNA577476) | soil metagenome | isolation source: 120 cm saprolite under Douglas fir tree site 2 hole 2 replicate 1 | place: USA:California | collected 2015-04-18
TGAGAAATTCGACGCCCGACTGACCGGGCATGCGCTGATCGCACAAGATGACGTGCACCATGTCGCCTTCCAGGAATTTTTCCGCCTCCTGAGCATCCTTGGCGCACAGCACTTCAAATTCATCGTCGAGGACCCGGCGCAACGCTTCCAGCGAGCGGACTTCATCGTCGATGACGAGAACGGTTGCGGGCGTGCTCATGTCGGCCCTCCCATCGTGAGGCTCGAAGAACGGGACGCGCGCCGCGAGCGATGACTGGCGATGGTCAGAGGTGTCCGCGATTTCGGCACCTTGTGGATGAAATTGTAGCGCGCCACGTGATAGCTGGGGTCGAAGCCGTAGAAGTTGAAGCGCATCCGCGCCAGCTCCTCGGTGCGGTAACTCTCAAGCGGCTTCTCGCTTTCGTCCCGCGCCCGGCCGCGCTTCTTGGCTGCGATCCGCGCCTCGAACGCAGCGTCGCCGGCGACCGCCTCGGCCATGGCCGCGACGGTGTCGATCAGCTCGCCGGAACGCGAAACGATCCGATCCACCAGACCCAGCCTTTGCGCTTCCGCGACCCCCATCGGCAATCGTGCCTGCGTTACCTGGTGGGCGCGCTCACGCCCGGCGCGGCGCGGCAGCACATAGGTCCAATATTCCGAGCCATAAAGATTTCCCATATCCTTGTAGTGCGGGTTGAGCACGACGTTGTCGCAGGCCCAGACCTCATCGGCCGCTAGCGCCAGAAACACCCCACCGGCGCCGGCGTTCATGCGCAGCACCGCGACCACAACGCGATCGGTGGTCTCGATGATATCGCGCACCAGATCGTCGATGGCGTTGATGTTGTGCCAGGATTCATCGGCCGGACTGGCCGCCGCTTCAATCTGGCCAAGATGGATGCCGTTCGACCAATAGTCCTCCCCGCCCATCAACATCAGCACCTTAGTCTGCTGGCTCAGTGCGGCGCGATAAGCGGCGCGGAGCGCTTCGCACTGAAGCGAACTCATCGCACCGTTGTAGAAATCGAAAGTGAGATAGCCGACCGCACCGCGCTGCTCGTATCGGATCGGCTGATAACCGTTGCGATCGGCCCGGGGCAGCGCCCTCGCCTGGTCTGCGAAAACCTCAGTGGCGGGAAGTTTCAGCCCGGCGGCGGCGATCTTCCTGACATGTCCGATCCAGATCGCGCCGTCGACGGTCGCTCTCGCCAACGCGCCGCCGCAATGCGCCACCACGCTGCCGGGCTCGCCGCGCAGACCAAGCGCGGGATGGGCGTCGTATAACCGCACGGGCTCGCCGAACAGCTGATCGACAACGCCCGGCGTGCCATCCGCGCTGCGGATCTTGCGCAGCACGGTTTCGCTGCTGTCGCCTCGCCAATCGATGGCGCGGTCGCGTTGCGTGCAAGGCCCGCGCACGTGAAGCCGTGGATCGTCGGCGCGCATCCGCGGCAATGGCGGCTGTTTCGACTCGATGCGGTCCAACGCTTCGAGAACCGCCGAAACTGCGTCGTCGGCGACTTCGCGGCGATAGAGGCTGGATTTCGTCGCATCGCGCATGGCAAAGCCCGCCGACGCCCAGACCGGTCCGGCGTCCAGTTCAGCCTCGGCTTCGAGCACCGTCACACCCCAGGATTCGCGCGCCTCGAGGATCGCCCAATCCAGCGCGGCAGGGCCGCGATCGCCGGGAATGCCGGGATGAACGATCAGACAGCGCACCGAGCGCCAGATATCCTCCGGGATCGCCCGCTTGAGAAAGGTGGCGATCACCATGTCCGGATCAAACAACGCGATGCCCTGGCGGGTCAGGTCATGATGCACGTCGAGCTCCACCGACACTTCATGACCGCGCGCGGCGAGTTCGACATGAATTCGCTGGGTCAGACTGTTGAACGAGTGGGTGAGGAGCAGGATGCGCAATGTGTGCCTCAACAGATCCGTGGCAATTGCTCGCCGGAAAGCCAATCGACAATCCGGCCGCCGCCAAAGCTTGTCGTCATCTGCACGAAACAGTGGTCGTCTTCGACCACCTGCCCGATATCCACCGCATCCCGGCCGAGCGGATGCGCACGCATCGCCGCCAGCAGGCCGACAGCCGCTTCCGGTGCGACGATCGCGATCAGCTTACCTTCGTTGGCGACGTTGAGCGGATCGAGACCGAGCAGTTCGCAGGCCGCGGCCACCTCCGGCCGCACTGGAATAGCCTCCTCCTCGATCCGAAAGCCAACCTTGGATTGCTGTGCCAGCTCATTCAGGGTCGCGGCCAGGCCACCACGTGTCGGATCGCGCATGACACGAATGTGGCGACCAGCCGTCTTCACCATCGCCGCGACCAAATCGTGCAAGGCCGCCGAATCCGATATGATGTCGGTCTCAAACGTCATGTTCTCGCGCTTGGACATCACAGCGATGCCGTGATCCCCCATCGTGCCGGACACCAATACGCGATCGCCGACTCTGGCCTTCTCGGCCGAGAGATCGAGACCATCGAGAACGACACCGATTCCAGTGGTCGATACGAAAACGCCATCGGCCTTGCCACGTTCGACCACCTTGGTGTCGCCGGTGACGATCGACACGCCGGCCTCGCGTGCTGCCGCCCCCATCGCGTCGGCGATCTTCTTGAGATCGGCGAGCGGAAAACCTTCCTCGATGATGAAGCTCGCGGACAGATATAGCGGACGTGCGCCCGCCATCGCTACGTCGTTGACGGTGCCGTGCACGGCGAGCGAGCCGATATTGCCGCCGGGGAAGAACAGTGGCGAGATCACATAGCCGTCGGTCGTCATCACCATGCGGCCGGCGGTGACGTCGAACGCCGCCTGGTCGTTACCGCGCGCCAGCCAGTCGTTGCTGAAGGAATCGTGGAATACCTCCGCGATCAGATGCGCCATCGCCCGGCCGCCGGAGCCGTGCGACAGGTCGACGCATCCATTCTTGATATCGAGTTTGCGCCTGAAGGCCTTGCTGCTCATGACGCCCTTCTCTGCTCCATGTCGCGGAAGCGGCCGTAGGTCCAGTGCGCCGCGCAGGCGCCCTCCGAGGACACCATGCAGGAGCCCATCGGGTTCTCGGGTGTGCACACCGTTCCGAACAGCTTGCAGTCAACGGGCTTCTTGACGCCGCGCAGGATCGCGCCGCATTCGCAGGCCGGGTTGTCCGCCGCTGTGAGTTCCGGCATGTCGAAACGCCGCTCGGCGTCGTACGCCGCGTAAGCCTGCTTCAGCCGCAGGCCGCTGTAGGGCACGAGGCCGAGGCCGCGCCATTCGAACTGGTCCCGCAGCTCGAAAATGTCGGCCACCTCCGTCTTGGCGCGCAGGTTGCCGTCGCGAGTGACCGCGCGGACATACTGGTTCTCGACATCGTGCCTGTCGTCGTTGACCTGCCGCACCAGCATCAGGATTGACTGCATCACGTCCAGGGGCTCGAAGCCGGAGATCACCACCGGCTTGGCGAATTCCTCGGCGAAGAATTCGTAAGGCTGCGTGCCGATCACGGTAGAGACATGCGCCGGCCCGATGAAGCCGTCGATCTCTACCCGGCCGAGATCGCGAATATCGGGACTTTCCAGGATGTTCTGGATCGCCGGCGGCGTCAGCACGTGATTGCAGAAGATCGTGAAGTTCTTGAGCTGCTTCTTCTCGGCAAGCCGGATTGCCATCGCCGTCGGCGGCGTCGTGGTCTCAAATCCGATCGCGAAGAACACCACCTCGCGGTTCGGCTCCTGTTCGGCGATGCGAATCGCATCTAATGTGGAATAGACCATGCGAACGTCGGCACCCTGCGCCTTGGCGCGCAGCAGCGACGAGCGTCGCGATCCCGGTACGCGCATCAGGTCGCCATAGACGCAAAGGGTGACGTTCGGCTGCTCCACCAGCAGGATCGCCATGTCGATCCGCCCCGCCGGCAGCACGCAGACGGGGCAGCCCGGGCCATGGATCATCCGGATGTTGTTCGGCAACAGGTCTTCGAGGCCATAGCGAGAGATGGCATGGGTGTGGCCGCCGCAGAACTCCATGAAGCGGTAGCTGCGCGAATCCTCAACCTCCGATGCGATCAATTCGGCCAAGACCCGGGCGATGTTGCCGTCCCTGTATTCATCGACATATTTCATGACGCCAGCTCCGGTTGGACATGACCGAGTTCGGCCAGAATGGCCAACGTTCGTTGGGCCTCGTCCGGATCGATCTTGGTCAGGGCGTAGCCGACATGAATGATGACGTAGTCGCCTATCTTGAGGTCCTCGATCAGGGCGACGGAGATGATTTTGCCGACGCCGTCGATCGTAACGCGCGCCATGTCGTCGCCCAGCAGCTCCGTAACCTCAGCAGGAATGGCTAAGCACATGATGGGTTACTCCCGGCCGGCGCGTGACATATGTCGGCTTGTTGCTGAGTGAGGATTTGAGCTACGATCCACGCCTGACCCAGGCTGAGACCGCCATCGTTCGGCGGCACTTCGCGCGCGATCAATGGCTGGACTCCGGCGGCGAGAAGGCCGGCGCGCATTTGCGTCGTCAGAACTCGATTGAGAAAGCATCCGCCGCACAGCGCGACTGCGCTCAGTCCGTAGCCACGCGCGGTGCGCGTCACCAGATCGACCATGGCCGCAGCCAAGGTGCCGTGGAACAATTCAGCGCCCTCAACCGGACTCAAGCCGGGCGCTGCCAGCCGCTCAAGTAGCGGCAGCAAGCTGACCACGCCGTCATCGACGCTCCAGCCGGCGCGATCGACCTGAATTCGGCGTACCAGCGCCTCAAGCTCCATCGCCGCCTGGCCCTCATAGCGCTGCACCGTACTCGTCCCCAACAGTCCGGCTACGGCGTCGAACAGCCGGCCGGCGCTGGTCGTCATCGGCGCACCCGGTTGCTTCAATAGCTGCGCGATTTGACCGGCGTGGCGATGATTCGCGAAACGGCCGGCGATCTCGGCACCACGGCCGAGCATGTGCAGCGTCGCCGCAGCCATGCGCCAGGGCTCGCGCGCCGCGATATCGCCGCCCGGCATCGGCAGCGGCGACAGATGGCCGACCCGCCGGAACCCCGCATTCTCGCACAGCAGGAGTTCGCCACCCCAGCTCGCGCCATCGTCGCCGTAGCCGAAACCATCGAGCACCAACCCCAGCAGCGGACCTTCAATACCATATTCAGCGGCGATCGCGCCGACATGGGCGTGATGATGCTGGATTGCGATCGCGGGCCAGGGCTGGCCTTCGGCAAAGCGGGTCGAGGCGAAGTCGGGGTGACGATCATGCGCCACCGCTACCGGCTCGACGTCGAGGATATCGAGCATGTGCGCCACGGTCTGTTCCAGAAATCGGATGCTTTCGGCGCAGCCGAGATCGCCGATATGCTGCGACACGAAGGCTTCGCGGCCCCGCGTCACCGTGACCGTCGTCTTCAGGTGTCCCCCAACGGCAAGTACGGTCGGCACCTCGCACGCTAGTTTGATGGGCCGCGGTGCATAGCCGCGCGCGCGCCGGATCAGCGCCGGGGCGCCATCAATCACGGTGGCGACGGAATCGTCGGCGCGGACGACAATGGCGCGGTCGTGGGTGACGACGAGATCGGCGATGCCGCCGAGCCGCCGACGGGCGTCCTCATCGTCAATCACCAGCGGTTCGCCGCCCGGATTGGCGCTGGTCGCTACCAGCACCAGTTCGCAAGGCTCGCCCTGCCAGGCCCGCCCGAGCGGCTTGCCAGCCGCGGCGTGGAACAAGAGATGATGCAACGGCGTATAGGGCAGCATCACGCCGAGATGCGACAAACCAGGCGCGACCGAATACGCCAGACTATGGCGCGATTTCAGGAGCACGATCGGCCGCTCGATCGATGCGAGCAACCGCCGCTCGATATGGTCATACTCGGCAACGTCGTCGACGCAAGCGACGGAAGCGACCATCACTGCGAACGGCTTGGCGTCACGGTTCTTGCGCGCCCGCAGCGTAGCGACGGCCTGCTCGTTGCGGGCGTCGCACAACAGTTGAAAGCCGCCAAGACTCTTGATCGCGACGATCTTGCCTTCGATCAAGGCCGCGACGATGTCGTCGATGCCGTGGCTGAGCGCCGGTCCGCAGTTCGGACAAGCGATTGGTTCGGCGTGGAAGCGACGGTTGCCGGGGTCGCGATAGTCGCTCGCGCAATCGGCACACGTCGAAAATGCCGCCATCGAGGTATTGGCACGATCATAAGGCAGCCGGCGCGTCAGGCTGTAGCGCGGGCCGCAATGGGTGCAATTAACAAAGGGATAGAGGTAAAATCGACTGGACGGATCGAACAGATCGTCGAGGCAACGTTCGCAGGTCGCCGCATCGGCCGCGACCGGCGTCGTCGCCCTGCCCTTGCCGCTCGCCGCGATCGCGAAGCGCGTCTCGCCGCTGGGCGCGGCGGCCTCGGTCTCCACGGATTCGATCCGCGCCAGAAGCGGCGCCTCCAGGCGCAGCGCCTGAAGAAATTCCGGCACGCGGCCGCCCTCGATCTCGATCAGCACGCCTTCGGCGTCATTGCTGACAAAACCGCCGAGGTCGTAGCGCTGTGCCAGGCCATAAACATAGGGCCGGAAGCCGACGCCCTGCACCGTTCCGCGCACGCGGACGCGCAGCCGCTGCGAAGATCGAATGCTGGGTCGCGCAACGAACATCTGCGTCTCACTCCGCGGCGGCGAGCGCCTTGATGGCCGCGGCATGTTTGGCGATCCAGGCATAGAACGCCGGCATGCCTTCGCCGGTCCGGGCCGAGACTGTCAGCACCTCGATTCGCGGATTGACACGGCGGGCATATTCGATGGTCCGGGCCAGATCGAAATCGAGGTGCAGCAACAGGTCGATCTTGTTGATCAGCATCAGGCTCGATGCGGCGAACATGTCAGGATATTTCAGCGGCTTGTCCTCGCCCTCGGTGGTCGAGAACACCACGATCTTGTGCGCCTCGCCGAGATCGAACGCCGCCGGGCAAACCAGATTGCCGACATTCTCGATGAACAGAAGCCCATCCTGGATGGGCGGCAAACGCTCGAACGCGGCTCCGACCATCGAGGCATCGAGGTGGCAGCCCTTGCCGGTGTTGACCTGTATCGCCGGAACGCCGGTGGCGCGGATCCGCTCGGCGTCGTTCGAGGTTTGCTGATCGCCCTCTATCACCGCGATCGGCTGCTGGTCTTTCAAATCGGAAATGGTCCTGACCAGCAGCGAGGTCTTGCCGGCGCCGGGGCTTGAAACGAGATTGAGCGCGAATACCCGCGCCTTGGCAAACCGCGCGCGATTGACGTTCGCCAGATCATCGTTCTTGCCGAGAATGTCGCGCTCGATCTGGACGATGCGTTCCTGGCTCAGGCCAGCGACATGCACACCGGCGAGGCCGGCGCCATAGTGGATCGCTTCGCCCGCGGCACCATGGACATGAGGATGGTCATGATCATGATCATGATGATCGTGATCGTGATCGTGATCGTGATCGTGATCGTGATCGTGAGGATGGTCATGATCGGTCGCACCTGACCCGTGATGGTCATGATGATGGTGGCTGTGGCCGCCATCGGAATGCGTATGAGAACGCGAACGGGAATGGCCATGAGCATGGTCATGGCTATGGGCCCCATCGTCGCCGTGGTCATGGGCATGATCATGGCTGTGCGAATGGTGTGGCGCACCCGGCTCGATGGTGGCCTGCGCATTGCCGCAGCCGCATACTGTACACATCAGGCAATCTCCAGTTCTTTGACACGCATTTCCTCACCCGCGGTAATTTGCAGCTGATAGCCGCCGCAGCACGGGCACGGATCGTAGCGGCGCTCGACGGCCACGGTTTTGATACAGGTCATGCACCAGGCGGCACCGGGAGAGTTTATGATCTCCAGCGTTGCCTCGGCGGCGACCGAGTGCGCGGCAACGACGTCGAAGCAAAAACGCAAGGCATCCGGCTCGACCTGGCTGAGCGCGCCAATTTCCAGCCAGACCGTCGTCACCTTGGAGAACGGCTGCCGTCGCGCCTCCGCCTCGATGATGTCGATCACGCCTTCGCAGAGGGCCATTTCATGCATCGGCGAACTCCCGAATCGTCACCCTGTACCCGACGCAGGGGTCGAAGGCAGCGATCAGCTGCTCAACCGCAGCCCGGCCGCCACGATCGAGCGCAACCGTCGAGCCGCGCAGCATCCGCGCCAGTGGACCGAGGGGATGAAAGTTCCACTCGGTCGGCGCCAGACATTGGAATCGGCCGACGCGACCGTCGGCATCAAGTTCGACGCGGTGATAGAGCCGGCCACGCGCGGTTTCGACCGCGGCCGCGCCGCGGCCGGCACCGAGGCAGTAGCCGGTCACATCGGCAAGCGACGAATCGTCTGCGCCGGCCGCAAATGCGCGCAAGCCGCGCGGCATGCGGACGATCTCATCCAGCCGCGCCTGCAGTCGCGCCGCCGCGGTCTCGGCACGATCGCTGGGCTCACCGTCGATTGCGGCTTCCGCGCACAGCCGCGCCCAAGATCCGGTTTCCGGAATGGCGCCATCGATGTCCGGCGCGTTGGCATAGCGCGCGCCATCGCGCGCCATCCGCGCGATGACTTCGAGGTCATCGCGGAAGCTGAGATAGGCTTTGCCGGAAGGGCTGAAACGGACTGCTACACTTTTGTCCGTCGAATTCAACCTGGTGATGCCAATCTGATCGAGCGCCAGTTCGATCCGCACGATCGCGCTCAGGCGTTCCTTCATGCCGGCATTCGCTGCGAAAGCGAATGTCGCCGATGCGCTGATCAATTCGCGCATCGCGGCGGCAACCGATCCCTGCTCAAGCAGCCCCAAGCCGGTGACCACGCCGCGCAATTGCTCGACCAGACGCTCCGAAAGCACTGCGGCGGCACGCTTGCGGCGGACCGCCGGCGTAGCGTCGATGCCACGCGCCGCATCGACGGCGGTTTGCGCCGCGACGCCATGCGCGGCGGCGCAAAGGGTAAACAGCATCGGCACGAGCTTGAGCATGTCTGCCGCCGAGCGGCCTGCAACCAGCGCGCCGATCGATGGCAGCCGGCGCGGAACGATGCTGACGCGGACCACACGCCCTTCCGCGAGATCCAGCGCGATCGCGATGTCCGTTCCGGCGAGCCCCGTCATGGCCGAGGCTCCGCCAGTTCGCCGCGCAGGAACCGGCGACGGTCGACCGCAGCCGCCACTTTGGTCGCGGGCCGTTCATGCTGGGCCGGCGGCAGCAGGATTTCCACGAACGCGGCTTCGGCAGTGGCCCTCGCGTGGTCCATCGCATCGAACTCGAACATCGGCGAGAACAACGAACAGCTCGCGATCCGGCCGACGCCCTCTATATCGCCGACGTTGAAATCGATCGCGCCGACGGGAAACCCATGGCTGATCGACGAGCCTGGACTGCAGGACGCCAGCGAGCCATCGAGCGGCTGCAAGATCAGGTTCATGAACCAGGGAGTGATCAACATTCCGATCAGGGCTTCATGGTAGATCCTGAAACCAACCGCCTCGACCGCGAGCGCGTCATTGTAAATCGGAAGATCCCGCATCGAGCGCTCGCCAATTCGGCGATAGCAATCCTCCAGCAGGCTTGCGAATTCCACAGGACTGGTCATGCGCGTTTCCGACATTTTCCTGGGCTCAGGTCTCGCCTTCGATCATCATGAATTTCGATTGCGCCGCGTCGCAGTTCGGACAGGTCCAGTACTCCGGCAGCGCAACGAACGGCGTGCCGGGCGGAATTTGCGCCATCTGGTCGCCGAGGCCGGGATCGTAGACCGTCCAGCAGATGCCGCACTCCATGCGCGCCCGCTCGCTGACATCCTGACGGACGCCGAAATTTTCAAACCCGCTCACTTGAAGTAAGCCTCCCTGATTTCAATCAAACGCTCGGCTGAATCCTCGAAATCTTCGTCGGCCGCGATGGCGACGGTCGGCACGCCACCGACTTCGAGCGTGTCGAGGATGATCGTGTCCATGGAATTGAAGAACTGCACCGACCAGACATTACGGGTGCCGGTGGCGAGGATGCGGCAGCTGCCGTAGCCGCGCGAGATCAGCTGGATCGGCCCGTTGCGCAGGGTCTCCTGCAGATCTGCGAGCGATCGCCGGACCGATAGGCTTGGGCGCGCTCGCGGATTTCGGCGAGCACGGGCATCACATTCATCGCCCCTTCCGGCGGGGTGCCGGGGACGAAATCCGGCGCGGTCAAATCGCTGGCTGCGCGCATCACCAGTTCAGGAATGGCGGCGACCTCGACATATTCCTGTGGCGCCTGCTCGCCGGCACTGTCCAGCCGGATCCGCCACAGCCCCGCCAGCACGGATTCCTGAATCTGCGCCACCGATCCATCCGGCAGCGCGACCACACCGGAGACCTCGCCTTCGCCGAACACGTCGGCGACCAGCTTGCGTTCCATCTCGGTGAAATTGTCGAACCGGAACACCTGCGAGACCGAGCCGGCTCGCTGGTTGGCGAGCGCCGTGGTGAGCCGCTCCAGCAGCGCCATAGCGCGCGGACATTGCACCGCCAAGGCAGCGCCATCGAGCGAGGCCAGCGCCTTGATCGCGCCTGCGCCGCTCAGACTCGCATGGCGGACGTCAAGACTTTCGTCACCGATCGGGAAAACATTGACCGCCTGTTCGGCGCCTTCCGGCGCAACCCAGTATCCCAGCTTCATGACGTTCCCCGGTTACGATTGAGCGTTGAAATGGACTTGACCACGGCGGCGCTGCTGACCGGCTTAAGGGTGCCGTCGAGCAGTGCCGTGATGCGGGCGACATAAACCGACCAATCCTTGATCTTGGGAATGACGTCGAGAACCTTGCCGTCGCGCCATAGCACCAGGCTTGGATAGACCTGGACATTAAATCGGGGAGCCAATGTGAGCTCGGCCTGAGCCGCGATCACCGCACCCTGAAGACGTCCCTGGAATGCTTCGACCAGTTCGGGAAGAACAACGGCGACGTCGGTCGCTTCGGGCCAGCGAACGGGGTCGCCCGCGAACAGCAGTACCGGCACCGCTCCGGCAGCCTCGGCGCTGGTCAGGAAATCGTCGATCTCCTCGACATCGAGCGTCGGCAATCCATGCCGGCTGGATATCGATGATGTGCTTCGCGATGCCATGCTTCCTCCCAAATCGGATTTCTTCTTCCTTGTTGGGAGACAAGAGCAAGCGGTATGCCAGTCGTGGCTACCGCTTAACCATCTCCAAACACCTGTTTGTATTGGAATAAATTTTCGCTGTGGAAGATCCCCGTCTGCAAACCGCAAAGTTGCCTTGCAGAAGTGGATAGCAGCATCTCAGCCCGGGCCCGCGTTGATCCAGGTCAATGCCGCGTCGGCGCCCCGGCGCAAATGGGACGCCGGCGTTCGACTCTGGAGCGGCTCTATGCCTGCCGGAGATGCTCAGGCAGTTCGGGTTCGCGATTGATCAAATCGGCGAACAAATGGTCGAAATCCTCGCCGTTGCAGGCCGCGGCCAAGCCATCGATGGCATTGTCGATCTGCTGGGCTTCCTCGGCATCGAGCCGGCGGACCGCGTTATCGATGAAGACCAGCACCTGGGCACCGACCGGCGGTCGATCGAGCAGCAGCACCGAGACAAGACGACGTTCGCCGCGCCGCTCGCACAGCGCGGACACGTCGTTGGTTTCGACAATCGTCATGGGCACGCCGAGACACATGGGACTTTGCCTCACCCGCCGACGGCGCTTGACGTCTCACGCCGTTCATAGCGCGCAAGGTCGATATCGTTGCCGAGGAGACATTCCGACTCCGCAAGCGGCGCCGCGCGTGCGGTTACAGGCACGCCCCATTCGGCCAATACCGCGCGGGCAATCGCGATCGCAGGGCCAATCTGGTCCCTCACCAGTTCGGTGAGCGGCCCGCCCCAGTCCTCCAGATCCAGCGCCTGGCATCCGACCAGGGCCAGACGCTCGGGATAGTGACCGAGCAGATCGGCCGCACTGAGGACTTCCTGAAAGCCGGTCTGATGCAAACTCATCTTCTTGACGCCAGTAAATTTCGGAACCTCGTGGTCGCGGACCAGCTTGAGCGTGCCCGGCTGCAACCCATAGTCGATCGCATCGAACACGATCAGATAGTCTGCTTCTTCGACAAAGTTGACGAGGTAGAGCCCCTGGGTGCCGCCATCGAGCAAGGTAACGTTGTCCGGAACGGCGCAGCGACGGTGGAATTCCTCCACCACCCTGACGCCAAAACCTTCGTCGGCCCACAGAATATTGCCGATGCCAAGCACCAGGACCCGCGGAGAAATGCCTGAGCCGGTCATAGTGCTAGACCTCGTCGCGGAACTGACGCTCACCGGAAACCATCGATGAGATAATGCTCTGCCGCGACATGATATCCTCGCGAATGGCCGCGTAGATATGGACGACCACAAACATGACCAGCGCCCACATCCCGAGATGGTGCCAGGTGTGCACGTCCTGGCTGTTGGGCCAGATCGCGAACACCCAGCCGAACAATTTATGCTGCCAGCTGTCGATGCCTGTGCCTTCCGAATACAGCGCGAATCCGGTGCAGATCATGAAGATCACGAACAACGTGAAGCCGGTAAACATTGCCACCTGCGCCAGCGGATTGTGCCCGACATACATTTTCGGTTCGCGTTCCAGAAAAGCGTACCAGCGGATTTCATGCAGCACTTCCTTCCAGAACTGCTTGCGATGGATCGGAAGGTAGAAGATCTGGCGGGAATGGTGATTGCCGACAAAGGCCCAGAAGATCCGCGCCAGAAAGAACACCGCGAGGATCTGCCCCGCGGCGAAATGCGCGAAGCGGATATAGCCCATACCGAAATGATCGGAGGCCTCGCCGCCGACACTGGGCAGCGGTGAGGCGATCAGATAGCCGGTGATCATCAAAACGACGATCGCCAGCGCGTTGACCCAGTGGCAGATTCGCACTGGGGCTTCGTAAACGTAGACGGTCGGACGGCCGATCGCGCGTTCGCCATGCGAGTCGGCCGCGATGGCATCCAGATCGGGTGCCGCCAGATTTCCTTCAACGGACTTTAACATTGGCGAGCTCCTGACCGTCTGGACTCATGACGTGCGTCGAACATGCGAGGCAGGGATCGAACGAATGGATGGTGCGCAGGATCTCGATCGGTTGCTCCGGATTCTCCATCGGAGTGTTCATCAGCGAAGCTTCGAACGCGCCGATATTGCCTTGTGGATCGCGCGGCGAGCCATTCCATGTGGTGGGAACGACGCACTGGTAGTTGTCGATCTTGGTTTCCTTGATCTTGATCCAGTGCGCGAGCGCCCCGCGCGGCGCCTCGGTGAAACCGACACCCTTGGCTTCCTTCGGCCAGGTTTCCGGTTTCCACTTTTCCACGAATGCGGTGTTGGAATCGCCGGCCTTGATATTAGCGATCAGCTTGTTCTGGAAGTAGCGCATCTGATAGCCGGCCCACTGGCTTTCCAGTGCGCGGGCCGCGGTACGACCCAGGGTCGAAAACAGCGCGGTCAACGGCAATCCGAGATCCTTCAGGAACTTGTCGACCGGATCCTTGAACTCGGCCTTGCCCTGCGCGTAGCCGACCACCCAGCGGGCCAACGGCCCGACTTCCATGGCGTGCCCCTTCCAGCGCGGCGCCTTGATCCACGAATACTTGGCTTCCTCGTCCAGCTCCTGAATATTGGTCTTGGTACCCTTGGCCTTTGCTCCCAAAACGTAATTGGGCTCCGTGATGCCGTCCCAGGGGTGCAGGCCCTTGGACTCGTCGGGATATTTGTACCAGGAGTGGGTGACGAACTCCTGGATCTCGTTCGGATCGCGATGGTTGACCGGAAACACCTCGTTCAGATTGCCATTGATGATCGCACCGCGCGGCAATTTCAGGCTCTTTTCGGAGTAGTCGTTGGCGTGTTCCGGCACGTCGCCATAGGCAAGAACACTCTTGCCCGAGAGACCGCCACCAAAGAGCCAGTCCTTGTAGAAGGAACCGATTGCCGCGACGTCCGGCAAATACACGAGGTCGTTGAATTCGATGAGCCGGTCGATGATCGACGTCACCAGGTTCAAGCGTTCCATGTTGATGGCGCCGACGGCGCCGGTGCCGTCGAGGTTGATCGGAGACGGCACGCCGCCGACGAGCCAATTCGGATGCGGGTTCTTGCCGCCGAAAATGGTATGAACCTTGACGATGTCTTTCTGGAAATCGAGCGCTTCAAGATAATGCGCCACCGCCATCAGGTTGGCCTCTGGCGGCAGCCTGTAAGCCTTGCTGCCCCAGTAGCCGTTCTTGAACGGGCCAAGCTGACCCGACTCGACGAACTTTTTCAGGCGGGTTTGCAGATCCTTGAAATAACCCGGCGACGAAAGCGGCCAAGCCGAGATCGACTGCGCCAGCGTCGAAGTTGCCTTGGGGTCGGCGCTCAGCGCCGAGACCACGTCCACCCAATCGAGCGCGTGAAGGTGGTAGAAGTGCACGATGTGGTCATGCACCTGCAAGCAAAGCTGCATCAGGTTGCGGATCGAATTGGCATTCTCGGGAATCCTGATGCCGAGCGCGTCTTCGACCGCGCGGACCGAGGTCAGCGCATGGGTGCCGGTGCAGACGCCGCATATCCGCTCGGTGAAGGCCCAGGCGTCACGCGGATCGCGCCCGCGCAGGATGGTTTCAATACCCCGTCACATCGTCCCGGTCGAAACCGCGTTGCGGATGACGTTGTTGGAATCGAGATTGACCTCGACCCGCATGTGGCCCTCGATCCGGGTGACGGGATCGACGACGATGCGCTTGCCGGAATTGTCGAGGTTGAATCCGTTGGGAGTCTGGATACCCATAATTTGCGTTCCTTACTGGTTCTGATCAGCGCCGTCGCGCTTGCTCGCGATGCGCTTGACCGCGGTGGCCGCCGCATGGGCCACGACAGCGGCGCCGACCGCCCCCGCGGCAACCATCCCGACCTGGTCGGCATTTTTCTCGACGCCGAATTGCTTGATGGTGGTGAGCCGGTCGTAGAAGCTGCCTTTGTCCCAAAATCCGTCTTCCGAGCAGCCGATGCAGCCGTGGCCCGATTGGATCGGAAACGACACGCCACCGTTCCAGCGCACCGTCGAACAGGCGTTATAGGTGGTCGGTCCCTTGCAGCCCATTTTGTAGAGGCAGAAGCCCTTGCGGGCGGCGTCGTCATCCCATTCCTCGACGAACTGCCCGGCGTCGAAATGCGGTCGGCGATAGCATTTGTCGTGGATGCGCTGCGAGTAGAACATCTTCGGCCGGCCCTGGCGGTCGAGCTCCGGCAGCTTGCCGAAGGTGGTGATGAAGGTCACGACACCGGTCATGACTTCGGCGATCGGCGGGCAGCCCGGCACCTTGATGATCGGCTTGTTGGTGATCACCTTGTCGATCGGCGTTGCCTGGGTCGGATTTGGTTTCGCCGCCTGCACGCAGCCCCACGAGGCGCAGGCGCCCCAGGCGATGATCGCCATGGCGTCTTCGGCCATAAGCTTGAGCTTTTCGACGAACGGCTTGCCGCCATCGATGCAGAACATGCCGCCTTCGTTGAGCGGTGGATTGCCTTCGACGGCCAGAATGTATTGGCCTTTGTACTTGGCCCTGGTCTCCTCGAGGATGGCCTCGGCCTGATGACCGGCTGCGGCCATGATGGTGTCGTCGTAGTCGAGCGAGATCATCGACAGCACCGCGTCCTTGGCCAGCGGATGTGCCGAACGGATGAAGCTCTCCGAACAGCAGGTGCATTCGAGACCGTGCATCCAGATCACCGGTACGCGCGGCTTGGTTTCAAGCGCATTGGCGATGCGGGTAGCGGCCAGCGGACCGAGGCCGAGGCTGGTCGCGGTCAGGCTGCAAAATTTGTGAAAGCTGCGACGCGTGATGCCTTGCCGGCGAATCACGCTGTAAAAAGTCTCCGTGCCCGCGCCCATAGCCCCTCTCTTTCGTTTCCTCAGCCGCTGCGGCATTCCGGGCCGCAGTCGATCGTCCGGGAGGTAACAGCAAGAAGCAGGCCAGCTCCGCCGCGGCGCGCGCGAAACGACAAAGGCCCGTGATTTCAATATGCGACGAAATTCTGCAGCGCCTGACGCATTGCAATATCGACGCTGTGATGCGGAAAGTTATTTTCGGGAGTGGCAAGCATCTTTCCGGAGGCCGATCGCGCACCTAATGCGCGGTGCAAACCATGCAAGGGTCGAACGACCGCACCACGTGCTGCACCGCCACCGAGCTTGCGCCTTCGCTTCCGACTGTGGTCCCGACCAAGGCCTGCTCCAGCGGACCGGGCCGACCTTCGGCGTCGCGTGGCGAAAAATTCCAGGTGGTGGGTGCGATGATCTGGTAGCGGGAAATCTTGCCGTTGCGCAGTTCAATCCAATGGCCAAGGCTGCCCCGTGCAGCCTCGACAAGCCCGGCGGCGCAGCCCTCCCGCTGCGGCTTGTCGTCGGTGCAGAACGGTTCATTGATACGCAACGAGCGGATCCATCGTTCCATCGAAATCGCCAGCTGTGCGGTCTCGATCAGACGGGCAATGACGCGGTTGCGGACATTGCTGCCGGATTGCGTCACCAGCGCGCGCAGCAACGGTTGTCCGGCAACGGTCTGTCGTGCCAGCGCCCCCACCTCTGCCGGCTGCCCACCCAGTCGCGGGGCCTTCGCCCAGCTATAGGCGCCGACCTTGTCTGGATCAGGAATGGTCGTGCTGAGGGCCGGATCGGTGGCGCCGTCCCGCATCCAGGCGTGAGAAACGTCCTCGGCGATATCAGCGGTCGTCAGCGGGGTCACGCCGCCCGCTTCTCCAAACACGCCGCGTCCGAACAATGCGCCCTGTTCGCCGTGATAGGCGCCGAAGCTCATCAATGTTCCCGGCCCCTTGCCGAGCTGATCGAGTTGACGATCGTCTGATATCGCAAGAAAGCGGCCGAAATCGCTGCCCCGCCGGTCACGCCAGCGATCGAACTGCTCGATCGTTTCGATGGCCAGCAAGCTGTCGAGCGAGCCACCAAAAACCGTCGTCTCCAGAAACGAGCGAAATCCCGCGACGATCGACAGCAAGCGGATCCGTTCGCCCAGATCAATCGCCCGCGTCGTGCCGCCCGGCTGAAACGCCAGACTGTGCGGCCATTTGCCGGCGATAATTCCCATAATTTCCAGGAGGCGCGCGCGGGCCGGCAAAATTTCACGGCCGACGCTGCCTGTGGTGGCGGCGAAGCGGCCGGCCACCGCGTCATACCACGGCAATGATTTGTAGGCGCTCCGCGCGAAATCCGGCATGAAAAAGATGTAGAAATGCGTCAGATGATCGGCGGCATTTTCCGCAGCGTGGGCGATGTTGGCCGCCAGCACGCCATTCGGTGCAGCCTCGATCCCCATCGCGCCGCGCAGCGCTGCGGCGGCCGCGATCGACTGCGATACCGAACAGATTCCGCAAATCCGAGGCGCCAGCGCGAGCGCATCGAGCTGAGGCCGGCCTTCGAGAATTTGCTCAAAGCCGCGATACAGGGGAACCGTGACCTCGGCCGAAGCGACGACACCGTCCTCGATGTCGAGCTTGACCTCGAGGTCGCCCTCCACCCGATTGAAGGGGCCGATGGTGATCCGCGTCATGGCCGTTTCTTGCTTCCGTCCCGGCTCGGCGGAACCACGATGTGATCGGAGGTGGCGTTCGCGCGCACCCGCTTTGGCGTTGCGGATTTCGACAATGCCGACAACGCCACGAACCACGTCTTCGGCATATCGAGCGGCAGGCCGACCGGAATGCCCGCGAGTTTGCTGGTCTCGAGGAAGTTGCGCGAGGTCTCGAACCCCGGTGAGGTGCATGAGATGCAGGCATAGCCGCCCTTGGTGCAGGATCCGCCGCCATTCCATGAACGCTGGTTGCAATCGCCGACCGCCTGCGTGGCCTTGCAGCCGAGATGCTCCATCATGCAGCCGAGTTCCGACATCTTTTCGGCGCTGGCCTTGAACTCGTAGAACTCGTTGCGCGAACAGCCGTGGTGGGCGAGGTGGTTGGCGATGAATTTCGGACGCCCAAACCCGTCGAGATCGTCCGCGGTCAGATCGCCCGTGGTCAGCGCAATCAGGGTTTCCATGATCCAGCCGGGATGAGGCGCGCAGCCGGCAATATTGATCACAGGCATGCCGCGGCGTGAGCGGAACGAGGCGCCGAGGGCGCCGCCCTGATCGGTGCCGTCGAATTGCAGCCCGGTTGCGTCGGTGGGGTTGAGTCCGGCGGCCGGGATGCCGCCAAAGGCGGCGCAACTTCCGACTGACACCACGTAACCCGCAACGCCGGCAAGTTCGGTCACCCAATGATAGATCGACCGGCCGGTGCCGGCGAACATGTTGAAGCGGCCGCTGCCATGCGGGCCTCGCAGCACCGATCCCTCCAGTATCACCGCGTCGAGCGGAATAGACCCCGCGCGCACCTGCTCGAACAGCGCGGTGACTTCAGATCCCGTCGCCTCGCTCACTGACGGATGCCAGATCAGGTTGATGCCAAATGACCTCAGCTCCTCGAACCAACCGGACTGCCCGGATTCGAGCACCGCCATAGTACAGCCGCCGCAACTGGCGCCCTGCAGCCATAGGATATTGAACGCTGGGGATTGGGATGCCTGGTTCATTCACAAGCCCATCAATTTCCCGACTGGTATTTCCGGACCATTGCACTGCCGGCCGGGCACCGCAATGTAATCCCTTTCATGTTGGCGGCGCAAACGATCGAGCCGTCACGGATTCACCGGGCATATTTTCCCGGCGCTTACAGTTCGCAGCTGCGCTGCAAATCTCAAAAAAAATGCGTCACCAACATGCAATTGACGTTGCGTATGCTTTCTTCATATATTCGTCATACCACCGTTCCCCGACGCGACGCGTGATGGCGATGAGGTTCAGAGCAATGCCCGTCCAAGCCTTCACCCCGTCGGCACCTCCTGTACCGACCGCACGTGGCGCCACCGGTAAAGGGCCAAGCTCCGTTGCTGGCCTGTTCGTAATCCTCATTCTCTTCAATATCGCGGCTTGGGCCTGGGCACTTGAGGTATCTCAAGGCCGGCCGGCGTTACTCGGCGCAGCGCTGCTTGCCTGGGTGTTCGGGCTACGTCACGCAGTCGATGCCGACCACATCGCGGCAATCGACAACACCGTACGCAAGCTGATGCAACAGGGCGACCGTCCGGTGACGACGGGGCTGTTCTTTTCGCTCGGCCACTCAACCGTGGTCTTCGTCGCCGTCATGCTGCTCGTCGCTACGACCGCGGTGCTGAAAGACGATCTCGCCGTCTTCAAGAACTATAGCGCCGCCATCGGCGTTTCGATTTCCGCGATCTTCCTGCTGCTGATCGCGGTGCTGAACCTGTTCATTCTTCGCTCGGTATGGCGTTCGTTCCGAAGCGCCGCGCGCAATGGCGCGCTCGACGACGATAATGCCGATGCGATGCATGCCGGCGGCGTGATCGGCAGACTATTTCACCCGTTGTTTCGCGTCGTGAACAAGAGTTGGCACTTGTATCCGGTTGGTCTTCTGTTTGGCCTTGGCTTCGATACAGCAACCGAAATCGGGCTCTTGAGCATTGCAGCCTCTGAGGCCGCCAACGACTTGTCGCCCTGGCACGCGCTGGTATTTCCGGCGCTGTTTGCCACCAGCATGGCGCTCGTCGACACTGCCGATAGCGCCCTGATGGTGGGTGCCTACGGCTGGGCATTCGTCAATCCGATCCGCAAGTTGTGGTACAATTTGACAATCACCGCGGTGTCGGTGGTGGTCGCGCTGTTGATCGGCGGAATCGAGGCGGTCGCGCTGATCTCGGAAAAATTCGAGTTGAACAGCGGGGTGTGGGGCTGGATCAGCGAGATCAACACAGACCTCGCCAATTTCGGCTTTATCATCGTTGGCATTTTCATCGTCGCCTGGATCGCGTCGGCGATAATCTACTGGCTGAATGGCTACGATCGGATCACCGCGGCCGTGCCCGCCGAGTAATAAGCGGCCAGCGACCAGCGGCTTCAGAACTGACCGGCGAGGGTAACGCGGACCGCCAGCGGCTCGACCGGGTGCAGCACGCGATCCATCACGCCGGTCTGGCAAACGGCAGCCGGCGGTCGGCGGACCCGTTGCCGGAAAGCACATCGCAAACAGCGAATCCGACTTCAACAGCGAGCCGTAGGCGTAGGTGATTGGTCGGAGTTGCTGTTCAGCAGGTTGAACGCGTCGAGTTGGACACACCAACCGTTGTCGAAGCGATAGCCGAGCTGTCCGTTCAGTAATCCTGTCGCCGGGGAAACAAAGGCATTGTCTTCGGTGAGTGGGCGCGGCCCGAAATAGCGACAGCGCAGCGCGGAGAACCAGCCGGTTTTCTTACCGAGTCTGATCCCGGCCGAAGCGATCACATTCGGCGCGCCCGGAATGTAGTTGCCTGGCGCATTGCCGATCTGCGCGGCGGAAAATCCGGGGAGTGAGGCATAGAGCGCCGCCCGATCCGGATCGTCGCCACGGAAGCGCGCATGTGTCACGGCAATGTCGCCTTCAAGGCTAAGCCATGCTACCCGAGACTGGGTGTCGCGAAGCATCGATCCGCGGCAACGGCGGAGGATGAGGACGATCAGTCCTCGCCGGCGGTGTGCTTCTTGCGGATTCGCCGAACCGTCCACCAGATCGCAAAAGCGGCGATCGGTACGAAGGCTGCGGTCACGATGCTCGGCTCGACCACCATCCGGCCGCTGTCGTGGGCGGCCTTCACCAGATAGCCGAACAGCCCGACGACATAATAGGTGATGGCCGCAACGGAGAGACCTTCCACCGTGGTCTGCAGCCGCAGTTGCAGCCGCGTCCGCGCATTCATCGATTTCAGCAGTTCCTGGTTCTGCTGCTCCAGTTCGACATCGACGCGGGTGCGCAGCAGGTTGGCAGCGCGCGCCAATTTCAGCGAAAGGCTCGACTGCCTGTTCTCGATAGTGACGCAGGTGCGCAGCGCCGGCTTCATCCGCCGCGCCAGGAACGAGGTCCAGGTCGGCAACCCCGCGACCTTGCGCTCGCCGATGGTCTGCAATCTTTGCTCGACGATCTCCTCATAGGCGCGGCTGGCACCGAAGCGGAATACGCTCGCGGCCGCGCCCGCCTCGACCTCCGCGGCCAATGCCGTCAACTCGTCGAGCAGTTTGTGATTGCCGGCGAGATCGCCGGCGCGGCGCATTTCCTCGGTAACTTCAACGAGCCGCCGCTCGGAAGCAGCAATCGACGGCGCCAGGCGTTGCGCTTCCGGCAGGCCGAGCAGCGCCAGCGTGCGATAGGTTTCGACTTCGACGACCCGCTGCACCAGCGCACCGGCCCGCTCCGCATCCAAGCCGCGGTCGACCACCAGGATCCGCACGAAGCCGGACGGTCCCGGCTGGAAATCGGTTGCGTAGACCGCGACTCCGTCCGAGTTTTCCGCCACCGCAAGGCTCGCGCGGTCGAACAGTCGTTCCGGGACGGTGCGCGGCGCGTCTTCCGCCAGCAGTTGCAGGTCGATCGCAACGAGCAGCGGGCCAGGCTGCGGAACCAGCCGCATCGGCGTGGCAAGCAACGCCGCATCCGGATGGAACGGCATGCCGCCGGGATCGGCTGGCATTTCCCAGGTATAGGTGGTGAATTCCGAATGCTGTTCCCAGCGCAGGATAGTGGTACCGAACGGCGCGCGGTGATGTTTTTCCGTTGCGGCCGGCGGCGTGAGCCCGCGCGAGGTGCACAACGCCACCAGATTGGCGCGGTCGGCCTGCGCCCGCGGGCCTGAGGTGTCGAAGCCGAAATGCAGAATACGGGACGGCAGCGTCAGCGGCGTGAACGGCCTGGCGTGGAGTTCGCCGAGGATGGCAGCGCGCAGCGGATGCGGCGTCAGCCGCGCCGCCTCGCCTTCGCCGATCAACACCACTTCACTCATTGAGCCACCTCGCGAATGCCCGTACCCGTCCGGCCGGTGTATCCGCCAAGGCGCGCATACTCAAATCGGCTCCATCGTTGGACCATTCGCGGCCGTTTGGCGCAATGAGTCGCCATATCGCGCGCACCTCCGCCGAATTGGCGCTGCCACTTTCCTCCTGGCGCTTCCACGAACGCCATCGCCGGTCAAATTATCGCCAGCAAAAACTCTTGAAAACATCATGTTTTCAATGGCTTGTCTGGTTGCGGGAACAAGATTTGAACCTTCGGTGACTTCGAAGGCGTACTCGCGAGAAACGTAAACCTACAGGTACCAGACAAAGCAGCGTGCTGAGGCGGCGCGACAGGTCCAGCGTAGGACCTAAACCGACGAGGAATGGGTAAATCTAGCGGTCGCTAGTGACGCCGAATGGGCTGGGGACGTAAAAAGTACAACCGCGTGGAAGCCAAACTCAGTGCACTGACTGACGGACCGTTGCCTCACGCGTAAGAAACTTTCGAATTTCGGCAAACTGATAATCCTGATGTTCAGGCTCCGCTTCCAGAAGTCGCCGGCGGGGGTAACTTCCGTGACTACCTTGTCCGATTTGCTCGCCCCGGTATCCAAGTCTACGACGCGCACGTAGTCGACCTGTACCAATGGGTCTGTGCGCGATATCTCGTTGGTGTGAAGGGTTCAGAAACTAAAGGCAAAGCGCAATTAAGCTTGGCTCTCGACCGAATTTCAGAACGGATCACGCTCACGTTCCAAACCCTGTCCCCGCCTAGAAGCAATCCGGGATCAACCACCGAAGAACAGCAATCTACCTTATATTTCAATATGATATGGCGGAGAGAGAGTGTCAGTCAACTCCCATTGATGTACAAGCCGTTTTTCATTCCAGCACGTGGGAACCTACGGTCCTGGCTACCAGCCATTGCCCATCCCGAGCGCCCGCTGCGCCCAAGCCTCCACGCCATCTCCGTCGACCTGGACGCGGCCGCCGACCAAGCCATCTCCGCCTGCGCCGGCAACGCTCTCAAGCGGTGAATCGGCTGATTGCGGCTAACGACTTCTTGGGGCCGAGGGCGGCGGTCTCGAAAGACTATTCTCGCGGTCAGCCTCCGCAGGTCCGCGAGCTCAAGGATGCCTTGCGAGGAAGGGCCTGCTGTTTCTTACTTTTTGTTCTTCCAAATTAGTCCATAGCTGACAGTGGCATACTAAGGAACGGCCGCTTTGCACAAGCGTAGCCACTCATTCCGCAAATTGCGCTCGGCGAAGATTTGCCTCAGCTATTGCCTTTATGGATAGTGAGGCACGACCCCCGTTTACAGCTCTTCGCCCGTAAAAAAACTAAGCTGCGAGATGTGATCAAGTGCCCCAGCGCAGCGCTGCCGTGTGCACCGGAGCGTCCCATAGTTCTTTCGCCTGGTCATCGAGCACGGATGCGGTGATTGAGACCCCGGCCATGTCGAGGGCCGTTACGTAGGATCCGGTCAGGAATCGCGTTGCCGTGATCCCCGCACCGTCCAGAATTCGCTTGGCGCTGTTGACCATCAAATAAAGCTCGATCAGCGGCGTTGCACCGAACCCATTAACGAGAAGCAGCACTTCACCGCCCGGGTTCGGCGCAAGATCCTTGAGGATCGCGCCAACGAGTTCCTCGGCAATCGCATCGGCGGGAGCCAGCCGTACCCGGCGTCGACCAGGCTCGCCATGAATACCGACCCCCATCTCCATTTCGTCGTCCGCCAGCGTGAAGTTCGGCCGCCCCGCCGCCGGCACGGTGCACGGCAACAGCGCCACGCCCATCGAGCGCGTACGCAAGTTGATTTCATCGCCGAGCGCCTTGAGGGCGGCAAGCGGCATTCCGCTTTCGGCCGCAGCGCCGACCATTTTTTCCACGATCAACGTACCCGCGACACCGCGACGACCGGTCGTGTAAGTCGATTTCTCGACCGCCACGTCGTCGTTTGTCACCACGCTTGCAACTTCTCGCCCGGCCATCTCCGAAGCCATGGTGAAATTCATCACATCGCCTTCGTAGTTCTTGACGATGAAAAGGACGCCGGCGCCGGTGTCGACGGCCTCCGCCGCCTCAATCATCTGGTCCGGCGTCGGCGAGGTGAATACCTGGCCGGGGCAAGCGGCATCGAGCATGCCGCGACCGACATAGCCCGCATGCAACGGCTCATGCCCCGAACCACCGCCTGAAATCAGGGCGACCTTGCCGGGCTTCAACGTGCGGCGGCGCACGAATTTGCGTTCGGCACCGAGCAACAGGATATCCGCATGCGCGGCCGCAAACCCGTCAAGACTTTCTTCGAGCACCGTATCGGCGCCATTGATCAGCTTCTTCATAAACGCCCTCCCGATGGTTCGCTTGCGGTTCGGATCAATCCGTCAGCCCACGCTCTCGGCGTAGCGCGCGAGCTGCGCCGCCAAATCGATGACGAGTTGTTCAAGCGCGCGGTTCTTCTTGTCGTCGCCGAGGTCAGGCACCGTCACCGCGATGGTGCGCGTGCGTGCTTCGCGATGGGATGCGCGCAGCCGGCCGGGATGCGCGCGCCCATAGGCTTCCAGGAATGAAGCGCGCTCGGCACCGGACAGATGGCAGACTTCGAAGATGATCGCGACATGCTTGGCCGGAATCGGCACCGGATAGGCCGGATTGGTGATCTGAGTCACGAAGGAGCGGTTCTTGCCCAGAGCCGCTGCAAGCTTGAGCCTCGTCCCCGACGGCCGGTTGTCGAGTACCCGACGCAGGATGACCTTGTAGTCGGCGACATTTCTGTCGCCAGGCCCGCGGGTCTCTTCGGCTGCATCGTCCATCATGAACCTACCGTTGCAATCGCCGCCTTGAGCCGCGCTACCGCAACAGGCGCCACCGAGCGGATCGCGCGCCCGGTCGCAAGCAGCGCCGTCGTCAGGCGGGTGTCGGCCGCAGCGTCGCCGCAGAGCGACACCTCCACGTCGCGCTTGCGGGCGGCCTCAACGGTCCGGGCGATCAGCGACAGCACCGCCGGATGGCCCGCATCGTTGAGGTCGGTGACCGAGCCGATGTCGCGCGCCGCAGCCATCGTATACTGGGTCAGGTCGTTCGATCCGATCGAATAGAACGCCGCGCCGAAATCCTCGGCGCAGAGCGCTGCCGCCGGAACCTCGATCATGATGCCGACCGGCGGCCGGGCGCAAGCGACCCCTTCCGCCCTGAGCGCCGCGAACTCCGCGTCAAGAATTACACAAGCACGATCGAGTTCTGCGGGAACGGCGATCATCGGCAGCATCACTTTCAGCACCCCGTGCACCGCCGCCCGCGACAGCGCCCGCAGTTGCACGCGAAACACCTCCGGCCGCGCAAGCGAGAGGCGGATACCGCGAAGGCCGAGAAACGGATTGCTCTCGCCGTCGACCGTCAGCCCCTTGATCGGCTTGTCGCCGCCGGCATCGAGGGTGCGGATCGTTACCGGTCTTCCCTGAGCCCAGTCGAGAATGCGCCGATAGACGGCGTATTGTGTGTCCTCGTCCGGCAGGCCGTGAGACGCCTCGAACAGAAATTCCGTACGCACGAGGCCGATGCCGTCGCAAATCGCGGGGTCGAGGCCTGCAATATCTTCAGGCGCGGTGACGTTGAGCAGAACCGCAATCCGCCGGCCGTCGGCCGTGCATGCAGGCGCAAGGCTGGCAGCCTCTGCGACGGCGAGCGCTGCGTTCGCAGCCGCCATGCGCTGCTCGAACCGGCGGCGCGTCTCCGGCTCGGGATCGAAGACCACGGTGCCTGCATCGCCATCGACCAGTGCCAGCGCCGGTGGCTGCTCGTTCCACGACAACGGGCCGAGCCCGACCACCATGGGGGTCGCGCGCGACCGCGCCAACATCGCGACATGCGAGGAAGGTGAGCCGGCGGCCAGCGCGATGGCGCCGCCGCGGGTCCAGTCGGCGGCAAGAAACGTTGAAGGCGTGATGTCGTCAGCCGCAACGATCGAGCCACCGGTGATCCTGGCGACCGTGTCCACGCCGCTCAGATGCGCGAGCACGCGGTCGCGGATGTCGACGATATCCGCGGCACGGGCACGGAAATATTCATCTTCAGCAGCGCGATAGCCAGCGATCTCTACGTCGAGTGCCAAGCGCCAGGCATGGTCGGCAGCGATCCCCGCCGAAATGACCTCATATGCCGCATCCGCCAGCGCATCGTCTTCAAGCATGGCGACCTGGAATTCCAGAATGTCGGCCACCTCGCCCTGAACCGTCTTGATCTGCTCGGCGATCTCCGCCCTCGCGCCTTCAATCGCCGCCCGCAGTGCCGCCGCCTCCTGCGCGGGATCGTCGCTCGCCGTCCGCCTGGCCACAGCAGCAGTCAGCATGGTGACCGGCCCGATCGCGAGACCCGGCGAGGCAGCACGGCCGATGAGATGGATCTCTGCCACCGCGGTCAGGCCTCACCGAAACCGTCATGCACGAGCGCAAGCACGGCAGCAAGCGCTGCGTTGCCATCGGGGCCGGTGACGCGGAAATGCAGCGTCGCTCCCTGTGGAGCCTTCACGCGCATCACCTTGACCGGACTTTTCGCATCGGTCCAAGGTCCGTCCGGCGCAAGCGCGAGTTCGATCCTGGCAGCAAAGCCTTTCGCACACTGCGTCAGCTTGACCGACGGCCGCGCATGAAGCCCGACGGCATTGACGAGAATCGCCGAAGCCGTCAGCGGCACGAAGGCGTTGGCCGCCCGGCTGGCGTTGACATCATGCATAGAATTCCTCCGCGCTCCGTTTGACGGCTGCAAGCGACGAACCGCCCGAAGATTCGGTCGCCGCGATCACGGCGCCCTCGACCACCGGCGCATTGCAGACGACGACGCGTACACGCCGATCTTCAGCCAACATCTCTACCGCCATCTCCGAATTCGTCTCCGCCCCGCCAAGATCGACCAGGATCGCCACGCCGGCCGGCGACCAGGCCGCTTCGATCGCCTCCAGGATACCCGCGACATTGGTGCCGAGCCCGCCATCGGTATCGCCGCCGGTCCAGGCCAGCGGCACGGCATTGCCTACCATCTGGCGCACCATATCCGCCGCGCCTTCCGCGATTTTAGGAGAATGCGAAACGATGACGATGCCGACATTGCCGAAACTTGAATTGCTCATGAGGTTGCCTCGAATTCCAGCGCCGCAACGGCAGCGCTGATCAACAGGGACGCTGAGCGCGAGCCCGGGTCCATATGGCCGATGGATCTTTCGCCGAGGAAGGATGCCCGGCCGCGGGTCGCAAGCATGGGCGTCGTGCGATCGGCGGCTTGCGCCGCCTCGGCCGCAATCGCCCTGGCATCACCGCCCCCCGCAAATACGGCTTGCACCGGCACCAGAACATCCAGCAGTGTTTTCTGCCCCGCTTCCGAACGCCCGCGCGTCTTGACCGCGTCGACCGCCTTGTCCGCCGCCGCCACGAGATCGGTGCGCGCCGGCTGCTCAGGAAGCGCCTTGCCGAGTTCCATGAAGAAGGTGCCGACCAGCGGCCCGGAGGCGCCACCAACCTTCATCACCAGCGTCATTCCAATCGCCTTCAGCATCTCCGGCAATGATTTGTCGGCAAGGCCGGGCAGCGTCGCGAGCACGGCCTCAAAACCCCGCTTCATGTTCAATCCGTGATCGCCATCGCCGATCGCCTGGTCGAGGCTGGTCAGTTCCTCGGCGTGCTCGATCATCGACCCGGCGAGCGCCCGCACCAGTTTTTCCCTGGCTTCCCGATCGAGTGTCATGCCGCCACCCTCCCGCCGGCCGCATCGAAGAACAGCGGCTTGTTGAGGCCAAGCGACACGATATCCCCAACGCCGAGCCTTGCTTCAGGATCGGACAACGTCACGACAGATTGGCCGCCAAGGTCGAGGTGGAGATGGCTCTGGTCGCCGAGATGCTCGATCCGCGTGACGGTCGCCGACACGTCGCCGCCGCCGCGCACGATCGTCAGGTGTTCGGTGCGGGCGCCGATGATCTGGGCCCCGCGCGGCGCGCCGGCAAACAGCGCCGCCGGCAGCAGGTTGATCGCCGGTTGGCCAAGCCGCGCGGCGACATGGGCGTTGATCGGGTTCTCATAAATCTCGCGCGGCGTACCGATCTGCATCAGCCGCCCGGCTTCGATGACGCCGATGCGCGAAGCCATGGTCATGGCTTCGGTCTGATCATGGGTGACATAGAGGATGGTCGCGCCGAGATCGGTCTGGATACGCTTGAGTTCAAGCCGCATTTCGCCGCGCAGCTTGGCATCCAGCGATGAGAGCGGCTCGTCCATCAGATAGATCGCCGGCGAGCGCACCAGGGCCCGGCCGATCGCGACGCGCTGCATCTGTCCGCCCGACAACTGCGTTGCCTTATTGTCCAGCTTGGTTTCGATGTGGAGCAGACGCGCGACTTCGCGTACCTTGGTGCGGATCTCGGCCTCCGGCACCCGGCGGATCGGCGCACGCAACGCAAAAGCCATGTTCTCGAACACGGTCAGATGCGGATACAAGGAATATTGCTGGAACACGAAAGCGACGTCGCGATCGGCCGGCGCTTCGCCGGTCACGTCGCGTCCGCCGATCCGGATCGAACCACGGTCCGGCATCTCCAGCCCGGCGATGAGGCGCAATGTCGTCGTCTTGCCGGCGCCGGTCGGCCCGAGCAAGGCAACGAATTCGCCGTCTGCGACGGTCAGCGACAAATCGTCGACCGCCGGCGTCTTCTTGAACGCCTTGGAGACCGTCCTGATCTCGACCTCAGCCATGCACGCTTCCCTCATGCAATACGGTGCGGATCGCCCGGCCCGACGCCTTGTCGAAGATCGACAGCGTATCGGGCCGGAAGTCGAGCCCGACGTTCTCTCCGGTCCGGAACGACACGCTGGCGGGCGACCGGGCCTTGAGTGCGCCATAGCGCGTCGTCACGGTCACGATCTGCGTCGTGCCGAGATACTCCGACCCGTAGACCTCGCCCCGCACCACACCGCGATCGGCAAAACGCACGTGCTCGGGCCTGACCCCGAGCACGAGATCGCTTTCCGGCAGAGCCTCGCGTGCAGCGGGAATGGCAATTTCGCGCTCGCCGAGCCGGATCGCCTGCGCGCCGGCCTGCAGGCCGCCGCGAAACGGCAGGAAGTTCATCGGCGGCGAGCCAATGAAGTCGGCAACGAAGAGCGACGCCGGCCGGTCATAGATGTCGCGCGGGCTCGCGACCTGCTCGACGACGCCGTTGTTCATCACCGCGATCATATCGGCCATCGCCATGGCCTCGAGCTGATCGTGCGTCACGTAGACCGTCGTCGCGCCGAGCCGATCGTGCAGCGCGCGCAATTCGCGGATCATCGCCTCGCGCATTTCGGTATCGAGCGCTCCCAGCGGCTCATCCATCAGGAAACATTTCGGCTTGCGCACGATCGCCCGCCCGAGCGCGACGCGCTGCCGGTCGCCGCCGGCAAGACCCGACACCGGCCGATCGAGAAGATGCGAAATGCGCAGGATGCGCGCGGCCTCCACCACCCGCCGGTCGGACTCGGCTGCGCCGATGCCCTCGCATTTCAGGGGAAACCCGATGTTGCGCCGGACATTCATATGTGGATAGAGGGCGAAGAGCTGGAATACGAAAGCGATATCGCGCGCCGAGGCGCGGTTCATCGTGACGTCCTCGCCATCGAGCCGGATGGTGCCGGCCGTCGGCAGCTCTAATCCCGCAATCATTCGCAGCGTCGTCGTCTTGCCGCAGCCGGAAGGGCCAAGCAGGCAGAGGAACTCGCCGTCCTCCACCGTGAAGTTGGCAGCCTTGACGGCATGGAAATCGGCGAAGGATTTGCCGAGCGCTTCGACCCTGATCTGTGCCATCCGCCCTACTCCCTGACCTTCGAGACAATGATGAACATCACCGTCCCGAACAGCGTGGTCGCGAACGACCAGGAATAGAGCGTCAGCGAGAATGGCTGCATCAGCATGACGACGCCGGCGGCGATGATCGTCGTCGCGATGGCTTCCAGCGGACCGCGTCGCAGAATTCTGTCCGCGAAGCCGCGACTGGGCAGGGTAGAATTTGCATCGAGGCTCATTTGCGAACGGCTCCAAAGGTAATGCCGCGCAGCAAATGCTTGCGCAACAGCACCGTGAACACGACGATCGGCACCAGGAACAGCGTCGTGCCGGCGGCAACCGCTGGCCAGTCCTGCCCGCCCTCCCCGATGATGATCGGAATGAAGGGCGGCGCCGTCTGCGCGTTGCCGGAGGTCAGAAGCACCGCGAAAGCGTATTCGTTCCAGGCGAAGATCAGGCAGAAGATCGCCGTTGCCGCGATTCCCGTCGTTGCCTGCGGCAACACCACCTTCACGAAGGCCTGAAAGCGCGTATAGCCGTCGATCATGGCCGCTTCCTCATACTCGCGCGGGATCTCGTCGATGAAGCCCTTGAGAAGCCAGACGGCGAGCGAGACGTTGACCGAGGTGTAGAGCAGGATCATGCCGAGCCTCGTATCCGACAGCCCGATGGTGCGGTACATCAGGTAGATCGGGATCGCGACCGCGATCGGCGGCATCATCCGCGTCGACAGGATGAAGAACAGCAGATCGTCCTTCAGGGGTACGTGGAATCGCGAGAAACCATAGGCCGACAGCGTGCCGAGCGCGACCGCGAGCACGGTCGACCCGAAGGCGATGATCAGCGAATTGATGAAACGCGGCACATAATTCGATGGTCCGGCGACAACCATATTGCGACTGCGCGCAATTTCATCGCAAATTCCCTGGGGCGGTCCAAGTGTGCGGATGAATTCCGGCGTCTGGCGCGAACGCGTCGTGAAAAGATTGCAGAAACCTTCGAGCGACGGCGTGAAGACGACCTTGGGTGGATAGGAGATCGCATCGTCCGGCGACTTGAACGCGGTGAGCACGATCCAGATCAGCGGAATCATCGTGATCACGGCGTACAAAACCACGAGCGAACCCGCCACCCGCCGGGTGCCGGACGACGGTTCGACGACGGAATGGGCGGTGTTGGCGATGCTCATCGGCTCTTCACCCGGTTCAGCGCCTTCACATAGATGTTGGCGAGGCCAAACACGGTCACGAACAGAATGATCGCGAAGGCCGAGGAATAGCCGGTCCGCCAACTCTCGAAGGCCGCGCGCTTGAGTGTGATCGAGGCGACCTCCGTGGTCGAGCCCGGCCCGCCTCCGGTGAGCAGATTGACCATGTCGAACATCTTGAAGTTCTCGATGCCGCGGAACAGCACGGCGAGCATGATGAACGGCAACGCCATCGGCAGCGTGATCGACCAGAACTGCCGCCACTTCGATGCGCGGTCGACTTCCGCCGCTTCATAGATGTAGTCCGGAATCGATCGCAGACCGGCAAGGCAAATCAGCATCACATAAGGCGTCCACATCCAGGCGTCGACGATGACGATCGCCCAGGGGCTGAGCGTCACGTCACCCAGCATCTGGAACGACGATGCGGAGCGGCCCGTGAGGAAGGCAACCACATAATTGAAAAGCCCGATCTGCGGCTGGTACAGAAACGTCCAGAAATTACCGACCACGGCTGGCGAGAGCATCATCGGCAGCAGGATGATCGTGGTCCACATGCCGTGGCCGCGGAATTTCTTGTCGATCAGGAAGGCAAGTCCAAATCCGAGTACGGTCTCGATGACGACGGTCCAGATAACGAAATGGGCGGTCACCTGCATCGCCGCCCAGATGTCCGGATCGGTCAGGATGGTCTGGTACCAATCGATCCCCAGCCACTTCACCGGTGCATTGGCCCGGTTGGCCCGATAGTTGGTGAATGACAGATAGATGGTCCAGACCAGCGGGAAGATGTTGATCGCCAGCAGCAACACGATCGTCGGGGTGATGAAGAGCCATGCGAGCGCCTTGTCGGACAAGCCCCGGATACGGCGCACCACGCCCGGCTGCAGGGGCATGGCGCCGTAAGTAATCCGCGACGAGGCGCTCAAATCATTCATGGCTTCGGCTGGTCCTGATACGCTGCGATCGACGGTTCGGATGACGTCCCGGTATTGCCGAAAGGAATGGCCTGGAGCGCGAGCGAACCGCGCTCCAGGCCGCTATCCTAGAACTTCTTGCCCTCTTCCTTGAAGATGGCTTTCCAGTCTTTCACCAGCCCATCGAGCGCTTCCTGCGCGGTCCCCTTGTCGGCGACCACGTAGTCATGCACCCGCTTCTGTTCGGCTTGCAGGAGCTGGGCGTAGGAGGGCTCGGCCCAGAAGTCGACCACCATGCCCATCGACTTCAGGAACTCCTTGGCGAACGGGGCGCTGTCCGGGAAGCTCGGATCGTTCAGCACGGACTTGGCGCAGGAATAGCCGCCCAGCGCCCACCATTTCTTCTGCACGTCGCCGCCGGAGAACCATTTGATGTATTGCAGCGCCTCACCCTGGTTCTTGGAATAGGAAACCACGGAGATGCCCTGTCCGCCGAGCTGGGTTGCCTGGGTGGTGGCGGCGGGATTGGAGAAGAAGCCGATCTTGTCGCCGCCGACATTCGGATCCTTGTAGAGGCCGGGGAAGAAGGCGAAGAAGTTCATCTGCAGCGCCACCTGGCCGGACTTGAAGGCATCGAGACCTTCCGACATGTAGGAGTTGGAAGCGCCGGGAGGCGTGCAGCACTTGTAGAGTTCCTTGTAGACTTCGAGGCCCTTGACCGCACCCGCCGAGTTGACGAACCCGTCCATCGCATAGGGCTTGTTGGGGTCCTGGTACTTGAAGCCGTAGTCGTAGAGATAGTTCGAGACACCCATGGTGATGCCTTCCGAGCCGCGCTCGGTATAGATGGATGCGCCATAGACCTTCTTGCCGTCTATCTCACGGCCCTGGAAGAATTTCGCGATGTCGCGGAGTTCGTCGAGCGTCTGCGGCACCGCGAGATCCCGGCCGTATTTGGCCTTGAAGTCCTTCTGGACGTCGGGCCGCGCGAACCAGTCCTTGCGATAGGTCCAGCCCACCGCGTCGCCCATTGCCGGCAGCGCCCAGTAGTTCGGCGTGTTCTTCGGCCACTGCGCATAGCCGACCACGGTGGCCGGCATATAATCGTCCATGCTGATCCCTTCCTTCTTGAAGAAGTCGTTCAGCTTGACGTACTGGCCGTTCTCGGCGGCGCCGCCGATCCACTGCGAATCGCCGATCAGGAGATCGCACAGCGAACCGCGCGAGTTGAGTTCGTTGAGGAAGCGATCGGCATAGTTGGTCCAAGGCACGAATTCGAACTTCATGCCGATCCCGGTCTTGGCGGTGAAATCCTTCGACAGTTCGACCAGCGCGTTGGCGGGATCCCATGCGGCCCAGCACAGCGTGATCGTCTTGCCCTGCGCGTGCGCGGGCGTGCTCGTCGCTCCGATGCCGAGCGCGGCAAGAGCGCCGCCTGCAGCAAAAAACGCCTTCAGACTATTGTTCATGCGCATTCCCTCCGTTAGGCCGGCCATCGACATGGCGCGGCGTTCCTGCCCGCTCGAATGCTTCGAGCAGTGCGACACAGTCCGTGACGGGCTAAGTGACTAAACTGACGTTCCCTCGCGCCACCCGGATTCTTTAGGACCGGCGAAGCTCGATTTGTTTAGTGAAACACGGTTTACTAAACATTGCAAGCGAACTGCTTTCTGGCCGTGCAATTATTTCAAAAACCGATGCCAGACCCGCTGGTGCGGCGGGTACCTGCGGAATGGTGCAAACTAACCAAGTGGCGCCGTGGATCGATCTCACGGCGCGCGTGTCAGGCCCGCACTGTAGATACTCCACCAACGTCCAGCATCACGCCTGTCACCTCACCCACTTTCCGCAAACTCGTTGCTTCGGGCGCGATGCAAAACAGCGGCCCGACCGGCGTGTCGAGATTGTATTCGGCATTGGCGCCCATATAGGTCGAGGTCCGAAGGTCCGCTTTGCGCCAACGAACGAACCCGCTTTCGCGGGAGGGTGCTGGCCGGGCGGCCGGTCGCATTGCGTCTAGCGCAGTAACCATTTGAACGAGCGCAGGTGACGGGCGGACGCTCCGTCTTGAGGATCGAGGGGTCAATCAACCTCCACCTCAAGACAGGAGCTCCCAATGAGCGAGAAGCCCATCAGCCCGCTGCGCCGGCGCATGATCGAAGACATGACG
>WNFC01000697.1_pt1 | contig 33927 bp, 27 predicted proteins | sample 5400541 | NCBI WGS metagenome assembly WNFC01 (sample SAMN13153342, study PRJNA577476) | soil metagenome | isolation source: 120 cm saprolite under Douglas fir tree site 2 hole 2 replicate 1 | place: USA:California | collected 2015-04-18
GAAATTGCTCGGGCAGCCCACAGCCGGATCGAGGTGTCGAGGTCACCAAGGGCCCGTTCGAACAGACGGCCGAGCTCGATACTCGGCGCCTCGACAGCGACGCCAAGCGCAAAGCGTCTTACCCGCCTGTCCGGTGCCGCGACACACTCGAGAAGAACTTCCTTGCACTCCGGGCGGCCCAGCAGTGACCGGACAGACGCCAGAAAGACGGCATGGCTCCCACGCTTCTGACCTTCGAGACGAGCGACCAATGGGAGGACCGTGACCAGCTCGCGCGCGCGGTCCGGTTGCATCCACGGCGTAACGGCTGCCATGGCAGCTGCCCGGACCTCGGGCACCCAATCGTTCAGCCGAATGACCAGGAGGGGAAGTGCGACAACGTCCTCAGTGCGACCGAGGCATTCGATCGCGGCCTGCCGCACATAGCCATTCCAGTCGCACGCTGCCACCGCAAGGAGAGGGACTGACAGGCGCCCAAGCGGCGTGAAGCGATCGAGATCGACCGGCTCAAGAGGCCGGCCCCAGTGAGTCGATTCCTGGAGATAGAAGCGCCCGCGCAGCATCTCGTCGAGCAGAGGGAAGTCAGCTAGGGGCACTTGTTGCAGGAGGTGTGCGATGGCTCTGGCCGTCTCTGTCCTGGTAGCCCGGTCGGTCGAGAGAGCGAATCGAAGAATTCCCGGGATCACAGCCGGCTCGCCACGCTGAGCAATTTTTCTAATCAGGTCAATCCTGCGGGCCGAGGCCCGCCAGCGCTCCCAGAGTCGGAGAGGCCTTGCGAGCCCGTCGATGAGGCGCTGAGTGTCCGGAGAGGGGTACCGCGAAATCACGAGCGATAACCCCTACCCGGCCAACCTCAGATCACGTGGTCGGCGCGCAGTCGAGCGATCTCCGCGTCGGCAACTCCGAGCTTGCGAAGGATCTGATCCGTGTGCTGGCCGAGCTTGGGCGCGGTGGCGCGCACGGCGACAGCGCTCGCCGACATCCGGATCGGCGTGCGGATGTGGGGCACGCGGCCGAGCTCCGCATCATCGGCATGTACCACCATCTCGCGGTGCTGCACCTGGGGATCGGCGAAGAGCTGCTCGTAGGTATTCACGGGCCCGCACGGCACGCCGGCATCGTCCAGCACCTTGATCCAGTGCGCGGTCGGCGCCGTGATCAGGATCGCCGCCAGCTCCTGCTCGAGCGCGGCGCGGTTCTTCCTGCGGTCCGCGCCGCGGCGGAAACGCGGGTCTTCGACCCACTCCGGGTGGCCGAGGGCCTTGGCACAGCGCTCCCAGACACCCTGGCCGGCCGCGCCCACCATCAGATAGCCGTCCTTCGTCTCGAAGCGCTGGTAGGGCGCGTTCTGGCGATGGCGCGAGCCTTCGCGCGTGGGCTCCTTGTGGTCGACCAGCCAGCCCGCGCTCGTCCACGAGGAAAAGCCCACCGCCGTCTCGAGGAGCGAGCACTCGACCCTCTGCCCCTCGCCCGTGCGCTGCCGCTCGTAGAGGGCGGCGAGGATGCCCTGGACGCCCCACATCCCGGTGCCGAGGTCGCAGATGGGCAGGCCGACGGAGGTCGGCGGGCCGTCCGGCTCGCCCGTGACGTGCATGATCCCACCCATGCCCTGGGCGATCAGGTCGAAGCCGCCGCGCTCCCGGTAGGGCCCGTCCGAGCCGAAGCCGGAGAGCTGGGCATAGATGAGGCGCGGGTTCACCCGCTTGAGGGATTCGTAGTCGAGGCCCGCGCGCTCCATGACCGTCGGGCGGTAGTTCTCGACGAGCACGTCCGCGCCGGCCACGAGCTTGAGGAAGATCTCCTTCCCGCGGGGCGCCTTGTAGTCGAGGGTCAGGCTCTTCTTGTTGCGGTTGATGTAGCGGAAGTACGGATTGCGCTCGCTGCCGTCGCCCATGGCGCGCGAGGAATCGCCCGCGCCCGGCCGCTCGATCTTGATCACGTCCGCGCCCATGTCGGCGAGGACCATGGTGCAGTAGGGCCCGGCCATGTGCTCCGTGAGATCCACGACCTTGAGCCCGTCCAGCGGGCCCCGCGCGCTCTTGTCCGTCATGCCGCCTCCTTTGCGAATTCGAGGGATCATACATCGCGCGCGGCTTCTGCTACAATGCCGCACGTTCGCCATGACCGATCGCCCTCTGCCCCTGACCGGGATTCGCGTGCTCGAGCTGGCGCAAATCGTCGCCGGCCCATTCTGCGGCACGCTCATGGCCGAATTCGGCGCTGAGGTGATCAAGACCGAGCTGCCCGGGAAGGGCGACGATCTCCGGCGGCTCGGTCCCACGGAAGACGGCCTCAACTACTGGTACGCCGTCGACAACCGCGGCAAGAAGGTCGTGACGCTCGACCTCCGCACGAAGAAGGGGCAGGACCTCGTGCGCCGTCTGGTCCCACTATGCGACGTCGTGATCGAGAATTTCCGGCCGGGCGTGCTGGAAGCCTGGGGGCTCGGCTGGGAAGATCTCCGCAAGCTCCGCCCGTCGCTGATCATGGCGCGCATCACGGCTTTCGGCCAAACGGGGCCGTTGCGCAACGGACCGGGCTTTGCTGCGATCGCCTCCGCCTTCGGCGGCACGTGGTATCTCAACGGTCCCGCGGACCGGCCACCGTCGCGGCCCACGCCGGTCTATCCCGACTACATGACCGGCCTCTTCACGGCCTTCGGTGTGATGGCCGCGCTCCGCCACCGCGATGCCACCGGCGAGGGGCAGTGGATCGATGCCGCGCTCTACGAATCCGCCTTCCGCATCCTCGAGTACAGCACGACGCTCTACGGCCGCAAGGGCATGGTGCGCGAGCGCGGGGGCATCCAGCACTCGGGATGGCCGGGCGGGGCCTTTCGCACCAAGGACGAGCGCTGGGTCGTCATCACCACGCCGGCCCAGCATCTCTTCGAGCGGCTGTGCGTGATGCTCGGGGAGCCCGACCTGCCGAAAGATCCGCGGTTCGCGAGCCACGAGGGCCGCTCCGCCAACATGGCCGACCTGCTCGCATTGGTCGAGGCGTGGTTCGCCGCGCGGACGATCGGCGACGCCATCGAGGGGCTCCTCGGGCACGACATCCCTCACTCGCCCATCATGAGCATCGCCGACATCTTCGCCGACCCGCACTACCGCGAGCGGCAGAGCATCATCGACGTGCCGTCGGACATCGGCCCGCTGCCGCAGCCGGGAGTGGTGCCTCGGCTCTCGGCGACGCCCGGCCGTGTGACCCACGCGGGACCGCGGCTCGGGCATCACACGAACGAAGTCCTCAGCGGGCTCCTCGGGATGTCTTCCGCCGAGATCGCCGGCCTGGCAGCAGAAGGCGTGGTCTGAATGCGCCGCCTCACACCGAGTCCCATGTCGAAGATGAGCCCGACGGCCCTGCTGCTCAACGTGGGGCACGCCTTGGACCACCTGTTCCTGCTGATCTTCGCCACCGCCGTCGCGGCCATCGCGGCCGAGTGGGGGCTCAGCTGGCAGGACCTCATGCCCTACACGGCAGGCGCCTTCGTCATGTTCGGGCTCGGCGCCTTGCCCGCGGGGCGCCTCGGCGATCTCTGGGGCCGGCGGCGCATGATGATCATCTTCTTCGCCGGCCTCGGCGCCTCCGCGATGCTCGTGGCGGCGGCGAAGGGGCCGCTCTCGCTCGCCGTCGCGCTCACGGTCATGGGGATCTTCACGGCGATCTACCACCCGGTCGGCATTCCCATGATCGTGCAGAACGCGAAGAACCCGGGTTTCACCATCGGCGTCAACGGCCTCGCGGGGAACCTCGGCATCGCCTTCGCGGCCCTTTTGACGGGCTTCCTCGTCAAGTACGCCGGCTGGCGCATGGCCTTTGTCGTCCCGGGGGCGATCGCGCTGGCGTGCGGGGCGCTCTTCGCCGTGCTCGTCCCGCGCGAGGACATGGCGCCGGCGAAGCGCCCGAAGAAGTCGGTCGACGTGCCGGCCTCGGTGATGCGCCGCGCGTTCGTGGTCATGACGCTGGCCGCCGTCACGGGGAGCCTCATCTTCAACTTCACCACCAACGGCAATGGCCAGCTGCTCGCCGAGCGTTTCAAGGGCGTGATCGAGAACCCGGCCACCCTCGGCATGCTCCTGGCGGCGATCTACACTGTCGCCTCATTCGCGCAGATCGCTGTGGGCAAGCTCATCGATCGCGTGCCGCTCAAGCGGCTCTACCTGCCCATCGTGGCCGCGCAGGTGCCGCTCTTCCTGCTCGCCGCGCACGCCACGGGCTGGGCGCTGTTCGGCTGCGCGCTGGCGTTCATGATCTTCGTCTTCGGGGCCATCCCGTTCATCGACGCGATGATCGTGCAGTACGTGGACGACCGGCTCCGCTCCCGCGTGGCCGGTATGCGGCTGGCCGTGTCGTTCGGCGTGAGCTCGCTGGCCGTCTACTTGCTCGGCCCCTTCGTGAAGGCGTCCGGCTTCACGACGCTCCTGCTGGTGATGGCGGCGATCTCGACCCTGACCGCGCTCTTCCTGTCGCTGTTGCCGGGGGGACTACCGTCGGCGTCGGCCCGGGTGCCCATGTCCATGCCGGAGACCGCCGAAGGCCGCTGAAGCGGTCAAGTTCCCGTCTCTTCTCCGACCGTGCCGAGTAGGCGCCTGACCGGGGGCACGATCGCGGGCACCACCATGACCATGAGCGCGACCGCGAGAAGGGTGGTGGCGAGGGGCCGCGTGAAGAGAATGTCGAAGTGCCCGTGCGACATGAGCAGAGACTGGCGGAACGACTCCTCCGCCATGCGTCCGAGCACGAAGGCCAGCACCAGTGGCGCCGCTTCGTAGCCGAACCTCTTCATGAGCAGGCCGACGACGCCAAATGCCAGCATGACAACGATGTCCCATATGTTGTGGGCCTCGCTGTACACACCGATGATGCAGAACAAGAGAATGAGGGGGAACAGCAGGCCGTAGGGCACGCGCAGGAGCTGCACCCAGAGGCCGATGAGGGGCAGATTCAGGATGAGCAGGATCACGTTACCCACGTACATGCTCGCGATCACGCCCCAGAACATGTCCGGGTGCTCACGAATCAGCAGCGGGCCCGGTTGCACGCCGTGGATGAGGAAGGCGCCGAGAAGCACGGCCATGACCACGTTGGGTGCGATGCCGAGGGTGAGCAGGGGAATCATCGCGCCACCGGTGGCGGCGTTGTTGGCCGCTTCCGGCGCCGCCACCCCCTCGATGGCGCCGGTCCCGAAGCGCTCCGGATGCCGGGAGATGCGCCGCTCCAGGGCATAGGAGATGAACGTGGGGATAATGGCGCCGATGCCTGGCAAGATGCCGAGGAAAAACCCGAGCACGCTGCCGCGCACAATGGGGCCCGCCGACTTCTTCCAGTCGTCCCGCGTGGGGAGCAGGCCCTTGATGCGCGTCTCGAATACCTCCTGGGTCACGCCCTTCTGGATGTTCAGCAGGACCTCGCTCACGCCGAACAGTCCCATGATGATCGGCACCAGGCCCAGGCCGTCCCCTAGGGTGACGCTGCCGAAGGTAAAGCGGGGCGTGGCGAGGATCGGGTCGAGTCCAACCGTCCCGAGCAGCATGCCGAGGAGAGCCATGGCGACCGCGCGAAGCTTCGAGCCGGCGGTGAGATAGGTCACCATCGTGAAGCCGAGGAGGAGGAGCGCGAAGATCTCCGGCGGCCCGAAGCGCAGCGCGACCGCGGTGAGGGGCGGGGCCAGGACCATGATGCCCAGCACGCTGAGCGTGCCCGCGATGAACGACCCGAAGGCGGCGATACCGAGCGCAGGTCCCGCGCGGCCCTGGCGGGCCATCTGGTAGCCGTCGAGGCAGGTCACGACGGATGCCGCCTCCCCGGGAATGTTGACGAGGATCGACGTGGTCGACCCGCCGTACATCGCGCCGTAGTAGATTCCGGCCATCATGATGATGGAGGCGGTGGGGGACATGGCGTAGGTGACGGGCAAGAGCAGCGACATGGTCGCCACCGGCCCGATTCCCGGCAGCACGCCGATCAGGGTGCCCACGAACACGCCGACCAGGCAGGCAAAGAGATTCGCCGGTGTCAGGCAGATGGTGAAGCCGTACATGAGGCCCGCGATCAGCTCCATGGGGCACCCGGCAATCGGACGTGGAGGCCGTGCGCGAAGACGAGGTAGGCAAGCACGGAGATCGCCACGGCGCTCCCCAGCGCGACCCACCACCGCTGGCCATCGATGACACGGAAGAAGAACAATAGCAGTGCGGTCGTGGCCAGGACGAAGCCGAGCGGCTCCAGCGCGAAGGTATACACGGCAAGCGCGGCGAGGGCGGCCAGCGCCTTCCATCGCTCCCCGGGCTCCACGGGTCGCTCCGGGCTCGCGGGTACCCTCCATGCGCGGATGAGGAGGAGCAGCGCCACCAGCGCGAGCGCCGCGGCGAGGCAGAGAGGGACGAAACCCGGACCGGGGGCGGACAGGCTACCGAGGCGCAGCTTGCGGGCCTCGTTGACGGCAGCGAGGGCGAAGACGAGGAGGACGAGGGCGCTGACGCGGTCGGCGCCGCGCACTACTTCCCGAGGCCCAACTGCTTTGCCACCCGGGTCACGATTTCGTTCTCACGCTGGATGAGCTTCAGCGTCGCCTCCGGGCCATGCTGCTCGACCACGAGGCCGGCCTTCTCGATGGCCGCGATCACGGCCGGGTCCTTCATGGTCTTCTCGAGCGCCTGGGCGAGGCGGTCCACGATCGCCTTGGGCGTCTTGGCGGGCGCATAGATCTCCGCCCAGGTGCTCAGCGACGCGTCGGGCTGGCCTTTCTCGGTCATGGTAGGCACGTTGGGGATCGTCGCGATCCGCTTCGCCGCTCCGGTGACCAGGGCCACCACGTCGCCGCTCCTGATCACTGACAGCGTCGGGCTCAGAGCGGCCGCGCCCACCTGTACATGGCCGCCGAGCAGCGCGTTCTTCACCGGTCCCGACCCGCCGAAGGGCACGTGGGTCATCTCGAGACCGTAGGTGAGCTTCAGCAACTCCATCGTGAAGAAGCTGTTGGTGCCGAGCCCCGCTGAGCCGTACGAGAGCTTTCCGGGGTTCTTTTTCGCATGGTCGATCAGATCTTCCAGGGTCTTCCAGGGGGCGCCCGCCTTGACGAGGATGACTTGTGAGTCCACGACATAGCTGCCGACCACGGCGAAGTCGGAGATCTTGTACGTGATGTCCGGCTGCGTGGCGGGAAGAATGGTGACCGTGGAGCGGACGGTGGCCGCCAGCGTGTAGCCGTCCGGCTTGGCCTTGGCCACTGCGTCCATGCCGAGGGCGCCGCCGCCGCCCGCCTTGTTGACGAGCACGAGCGGGACGCCGAGGTTGGCCGAGAGCTGCGGCTGGACGATACGGATGGCGGTATCGGTGGGGCCGCCCGGCGCGAACGGGATCACGAATTCGATGGGGCGTGTCGGGTAGAGCACCTGCGCGCCCGACGGCGCGACGCCCGCGAGGGCCACCATCGCGGCCACCGCCACCATCAGTGTCCGGCCGCGGACCGCCCTCGCTGCCTCACCTCGCATGTCCGGGTTCTCCTCGCGGATCTGTCAAGGGGAACGACCACGGGCTCATCTCCTCGGCCCGTCGGCCGAGCGGCTCCCACTCCTGGACGCGTGCCCACACCCCTTCGCCCGCCTCCTGCGCCTCCCGGCGCAAGGCGGCCATGTCCACGCCGGGGATCACGCGATCACGCATGCGCACGACACCGTCGACCACCACCGTCTCGACGTCATCGCCGATGCCGCACTCCACGAGGCTCTTGATCGGATCGCGCACCGGCCCATAGCGGAGCGTCCCACCACCGGTGAGATCGACGACCACGATGTCGGCCTTGGCGCCGGGAGCGAGACGGCCGAGGTCGTTGCGCCCCAGCGCTCGCGCTCCCCCGAGGGTCGCGGCCGAGAAGACCTCGGCGGCGGTGGCGGCGAGAAGGTTGTTGCTCATGACCTTGCCGAAGTACGACGCCGTCCGCATCTGCATGATCAAATCGCGCGGATACGTGTCGGTGCCGAGCGCCAGATTGATCCCCATCTCGCGATAGCGCTGCCAGGAGTCGAGGCTGCGCGCGCGGCGCGCGATGTTCACCGGGCAGTGGGAGACGGTCACTCCATGGCGGCCCATCAGCGCCAGGTCCCGCGCGCCCGAGTAGTTCATCTTGGGATTGTCAGCCACCAGGTTGCCATGGCCGATGGTGAGATCGGGCCCGAGGAGGCCTACCGAGTCCAGCAGCTCGATCGGTGTCATACGATATTCCGACACGATCTGGAAGAACTCGATGACGTTGTAAGCGGCGTGGGTGACGATGGGCAGCCGGAGCGCGTCGGCCGCTTTCCGCGTGGCGCGCAGGAGCTCGAGGCTGCACGTCTCCGCTTCGCGGGGGGCGAGCAGTCCGCGCACCCGCCCGCCGACGGTCCCGTCGACGCGCTCGATGAAGGCGCGCGCGGCTTCGAATTCTCGCCAGCCGGCGTCCTCGTCCACCACCCGGGCGAGCCGCCCCCGTTCGTCGCCGACCCAGCGCCCCGAGTCGTATCCGGCGCCGAGATAGGCGCGCACCCCGAGGCGGTCCACCTCGCCGAGGAGGGCTTCCTGCACGCGAAGCTGGCTGCCGAACTCCATGAACGTGGTGATCCCGTTGCGCAGCAGCTCGGCCACCGTGAAGCGCGCGAGCAGGCGATTGCCCGTGCCGGCGTCCGGCGCGTCGGGGCGGGCGTAACGAGGGTCGCCGCCGATGCGTGTGCCCTTGCGGGGCACGGTGATCTCGAGGAAGGGCTGGCCGAAGTAGTCGGGCCGGCCCGCGTCGGTGATCAGACGGTGTGAGGCGCGATGACCCGAATGGACGTGGGTGTCGATGAACCCTGGACACACGAGTTTGCCGCGCGCGTCGATCTCCTGGTCCACTGTTCCGGAGAAGTCGGAGCCCACGTGGACGATACTGTCGCCCTCCCACACCACGACGCCCTCACGGACGAGCGTGTGCGCCCCGTGGGCGAAGCCCACGACCCAGCCGCCACGAATGACCCCGCGCATCGTTCTACGCGAGCTTGGGATAGCCGGCGGCCTCAGCGGCTCGCTGGCGGTCGAGGAACACGCGGAAGTCTTCCGGTCGCGTCGCGACGAAGCGGGTGAGCAGAAGGTCCTCGAGCGTTGCCTTCATCTCGGGGGCCTGATCCGCTCCGAGCAGGGCGGCGGTCAGCCGGTCCCGCGCCTCGACGGGCACGCTCGGGGAGGCGACGAGCGGCGCGCTGGGCGCGGGGACGGTGGTTTCCACCACGCGCACCCGCGCCGTCAGCTCAGGCCGGTGCCGGCACAGCAGATCGAGGGCATAGCCGTCCACGGCCGCGACGTCGACGCGCCCCGCGGCCACCGCCTCGAGGATGGGCAGCTGGCGGACGAACGGGCCGAGCACGGCGCGGAACAGCGTCGGCCGCGCGCGAGTGACATACTGCGCGAGATGGAAGCGCGGGGCATTGTAGGCGGAATGCGAATGCTCGGTCGAGTAGGCGATGGTGCCACCGAACGTGTCGGCGAGTGTCTTGTGCGGGCTGTCCGACCGCACGATGAAATCGCTCACGTAAACCGATCGGCCACCGTAACGCGGCGGAGACGGGATCGGCGCCGCCAGCAGGTGCGGCGGGTCCGCGCGCAGAGCCCAAGGGTAGCCGCACATGAAGACGCATCCGAGGTCATCGCGCTGCCACAGGGCGTCGAGTGGCGTGGGGTCCGAGGCGTCCATGAGGTCGAGGGGCACGCCGGCGCGCGCGGAGGTCCACTCGAGCAGGCGTCGCCATGCGGCGGCCAGGGTCGGCGACCACGCGTACATTCGAGCCGAGGCGACGGGCGACACTAGCGACCGACGAACGCGCGCGCCTCGCCGATCTCCGGGCGCTGGCCGTCGGAGGAGGCGGTCACGGTCAGAATGGCGAGCCCCGCGGTGAGTCTCGACATGACAAAGCCTCCCTCAGGAGCGGAGACGGCGACACGCTCGGATTGCCCCGGATGGTAGGTCAAGGCGCCCACTGGCGCAACTGCGAGGCTCGCACCGGCCCCCTTCTCGCCGCATCGAGGAGCGCCGTCGCTCACGGTACATGCGTGTGTTACCGGCGCTCTCGCTCGTAGATGATGCGCCCGCGCCGGACGGTGTACCGCACGTCGGCGAGGGCTCGGATATCGGTGGCCGGATCCCGCTCGAGCACGACGAGATCGGCTGGACTTCCTACGGCCACGCGCCCCGCGCCGGGTTCGACGGCCAGGCGCAGGGCCGGAGCGGTGGTCAGCGCTGACAGGACATCGGGAAACGAAAGCCCGGCCCGCTCCAGCAGGAGATATTCGTCGGTAGGATCGTAGTCGGTCATGTAGCCGACATCCGTGCCGAAGAGAAGCTGCCCGCCTGCCTCCCTGAACGCACGGAGCTGGTCCTGGGCATTGGCCTGGGCCCGCTCGAGGGAGGCGGCGGGAACACCGAGCCGCCCCAGTTCCCACGGCCAGAGCTTGAGGGTGGGGATCAGCGCCATGTTGGCCTCGCGCATCCGGCGAGGCAGCTCGCGGTCCCACTCTCCGGACGGGAACGTGTGGGCGAGGACGTCAACGCCGCCTTCGAGCGCCGCGAGCGCGCCCGCGTTGTTCGACGGGTGCGAGAAGACGAGCTTGCCTCGCCGATGTGCCGCCCCGACCGCGGCGCGGACGATGTCGACAGGCATGACGACGATGGACTGCCGAGATGCGAAGGAGCCGGTGAAGAGCTTGACCGCGTCGATGCCGCCAAGGTCGAGGAGCCGGTCCACCGCTCGCTCGGCCTGATCCGGGCTCGTGAGCTCGGGCAGGCGCGAGGGCAGCAGATAGTAAGGGCTGCCGTTGACGGGGACGAAGCCACCGCCGGCGAGCATGATCTGTGGACCCGTGACCTCTCCGGCCTCGATCCTCCGCCGCAGGGCCAGTGTGTTGACCGGCGAAGAGCCAGTGTCGACCACGCGGACGACGCCCCAGCGCGTCAGCATCGCGCTCAGCGCCGCGCTCAGCTCCGAGGCGGGAGCGGACTCAGCCCTCCGCCACTTGGCCTCTGTGAAATGCACGTGCGTGTTCCAGAAGCCGGCCGTCACGGTGAGCCCGGCGCCGTCGAGCACGGTCGCCCCTGGGGGAACGCCAACGTGATCGCGAGGCCCCACCAAGGTGATGAGGCCATCGGTGGCAACCACGGCCCCGTTCGCGATGGGAGGCTCGGAGGGCGACGGATAGATCCGTGCTCCGAGAACGGCGATCACGTTGCGCTCCCCGGTGGCGCGCGAACCGCTCGTGGCCTGCCCACCACAACCGAAGGCGGCCAGGCAGAACGTGATGATGCGCTGGAGCGCGGCCCGTCTCGTATGTATCAATGGAGCCTCGTCGGTAACCGCGGCCGCTAGAGGACCTGCCAATAGCGACGACCCTGAAGACGCACGACCTTGCCGAAGCCGGGCGCCTTGAAGTGTCCGGCCGCCACGATGATCTCTTCGCGCTCCAGGCGCTCCATGAGGATCCGCCGGGTGTGGCGTGTCAGTTCGGGGTCCATGTCGGCCCGCGAGACCCAGTCCGTCTCTTGGAGCTGCACCGGGTTGTGGGCGGCATCTCCCAGGACGAGCGCGCGCTCGCCTTGGGAGGTGATGAGGATGCTCATGTGCCCCGGTGTATGCCCGGGGGTGGGCAGCGCGGTCAGCTCGGGCGTGATGGTGTGCTCCCCATCCATCAGCTCGATGAGGCCTAGGTCGGCCAGCGGCCAGACGCAGGTGGGGGCGTTGGGAAAACGCTGCGGCTGGACCTCGGCCTGATGGCACGCGTCCCAGTCCTTGGTGCTCATCCAGTAGCGCGCGTTGGGAAAGGTCGGCACGTAGCGCTCGCCCTGGGGCATCAGGTTCCAGCCGACGTGGTCGCGGTGCAGGTGAGTAAGGACGACCATGTCCACTTCGTCGGGGCGCACGCCATTGGCCTGGAAGTCTCGCATGAGCTGGCCCCAGGGAACATCGGGAGCGTCCGCCGGCTTGGGCCCGAGGCCCGTGTCGACGAGGATCGTCCGCCCTTGGGAGCGGATCAGGAAGGAGCCGAGGTTGAAGCGGACCTTGTGCTCCTCGGTCAGGTCGGACTCATGGCCCTGCCAGTTGTCCTCGGGAATGGTCGGGAAGAAATTACAGAGATCGAACTCGAGCATGCCGTCCGACAGCGACATGATCTCGACGCTCCCGACCCGGATGATGTTGTTCGCCACGGCGCTGGCTCCTCTCTGGATAGGCGTGATCGAAGGCGGAGAGGCGAGAGTGTAGCACAGCGGGGAGCGTGCCAAGGCTGGAGGCCAGCGGAGGGCGGTATCATGGGAGACCATGATCCGCATCGGAACGTCCGGCTACAACTATCCCGAGTGGCGCGGGAGCTTCTACCCCGAGAAGTTCCCGGCGGCGAAGATGCTCCCGTACTACGCCGAGCGCTTCTCCACCGTGGAGATCAACTACACGTTCTATCGCATGCCCAATGCCAAGACCATCGCCGGCTGGGTGGCAGAGACGCCCTCCGGCTTCTCCTTCACGCTCAAGGCGCCTCAGCGGATCACGCACTACGCGCGCCTGCGCGACATCGACGACCCGTTGCGCTATTTTCTGGATACCGCAGCCGGGCTCGGGCCGAAGCTCGGCTCCGTGCTCTTCCAGCTCCCGCCCAATTTCAAGAAGGATCTGGGGCGGCTGGGCGGTCTCCTGGCCCTGCTGCCCGCGGGGCTACGCTGCGCCTTCGAGTTCCGCCACGAGAGCTGGTTCGCCGACGATGTCTACGAGCGGCTGCGTGCCAGTCATGCGGCGCTCTGCGTCGCCGACACGGAGGACGCCACCACCCCCCTCGAGGTCACCGCGGACTGGGGCTACTTTCGCCTGCGCGATCAGGGCTACACCGCGGCGGGCCTCGAAGAGTGGAGCAGGACCATCCGCCGGCTCAGCAGCGGCTGGCGCGAAGTCTTCGTGTACTTCAAGCACGAGGAGGCCGGGACGGGCCCCGCTTTCGCGCGCCAGCTCGAGGGATTCTTGAATTCTTGACGGTCCCCGGCTCCGCGCCCGATCCGTCGCCAAGCCGCCGCTCGATGCGTGCGACGGCGGCGGCCATATCGATCGTCCCCGTCAGCACCGGCGCCAGCGGGTCGGCCATCTTGTCAAAGCGCTTCGGAAGAGTGGTGATCGTGAAGCGCGCGGGGTCGAGGCGGGCCGTCACCTCGCTCCACGTGAGCGGGCATGAGGCCGGCGCGCCCGGCAGCGGCCGCAGGGAAAACGGCGCCACGATGGTCTGGCCGTGGCCGTTCTGGCCGAAGTCGATGTAGACCTTTCCGCCCCGGTTGCGGAGCGGCCGGGCGATGGTCGAGATGTCCGGCTCCGCCTCCACCCCCAGCACGGCGAGCAGGCGCGCGAACGTTCGCACTTCGTCGTAGGTATAGTGCGCCCCGAGCGGGATCAGGATGTGGAGCCCGGTTGCCCCGGAGGTCTTCGGATAGCTGGGCAGCTCGAGATCGTCCAGGATGCGGTGGAGCGCTTGCGCCACCTTCACGACGTCGGTGAAGGGCGCGCCTTTGGGATCCAGGTCCAGCACGAGCCAGTCCGGTCGCTCGAGCGAGGCCAGGCGTGACGCCCACAGATGTAGCGGGATCGACCCCGAGTTGGCCACGTACCGCAGCGACGCGGCGTCGTCCACGACGAAGTAGTCGATGTCGCGCCCCGCGTCCTTCGAATAGATGCGCTCCGTGCGGACCCAGGCCGGAGCGAACTCCGGGGCGTCCTTCTGGAAGAAGGACTTGCCGGCGATCCCGTCGGGGTAGCGCGTGAGCACGAGGGGCCGGTCACGGAGATACGGCAGGATCAGCGACGCGACGCGATCGTAGTAGGCCACCAGATCGCCCTTGGTGTAGCCCTCGGTGGGCCAGAAGATCTTCTTGAGATTGGTCAGCTTGACGATCCGCTCCTCATCGCCGCGCGCGGCAGGCGGCGGAGCCGCCGGGACTGCTGTCTGAGCGTCGTCCTGAGGCGGCGGGAGCGGCATCTCACGCCGGCAGTCTTCGGGGCGCTTGTCGTTTCGCAGGCCCACGAAGATCGGGTGCCGGATTCCACCGTCCTGCGTCCAGTCGCTGAAGCGCACCTCGCAGACCAGCTTGGGCTCCACCCAGTGGTGGCTTCTGCCTTTCGGAATCTCGCCGGTGTCGAAGGGTGGCGTGGCTCGCGCGAGGGGCTGGAGCTTTTCCCAGAGGCTTTTGAGTCCCTTCTGATCGAAGCCGGTGCCGACCTTCGAGACGTAGGTCAGGCGCCCGTCGTCATACTGGCCCACATGCAGCGCGCCGAAGTGGCCGCGTGAGCCCTGGGGATTGGTGTAGCCGCCGATGACGAACTCCTGGCGCCGCTGGCCCTTGATCTTGATCCAGTCCCCCGAGCGGCCGCCCGCGTAGGCGCGGCCCGCCCGCTTTGCCACGATCCCCTCGAGACGCTGCTCGACGGCCGCCTCCAGAAAGGCCTGCCCGTGCCCCTCCACGTGGTCGACATAGTGCACCGGTCCGAGCGGAGGCACGAGGAGCCGGAGACATTCCTTTCGCCGGGTCAAGGAGAGGCGGCGCAGGTCGTGCCCACCGAGCGCCAGGCAATCGAAGAAGACGCCTTCCACGGGAATTCGAGCGGCCGCGCCCTCGATCTCTCGCGGATTGGTCAAGGCCATGCGCGGTTGAAGCCGCTGGAAGCTCGGCCGGCCGTTCTCGTCGAGCGCGACGATCTCGCCGTCGAGCAAGAACTGCTCCATGGGCAGCGCGAGGAGGGCCCGCACCAGATCGGGATAGCGTCCGGTGATCAGCTGCCCGCTGCGCCCGTAGAGCTCGACCTCGGCGCTGCGCCGCTCGGCCAGCACCCGGACGCCGTCGAACTTGATCTCGAAGAGCCATCCCTCGCCGGAGGGAGGGCGGTCGCCGAGCGTCGCCAGCATGAAGGGCTGGGTGCGGGCCACGACCTCGCGCCGCGGAGCGCCGAGCGCCTCCAGGTGCCGGCGGATGGACTCCTGCCGGCCCGGCACGTCGGTGATTTCTTCCACCGTGAGCCCCGAGAGAATGGATTGCGGATACCGGTCGGTCAGCTCCTCGCCTGCCGCGGCGCCGTCCGCTTTCTTGAGCAGCAGCCAGTCCCGGTCCTTCCCCGACATGCGGGCGAGCGTCCACCGCCCGCGTAGCTTGTGGCCGAAGAGCTCGAATTCGAGCTTTCCCCTGCGGAGCTGCTCGAGAGGATCCTCGGGCTTCACCGACCGGTACCAGCCGCGGTCCCACACGATGACCGGTCCCGCGCCGTAGTTGCCGGGGGCTATGACCCCTTCGAAGTCCGCGTACTCGATGGGGTGGTCCTCCACGTGCACGGCCAGGCGCTTTTCTTCGGCGTGCACCGAGGGACCCTTCGGCACGGCCCAGCTCTTGAGGACGCCGTCCATTTCGAGCCGGAAGTCGTAGTGCAGGCGTCTCGCGGCATGCTTCTGGACCACGAAGAGCCGGCCGCCCGCGTGCCGGCGGCCGCCGAACGGCTCGGGCGTCCGCTCCGGATCACGCTTCTTCCGGTAGGCCTCGAGCTGCGGTGCACGCTCCTCGATCACAAGCCCTCGCCCCTTTCCGCCTTGAACACCACAATCCGTGCGCGCCGTCGCCGGGAGTGTTGGAGCATAACCGGACCCGTGCTACCGTACCAACCCTTAGATATTTTCACCACCCAGGAGGGCGCCAGCCATGCCTGCGCATGCACTCGGATCGGGTACGATCTCGTTCGGTCTCGTGTCCATTCCGGTCAAGCTGTACACGGCCGCCTCGGCGGGCGGGGTCAGCTTCAACCAGCTTCACGTCAAGTGCGGCAACCGCCTCCGCCAGCAGATGTTCTGCCCCGTGGACAACGAGGTGGTGGACCGGAGCCAGATCGTGAAGGGGTACGAGTTCCAGAAGGACCAGTACGTCCGCTTCACGGACGAGGAGATCAAGTCCCTCGAGGGCGAAGCGTCCCGGGTCATCGAGATCGCCGAATTCGTGCCGCTGTCCACCGTGGATCCGATCTACTTCGAGAAGACGTATTACCTAGGCCCCGACAAAGGTGGCGACAAGCCCTACCGGCTGCTCGCCGACGCGATGGCCAAGACGGAGCGGGTGGCCCTCGCCAAGTTCGTCATGCGCGGGAAAGAGAGCCTGGTGCTGATCCGCCCGGCCCAGCAGGGGCTGATGCTGCACACGATGTACTTCGCCGACGAGGTGCGAGAGTTTGGCGAGATCGACAAGGGGGAATCCGCCACGCTCAAGGACGGCGAGCTGGGCCTGGCCCTTCGGCTGATCGAGGATCTCTCGCACGAGGAGTTCAAGCCGGACGAGTATCGCGACGACTACCGGCAGCGCGTGCTCGACCTCGTGAACCTCAAGGTGGAGGGCAAGGAAGTCACCACCGTGACGCCCGAGGTGCACCGGGCGCAGGTCATCGATCTCATGGATGCGCTCAAGCAGAGCCTGGCCAAGCGGGCCGGAAAGGCCGAAGCCGCGCAGCCGCATCGGGGCGTCACCACGCCGATCGCCAAGAAGCCTCCCGTGAAGGCGGCGAAGCGGGCGGCGGATCAAGAGAAGGTCGAGAAGAAAGCCCAAGCCGGAAAGAAGTGACGCACTTCAGCACCCGCGAGGTGGCGAAGATCGCCATCCTGTCGGACGCGCGAATCCGCTCGTGCGTGCGGGCGGGCGTTCTCGCCCCCCGCCGGGGCCGCGACGGCAAGCTCGAGTGGAGCTTTCAGGACCTCCTGCTTCTCAAGACCACCAAGGGCCTGCTGGATGCGCGAGTTCCACTCGCGCGCATCCGGCGCATGGTGGCCTCCCTCAAGCGCCAGTTGCCCGACGACCAAGCGTTGTCGAGCCTGACGATCTACGCGGATGGACGCCGCGTGGTCGCCTGGGACGGCACGGCGCAGTGGCAGCCGGACTCCGGCCAATTTCTCTTCAACTTCGATGTGCAGGCGATCGCGTCGAAGGTGAGCCAGCCGGCCCCGCTTCCCGCTCCCGCGCCCTCTAGAGAGGGGCAGCCCAACCGGACAGCGGAGGAATGGTTCAACCTCGGCTGCGAGCTGGATACGGCCTCGCCGGAGGAAGCACGCCACGCCTATCACCAGGCGCTCGAGCTCGACCCGGCCATGGCCGACGCCCACGTCAACCTCGGCCGTCTCTATCATGTCGCACGGCAGCCCGACCAGGCGGAGGCGCACTATCGTGCCGCGGCCCAGCAGGCGCCAGATGATCCGGTCGCGCCCTTCAATCTCGGCGTGCTCCTCGAAGAGCTGGGACGCGCCGACGACGCCATCCGGGCCTACCAGGGCGCCCTCGCCGCGAACCCGGCCTTCGCCGATGCGCACCACAACCTGGGCCTGCTCTTCGACGCGCTCGGCAAGCGGGCGCAAGCGATGACGCATTTGCGGGCGGCGCGCAAGCTCTACGGCCGTCCCGCGCGGACGTGAGCCGGGCGGGGGCGCTCAGATTTTCTTGTTGAGCGCGAGATCCCAACCCCCCTTCACCACGGCCGCCGGCCCGCCGCTGGGACCGACGGGCTGGTACTCCCACTGGATCTTCGCGTAGGAGAGCGTCACCTCGTCGAGGAAGCCCGTGCCGTCGGCGCCCGTCGTCAGCGTGTCGAACGAGAGCGGATACTGCGCGCCCGCGCCTGCCCGCTGCACGATGTGTGTCACCAGCACGTCGTCGAGCCTGACCTTGTAGAAGTCGAGCGCGGTAGCCGTCCGGCGGAAGGTGAAGCGCGCGTCCCTGATATGCGAGCCCGAGGCGCAGGCGAGGAGGATCGGGATCGAGCCCTTGTCGATGGGCTTGCGGAACCGCACGCCGGAAAATGCGGGCTTCCCCGCGGCCGCGCCACCGCCGCCCACGAGGGACGGCGCGGGATGATCGATGCCCGCCTCGTAGGAGAGGATGACCGTCTCGTTCTCATGACCCTTGATCGTGCTTTCGCCGTCGATCCCATCCAGCTTCAGAAAAATGTCAAAAGGGCCGTTCGACATGTCAACCTCCTGGCCGGCGCGGGACCGGCCTATTCGAGAACGACGAACTGGTGCGATTGTAAGGGCACCCGGACGAATATCGAACCGTCGGGAGCGCGTTCGACGGAGACGCCGCCCGAGCTCCCGTACAGGTAGCGCAGGGTGTCGCCCGCCTTGTGGAAAGAGGCATCGACGATGATGCCGTCGTTCCGCGGCTGTCCCGCCACGTTGTAGGCGACGAGGACCTCGCGGCCGTACAGGATCCGGGAGAAGGCCAGCGTGTAGCTGAGCCCGAAGGGAAACCCGAAGTGAAGGCCGTCCCCGGAGATCTGGCGAAAATACATCCGCCCATATCGCAGGGGAGCGGTGGTCTGCATCACCTGCGCGATCTTCGCGATCTCCTTGTAGATCCGGCATCCGGTGTTGAGGAGGTTGGCGCGCGGCGTCGCCTTGTCGAACATCGCCTCCCGGATGGCGTTGTCACTCCCGTGGCCCTCGAAGCCCTGCTCCGTTCCGTAGTAGATGCACGGGGTGCCGAGGGCGCACAGCAGGTATCCGATGGCGGCGATCACCTGATCGTCCGGGGCGCCGTTGGCGAAGCGGCCTCCGGGCTGCCAGAAGGAATCGTGATTGTCGACGAAGGTGACAAGGTAGCGCCCGAGCTCACCCCGGTTAAGCGCCCGCTCGCGTTGCGCCTCGAGCCGGCGGGTGAGGGCCCCGGGGTCCGCAAAGCCCTTCAGGACGTCCCGCAGGGGAGCGTTGGACGCATTGCCCTCGGCGAGCCGGAAATCGAGTACGGAATCCAGGCCGAAGAAGACGGTGTTGTTGCCGTCCTGGCGTGAGGTGTTCTGACCGATGTAGCGGTCGATGATCTCGTCGTCAGGCGTGGCCACCTCGCCGAAGAGGAAGAAGCCTCGCTTGCCGAGCGAGTAGGCGTACTCCCGCACGCCGGAAGAGAAGCGGGAGCAGGCCAGCTCCCCCATGTGCTTGACCGCATCCACGCGAAAGCCGTCGATGTCGGCCTCGCGGATCCAGTAGCAGTGCGCCTGGATCAGTATGTTGATCAGCTCCGAGCCGGCTGGATCATCGTCGTTGGCGAAGTCTTTCAGGCCGACCAGATCGCCGTGCTGGCTCTCCGGATAGCTGTCCCAGCCCGATCCCGTGATGTTGCCACGACGGTGATAGTAGTCGGGGTTTCTGAGCTCCGTGGGGACGGGACGGTCGTCTCGCCGCCAGGCGCCGAAGGGGAATTGCAGATCGCTGGAATAGCCGGGTGAGCCCACACCCTGGTAGGTCCAGTTGTCTCCCGAATGGTTGATCACCACGTCCAGGATGACGCGCAGGGGATGGGGCTGCCCGTTCCTCTTGTAGGCGTGGGCGGCGGTCACGAGGTCGATCAGGTCCTGCTTGGTGCCGAAGCGCGGATCGACGCTGAGGTAGTTGTTGATGTTGTAGCCGTGGTACGCGCCGGGATTGTTCTCGAAGACCGGGGAGAGCCAGATGGCGGTGCAGCCGAGCCCGGCGATGTAGTCGAGGTTCCGCGTGATGCCGCGGATCTTTCCGCCATAGAAGTCGTCGGGCACCGCCACGCCTGCCGAGCGACCGGGGCGCGGGACACAGGCCCGCGGCTGGTCGTCGTGGAAACGATCCACCATCAGGAAGTAAATGAACTCTTCCCGCCATTCCCGCTCGCTCTGGAAGTAGATCCGCCCCGGCGGTGGCGCGAGGTCGATCTGGGCGATCGAGGTCGGGGTGCCGACGGCGCGCGTTCCCTGGCTGGACGCGCCCGGAAGCCTGCGGTTCGGACTCGAGCGCCGCGGTGGCATGGCATCCTCCTCTGTCGAGGTGGCGAGGGCTTGGCGCGCCGGCGAGTCTCCGCGCCGGCCGAGCCGGCGCCGCCGTGGCGTCATACTGCTCGGCCGCCCACGGTCCGTCAAGCGCCCGGGTCGCGCGGCGTGGCGCTTCCGCTCGAGTTCGCTTACCATGAGCGCCATGAGCACAGAACACGCGAGCGTCTGCCCCCTGGATTGTCCCGACACCTGCAGCCTCTCCGTCACCGTGGAGAATTCCCGGGTCGTGCGCGTCCGGGGCTCCCGGGCGAATCCCTACACGGCCGGGGTGATCTGTACCAAAGTCGCCACGTCGTACCCCGACTGGGTCCACGGGCCAGGGCGGCTTCTGACCCCTCTGCGGCGCGTGGGCGCCAAGGGTGAAGGACGCTTCGCGCGCGCGTCATGGGACGAGGCGCTGGACATCATTCACGACCGGGTCACCGCCGTCATGGCGGCTCATGGGCCCCAGGCCGTGCTGCCGCTCAACTACGCGGGTCCTCACGGCATGCTGGCCTATGCCGCCATGGACCTCCGTTTCTTCCACAAGCTGGGCGCCTCGCTTCTGGACCGCCCACCGCTCTGCGGTGGCATCCGGACCCAGGCGTGGCTGGGAACCTTTGGCGCGGCGCCGGGCATCGCTCCCGAGCAGGTGCGCCGGTCCAAGCTGATCATCGCGTGGGGCAACAATGTCACCTGGTCGAACCTCCATCTGACGCCGATCATCAATGCGGCTCGGCGCGACGGCGCCAGGGTCGTGGTGGTGGATCCGAAGCGGATCAAGATCGCCGAACAGGCCGATCTTCACATCGCGCTCAAGCCCGGCACCGACGTGGTCCTGGCCTGGGCCGTGGCGGCCGAGCTGGAGCGGCGCGGCGGCTTGGACCGCGACTTCATCGAGCGCCACGTGGAAGGGTTCGAGCCCTACATGGAGCAGGCGCGCCGGTTCTCGGTGGCCGACGCGGCGCGGATCTGCGGGGTGCCCGAGGGGCAGATTCGCCAGCTCGCCGAGTGGTACCACACGCTCTCCCCCGCGGCCATCAGCGTGGGCAACGGACTCGAGCGCAATCAGAACGGTGGCAGCGGCATCCGCGCCATTTTCGCGTTGCCGGCGCTCGCGGGAAAGTTCGGCGTGCCGGGCGGCGGCCTGGTCAACGGCGCCGGCTTCGCCTTCCCCAAGACGCCGGCCCGCTTGCAGCGCCCCGACCTCGTGCCGCCGGGCACGCGCACGCTCAACATCGTCGACGTGGGCCGGCATCTGCTGGATCCGGCGTTCTCGCCGCCCATCAAGGCCCTGTTCATCTACAACCACAATCCGCTGATCGTGCACCCCGACCAGAACCGTATGCGTCGCGGCTTGGCGCGCGAGGATCTCTTTACGGTGGGCTGCGATGTGGTGATGACGGACAGTCTCGCCTACGCCGACGTGGTGCTACCGGCCTCGAGTCACTTCGAATATCCCGACCTGTACGCAGCCTACGGCCAGCAGTGGCTGCAGCGGGCCGAGCCCGCGATCCCGCCCGTGGGAGAGTCACTGCCCAATACCGAGATCTTCCGGCGACTGGCCGCGCGCTTCGGCTTCACGGATCCGACCTTCACGGCCAGTGACGCCGACCTGATGGACGATGCCATCGATCCGACCGACTCGCGGCTTGGAGGCGTACGGCCAAGCCGGCTGCCCACCGACAAGGCGACGGCCATGACCATCGGCGGCGAGCCGGCCGTCCTCTTCAGGAACGTGTTTCCCAAGACGCCCTCGGGCAAAGTGGAGCTTGCCTCCGGCTATCTCGAGACGAAGTACGGCCAGCGGCTGCCGAGCTTCCGGGCCTACGAGACACCGTATCCGCTGATCCTCATCACCCCCGCTTCGGATGAGCGGATCACGTCGACCTTCGGTGGGCTCAAGGCGGGAGATGCGACGCCTCCGCTCGAGATGCATCCCGACGATGCCCAGGCGCGAAGCCTGAAGGACGGCATCATGGTTCGCGTCTGGAACGAGCTGGGCGAGGTGCATCTCCCGCTCAAGGTGAGCGATGCCATCCGCCCCGGCGTGGCGTGCAGTCTCAAGGGCGCCTGGCTCCGCACGAGTGACAACGGCCAGACGGTCTCCGCGCTGGCCCCGGGCCATCACGCCGACCTCTGCGGAGGCGCCTGCTACAACGACACCAGGGTCGAAGTCGCCGCGCTGTAGAGGAAGGGCGCCCGAGCAGATCGCTAAGGCGCTTCCGTTCTGGCTGGGGACGTCGTCGGCCTCGTGAAAGGCGTTCGGTCGGTCTGCGGGTTGATCCTGGTGATCGACCAGCCCTCGGCGCCGACCCCCGTCATCAGCGCCGTCTCGCCAAAGACGAACGCATAGGTGTCGGTGGGGACCGTCGGGCGCTGGGCCATGGTTCCGCCCGTCGCGTTCAGGGTTCCTCTCTGAAGGTCCATGTTCCCGTCCGGCTTCCGTGCCGTCCCCGCGCGCGTGATGACCACCGCCGGGTCCTTGCCGACCGGCCAACCCCCGCTCTGATTGAGGCGTCTCAGCGCGGAGTCGGTCATGAGAAAGAGGGCATACCCGAATGGCAAGACGCCGGCCTGAAGTCCGTACGTGATCGACGTCGTGGCGTAGTAGCCGACGAGCCTGCCCCCCTCGATCAGGGCACCGTTCCCGGCCTGGAGCCCCAGGGAGTAGTTGTAATTCTCCCTGGAGATATCCGGGAAGACGAGGATGCCCTTCGCGGTCGCCGCCAGGTCTCTGGCCGCGGGCGTCGTAGCGAAGAGCCTGGTGAGGGCAGCCGCGACTTCCTGGTCGAGGGTTTGCCCATGGACGGGGGTGACCGACCCCGGGCTCGTCACGAGGGCGGCCAGGACTCCAAGCGCGAGGCCGAAGCGACGGCCAGCTTGTCTCACGGCGCGACCTCGGGACCCTCGACGGCGTAGCGCTTCACCGCATCTTCGTTCCAGGTCAGGCCACTGCCGGGGCGATCCGGGATCACGGCATGGCCGTCTCTGATCTGGAGGGGCTCGGCCACGATGGGTGCCGCCCAATCCATGTACTCCAGCCAGTGGGCCGTCGGCGTCACCGCCAGAAGATGCGCGCTGTATTCGGGGAAGAGGTGGCTCGACATGTCCATGCCATAGGCCTGCGTGATGGCGGCCGCGCGCATCCAGCCCGAGACGCCGCCGATGCGCTGGAGATCGGGCATCACGTAGTCCATGGCCTTGGCCTCGAGGGCGTTGATCAGCTCGAACGTGTCGACCAGGTTCTCGCCGGCCTGAATCGGCGTCTTCAGCTCCGCCGCGATGCGCGCGCACCCCGCGTAGTCGTCGTGGCGCACGGGCTCCTCGATCCAGTAGAGGCCCTCGTCGTCCAGCAGGCGGCCCCGCAGGATCGCCTCGTTGACGGTGAGGCGCTGGTTGTAGTCGCACATCACGATGATCTTGTCGCCCACGCGCTTCTTCACCGCTCGCACCGCGGCGATGTCCTCGGCAGGATCGGCGCGCCCCACGCGCAGCTTGATGGCGCTGAAGCCCCCTTCGGCCACCAGCGCCTCCGCGTCGTCGGCGAGCGCGGCCAGCGGCTGGATCCACAAGCCACAGCTATTGTAGGCGCGCACCGGCTTCACCTCGCCGCCGAGCAGCTTCACGAGGGGCAGCCCCGCCGCCTGCGCCAGCGCATCCCACGCGCACATGTCCACGCCGGACAGCGCGAGCCCCACCAGGCCCGGTGTGTCGATGAGCGTCAGCCGGTTGCGCAGCTTGGCCTCGATCTCGAAGGGCGCCACGCGATCGCCCTTCAGCAGGGCGCGCATGTGGGCGAGGCAGCCGACGAGGGGCGCGAGCGCCCATTGCCCGAAGGCGAATATGTAGGAGCGGCCGGCGATCCCTTCCTCGGTCTCGAGATCGATGAGCACCAACGCCGCGTGCGGCAGCGCGCCGCTCGCCGACACCGGCGGCCGCTTGAACGGCACCATCACCGGCCGCGCACGGATATCCCGGATGGTCAGCGTCGTCGTCATGCGCCCCTCTACTCGATGGTGAAGTGCGCTTCGGTGGTCCGCCCTGTCCGGCCATTGATGGGCAGGATGTCCTGCGGGCAGGCGGAGAACGCGACGACCAGATCGATCTCCGCGCGAAAGACCGCGTAGGTCCCTGGAGGGGAGACGGGCTCTGCCCATGCGAGGGTCCCGTCGGCCGTCCACGGAATGTTCATGAACAGGTTGAGCGGGGAGGGCGTCGCGGGGACCGTGATGCCGAGGGCGGCCAGCGCCGCGTGCAGATTGTCACGGCAGTTGTCGTGATGGCCTTCGACTCCGAGCAGACGGTAGCGCGGAAGGTCGCAGGCCGCCATGAGCGTGTCGTGGGCGCCGCCCGACGTATCCTCGACCAGCGTCAGGATCGGACGCCGCTGATTCGTGAGAAACGAGTCGCCGACGGCGGCCCGCAGCTTCATGAACCACGCGCGGCTGGCCTCCATCGACATCCACTCCGTCACGTCATTCGCGTTGAAGGCCCAGGTGTCGACGACCTGCGTGCCGTGGGTATTGGTGACCTTGACGCGCTGACCGGCGGTCACTCGCGCGGCCGCGCCGCGCCGGGCGGGGATGGTGAGGCGCTGGGTGGTTGCCATACGTCCGGTTCTCCTTGTTCGCGCGCGCTAGCCGCGGCGGAGACCATGGTCTCCGCGATAGTCCGAGACCTCGGGAGAGCGCCAATCGGCGAGCAGCGCCGGGTCTGGCTGCCAGACTTCCACGCCGAGCGGGCGGCAGGTGCTGAGGGGATCGCCCGCCTCCTCGCCCCACATCTGCACGGAGAGATCGCCGTGGGGGCAGGTCGAGATCGCGCAGAGCACGTCGATCTCGGCGAAGAACTCGATGAAGTCGCCCTTCTTCGCCGGGCTCGCCTTGACGAAGTAGCGGTCGTCCGCGGTCAGGCCGGTGACCTGGAAAATGTTCAGCACGTCGTGGACGTCGAGCTCGGTCAGGCGGTAGGGGGCCACCGCGCGCACCAGGTTGGAATGGCAGCAGAGGTCGAAGTCCTCTCCGTTGAGCATCTTGTGCACGTAGGGGTCGCAGCGCGTGCCGAGCAAATCGTGGCAGCCCGCGCCATCCGCGTCGCGGCCGTATCGGATCGAGTCGTTGGTGATCGTGACCATCGGCCGGAGGTAGGGCAGGCAGGACCAGAGCCGATCGTAGGTGGTGACGTGCGCGCGGTGGAGCTGCTTGGTCCGGGAGGCCCAGAATCGCTCACGGGGATTGCCGAGATTCCAGGCGTTGAAGTCCGCCACCTGGGGACCCTCCACCGCCACGATTCGGAAGAGCTGGCCGGCCCGAACCGGCCACGCGCGGCCGGAGCGCATCGGCACGATGAAGCGCTCGACGAGCGCGCGGGAGCCGGTCTGCCCCGCCAGCCGATCGTAGAACGCGCGGCTCACCGCGATGGGCGAGCCCGGCTTCGCTTCGTAGATGACCCGTGGTTGCGCCATGTCCGTCCTCCCCCACATCCGTCTTCCGCTGATGGCTGGCGCACAGGATAACCCAGGACGAGACCCAAGAAACCGCTTGACAGGCGACTCCCGAGTCGCCAGCATCCGGCCAAGCCCGGGGGCGGATTGCCAGAGGTTGCTCACGCTGCAGTCACTACGGAAGGGGGACGCTATGCGCAGATGGGGATGGCTGGGAACATTGGGAGCCGCGGTGCTCGTCATGGTGGCCACCATTCCGATGGACGGGACCGCTCAGTCGTGTCCGAAGGGGAAGCTCCGCATCTACACGTCGTGGCCGATGCAGGGCGCGATGATTCCCGAGGGCACCGGCATGAAGAACGGGGTGGACATGGCCATCGCGGAGACCGGCGGCGTGGTCGCCGGGTATTGTCTGGAAATCGTCAATCTCGATGACGCGTCGCCGCAGACCGGCAAGTGGGACGGCGCGGTCGAGGCCGAGAACGCCAACAAGGCGGTGGCGGATCCGCTCGCGATCCTCTACATCGGCACGTACAATTCCGGGGCGGCCAAGGTCTCGATACCGATCACCAACCGGGCCCACATGGCACAGATCACCCCGGCCAACACCTACCCCGGTCTCACCAAGAAGCAGGGCGCGGCGCCGGGCGAGCCGGAGATCTATCGCCCGCTCGGCTTCGCGAACTATTTCCGTCCGATACCGGCCGACGACATCCAGGGCGCGGTCGGGGCCAAGTGGGCCAAGCGACTGGGCGTGAAGAAGGTGTTCATCCTGAACGACCAGGAGCTCTACGGCAAGGGCATCGCCGACGTCTTCGAGGCCACCGCCAAGAAGATCGGGCTTGCAGTGGTGGCCAACGAGGGCATCGACTGGAAGCAGCCCGACCAGAAGCCGATCCTGACCAAGGTGCGCGCCTCCGGCGCCGATCTCGTCTACCTGGGCGGGGTTATCGAGACGGGCGCGCAGGTGATCATCCGCCAGATGAAGGAAGTGGGGCTGGTGGCCCCGCGCGTGCGCTTCATGGGGCCGGACGGCCTTCTCGAGGAGGAGCTGCTGAAGGGGGCGACCTGCGAGGTGGCGATGGCCACCGAGATGCGGGTGACCTTCGCCGGCCTGCCCTTCGAGAAGATGAAGGGAGTCGGAGCCAAGACGTACGAGGACTACAAGAAGAAGTTCGGCAAGGAGCCCACCTCCTACGCGCTCTACGCGGCGGAAGGCGGACGGGTGGCCGTCGACGCGCTCAAGCGCGCGGCGGCCGAGATGGACCGCGCCAAGGACATCACGGGGAAGCGGGAGGCCCTGCGCAAGGCGATCTCCGTCACCAAGAACTTCGACGGCATCAACGGCAAGTGGAGCTTCGATGCCAACGGCGACGTCGACTACGACACGATGTCGGGCTTCAAAGTGGTCAAGGCGGACACGCCGATCGGCTGCAAGTTCCAGTTCGAAAGCATTCTCGAGTAGCAGCGGCGTCAGGTGGACCTCGGCGTGCCGCCAGCCGTTGGGGGCGGGGGGAGGAGCGTCGCCGCTCCTCCCCCCGTTGACACTCCTTGAACTGGCATGAGGTGCTGATCCAGCAAACCGTCAACGGGGTGACCCGCGGCGCCGTCTTCGCGCTGATCGCCCTGGGCTACACGATGGTCTACGGGATCATCGGCCTGATCAACTTCGCGCACGGCGACGTGTTCATGCTGGGCCTCTTCATCTCGCTCAGCTACCTCACCCTGCTCGGCATGGCCACCACCCTGCACGGGTGGCAGCTCGTCACCGTGCTGCCGCTCGTGTTCCTGGCGACCATGCTAACCACCGGAACGATCAACGTGGTCATCGACCGCGTGGCCTACCGGCCCCTCCGCCACGCCTTCCGGCTCGCGCCGCTGATCACCGCCATCGGGGTGTCGTTCATGCTGGAGAACCTCGTCCTCATTTGGAAAGGCCCGGCTCCCATCGCGTATCCCGACGTGTTCCCTTCGGTGGACATCCTGCGCGAGTGGCTCGGGATGGATTCACTCCTCTTCATCACCACCAAGGACGTGCTGGTCCTCGCCGCCACCATTCCTCTGATGGTCGCGCTCCAGTATTTCGTGACCCGTACGCGATGGGGCAAGGCGATGCGGGCCACCGCGCAGGACAAGGAAACCGCGCTTTCGATGGGGATCGACGTCGAGAAGACCATCGTGCTCACCTTCTTCATCGGGGGTGCTCTGGCGGGGGCGGCCGGCCTCATCCAGGGGCTCTACTACAACATCGGGATGTGGTGGATGGGCTACCAGGCCGGCCTCCGTGCCTTCACCGCGGCGGTGCTGGGCGGCATCGGGAGCATGCCGGGGGCCGCGCTGGGCGGCCTCATGATCGGCTTCCTCTCCGCATGGAGCGATCAGTACATCTCGGCACGCTGGACGAACGCCATCGTCTTCTCGATCCTGATCCTGGTCCTGATCTTCCGGCCACAGGGGTTGCTCGGCGAGCGGGTCCCGGACAAGGCGTGACCGAGTCCAGACTCGTCCGCCTGTTCCCCGCGGTCCTCCTGGTCACCGCGCTCCTCGGCTATCCCTTCCTCGACCGCTGGCTGCAGGCGCAGACGGTGCACGCGGTCACCGACGCGATGATCTACGTCCTGCTCGCGCTCGGGCTGAACATCGTGGTGGGCTACGCGGGGATGCTCGACCTGGGGTACGCCGCGTTCTTCGCGATCGGCGCCTACACCATGGGCCTGTTGAACTCGCCGGTGCTCGGCTCGCCGCTCTACGGGCACGTGTGGAGCTTCTGGGTCGTCATCTGGATCGCGGCGCTGGTTTCCGCGGCGCTCGGCGTGGTGATCGGCGCGCCGACCTTGCGGGTGCGCGGCGACTACCTCGCCATCATCACCCTCGCCTTCGGGGAGATCATCCCGGTGGCCATCCGCAACCTGGGCGACATCACCATCGACATCGGCGGGTGGAGGCCGGTCGAGCGGCTCAACCTGACCGGTGGGGAGAACGGGGTGAATCCGGTCGGGCGCCCGCACCTGCCCTTCGTCAACTTCGATACCGATTTCATCCCCTGGTACTTCCTCATCCTGGTCATCGGCGCGTTTTCCCTGTGGGCCATGAACCGGATGCGCGACTCGCGGCTCGGGCGCGCCTGGATGGCGATCCGCGAGGACGAGACGGCCGCCAGCTGCACCGGGGTGAACCTGATCAAGACCAAGCTGCTCGCTTTCGCGCTCGGCGCCTCCTTTTCCGGCTTCGCCGGCTCGTTCTACGCGGCGAAGCTGCAGGCCATCACTCCGGGCGCCTTCGAGTTCAACGTGTCGATCATGCTCCTGTGCATGGTCGTGCTCGGAGGCATGGGCAGTCTCAAGGGCGTGATCCTGGGCGGCATGCTGATCACCCTCTTCGACCGGATCCTGCTTTCCCAGATGACGTTCCTCGTCCGCTGGATCGGCCGCTCGCTCGGCATCGCGACGCTCGTCGCCGTCGATCTCACGCTCTGGCGCTGGTTCTTCTTCGGGCTGGGCCTTGTCGTCGTCATGCTGATCCGCCCGGAAGGCCTCATGGGCCGCCGCGTGCGACCGCCCGTGGCGGACGTGGACGAGGGGGAAGAGACACTTGCATTGGTGGCCGCTCCGCCCCGCCCGCGCGCCGAGACACTGCCGGCCTGGCTCCGGGAAGCCGCGGCGACACCGCACCGGTCCACTGACGGCCCGCCCGTCCTCGAGGTGCGCGGCTTGACGCGGAATTTCGGCGGACTTACCGCGGTGAGCGACGTGGACCTGGCGATTCCGGCGGGCGGCATCGTCGGGCTCATCGGGCCGAACGGGGCCGGCAAGACCACCTTCTTCAACCTCGTCACCGGGTTGCTCCGGCCGGACAAAGGTGAGATCCGGCTCGACGGCGCGAGCCTGGTCGGCCTGCGACCCCATGCCATCGTCGGACGGGGAATCGCACGCACGTTCCAGTCCATCCGGCTCTTCCAGAACATGAGCGTCCTCGACAACGTGCTGGTGGGCGAGCACTGCCGGCTCCACGCCTCGGTGGCCGGCGCGATTTTCCGGCCGCCCGCCGTCGTGGCCGAGGAGGTCCGCGCGCGCGGCCGGGCTCGCGAAGTCTTGGACTTTGCGGGGCTGGGCGATAAGGCCGCCGAGATGGCCAAGAACCTCGCCTACGGCGACCAGCGGCGGCTCGAGATCGCGCGGGCGCTGGCCACTGAGCCCCGGCTCTTGCTGCTCGACGAGCCCACCGCAGGCATGAATCCGCGGGAGACCGACACGCTCACCGAGCTGATCGGCCTGCTCCGGCACGAGCTGGGGTTGGCCATCCTGTTGATCGAGCACCACATGGAAGTCGTGATGGGGATTTCCGACCGGATCACCGTGCTCGACTACGGCACGCGGATCGCAGAAGGCACGCCGGCCGAGATCCGGCGAGACGCCCGGGTGATCGAAGCGTACCTGGGCAAGGGCTACGAGCAGGAGCTGGTCTCCATATGAGCGCGGTCGACCTGCTCGCGCTCGAGGACGTCCATGCGTACTACGGCAACATTCGCGCGCTCAAGGGTGTTTCGCTCACGGTCGGTCGCGGGGAGATCGTGACGCTCATCGGGGGCAATGGGGCAGGGAAGACCACCACCCTCCGCACCGTGATCGGCCTGGTGCGAGCGCTCCGTGGCACCGTGACCTTCGGCGGCCGGCGCATCGACCGGGTGCCCACCCACCGCATCGCTCGCCTCGGCATCGCCCAGTCGCCGGAGGGTCGGCGCATCTTCGCGCCGATGACGGTGCTGGAGAACCTGGAGCTGGGCGCCTTCTCCCGTACCGACCGGGAGGCGATTTCGCAGGATCTCGAGCGGGTGCTCACCCTGTTCCCGCGACTGCGCGATCGCCTCGCCCAGAAAGGCGGCACGCTCTCCGGGGGCGAGCAGCAGATGCTGGCGATGGGGCGAGCGCTGATGGCCAAGCCCGACATGCTCCTGCTGGACGAGCCGTCGATGGGGCTCTCTCCCATCCTGGTCGAGACCATCTTCGACATCATCCGCAACATCAACCAGCTCGGCACGACCATCCTGCTCGTCGAGCAGAACGCGCGGATGGCCCTGCGGGTGGCGCATCGGGGCTACGTCATCCAGACTGGGCGCATCGTGCTACAGGACGCGGCCTCCGCGCTGCTCCGCTCCGACCTCGTGCGCAAGGCCTACCTGGGAGAAAAGTAGCCGAGCCCGTCGGACCGGCTCACCGCCGGGGCGTCAGGCCTTCGAGATCCAGCTCGACATGTGGCCGCTCATGAGGTCGGCGACGATGCGGGCCGTGCCGCAGGCCATGGTCGTGACGGCGGCGCTATCCGGCGAGCAAGCGGCCGTAGCCCGACACGCGCGCGTCGACGCCCGCCACACGCAGCGCGTGCCACAACGCGGCGGTCTGGCCCGTGACCACCGGCTTGCCGAGCTCGTTCTCCAGCCGCTGAATGATTCCCGCCGTCGGAAGGCCGGTGCCGCTGATCAGCAGCGCTTCGGCCTCGCGCATGTCGATCGAACGGCCGAGCTCGTACGCGCGCGCCTCGGTCTCGTCGTAGATGTTCGTCACGCCTTCGAGCCGGCGGTGTGCGACGACGTCGAGCCCCGCGGCCTTCCAGTAGCCGGCGCCGAGCGTCTCGATCGCCTCGGAGTACGGCGTGGCGAGCGCGATGCGCCGCACCCCGAGCTGCGCGAAGGCGGCGAGGATCGCGCGCGAGGCCGTGGTCCCCGGACAGCCCGCGAGCTTGGTCATCCGGACGACGAGCGCGGGCTCGTGCGCGTAACCCAGCGCGTAGCTCACCGACGTGTGCGCGAGTACGACGACCGCCGGTTGCACCGCGGCGAGTGTGGGGAGGACGGCCGGCAGCGAGTCGAGATAAACGAGCAGCCGCCGTTCCATCCCGACGTGCGCGCCCGGCGTCCCTTCGCCGCCGTCGAGGCGCGCGAAGTGCAGGGTCACCGACGCCGGCGCCATCCGATAGAGCTCCGGCTCGACGGTGGGGTTGCCTGCCGGGACGAGGACGCCGATGCGCGCGGCCATGATGACCCTCCGGGCCCCAGTCTGCCGTAAGATGTGGCCCTCCGCAGGAGTAAAAGGTCATGACGCTGAAGGGGGATCGCCATGAAGGTCCATGAGGCAAGCCTTTCTCGCGACCTCCAAGGCTCCATTCTACTCTGAAGGGCTTCCACGGTCCCGTCCACACCCACAACGTCCTGCGTCTGAAAGCGTAAAGGCTGTGGCGGCGGCGACCCGCGTCCGAGTCTGGCAGATTATGTCGCGATGCCGGGGGCGCACCGGCAAGGCGATCGCCGCCAGACGGCCTTGATGTCGACTATCCTCCGCTCAACGAGGGCCGGCTCGTGATCCAGCAGTGAGCCGCGTGAGGGAAGTTCCGCCACTATCCGCGTTAAGGTGTCTCGCGGGCATTTGCAAGTTTGCGAGCGATATGGTCAACGCATAATCTTCTGTGCCAAGCTGGGCTCGACCCGGGCCAGGCCCGGCGGTGACTGAGAACGGATGTTATGTTACCTACGCTTGCCGGTTCGTTACGGAGCCCGCATTAGAGCGCCGATCTGCTAGCGCCGCAGGCGGGAGGTGATCCCGCATTCATGTTAGGGCGCACATGCGAGGCCAGAGGCGGGAGTATGGGAGGTTACGAGAGGACGCGGCGCTATATGGATCAGTCGGATCGCCTCCCGCCGGTTTCGCCTCCGTTACGCGCGAGAGTTGAGGCGGGCGAAAGGCCCGATACGACCGACAGGCCTGCGGACGGGAATGTAATCGACTGGGCGCGGGCTCGGGGCCCCGTGGGCTGGCCTGGTGGAAGCGAGCCCGCTACGTACTAGTCAGCCGCGCGTGTTCACGCGGCCGAGGCGTGCTCTTCGTCTTGCACGCCGAAGGCCACGTCACCGACTGCAAGATCAACCGAGGGTGTCGACACTTGAACCATCAGGGTACAACACCACCACGGTTGCCCCTACTTCCCCCAGCTTCTGCCTCACCCTTTCTGCTGTAAGTCGATCTAGCGTGCCGAGATACAGCGGGCTACTATTGTTCAACACGTTGAGTGCCGCGGATCCTGACTTTCTCGCAATGCTCCACAGGCCAACCTCCTTGAGAACTCGAGTGATATCCACTTCTCGTGCTCCCGTTGACACTAACCACGCATGACATTTACCCAACACTGTCGAGTGAACACACCAGAGCGTCTCCAGATAACCAATCGACCTCATTGGACCCACAACGAACAGAAAGACGGCCGTCGCCATTAGAAGCGAGACGAACACGCTACGAATTATGAGGTCACCCTTTTCCAGATCTCTGGGCCGGTATCTCGGCAATATGTATTGACCAGGCTGGTCTGGTATGTAGAGAACCTCAACTTGCATTGACCGACGACTTGGACCCACGAAGGCCCTCGATCCAAAAACTGATAACCCAAGGTTTTCTATCGCTGCATTGTTACTAGCGACTTGATAGAGTCCATCTGCAAAGCGAACCTGACAGTCGTACTCGAAGTGAGGCCTAACTACTCGATCCCCTTGGTTCCACCGTCGCAAACATGTCAACGTCCCTGGCGCGGGCACGCCTTTAGTCTCAATGAGGGCGACCTTCGTCTTCGCCACTTTCGCATCCCGATCAAACGATTGCAGCACGGAACTCGCCAAAACTGGCACGGCGGCCACGAGCATCAGCGACCCCAACAGCTTCAGTCTCTCGCTGCGAGTCGTCCAGAGAAACCTCAGTCGGTTGGTGACATCACCCAAGGGCTCCCTGAACCAAATCAGCTCCTGTGATTTAGAGGCGGATTCAAATTTCATTGTCTTCAGCGCGCCAAGCACACTGCTACTGACCTGCGGATCACTCCAGTACCCAGTGTGAGCTCCTACAACACCACAATATGCAGGCCGTTGCTCAGTGCTCCTCTCCACGACATATGAGCCACCGCCTAGACCAAGCTTGCTACCTATTGGATCGCCGGGACGATAGATATTGACCCACCCAAATCGACGCAGGTGCCCAGCCAGGGAGGCAGCGTACGATGACGGTTCCTCGAAGATCTCGGGGAACCACCCCGTGAAACATCGACGAATGGGATTTGCCATCGTCACAAGTACCACTTCGTCGATCTGCGCTAGTCTTTGACCGTGTCGAGTCAAATAGTCAAGCGCGATGACACACCCCAGACTGTGGCAGACGAAGATCAGTGTCGATGGCGGGTCGCGAAGCACTTCAGTCATGATTTGGTCGAAACCCGATCGCAACATATTCCGGTAACTCGACACTCCCAAATACCGAAACACATCGCCAGCAAGTTTCATCGTCAAGCCGGTCAAGACGCGAATAGCTGTCCCCACGGCATATGACAGGGCGACAGTCAAGAGCCCGAGTATTGCAACGCAGAATATGACAACGCCTAAACTTAGATGGGATACTTCGTAGAGAGCCGAATACGCGCTTAGCGAGCCAATCGCGAAGAGTATGGCTGCCAGCCGAGGCGTGACGTTCAAAACGCCAGCAGAGATGATCGTGTGGAGCATTGGCCAGAACGTGAGAAGCACGTACCGGCGAAAGATAGCTCTCAGAGCAATGGACGGCGTCTTGCTGAAGAGGGAGAACGACAGATGCAGCACGCACAGTGCTAAGGCAAACGTTAGATACG
>WNFC01002731.1_pt1 | contig 33883 bp, 30 predicted proteins | sample 5400541 | NCBI WGS metagenome assembly WNFC01 (sample SAMN13153342, study PRJNA577476) | soil metagenome | isolation source: 120 cm saprolite under Douglas fir tree site 2 hole 2 replicate 1 | place: USA:California | collected 2015-04-18
AAGGGCCGCCCGTTGCGACTGAAGCGGGTCTAGAAGTCCCCGTGAGGCATCGGCGGGGCCGCCGCCGGCTTCTCCTCGGGCAGGTCGGTGATCAGCGCCTCCGTCGTCAGCAGCAGCGAGGCCACCGACGCCGCGTTCTGCAGCGCCACCCGCTCCACCTTGGTGGGGTCGATGATGCCGGCCTGGATCATGTCCACGAACTCGAGCGACTCCGCGTCGAAGCCGCGGGTCACCACCTTCTCGGCCTTGACCTTCTCCACGATCACGCTGCCCTCGAGCCCCGCGTTCTCCACGATCTGGCGGATGGGCTCCTCGAGCGCGCGCTTGACGATCATGGCGCCGACCTTCTCGTCGCCTTCCAGCTTCAGGCCATCGATGGCAGAGGAGGCTCGCAGCAGGGCCACTCCACCGCCCGGCACGATACCTTCCTCCACCGCGGCGCGGGTCGCGTTGAGCGCGTCCTCCACGCGGGCCTTCTTCTCCTTCATGGCGGTCTCGGTCGCCGCGCCCACCTTGATGACCGCGACGCCGCCGGCCAGCTTGGCCAGCCGCTCCTGCAGCTTCTCCCGGTCGTAGTCCGAGGTGGTCTCCTCGATCTGGGCCCGGATCTGCTTGATGCGCCCCTCGATCGCCGCGGTCTTGCCCGCCCCCTCGACGAGCGTGGTGTTGTCCTTGTCGACCACGATCTTCTTGGCCTTGCCCAAGTCTTCCAGCTTGATGTTCTCGAGCTTGATGCCGAGGTCCTCGGTGATGGCCTTGCCGCCGGTCAGGATCGCGATGTCCTCCAGCATGGCCTTGCGGCGGTCGCCGAAGCCGGGGGCCTTCACCGCCGCGGTGTGCAGCGTGCCGCGCAGCTTGTTGACCACCAGGGTGGCCAGCGCCTCACCCTCGATGTCCTCCGCGATGATGAGGAACGGCTTGCCGGAGCGGGCCACTTGCTCGAGGAGCGGCAGCATGTCCTTCATCACGCTGATCTTCTTCTCGTGGATCAGGACCAGCGCGTCCTCGAGCACGACCTCCATGCGCTCCGCATCAGTGACGAAGTAGGGCGAGAGGTAGCCGCGGTCGAACTGCATGCCCTCGACCACGTCCAGCACCGTGTCGGCCGACTTCGACTCCTCGACGGTGATGACCCCGTCCTTGCCCACCTTCTCCATGGCCTCGGCGATCAGGCTGCCGATGGTCTTGTCGTTGTTGGAGGCGATGGTGGCGACCTGCGCGATCTCCTTCTTGTCCTTGGTCGACTTCGACATCCGCTTCAGATCCTCGACCACCGCGTCCACCGCCTTGTCGATCCCGCGCTTGAGCCCCATGGGGTTGGCGCCGGCGGTGACGTTCTTCATCCCGTCGCGGACGATGGCCTGGGCCAGCACGGTCGCGGTGGTGGTCCCGTCGCCCGCGATGTCCGAGGTCTTGGACGCGACTTCCTTGACCATCTGCGCGCCCATGTCCTCGTAGTTGTCCTTGAGCTCGATCTCCTTCGCGACCGTCACCCCGTCCTTGGTGATGGTCGGGCTACCGAACTTCTTGTCGATGACCACGTTGCGGCCCTTCGGGCCCATGGTCGCCTTGACGGCCGCCGCCATGATGTTGACCCCGCGCAACAGGGCCGCCCGTCCCTCATCACTGAACATGACCTGCTTCGGCATTTCTCGCTCTCCTCCTGGCTCACTCGATGGAATTGACCGCGCCCACCCACATGGGGGGATCGGTCGGGTTCATTACACTGGGATGATGCGACGGCCGCCTACTCGATGATGGCGAGCACGTCCTCTTCACGCAGGATCAGGTACTCCTCGTCGTCCAGCTTGACCTCGGAACCGGAGTACTTGCCGAAGAGGATCTTGTCGCCGGCCTTCACGTCGAGCGGGACCTTCTTCCCCTCGTCGTTCACCTTCCCGTTCCCCACCGCGATGACCTTGCCCTCCTGGGGCTTTTCCTTCGCCGTGTCCGGGATGATGATGCCGCCCTTCTTGACCTCCTTCTCCTCCTCCCGCTTGACGAGAATTCGGTCGTGCAACGGACGAATCTTCATGGTCAACGTGCCTCCAGATAGTAAGATGTTTGGCCTTGCGGCGAATGCCGCCCTTGGCGGTGTTAGCACTCAACCAAGGCGAGTGCTAATATAGGCGGCGACATGGCCGTTGTCAAATCTAAATATGCCTTTGTACAAGGCTACTTGAGCCCCAATCTCGACAAGGTGACCCATGACTCCTCGCTCCGGTAGGCCGGCCGTTCTGATCTCCCGACAACTACCCGAGCCGGCGGTCGAGCTCGCCCGGAGCCGGGCCGAGATCGACGCATATGCCGTCGATGCCGCCATGCCCCGGGCGGAGCTGCTCGCCCGCCTGCGAGACAAGCAGGGGCTGATCTGCGTGATCAGCGAGGCCATCGACCAGGCGCTGCTCGACGCCTGCCCCGACCTTCGCGTCGTCTCCAACGTGGCGGTGGGCTACAACAACGTCGACGTCGCGGCCTGCACCCGGCGCGGGGTCGTGGTCACCAATACCCCCGATGTGCTGACCGATACCACCGCCGATTTCGCGTGGGCGCTCCTGATGGCCACCGCCCGTCGCGTGGTCGAGGCCGACCGCTACCTGCGTGACGGCCGCTTCCAGCAGTGGGAGTACATGCTGCTGCTGGGCGGCGACGTGCACGGCAAGACCCTGGGCGTGGTCGGCTTCGGCCGGATCGGCCGCGCGGTGGCCCGGCGGGCCCAGGGCTTCGGGATGCGCGTCCTCTACCAGGACGCGGTGGCCGCGGACGCGGCGGCCGAGCGCGAGCTGCGCGCGACCCGGGCCGACCTGGCGACCCTGCTCCGCGAGTCGGACTTCGTCACGCTCCACACTCCGCTCATCCCGGAGACCCGCCACCTGATCAACGCCCAGTCACTCCGCACCATGAAGAAGACCGCGTACCTGATCAACGCGGCCCGGGGGCCGGTGGTGGACGAGGCGGCCCTGGTCCAGGCCCTCCGGGAGGGATGGATCGCGGGCGCCGGCCTCGACGTCTTCGAGGAGGAGCCGAAGGTGCACCCGGGTCTGATCGGGCTGCCGAACGTGGTGCTGGCCCCGCACATCGCCAGCGGCTCCTCCGAGACGCGGCTCAAGATGGCCACCCTGGCGGTCGAGAACTGCCTGGCCGTGCTCGAGGGCAAGACGCCGCCCACGCCGGTCAATCCCGAGGTGTTGAATCGCCGGTAGCCGTGGACCTGCTGGTCCTCGATCGGGTCAGCAAGCGCTTCGGGCCAGGCCTATCCCCGGCGGTCGACGGGCTGTCGCTGCGGGTGGCCGAGGGCGAGATCCTGGCCCTGCTCGGCCCCTCGGGCTGCGGCAAGAGCACCACGCTCCGCCTCATCGCGGGCCTCGAGACCCCGGAATCGGGCACCATCACGCTGCGCGGTCGCGTGGTGGCCGGGCTGGGCCACGCGGTGCCGCCCGAGGAGCGGGGGGTCGGCATCGTGTTCCAGGACTACGCGTTGTTTCCGCATTTGACCGTGGGCGACAACGTGGGCTTCGGCCTGGCCCGGGCCGCCCGCCGCGACCGGGTCGGCGAGGTCATCGACCTCGTCGGCCTGGGGGGCCTCGCCGCTCGCTACCCGCACGAGCTCTCCGGCGGACAGCAGCAGCGCGTGGCGCTCGCGCGCGCGCTCGCCCCGGCCCCCGCGGTCATGCTCCTCGACGAGCCATTCTCGAACCTGGACGCCGATCTCCGCGCCCAGATGCGCGACGAGGTGGAGCGGATCCTCCGCTCGAGCGCCACCACCGCGGTCTTCGTGACCCACGATCAGGAGGAGGCGTTTACCCTGGCCGACCGCGTCGGCGTCCTCCGGGCCGGATGCGTCGAGCAGCTCGCGACGCCATCGCAGATCTACCACCGCCCCGCCACCCGCTTCGTCGCCTCGTTCGTGGGCGCGGCCGACTTCCTGCCCGGTGTCGTCACGGCTCTGGGCATCGTCACCGAGGTGGGTACTTTCGCCAACGTGGAGCAGCTCGCGGTCGACGCGCGTGTCGACGTGATGATCCGGCCCGACGACATCACGTTCGTCCCGGAGACGGACGGGGCCGGCATCATCACCCGCCGCTATTTCCGAGGGTCCGAGACGGTGTACTGCATCCGACTCCCGTCGGGCCACCGGGTGCATTCCTCCCAACCCTCGGCCTCGATCCTGCCACCCGGCATGCGGGTCCGGGTCTCGTCCCACGTGCTCCACGTGGTGGCGTTCCCGGCCGGCCCGGCGGGCGACGGCTAGCGGCGAGACGTCAGCCGGATCAGCACCATCACCGGCAGCAGCCCCACCCCGATCAGGGCCAGCGCCGGCACCGCCGCCTCCTGCCACATCGCCTCCGACGTCCGCTCCCAGATCTCGATGGCGAGAGTATTGAGCCCGAACGGCCGGAGCAGCAGGGTGGCCGGCATCTCCTTCATGGTCTCGACGAACACCAGGACCAGCGCGGTGAGCAGGCCGCCCCGGATGAGCGGCAGGTGGACACGGCGCAGCGCGACGCCCGCCCGGGCCCCGAGCGTCCGCGCCGAGTCGTCGAGGCTCGGTGGGATCCGGCCGAGGCTCGCCTCCACCGTCTGCAGTCCCACCGCAAGGAAGCGGACGACGTAGGCGAGGATCAGCCCCACCGCCGACCCGGTGAGGAGCAGGCCGAGCGGGCGATCGAGTGCGCGCTCGAGCGGGGGCACCAGGGCGTGATCGGCCCAGGCGAGCGGCAGGAGCACCCCCACCGCGATGACCGCGCCGGGCAGCGCGTAGCCCATGGACGCGAGCCGCGCCGCAAGCCGGACCGCGGTGGTGCCGTGGAGCCGTCCCGCGTACGCGAGGAGCACGGCGAGGGCGCACGCGAGCCCCGCCGCGGCGGCGGCGAGCAGGCCGGTGTGCGTGAGGAGCGCGAGGAAGTCGGGGGCGACGCGGCCGCCGCGTACCGCGGCAACGGCCCACCACGCCAGCTGCCCCACCGGCAGGAAGAAGGCCGGCCCGAGCACGCCCAGGCACACCGTGGTGGCGGCGACCGCGCGGAGACCCCGGAGCCGCTCCGCCTCCAGCGCCCGGCTCGGCCGGCCGCGCTGGATGAACCGGGCCCGCCCGCGCGACCGGTACTCGAGCAGGAGCAACCCCAGGGCGAAGAGCAGCAGCACGCTCGCGAGCTGGGTGGCCGCGATGCGATCGAACATGCCGTACCAGACGCGATAGATGGCCTCGGTCAGCGTGCGATAGCCGAACGTGGCGACGGTCCCGAAGTCGGCGAGCGCTTCCATCATCGCGAGCGCCACCCCCGCCGCAAGCGCGGGACGCGCCATCGGCACCGTCACCGCGAGGAACGCGGCCCCGCGCGAGCGGCCGAGGGTGCGCGCGATCTCCACCGCCGCGATGCCCTGCTCGCGGAAGGCCACCCGGGCCAGGAGGTAGACGTACGGGTAGAACACCAGGGTCATCATGACCACCACACCCCCGTAGGAGCGCAGGTCGGGGAGCCGCGCGCCCGCCCCGAGCGCGCCGCGCAACGCGCCCTGGATCGGTCCCGCGTACTCGAACAGGCCGAGAAACGCGAACCCGATGACGTAGGCCGGCACCGCCAGCGGGAGGATCAGGGCCCACTCCAGCACCGAGCGCCCGGGAAAGCGGTGGAACACCACGAGCCAGGCGAGGCCGCCGCCGACGAGCAGGGTGCCCACCCCCACGCCCAGGAGGAGCAGCAGCGTGTTGCCGATCAGCTCGAGGAGCTGGGTGCGCCAGAGGTGGCGCCAGACGTCCCCCGACGGGGCGGCCAGCGAGGAGAGCACCGCCGCGATCGGGACCGCCACCACCGCCGCGATCCCGATCGCGGCCCAGGCCCAGAGCGAGGACCCGCCGATCGCCCGGACGAGCACCCGCCGCTACTTGTAGCCGGCTCGATCCGCCAGGCGCGTGGCCGCGGCCTGGAACTCGCCGGCCGCCGCCACGTTGGTGTCGTCCTGCTTGAACTTGCCCCACCTGGCGATGACCGGGTTCACCGCGGCCTGGGGGTTGGCGGGAAACTCGAAGTTCGCGTCCGCGAACATCTGCTGCGCCTCGGGGCTGGTCAGGAACTCGATGAGCTTGATCGCCTCGGCCCGGTTCTTGGCGTGCGCGGTGACGCCGGCCCCCGAGATGTTCACGTGCGTCCCGGTCGTCTGCTGATTGGCCCAGAACGCGGCCACCGGGAAGGCGGCGTCCTTGGCCAGGATGCGCCCGAGGTAGTAGGTGTTGGTCAGCGCCACGTCGCACTGGCCGGCCGCGACCGCTTCCAGGATCTTGGTATCCCCGTTGATCAGGGTCGGGTTGTTGGCGACCCAGCCGCGCACGAGGGCCTCGGTCTTCGGCTCCCCGTAGCGCTTGATCATGGTGGCGAGCAGCGATTGGTTGTAGATGTGGGTCGACGTGCGCAGGCACACCCGCCCCTTCCACTTCGGGTCCCCGAGGGCCTCGTAGGTGGAGAGCTCCTCCGGCTTGACCCGGGCGGTGTTGTACATGATGGTGCGCGCGCGCACCGTGAGCCCGACCCAGCGATTCTCGGGATCGCGGAGATGGGCGGGGATGTTGGCCTGGAGCTCGGGCGAGTCCACCTTGGACAGGAGCCCGGCGCGCGACGCGTTCCAGAGGTGGCCCGCGTCCACGCTGATCAGGACGTCGGCCGGGGTCCGGTCGCCCTCCGCCTTCAGACGCTCGAAGAGCGGGCCGGCCTCCCCGCCGAAGGTCTTCACCTGGATGCCGGTCTTCTTGGTGAAGGCCTCCATCGCCGGCTCTTGCCCGTAGTGCGCGCGCGCGGAGTACACCATCACCTCCGCGGACTCGCCCCTCGCCGCCACCATCCAGGTGGCCAGGCCCAGCGCCAGCGCCATCGTCCCGGCCGTCCTCGTCCGCGCTCTCGCCATGGTCGTCTCTCCTCGGACACGTGGGGTCACGACTGAAACGGGGAGTGAGGGTAACCTAATCTTCAAGATGTGTCAACCCTAAACCGCCTAGCGTGTCGGGAGCACACTATCTGACCGCTCCCGAGAGCACATGATCTGACCGCTCCATAGCGGGCAGGCGGGGTGTCATCGCACCAGGGAGGTGCCGATGGCCTACACCCGGGCTGCCGTGGAGCGCGCCATGAAGGTGCAGGAAGCGATCTTGCGAGCCTTGAGTGGGCGGCAAAGCTGGTTGCAGGTCGCCGACGTCCTGGGCGTCAGTCCCCGCACGGTGCGGCGGCTGCGGTGGCGCTATGAGCGGTACGGTTACGACGGGCTGTTCGATCACCGTCGGTGCCACCCCTCCCCCCGGGCGGTCCCGCTGAGCGAGGTCCAGCGCCTCCTGCGCTTGTACCGGGAGCGCTACGGCCCGCGCGACGGCCACCCGGGCTTCAACATTCGGCACTTCTACCAGGTGGCGTGCCGCGACCATCGCGTGAGGCAGTCGTACAGCTTCGTGAAGCAGGCGCTGCAGACCGCCGGCTTGGTCGGCAAGCGGCGCCCGCGCGGGCGGCATCGTCGCCGCCGCGAGCCGCGCCCCTGTTTCGGGGAGCTGGTGCACCTCGATGGCAGCCTGCACCCGTGGCTGGCCCTGGTCTCCGACGCCCGGCAGACGCTCATCGCCGTGGTGGACGACGCGACCCAACAGCTGCTCTACGCCCTGCTCGTCGCGGGGGGCGAGAGTCTGGCGGCCATCATGACCGCGCTGCGAGCGGTGCTCGAGGAGCACGGCATCCCGGGGGCCCTCTACACCGACCGGGCCGGCTGGGCCGTCTACACGCCGACGTCGGGCACCGCCCCCGACCGCACGAAGCGGACCCAGGTCGGCCGGGCCCTGGCCCGGCTCGGCATCGAGCACATCGTAAGCTTCTCGCCCCAGGCCCGCGGGCGCAGCGAGCGCGCCAACGGCACGCTGCAAGGGCGCCTCGTCAACGAGCTGCGGGTCGCCGGGATCCGGACGCTCCCCGCGGCCAACCGCTATCTGCGCGAGCGCTTCATCCCCGACTACAACGCGCGCTTGGGCCGCGCCCCGGCCGATCCCAGCAGTGCCTTCGTGCCGGTGGGCCGGCAGGATCTAGACCAGATCCTCTGCCACGAGGAAGAGCGCTGTGTCGCCCGGGACAACACCCTCGTGCTCGAGGGTGTCGTGCTGCAGATCGACAAGCAGCGGGGCCGCCGCAGCTGCGTCGGCCTGCGCGTCCTCGTCCGCCGCCACCTCGACGGTCGGCATTCCGTCTGGTGGGGACCCCGCTGCCTGGGGTGGTTTACGGCCACCGGCCGGCCCTGGCGCGAACGGGCCGCCTGACGACGTCCCGGCCATGAGCGGTCAGATCACGTGTCAAACGCGAGCGGCCAGATCACTTGTCAACGACACCCTAAACCGCCTAGCGGGGCGGGTCGGCCCGCCGGGCTACAATGCGGGCCATGGATTCCCGGCTCTGGGCCTTCGTGGTCGTGGCCACCCTGCTGGCCGTCACGCCGGGCGCCGACACCCTGCTGGTGGTGCGCAACGTGCTCACGCGCGGGCGCGTCGCGGCCCTGGCCACCGTGGCGGGTATCGCGGGAGGCTGCGTCGTCCACGCGGTCCTCTCCGCGGTGGGCGTCTCGCTGATCCTGGTGCGCTCGGCCGAGGCCTTCGCGGTGCTCCGGTGGTGCGGCGCGGCCTACCTGATCGTGCTCGGCGTGCAGTCGGCTCGCCGCTGGTGGCGGGGGAACGACGGCGCCCCCGCCTCATCCGACCCCCGCGCCGCGGCGGTCCGTCCGGCGCGACGGCTGCGCTCGTTCGTGGAGGGGCTGCTCACCAACGTGCTCAACCCGAAGGTGGGGATCTTCTATCTCGCGTTCCTGCCCCAGTTCGTTGGACCGGGCGATCCCGTGCTCGAGCGGTCGCTGCTGCTGGCCGCACTGCACATCGGGATCGGGGTGGTCTGGCTCTCCGTGCTGACGCTCGGGGTCGGTCGGATCCGGCCGCTGGTGGAGAGCCGCCTCTGGCGGGCGCGGCTCGAGGGCGTGAGCGGCGCGGTGCTGATCGGGCTCGGGGTCAGGCTGGCAGCCGCGCGGCGCTGAAGCCGACGCTCCGCTCGAGCCGGCGGGCCAGCCGCTCCAGCCGGTGCTCGAAGGCGGCCAGCACGCGCTCGGAGGCGCGGTGGCGCCGGGCCAGCTCGAGAGCCTCCTCCACCACCCGCCGCGCGGCGGGCAGATCCCGCTGGCGGTGCTCGTGCACCTTGGCGATCTCCTCCCACGGGCGGGGATCGAAGTCGCGCGGGGCGCGGGCCGCCGCCTCCCAGAGCGCGCGCGCCTCGTCCCAGCGTGCCCGGCGCTTCTCGCCCTGGGCGAGGCGGAGCAGCAGCCGTTCCCGGAACGGGGTCGGCAGGCCCGAGTCCAGCGCCATCCGGTAGCAGGCCAGGCTCCGCTCGGGCTCGGTCAGCTCGAGCAGCCGGCCGAGCCCGGCCAGCGCTTCGGGCTCGAGCTCGGGGACCGGCGCGCGCACCACCGCGTCCGCGACCCAGCCGGTGAGGGCGGCCAGCGAGAGGATGTCGTGCCGGTTGTGCTCGAACACCCGCGGGAGCTCGTCGGGCCGCTTGCGCCGCAGGTACTCGAAGTAGACGGTCGGGATCAGGGCGCCGGGCAGGTCGTCGTCGCGAGTGAAGCGGAGCGCGTGCTGCTCGACCGTTCCCAGTCGGCAGTCGGCGAGCCGATCGCTCCAGAGACGGCGCGCGGGGCCGAGCAGGTCGACGTGGAAGACCGTCCCGGGGAACCGGCGACGTCCGAGGACGAAGCGCGTCTCGAGCAGCGGCAGGTCGAAGCCGCTCCCGTTGTAGGTGACGAAGCCGTCGAAGCGCTGGAAGATCTCCTCGAGCGCGGTCAGGAGCGCCGGCTCCTCGTCGAGATCTCGCATGAAGAGCTGGCGCACCTCGAAGTGGTCGCCGTCGAAGAAGCCCACCCCGACCAGGAACGCGTAGGTGCCGGTGCCGCCGGCGAGACCGGTGGTCTCGGTGTCGAGGTAGAGCAGCCGGCGGCCCTCGGCCGGGTCGCCGCCGGCGCGACCCAGGAGCGACAGCGCGCGCGGCGCCGCGTCGCGCGCCGCGAGCAGCGACTGCGTCCCGTGCCGGTGATCGACCGGGAAGCGGCGGCGCACCACCAGGAGACGTCCCCGCTCGTTCTCCTCGACCGCGCCCTCGAGCAGCCCCTCGAGCGAGCGGGGCGGACCCGCGGGCGGGCGGATCCGGCTCTTCGCCTCGATGCGCCGGATGATGCGGGTCAGCTCGGTGAGGTCGCGGCCCAACGGGGTCGGCCCCTCAGCGCCGGGGGACGAGACGCGTGAGAAGCTTCAGGGCGATCGGCTTGGCCTGCCGGCCCACCTCGTTCACCGGCCCCACGCACGACGGACAGCCGCTCCGGCAGCCGCAGCCCTCGAGCGTCTCGAGGCCGCGCGCGAGCATCTCCGGGAGCACCTCGAAGATGCGCTCGGCCAGCCCTATGCCGCCGGGCTGGTTGTCATAGAGATAGATCGTCGGGGTGAAGTGCTCGCCCTGCAGGAGCTGGGCCCGCATCGTCTCCCGCGTCACCACCTGGCCGGCCTGAGACGGAGAGCCGTCGCCCAGCCAGGCCCCCACGTCGCGGATGTCGCACAGCAGGAATATGGGAGCCAGGCTGTGCAGCAGGTGGCTGAGCGCGCGCAGCCCGTCGACCAGGTCGTCGCGGCGCGGCGAGATCTGCGCGAGCAGATCGGGATCGAGGGTGAGCCAGGCGCTGGTGGTCTGCATCTCCTGCTGCGGCAGCTCGACCTCGCCCGAGCCCACGTTCTCGAGGGTGCCCATCTTGATCTTCTTGAAGCCGACCACCTTCTCGGCCACCAGCACCTCGCCCTGCTCGGCGAGCAGGCCCGGCGTCTCCTGGCGCCCGAAGCGCTGCAGGATCCACACCCCCTTGGCGGTGATCGCGTCGGTGAAGTAGTCGACCACCACCTTCTTCACGTAGGCGACCTTCTCCTCGTCCTCGCGGTAGTGGAGCTCCTGCACCTCGAAGGGCTCGCCCTCCACCATGTAGATCGCCTTGGGATAGATCATGGCGAAGGCGCTCTTCCAGTCGACCTCCGCGATGATCTGCCGCCGCTTCACCTGCTGTTGATCGCGCGCGGTGGTGTCGATGACCAGGAAGTTGTCCGAGGTCACGGTGCGCAGCGAGATGTGATCGGCCGGGTAGGTCTCGGAGCTCCAGTGGAAGTGCTCCCCCGCGCGGTGGAGCACCCCCTCGTCCTCGAGGGCGGCCAGGTGCGCCGACACGTCGCCCCCGAACGCTTCGTCCGCCCCCAGCGGCAGCTCGAAGGCCGCGCACTTGACGTGGTTGATGAGGATGAACGGGTTCTCCGGGTTGATCCGTGCGTGCTCGGGCGGCGCCCCGAAGAGGTAGTCCGGGTGCGCGGCCAGGTACTGGTCCATCGGCGAGCTCGTGGCCACCATCACCGCGGCGGACTCGCCGGTGCGCCGTCCCGCCCGGCCCGCCTGCTGCCACATCGAGGCGATGGTGCCCGGATACCCCGCGAGCACCGCCAGATCGAGATGGCCGATGTCGATGCCGAGCTCGAGCGCGTTCGTCGAGACCACGCCCAGCACCTCGCCCGAGCGGAGCCCCTGCTCGACCTCGCGTCGGCGCAGCGGCAGGTACCCGCCGCGGTAGCCGCGCACGATGCCGGAGTCGCCGGTCTTGTCCTCGACCATCTTCTTGATCGAGGCCAGCACCACCTCGGTGGAGAGCCGGCTCTGGCAGAACACGATGGTGGCGACCTTCTTCTTGAGAAAGCGCGCCGCGAGCTTGGAGGCCTCGCCGAGGTACGGGGCGCGGATGCCGAGCTCCGGGTTGACCACCGGGGGGTTGTAGACCATGAAGGTCTTCTCGCCGGTGGGCGCGCCGCTCTCGTTCAGCTCCACCACCCGCTCGCCGGTCAGCCGCTGCGCGAGGTCGCCCGGATTCGCGATCGTGGCCGAGGCCATGATGAACTGCGGGGTGGCGCCGTAGTGGCGGCAGATCCGCTTGAGCCGCCGCAGCACGTTGGCGAGGTGGCTGCCGAAGACGCCGCGATAGGCGTGCAGCTCGTCGATCACCACGTACTTGAGGTTCTGGAACAGGTTCACCCACTTGGTGTGGTGCGGCAGGATCCCGGAGTGCAGCATGTCGGGATTGGTGAGCACGAGGTTGGCCCGCGCCCGCACCGAGCGCCGCGCGTCCTGCGGGGTGTCCCCGTCGTAGGTGAACATCCGCATGTCGGGCAGCGACTTGGCCAGCTCGGTCAGCTCCGCGAGCTGGTCCTGGGCCAGCGCCTTCGTCGGGAAGAGATAGAGCACGCGCGCGTCCGGCTGCTGCACCAGCGCCTGCAGCACCGGCAGGTTGTAGCAGAGGGTCTTGCCGGACGCGGTCGGGGTCACCACCACCAGGTGCTCGCCCTTGGCCACCGCCTCGACCGCCTTGGCCTGGTGCGAGTAGAGCTGCTCCACCCCGCGCGCCTTCAGGGCCTCGACGATTCGCGGATCGAGCGAGGAGGGAAAGGGCGCGAACACCGCCGGCTTGGCCTCGAAGTGGCGGACCGCGCTGATCAGCGGCCCGGTCTCGAGCGACGTCAAGAGCTCGTCGAGGAGCTCCCGGATTTGCATGGCTCATCCTATGTTTAGTGAGCGCAAGTTGTCAACTTTGCGGTCACTGTCGAGTAACCCCGCTATTTCGCTACGAGGAAACGCCAGGGCGCGGCAAAAGTGTCCGCGTCTTGTCCGCCATCGCCTGCCGGGCCGCGACGTAGGCCCGGGTCGCATCGAGCGCCTCATGCATGCGCCGCGTGTTTTTGATGATCAATCCGGAGCCGCCGGGCCCCAAGGTCTAGATCGGCCCAGGCGAGACCAAGGATCTCGGCCTTCCGCCAGGCCGACAGCCAGGCGAACTCCGCGACGTCGGCCCAGGCGCCCCGCATCTCCGCGTGAATCACCGGCCACATCTCCGGCGTGACGACGGGCTCAAGGGAGCAGTGACCATGGCCCTGGGCCCCTCCATGCGGCGGCAGCCATCGCTGCCCACGCTGGAAAGGCTGGCGAAGGCCCTGAGGGTTCCCGTTGAGAAGCTGCTGAAGTAGGTCGTAGACGTGAAGGAGCCCGGCGCCCTGCTTGTAACACGGCCCGGGCGGTGGCCCATCACCCGTACCCCCGCTAAGGAGAGCGAACGATGAGCACGCTCAGTCTAGAGCACCCGTCTCACCCCGCCAAGCCCCAGGTCCGCTCTGGGGGCCTCTCGTGACAGCCGTGGCGCCAGGCCGCCGCGTCGGCCTCTACTGCCGCGTCAGCACGACCGGCCAGACCGCCGAGAACCAGCTCCTCGCCCTCCGGGCCTTTGCCACCGCCCGCGGCTGAGCCGTCACGGAGTTTGTCGATCACGGCGTCTCCGGGGCGAAGGAGAAGCGGCCGGCCCTGGACGCCCTCCACGCCGCCGTCCGTGGCCGCACGCTCGACATCGTCGCGTGCGTGAAGCTCGACCGCCTGGCCCGGAGCGTCCACCACCTGGTGGCGATGGTCCGCGAGTTCGAGGCCCTTGGCGTGGACCTCGTGGTCCTCGACCAGGCGATCGACACCACCACCCCGGCCGGGCGGCTCCTCTTTCACGTCCTCGCCAGTATCTCGGAATTCGAACGCGACCTGATCCGCGACCGGGTCCTGGCCGGGCTCAAGCGGGCCAAGGCCCAGGGGGTGCGGCTGCCACGGGCTGTGGTGGACGTGCTCCGAGCCCGCGCCATGCTGGCGGACGGTAAGTCCCTCCGGCAGGTCTCCAAGGCGCTCCATGGCGCTGGCAACCCTGGCGCGGGCGGTACCCCGGGCAGCCAATGCGGGCCAAAGTGTTCAAGCCTGAGATCGGCGCGGTCTAATCTCGCTGCCTGTGCGGACGGTCGAGTCCCCGAGGGAGAGGGGCCGCGCAGCGTCCTCAGTCAGGGGCGAAGCGGTTCTTGTAGTTCAGCCTGAGCCGCAGGTCCTGGTCTTCCTTCCGAAGGAAGCAGTTGCCGAGGGCGAGGGCCTCGATGTCCGTGCCCATGAAGCAACGGAAGGCGTCCTCGGGAGTGCCCACGATGGGCTCGCCTCGCACGTTGAAGCTCGTATTGACCAGGATTGGGCACCCGGTGCGCTGGTGGAAGGCGGTCAAGAGCTCGTGATACCGCGGGTTGGTCTCGCGGTGCACGGTCTGGATACGGGCGGAGTAGTCCACGTGCGTGACGGCGGGAATCGCGGAGCGAGGGACATTCAGTTTCTCGATACCGAACAGATGCTGCTCGGTAGGGCTCATGGCGCGGCGGTGACGGTGGGCCACGTCGGCGACGATGAGCATGTATGGGCTCTCGGCGTCGAGGTCGAACCACTTGCCGGCCTCCTCCGCCAGCACCGACGGCGCGAAGGGCCGGAACGACTCGCGATACTTGACCTTGAGATTCAGGGTCGATTGCATCGTGGGAGAGCGAGGGTCGCCGAGGATGGATCGCGCGCCCAAGGCACGCGGGCCGAACTCCATGCGCCCCTGGAACCAGCCAACCGCCCGGCCGTCCACGAGCGCGCCGACCGTAGCCCCGATCAGCTCCTGGTCCGGAAGAACGGAATAGATGGCCCCGAGCTGCTTCAGACGCCGTTCGACGTCTTCCTGAGCGAACCATGGGCCGAGATAGGATCCCTCCATGGCGTCGAGGGGGTTCGGATGGGTTCTCGGCTGGGCCTTGAAGAGATGATAACCGCATAGGGCGGCGCCCAGAGCTCCACCTGCATCACCCGCGGCTGGCTGTATCCACAGCCGCGTGAACCGACCGTCGCGCAGGACCCGCCCATTGGTGACGCAGTTGAGGGCGACTCCACCGGCGAGGCAGAGATTGGGCAGTCCCGTCTCCGCGGCGATGGCTCGAGTCAGACGCAGCACGGCCTCGTCCGTCACCGCCTGGATGGACGCCGCGATGTCCATGTGCCGCTGCGTCAGCCGCTCGTCCGGGTCCCGGGGAGGGCCGCCGAACAGCTCGTCGAAGCGGGCATTGGTCATGCGGAGCCCGGTGCAATAGTCGAAGTAGGCGAGATTCAGGCGGAAGGAGCCGTCGGGCTTCAGATCGATGAGCTGGTCGAGGATGCGGCCGGCAAACTTCGGTTCGCCGTAGGGGGCGAGGCCCATGAGCTTGTACTCGCCGGAGTTCACCTTGAAGCCGGTGTAGTAAGTAAAGGCGGAGTAGAGGAGCCCGAGTGAATGCGGGAAGTGGATCTCCTTGAGGATCTCGAGCGAATTCCCGCGGCCGATCCCCATCGACGTGGTCGCCCACTCGCCCACGCCGTCCATGGTCAAGACCGCGGCCTCGGCGAACGGCGATGGGAAGAAGGCGCTCGCGGCGTGACTCTGGTGGTGCTCGGCGAAGAGCAGCTTCGCCTCGAGGCTCGCGCCCAACCCCAGGGCCTCGAGCTCTCGCTTGAGCAGGAGCTTCTGGAAGAGCTTCTCCTTGACCCATAGGGGTACGGCCATCGAGAAGGACGCGAGCCCGCGCGGGGCGAAGGCCACGTACGTCTCTAGGAGACGCTCGAATTTCAAGAATGGCTTGTCGTAGAAGACGATGTGGTCCAGTTGGTCGAGGGTGATCGCCCCTTCGCGGAGGCAATACTCGACGGCGTGCCGCGGAAAGCGCGCGTCGTGCTTCCTCCTGCTGAAGCGTTCCTCTTGGGCGGCGGCCATGATCCGCCCGTCGTCCACGAGCGCGGCGGCGCTGTCGTGGTAGAAGGCGGAGATGCCCAGGATCCGCACGGTCTTGCCTCAGAACAAGGTGTAGATGAACGGCGCCACCACGCTACCCTGCGTGAGCACGATGAGGGCGCCGAAGACGGCCAGCATGATCAGGACCGGGAGCAGCCAGTACTTCTTCCGCACCCGCATGAAGAGCCACAGCTCGCGAAGAATGGAGATCATGGGTTCTCAGAACTGTTGTCGCAGCGTGTCGGGAGCCGGCCCCGGCGGCCTGCGCTCGATCCAATAGGTGGACGCGGTCCGGTCGATCTGGAGGCTGAGCAGGTCTTTTCCCAGCAACCGCAGCACCAGAGCTACCGGCGTCACGGCGCTGTAGAAGACGAGCGCCATGACGGCCGGGGTGACGAGCCGCTGCATGAGTAGACCGAGCCGGAGCCAAAGGCGGTTGGCCGGGCCCAGCAGTTGGGGCCTGAAAAGGGCCGGCACCAGCAACACCACGGCTAGGGCGAGAGCCCAGGGACGCAGAGGTCGGTGCTGCACGAGCGGCCACAAGCCGAGAAGGCTGAGGGCCGCGGCGCCGGTAAAGCCAAAGGCTCGGTTGGACGAGTCCTTGAACTCCACGTCACGCGAGAAGTCCTCGTGGACCGCCGACCGCTTGCCGCTTCCCATGGTCACATCGGCCTCAGATCAACCCGACCAGCTTGCCGGCGAGCCAATGGCCGATCTTCTCGGCCCCTTGTGGCGTGTTGTGCTCGAAGTCGTAAAAATCGCCATCGGCGAAGTGCAGCTCGGTTGCGAGGTCCAAGCAGACCACGTGCCGCTCCCGACAGGTCTCCAGTGTGGCCGCGTTGACGCGGGCGAGCGCGCGGCCCTGATCCACGCCGTTGGGTCCCTCGCTCTTCACGATGCCGATGAGCCGGCCGTGTTCCAACCGATAGTCGGAGCGGGTCTGGGTGATGAAGACCGGCACCGCCCCAAGACGCTCGATCAGATTCGCGACACGGACGAGCCGGGTCTTGTACACGTCGAGGTTGGCCTCCAACCGATCCGCCTGCCAGCCGGCCGGAGCGGGCCGGTCGGTCCATTTCGCTCCGGAAAAATCTACCGGGCGGTGATGCAATTTGGCCCGGTGGGCTCGAATCGAGCCGGCCACGATGGTCCACAGACGAACAAGTGCGCTTCGCTGCTCGAGCTCTCGGCCGAACCGGACGACGTGGAGGCTGTCTCTCCAAGTGTCCCCGACGAAGACGTCGTTTATGCCGACGTAGATCAGCACCAGGCACGGTTTCAGATGAGGAACATAGGGAATCCAGAGCTCGAGATCCGCGATGATCCCGATCGTGCTTTGGCCATCGAGGCCGCCATTGGCCACGACGGCGTCGCGGCCGGTCTGACGCAGGGTCCGCTCCAGCACCGCCTGCCACGTCGTCTCTTCCGGAAGGTACAGCTGGTTCGTCGTGCTGCCGCCGAGGGTCAGGATGGTGATCCGGGCCGGATCGACGCCGGATCCGCGGAAGCCCATGGCATCGCGCTGGTAGATGAACTCTCCTCCCCCCGGATACAGCGGAGAGGCCGAAATAGTGACCTTGACGTTGCGCGCGATGGCAAGTTGCCCGAGCGGGTGCGCCCCGAGCCACTCCCCGAATATCAGCTCGGCCACGAGGACAAGGCCTAGCAGCACAGTCAGATTGACCGCGATGATGCGGAGGAGCTTCATGGGACTCGTCTTGTTCGTGCTGGAATGTCGTGTGTCATCCGACCGGCGGTAGTCTCCCCTTGCAGTCCGTGCGCGCGGCACGACTTTGATCGTGTCATGGCTGGGTTCCCCGAGCGTGGGGGCGGGACATGAATCCCCCGTGGGGACGACGCCCGGGCCGTAACGGCCGATTGCCAGTGCCTGGAGCAGACGTCAGGCGTCTGGTTCAGCGAGCGAGGGTGAGCCTACTCTCGGGGCGGCGCCCGCCCGAGGAAGGCCCGCTGCACGGCTAACGACACGAGGCGCGGCGCGCTTGGCGGGTCGAAGGGAACAGCCAGGAGGAGTGGTGGCAGGTGTGCGTCGTGTTCCAATTCGATGGCCCACGCCGCCCAGGTCAGAGAGACGATGACGTCATCGCCGTCGTCGTCGTCATAGATTCCGGCCATCCATGTCGGATCGGGCGGACTCGCGTAGGCGAGCGGAGAAACACTGACGAGGCAGGCAAGAAGCAAGAAGACCAAGGCACTACCTACTCTCATGACCCGGAGCCTACCCCCTGGATTCTCCCTCGGTCAAGCGGCGGCAAGACGTCGGAGCGGTGGGCAGAAAAGCCACGAGGCAAGCGGTACGGTGCGGTCACCGCTTGCCTCGCGTCGGTGAATCTGGAATGTTGGTGGAGCTGAGGGGGCTCGAACTTGAGAGATCCTCGCTAGGTCCCCTAGAAGACGACATCTTACCCCTCCCGGCCTCCCATCGTAGTTCACGCAAGAGTCGCGACCAAGGTAGTTCCACAGCACCATGTTCGCCACCCACCAACTCGAGCAAGCCTTGATCGCCCGCCGCCTATTGCTGGCTCAAATCGGGGGCCCGCAATCACCGAAATCGACTCGTCTCAGCTTTGAGGTGAATGTCGTGTGACCACCAACGCCACCCGGGCGAGTCCGGGAGCCCTTCGGTGAACCCTAGCACTCGGGAAGTAGGCGCGAATCGAAGTAGGTTTCCCCGGTACCGGCGTCGACCCGGGGGCCTCGCGGACTCCGGTTGTCGTCACTGCGCAAGGGGTCCGATATGGTAACGAGCTCCGCGCGACAACGGAGACGAGACGAGTCAGTGAGCGATACGCCGGTCCCCCCGCGTGCGCGCAAGAGACGAGCCATCGGCTCGACATCACGGTACCGAGCCGTTCCCAGAGTAGTGCCTCGGCTCGCTATCCGAGCACGAGGGATTGGCGGCGGAAGGCCGCGCCCTTCAGGCCCTCCCCGCGCCGCGCGTATCCCGGGCGGCCTTGAACCCCGCGCTATGGCGAAAGATGTTCGGCTTGCGATAGATCGCGAGGATCACGCAGCCTTCGTCGCTCCGCGTTTCGTGCTTAGAGTCAGGTTTCCGCCAGACAAATTCGCCTGCTCGGGCCATCCCTTCGTGATCGTAGAACGACCCTTCGAGCACCCAGGTCTGTTCGATCTCGGGGTGGCGGTGGAAAGGGAGCGACGCACCCGGTCGCCAGCGCAAGAGACACGTCATCTCGCCTTTCCCCGCGTCCTCATACAGGACCTTGATGTCGATGCCCTCGAACTGCGACGGCCGCCAAGGCATCTCGGCGGGCTTCACGTAGGTCGACCCGCCACACGGTGCGGAGTGCCCCCGATTGCCACTGGTCGATGCACGGCGGGCACCGTTCGTTTTGGCCGCCCGCGTCGAGCTTGAGGCCGTCGCCGTTCGGATACGTACCGAGCGGAATGTCGAGGGCGATCGCGGCGCTGCGGATCTCGTCGACGTCACCGGCGTTCTCTACCTTGGTGAGCACGTTCGCCAAGAGCGAATAGGCCGCGACAAAAGACATCGCGTTGAAGCCGCTGGGCTCTCGACCCGTCCGGGCCTTGAGCCGCGTCTTCGCCGAGAGCACGCCTTCGGTTGCGGCGCCGGCGGCGTTCAGTGTGTAGAGACCGAAACCCGCGGATGAGGTCATGATCGCCGGCGGCCGGTATCGCTGGGCACGCATGGCTCGGAGAATACCCACCGCATCGCGGATGAAGGAGCTCGCGAACAGCACATCGGGCTTCGCCGCCTTCATCTTTCCCACGACGGCGGCGAAATCGACCCCGGTCCCGTCGTAGGCGCCTTCGTAGGCCCCCCGGAGCACGATCGGTACGCCGCGCGCGTCGAGTACCTTCACCGTCTCCGCGGCGCAGCTGATCCCGTACGCGCTGCTCTCATGGATCACGGCGGTAGCGAGGGCGCTCCTCTCCTTGCCAAGCCGCGGGGCCAGAACGTCAAGGACGTAGTCGACGGCGCACGTTTCGACGGGGGTCGCGAAGGTATTGGTGCGGAACGTGTACCGCGGTCGGTGCGCGAAGAGATCGGCCGTCCACGCCGTCTGGACCCAGAGGACCGCTCCGAGCCTCTCGCAGACCTCTGACACCTCGATCGAATGGTTCGAACCATAGCAGCCCAGGATGACCTTGACGCCTTCCTGCCTGATCATGCGTTCGGCCTCACGGGCCGCCTCATCCGGCGTATAGCCGTCGCCCCGGACCCACTCGACCGCGCGGCCGTGCACGCCCCCTTCGGCGTTTACGAGGTCCCGGGCGGCCTCCGCGCCGTCGAAGGAGTCGATCCCGAGTTCGGCAATTGGACCGCGGAACATGAAGATCGCGCCGATCTTGAGCGGCTCCCTCGCTCTGTGGTCGTGCGTGCTCATGCGAATCTCTCCCGCTGTTCGGGTCGTGGCGCTGACGAAGTGGCCGCGCGCCTGGTTGCGCGAGGATCGGCCTCAGCCGACGCGCCATCGGAACACCGAACTCGCCGGGTTTCCGATCATTCCCTGCCTCGCCCAGCTTTCTTCCTATTGGCTATATCCGTCAAGCGAAATTAATTGAATACATTGTTGATCGTTGCGAATATACACATCATGATCGACTTGAGGCAGCTCGCGACCTTCCGGGCCGCGGTCGAGCAGCGCACCTTCGTCGAGGCCGCGAAAACCCTCCACTACTCCCAATCTACGGTCACGGTGCAGGTGAAGCAGCTCGAGGCCGAACTCGGCACACCGCTCTTCACGCGAATCGGCAAGCGCGCGACGTTGAACGAGGCAGGCCGCGCACTCTACGAACACGCCGTGGCCGTGCTCGACCACGTGGACGGCGTGCGGCAGCGCATGACGGAGTTCGCCTCGGGCGAGGCGGGACACGTGCGGCTCGCCTCGATCGAGCCGACAGCGAGCCTTCGACTGCCGGCGCTCCTTGCAGGTTTCCTCAGTACGCGCTCCACACTTCGGCTCACGGTCGAGATCGGCGGGGCGCGGACCGTAAGCCAGATGGTCGCCTCAGGCAATGTCGATCTCGGGCTTGCCTCTCCCCCGCCTGCTACGCTGGGGCTCACCTTCGAGCCGCTCTTCGAGGAGCCGCTCGCAGTCCTCGTCGGTGCCGGTCATCCGCTCGCAAGGAGGCGCACGCTCGAGGCCAACGACCTCAAAGGGTATCGGGTGCTCGTCACCGAGGCCGGCTGCGCCTATCGCGCCATGCTCGAGCAAGGATTCATGGGACATGGAGTGAACCCCTATTCGGGGATCGAGATCGCAAGCCTCGAAGGACTGAAGCGTGCGGTCCAGTCAGGAATCGGCATCGCCATCCTTCCGGCATGCTCGCTCCGTCCGCCGCTTGCGCGGACGGTGGTGAAGCCTCTCGTGAGGCCACGTCTCAGCCTCACCGTGGGACTTCTCCTTAAGAGTGAACCCGCGCTTCGCTCGAAGAGCCTGGTCGCACTCATCGATCTGCTTCGCTCACGGTGGCGGGGCCGCAACCGTAGAACTCCTCGCTGAGCGTCCTTCCGGAACGGTCGGGGCGGACATCGCGGAGCATCGGAATATACCGAGTCCAGCCCCACGGTTCCTGATTGATCGCGCAAAAGACAACCCGTACGGGTGTTCCAAGCGGGAAAGCGAAACATGAGGAGGAGAGGCCAAGAGGCGCCGGCCCTCAGATCCTTACCATAACGCAGGGCGTTATCATATATTGACGGTGTGAAACGGTAGTTTCATAGTAGAAACAATGAAGACGAAGCGTGTCCGGGCAAGAGATGAAGTCAACCATCAACCAAGGAGCACGGCCATGAACCAGCACGTCATTCCGATTCCCTGCAAGCCCTGGACGCTCGATGGGCTGCCCGACGATCTCATCGTCGGCCACTACGAGGACACCTACGGGGCCGCCGTCCGGACACTCAACGCGGTTCGCGATCGACTCGCGACGCTCGATCTCGCGACGGCGCCCGCCTATGACGTCCGCGCACTGAAGCGGGAGGAGCTCGAGGCGATGGGCTCCGTCACCCTTCACGAGCTGTACTTCGGCAGCCTGGGCGGTGACGGCGGCGTCCTCTTCACCGGCACGGGCACGGGCACGAAGATCGCGGACTCCATCGCGGCCGCGATCGAGCAGCAGTTCGGCAGCGTCGCCTCGTGGCGGCGGGAGTTCATCGCCATCGCCCAGTCCTTGAGCGGCGGGTCCGGCTGGGCCCTGCTGACCTATTCGCGGCGGGACGGGTTGCTCTACAACCAGATCGCCTTCGATCACTCCCAGGCGATGATGGACACCGTTCCCCTGCTCGCGCTCGACATGTGCGAGCACGCCTATCACCTCGCGTTCCGCGCCAACGCGACCGCCTATATCGACGCCTTCATGCGAAACATCGACTGGGCGGCCGTGACGAAGCGGTTCACGGAGGCGACCAAGGGCCAGTCGGCCACGCGGGACGGCTCCGCCGCCGACACCGTGCCGGGAATCACCGTCGAGGAGCTGGCCGCCCAGATCGCGGGCGGCGAGCCGATCCAAGTCATCGACGCCCGGCCGAAATTCCACTATTCGCGGTCTGCGGACATGATGGAGGGCGCGATCTACCGGGACCCGTATCTGGTCGACGAGTGGTGCAAGGAGCTCTCGCCCGACGTCCCCGTGGCGGTGTACTGCGCGTACGGATTCAACGTGGGTTGCGCCGTGACGGATGTCCTCCGGCAGCGCGGCCTCGACGCGCGGTTCGTTCGGGGAGGGCTGTCCGCATGGTACGCCCTTGGAGGCCGGCGCGCGATCACGCCGCAGGCCAAATCGTGACCCGATGATACCAGCGGCCCGCCGCGAGCGCCCGGCGCCGCGGCGGGCCGCCGCTACTTCGTCGGCCGATATCCGTGGACTGAACCCATTGGGTCAGTCACACAGAAAGCCGGAACCCAATGTCCCACAGTGGACCAGCACACCGAGCTCTTCTTCCTCACTAGTGAAGCTGATAGAGCTGACTCCCGGCGGTGAGGCGCTCGGTTTTCGAATTGTTGTCCAGCGCATCGTCTCGTTCTTCGCCGAGGACGCCACCTTCTACCTGGCGCGGGGGCCGGAGCCAGTCGGCCGCACGCTGCGCGGCAAGGCGACGATCCGCAAGGCGCTTGGTCGACCGCTTCAAGGTGATCCCGAACATGCGCTGGGAGCACAAGGAGTACATCCTGGCCAGCAACCACGGCATCTCCGATGATCCAACGGAATCTCCCGCTTGGATTCCTCGCCGACTAAGTCTCGCAACCCGAGACTCTGGCGAGACATACCGTGGGACTTTGAGACTTGGACAACATTCGTAGCCAACCCCGGGCGTGGACGCCGTGGTCGTAGCGGTCCCGCTGACCTTAGCAGCTCGTGCTCAACCGTCTCATGCAGCGGCCGTCTCAGAGCACAGTGACCCGAATGTTGCGGAAGGCAGTCGGAACACTGTAGTTCGAATACGATTGCAATCCCATAAACGTCGGCTCCGTCGCCGAAAACTGGCCGCGGTTGGCGTCGGTGTTCGTGTACTTGCACGTATTGACGCCGTTCAAATTCACCGTGACCACGTTCCCCTGCACTTCGATCTTGTATTGGTTCCACCCATGCACCAACGCGTTTTGCGGATTGGCGAAATCCCCCGGCTGCGCCGGCGGGAGCGCGGGATCGGGACTCGGATCACCAGGGTAGTTGACCGCATAGACTACCCCGGTCCGATGCTTGGGAAGACCATCCGGCGCGCCCGTGTTGTCGATCTGGATTTCGAAGCCGGCCGGGACCGCTGACTGTCCCGGAATGAACACCGCCGACCAGGCGGGATTGTAGTATCCCGTCGCCTGCGGATTGCGAAACCGAACGAAGACCCCGCTGTTTGTCTGGTTGGTCCGAATGAAGAACTCGAGTTCCAGGCGGACATTCTGCGGCATTGGGATGGTGCACCATAGCAGGCCGAGATCGAAGCTGGGCACGCTCTGCAACGCGCCGTCGATCACGTGGAACGTGCCGCGGCCGGCCATGCGCCAATTGGCCAGCGTCTTTCCGTCGAACAGCTGAATCACGGTTCCTGTGGCCGGAGCCGGCGGTATCGCGGGTTGGAAGAACGGCTGGATTGGCCGGCCGGCACCGCCACTGCCGATACCATCGCCTTCCGGCACCAGGCGCCTCGCCAGCCGGCGCCGCAGCGCGATTCCGTTCATCACCGGATTGGCGGAGCCGCAGGTCGGCAGGACGGAAGCGTCCCCGGCGTAAAGATTCGTCACGTAATGACATTGTCCATCCGGGTTGACCACGGACTGCGCGGGGTCCTCTCCCATCCGCAGCGTGCCCGATTCGTGGTAAGTGGTGCCGAGACCGTCAGGCGTCACGGTCGCGGCATTGGGGTGTGGCGCCGAAACACCAAAGACTTTCTGCGCCACGGCGTCGATCGCCGCGTCCATGAAACCCATTGTCTCGTTGTCCCGCGCGCTGCGCACCACGTTCACCGTTACGCGTGGCACGCCAAACTCGTCGTTGTCGACCGGCAGCGTCATGGCCACCGAGTTAGTGCCTACGTTCGGCACCATCTCGCCCACCGCGCGGATCGACACATCGACCTGCTTGGGCGCGGTTTGGGAGAACAGGTGAATGTCGTCGAGATCGGGCACGCTCTGGAACAGCAGCGAGTCCGATCGCCCACCGCCGGACGGGCCCGCCGGCACCGCCGAGGCGGTAATCTGCAGATGGAAGTGTACGGGAGTGCCGTCCGTCAGATTGGCCCGGCAACGCACCAGCAGGGCCGACAATTCCTGGTCCTTCAAAACTAACCCGGCGGGCCAAGGCGCGGTGAAGCTCACGTTCTTGCGCAAATGCACCATGAAATTGGCGCCCATCTGATTCCCGTTCGGCACGCCGGGGATGCTCACCAAGGCCATGCGGGCGCTCTCGACGGCTCCCAGCGCGAGGATCACCATCGGCCTGCGGTTGGCATTGCCCATGATGGGAGCGCTGAGGTCAAGCGGACCGTTGCTGGTGTCTATGCCGATGACCTCCTGCACCGTCACGCCCGTAGCCAGTGTGTAGGCCCGCGTCGACAGCCGCTTGACGTGGCAATTCGGCACGATCATTAGCCGCTTGAAGGCGTCGTTGTTGAGCCCCGATTCGCCTACCGCCGCACGGGCCCCGGCGATCCCCAGCGGGACGCTGCTGAATTTGTTGAATGGGAAAAAGCCGGGTCGCGACGTGGCCTGGACAGTCAGCGGCGCATCTAGCTTCAGGCTCTCGACAAAGTTCGGATACGGCGGAGTGTTGATTTGGTCTTGCAGTTCGGGAGTGACATCTTCCGGAGCTTCCGCCGAGTAGTCCGGAAGTTCCGCCAGCGGGATAGCATTAGGAATGCTTCCGTAAGCTTGAAAGAGCTTCTTGCGGAAAAGGTCATGGAAGATGCCGTTGATGAAATCATTGGCGGCACTGACACCGGTTTGTTTGGCCGCATCCAGCTCAAATCCCTTTTTTAAGCTCCGCTCAAGGGTCAAGTCCTCCACTACCGCCGCCGGCCAAAGCGTAGCTGAAGTGATAGACCCGGCCGGAGCCCTGTGCATCTCCGTCTCGAGATACCGCGGAGACCAGCCGCCGAAGTATAGCGACCGGCCGCCCAGGCAGTATGCCAGGCCCCCGAATCGCTCCGTGGAATTCCATGGCAGACCCCAGTTCTCCAGAATCGCCTGCTTGTCTTTTCCCTGGGCAATCAGCTCCTGCCGGGTGGCAGGCAGCGCGCTGGATGCCGATGGCTGCGTGCCGGGGCCAAACAGACCGAGATTCGGCACGTCCTGCGTGTGCTCCGGGAGCGCGAACGGGCCTCCCTCCAACACCAAAATGCGGTAGTTCAACGGCCGCAGCACATCCTGCGGGTCGCTGCCGGGTCCGGAACGCTTACTCCGGAAAAACAGGTCCTGCGCCAGCGAAAGCCCAAATGTACCGCCGCCGACGATAACGACATCGAAGGGGCCGCTGCCGGCAGCTTCGGCAAACGTATTGCACATATAGTTGCCGAGAATGTCACGAGTAAATTGCGTTTCTGGAGTAGGTACCGCCATGGCCGACTCCTTTTCGGCAGATTCCTAGATCGCCTTAGTCATCACGGTATGCTCGTCCGACACGGGACGAATGCGGACCCGTCTTCGACAAGAACCTCGGTACAACTCGAACGACTGGCAGTACTGGGCCAGAGGACATACAAACACCTCCCCGAGGGACCGGGCAGCTATTCGGAGGGAACTCACTCGACCCTAAGCGCGTCGGCAGCCGGCGTCAAGCTACATCAGCGTTGCTGAGCCGCCCTACCTCACACAGTAGGCGCACCTGGTACTTGGTTATCTGCGCCTCGCCGCTTGCACCCGTGCGAGCGTGGCTTCTGCAACCAAGGTCACCGCAGAGTCGGGAAATGGAGACATACTGCTGACGTTTATCTCGCAAAGCACATAGGTGTCTTCACCAGATTCGTGCTTCGGTCCGAGAAGAAAATCGCAATCCCATAACACCGGCAGCTCCTGGGTATCGATGTCGAGCAGCCGCTGTATTGCCGGCACCCACTCCTGTTCCAGAAGCCGCTTGAGCGGCTGAAACTCCACCATTGCGGGCGGGTGGTACAAGCGCGCGCTGGGCTGGGGCGCAGCATCCGGTGGTGCGCCGGGGGGCGCGGGACAGAGTGCGTTGGTCGCTTGGAACCCAATTCCACCAACCTTGTCATGCACCAGGTAACAACGAATCATGCCTTCAGGCAACCGCGGTTGGTAGGTTTGGTCAATCATCCGGCCGTCGCCCGAGAAATACGGCTCGCAGCGCTTGAGGAATTCGCTCAACGGCATCCTTTCCTCGACGCATCCCCGCTTCGCGTGCCGGGCGCGGACAAACGTATCGTCTGGCGGTGCTGTCGCACCACCGCGGCCCTGATAGACAACCGAATTGGTCGCAAGCTCGACCTTCCATACGCCGCTTCCGCCATTGCCGCGGTATTGCTTGAGGACTCGGACCTCCCCGGCGGCGAGTCGCGACGGGAGTTCCGAGCGCAACTGATCCATGCTGCGGTACAAGTGCGTCTCGCACCCCCACCCGATATCGCGCGTCCGATATAACACTTCCTTTGTTCCCAACTTCAGGATGATGTCGGGATGGGCGCTGACAAAGACGCCCGATGCGGCAACATTGCGAAGCATAGCGTCAAGCACTGACCGATCACGTTCACCCTCAATGGGATTTACCCATACCAATACGCCGTCAACCCGCATGAGCTGCTCACGAATCTCATCACAGACCTCGTCGTGATAGATGGCGGGTTCCGCAAGCATCCCCAAGTTGCCCAACGCTTGGAACACCTTTCCAAACCGGCCCTGCTGAGGCGGTGCGTTCTCCCGTGCCTCACGGTCTCGGGAAGACAGTATCGCCACGCGAGAGCGGATCTTTTCGTTCATTGATTTCTATGGCCACGAACATCGTACTCGATGCGGTCCAAGTCAATTCCCCTTACATTTGGTACCGCGCGCGACCAGCCGCCCATATATGGGGTACGTGATCACGCCCTTTCCCATCCATGTATTCGGTGACCCCAAATGCCCCCATATCTTGGGCCCCCTCGTGCTCACCCATGAGGCCCTTGTACGATGCCGTTCAAGCGTACGGAGCGAACGTCGGCCATTTGATCAAGGCGTATAGCACGGGCCCGCAATCTCCGACATTTACTCGCGCAGCTTCGAGATGGACGCTGTCCATATCTGATCTCACCCGCTGTGACCTGAGACTCTTGGCGTCAGCGGATCCAGGCTCACGTCGCTGTGCCGCTGCTGGGCGCGGCCGCAGTTTGTCATCGGGTTGCCCCCCACTGATGGGGACTCTCGTTCAAGTCCCGTCGTTCGCCTTCATTGCGCGTGAGCCTCGTGAAGCTGCGCGACGTTCGCCCAGTTGACGTTCTCCATGAAGGCATCGACATACTTCTCCGCGGTGGCGCCATAGTCGAGGTGATACGAGTGTTCGTACATGTCGAGCGCCAGGATCGGCGTGCCGCCTGCAAGCGCGTGCGTGTGGTCAGCCGCCCATTGATTCACGAGCCGCCGATCGCGATGCGAGTAGGTGAGAAGCACCCAACCGGCCCCGCCGCGGAGTGCCTTGCCCATACTGACGAACTCGGCGCGCCAGCGATCGACGCGCCCGAAGTCACGCTTGAGGGCCTCGTCGAGGACACCATTGACACTGCCGTCACCGCCGAGACTATCGAAGTACAGCTCGTGGAGGATCATGGAGTTGGTGGCGATCAGCTCCTCGCGCTTCAGACCGTTGACGACGAAGATGGGCGCCGTTGCGAAGTCGATCTCGGTGAGCTGCGCCGTAATCGCATTCAGCCGCCGTACAGTGCCGCCGTAGTTGTTCTCCCAGTGGCTGACGATGAGCTTCTCTGAGAGTCCCTTGAGTCTTGTCGGATCGCAAGACAGTGGTTTGGCGATATAAGTCATGCGCTCGCTCCTTTGACGTCTCCGGTAAGGAGACCCAAGACGGTGACTCTATGCAGTCGTCGATTACGGCCAATTCGGTGGACGCGGCTCATCGTCGCCACGCACCCGCTTTTATTGCAGCAAAAGTCATGGCGCCGTAAACGGCGAACGCCGTTAGGTTGCGAGTGTCATCGTCATTCTTCTGATGTGCTGAGTGTCTTGAGTGTGTGTAAGTGTGTGCGCACCGTCAGCCCGCCTTCGCGACTGCGGCGGCGGTTTCGGGCTCCTTCACCCGCACCACCGCCCAGACGAGCAGCGCCGCATAGACCACGAAGCCGACCGCGACCGAGGCGAAGAACCCGATCATGCCGAGATCGAGCCAGTAGACCGCGATGAGCCCGCCGATGACGTTCACGGCGAGGCGCACCCCGTTGGCTGCGGCCGCCGCGGCGGCGCGGCCGAGGCCGAGCGAGACGTAGAACAGGCCGAGGCCCATGCCGAAGCAGAGGTAGAGCGGCGCGACGATGTGCAAGTAGAGGCCGCCGACGCGGAAGACGTCCGGATCGTCGCTGAACAGGCCGAGCCACAGGGCGGGGAAGATCGCGACCGTCACCCCGATCGTTCCGCACACGGCCGCGACCGTGGTGACGCCGGTCAACGCGATGGCGCGGGCGCGGGCGTACTGGCGGGCGCCCCAGTTGGTGCCGACCATGGCGAGGACCGCGGTGCCGAAGCCGAACGCGATCGGCTGCATGATGTATTCGAGCCGCGCGCCCATCGCGTAGCCGATGGCGATGTCGCGTCCCATGCGGGCCGAGATGCCGGTCAGGATCACGACCGACAGGTTGGTGATGGCGATGTTGATGAGGCCGGGCACGCCGACCTTCAGGATGTCGGCAAACAGCTCCCAGCGCGGCGCCATCCCGCGGAAGCGGAGCTGCACCAGCGCGCGTCCCGCGTGCAGGTACCACATGAACCAGACGCCGCCGACCGCGAACGGCAGCACCAGGCCCCACGCCGCGCCGGCCGCGCCCAGCGCCGGCAGCGGTCCGAAGCCGAAGATCAGGATCGGCGAGATCGCGATGTGTGCCAGTACGCAGGCGACCAGCACGCCGGCCGGCAGCGCCATGTTGCCGGTGCCGCGCACCGCATTGCCCATGAAGTTGAGCATGCAGATCGCGGCGGCGCCACCTAGCGCCACATTTGCATAGGCGAGCGCGGCGTCGAGCATGTCGTCCTGTCCGCCCATCAGGCGAAACAGGGTTGGCCCGCCGAGCAGCATCACGGTCGAGAAGATCGCTCCGAGCGCAAGCGCGAGCAGGAAGGCGTGGAAGACGAGCGCGTTGGCGCGTTCGGGCTTTCCGGCGCCGACGGCGCGCGCGACCGCCGACGAGACGCCGGCACCCATCCCGCTGTTGGTCGACTGCAGGACGAGCATCACCCAGGGAAACACCAGCGAGGCGCCGGCGAGCGCGTCGGAGCCGAGGCGGCCGAGAAAGAATCCGTCGAACGTCACCATCCCGGTGAACGCGAGCAGATTGAGCACATTCGGCGCCGACAGGCGCAGCAGCGTCGAGAAGATGGGCCCCTCGAGTATGAGCTTGGTGCGCGCCGCTGCGGGAGCGGGCGCGGGTTTCGCGGGGGCCGGAAATGGGGTCTGGTCGCTCACGGGGGGCTCCTTTCTCGCGTGGGGGGCGGTGGTTGGCCTACCGTGCGAGGTCATAGTTGTCATGACACCCTCCATCTCATGTTCCAAGGTGCACCATTACGAATGAGTTCGTGACCGGCGCCCGACGCTGCATTGGGCGGGCGATGTCAGGACTCCTTCCGCAGCCGGTTTAGAAGCGATCTACAGAGATCGACAACCTGACTCGTGATGCTCTTCGACTGCCGCGGCTGCTCGTTCGATCGGTCAAGCAGCGCGACAAATCGTGCTCTGGTTTGAGCTTCGGCCAGCCGAGCGGAAATCATCTTCTCGACGACATACCAGTCCGCGTCCAGGCTTCCCTCCTTGTCGTACACGCCCCGCGGAGAGCCCTTCGACGGGGGCCCGATCGTGCACGACGATCTGACGGGCATTGGTGTAAGTGGCGGGAGTCTGCGGCTCCCGAGATCCCATGCTGCAGGCCTCCTTGCGCCGGAACGCGCCACGGCGAAGAACCCCCGTCGCGCAGGATCCGGCCAAGTGATTACGACAATCCGCCCCCCGCGCAGCTCCGGGCTCGAGGCGCGATCTGACCGGACTAAGACGTCGACCGCTACGACGAGGCCTGCCCGTGGGCGCGGTCGGCTCGCCATGTTCAGGCCGCCCGATCACGACTGCGAGACGTGGTAGGTGGTCCGATCGGCACGCGCGCCAGGAATTCGCTGACCGCCGGGTTCGAGTAGACGCCGCACGCGTCGACCAGCGTTCCGCGGACGCCGGTCTGGCTCTCGATCGCGTAGACGATAGCCATGTCGCCGGGGTCCGAGAACTCCTCGAACCGGAAGCAGTCGCAGATCCGTAGCGCGTCGGCGCTGAACGTCACGCCGGTGTCGAACTCCCGCAGCCCGTCCGCGCTAACGCCGAAGTGCCCAGTGAAACCTCGGCGATTCAGGTGATCGATGGTCTCGGTGAGAGTGAACTCGTTGAACGTCGTCGTCTTCATCGTCTTCACTCCTTGCTGGTCACGCGCGCGTCGCGCCCTTCGATGAGCGCCACGTCCTGCGCGACCATCTGGTGGTCAGCGGGTCGAAGCGCCGAGGAGTCCGCGGGTCGCGAAATCGCCCGCCGCAGCCCTCCTCGCGCCGGCAGCTGCCTTTTGGCACATCGCCTTCGTGAATCTGGCCCGGTGTGCAGCGGTTCGACTCGACACATCGCCCTCGCTCTGCTCATCGGCTGTAACCTCCCCGACACTCGCGGCCTGATACATCTGTTTCTGACTGTAACACTAGTTCCATCAGTCAGTGCAACATATGTTTCAGGAGGAGCCAAGTGGTTGCGTATCTAGCGCTGTTGGCCCAGCAGACGCTACGTCGGGCGGAGGGTCTAAGAGTGGGTTGAAGCTGTTGTTTTATTTGATCGAATCAGTGGCCGACCAACCCCTGCTGCTGGTTGAGGGTGCTGCCCCCGGTTGAGCCTTCCCTGCGGTCCGTTATGTTCATATCGCTCGGGGCCGTACCCCTCAAACGCTCCGCGCATCTGGGCATGGATTGGGGCGGTCCCTCGATTCAGGCCGCGCGGGTGACGTGTTCCGAGCCGATCCAGGCCGCAGTGGTGATGAACGCCGCCCATCCGGCAACGTTCGTCACGGTCGCGCGGGATCCCGAGCAGGTGCGCAGCACCTTCCAATCTGCTTCTTCCCACCATTGCATGTCGTCGGCCGCCATCGGGGTGGAGCTCCAAGTCAAACCTGGTCATGTGGATGCGTTTCGCGCGCTCACAAGCGAAATGGTTGAAGGGACGAAAAGGGACCGCGGCGCTCTCAGCTACGACCGATTCATTGGCGACGATGAGGCGGTCCACGTGTTTGAGCGCTACAGCGACTCTGCTGCCGACTCCGTAGTGCTGACCTGTACCAAAACCCATGATGCCAGCGGCCGCCCGCCGGGGACTCAACTTGCGTCCTAGGCCCCTCAGCGCCCGCTACAGCGCTCGGCACGTCACGGCAGTGCCGGCGATCGGCCGTTCCCAAACCAGTTGATTTCGGTACGAGGGCCGCGGCGACGTGCGTCCAGAACGCGCGACGGGAAATGAAACCACACCGGAGCTAGCAGCTGCAGACACAGTTGGTCGAGGACACCGTACAAATGGAACCAGGCAATATGACACGTGGCCGCTTTTGCTGAGCCTTTGTCTAGGAGTCCTCGACCATCCGGCGCTGTCTGATGAATCCATCAACGGCCAGCGGTCCAGAGCCACCGAGGACCAGTGCCGCGAGGCAGGCTAGATAGATAAGGTCACATTCATAGCCGACCGGCCCGAACTGCGCGCCGGCCGCGGTCACGGCCTGGAGCTTGATCGAGCTGAATCCGTAGGGTAGATGCACGGTGAAGATGGCTACCAGGAGCAGCGCCGCCATCGGGACGCTGACGAGCATCACGAACGCCCCCAGCAGTACCGCCATCCCGCCGACAAGCTCGATCAGGATGCTGAGCCAGGCCATGAAATGCGGTGCCGGCACTCCGAGCGCGTGGAGGATGCCCGCGAACGCATGAGTCGCAGGGGAACGGGAGCCCAGCGCGGGATCCCGGAACGAGCGAGCCGCTGGAGCGGCGCACCGCGTAGTGCGTGACCGATCATACATATTGGATCGGAACTCGGAGGGCTGCGATGCGGAGAACATCGACGATGAGCAATTTCTGAACAGGGTTCCGTCCGATGAATCCCTGCCGCGATGAATCCGTCCCGGTGGGGCGTCCATCCCACGGAATGACGGTCTGACACTGAGGAGGCCGACCCATGGGCGAGCTGACGGGAAAGGTAGCGATCGTGACGGGTGCGTCGAAGGGGATCGGCGCGGGAATCGCGAAGGGCCTGGCGGAGGCCGGGGCAGCGGTCGTGGTCAACTATGCCTCCAGCCGGGCCGGGGCGGACCGCGTGGTCTCGGAGATCGTCGATCAGGGCGGCCGGGCGATCGCGGTCCAGGGCGACGTAGCCCGGGCGGCGGACGTGCGGCGGCTGTTCGAGGAGACCAGGAAGGCATTTGGATCGCTGGACGTGCTGGTGAACAATGCGGGCGTCTTCCAGTTCGAGCCCCTCGAGACCGTCACCGAGGACGAGTTCCACCGGGAGTTCAACACCAACGTCCTCGGCCCGATCCTGACCATCCAGGAAGCGGTGAAGCACTTCGGATCCCACGGCGGCAGCGTGATCAACATCAGCTCGGTCGCGAGCACCCGCGCCACGCCGAACTCGGTGGTCTACTCGGCGACCAAGGGCGCGCTGGAGGCGATCACCCGCGGCCTGGCGATGGAGCTGGGGCCTCGGAAGATCCGAGTCAACACCATCGCGCCCGGCGGCGTGGAGACCGAAGGGGTACACCAGGCCGGAATCGTGGGCAGCGACTTCCAGAAGCAGATGGTGTCGGAGACCCCGCTCGGCCGCTTCGGCCAGCCCGAGGACGTCGCGCGGGTGGCGGTGTTCCTGGCCTCCGAGGAATCCGGCTGGATTACCGGCGAACGGATTGCGGCCTCCGGCGGCTGGCGATAGGACGGGCCGAACTCAGCGGACGAGATCCAACCTGCCGGACGATTCGCTGCGGGCGAAGTGAGTGACGTTGATCGATCGGTAACCTGATTCGATACGGAGGCTCATCATGGGATCGTTCACGGGCAAGGTGGCGCTGGTGGCGGGCGGGACGTCGGGGATCGGCCGGGCCGCGGCGGTGGCCCTGGCCCGCGAGGGGGCGAAGGTCGTCGTGGCCGGGCGGCGCAAGGCCGAGGGCGGCGAGACGGTCCGGCTCGTCCGCGAAGCCGGCTCCCAGGGGCTGTTCGTCCGGGCCGACGTCGCCAAAGAATCGGACGTCCGGGCGATGATCGAGGCGACACTTGCGGAGTACGGCCGGCTCGACGCGGCCTTCAACAACGCGGGCGTGGAGGAAGACCCGGGTCCGCTCGGGTCCAAGGGGGAGGAGGTCTACGACCACATCATGGACGTGAACGTGAAGGGCGTCTGGCTGAGCCTGAAGCACGAGATCCCGGCGATGCTGCGGACCGGCGGCGGTTCGATCGTGAAC
>WNFC01003040.1_pt1 | contig 33875 bp, 31 predicted proteins | sample 5400541 | NCBI WGS metagenome assembly WNFC01 (sample SAMN13153342, study PRJNA577476) | soil metagenome | isolation source: 120 cm saprolite under Douglas fir tree site 2 hole 2 replicate 1 | place: USA:California | collected 2015-04-18
CCACCCCCCTACCACCTTGAACGCCATTAGCACCCATGCCCCGCCATTCTCGCCATATCCGCGAACTCCAGGGCCCGGACTGTGAGATCCACCTCGCGCTGGTCGAGCCCGCTGAGCTTTAGAGCTAGCAACAGCTCATACCACAGGTCGTCCCGGCCCGGCGAGACCTCGAGCGCGCGGGCGAGCGGACCGACCGCCTGCTCGAACGACCCATGTCGCATGTACAAGTGTGCGAGCTCGGCCATCGCCTCTACGTTGGCCGAGTCCTGCTGGACCTCGAGCACGAGCGAGTCTTCAGCGCGCGCGAGCGTCTCGAGCTCGCTGAGCGAGAGGGAGTCCAGCGACCCCTCCGGCACGGCAGAAGGCCGAGTGGCGACGACCGGCTCGGCCCGCGACGGGACCGCCCGCTTAGGCGCGAGGAGCGTGTTCCAGGCGAGGGCGAAAAGCGCGACGTGCGCGGTGACCAGGACGGCGGACAGGTGGCGCATACACTCCTTCCGGTGCGGTGACAAAGGCTGTCGCACAGCGTAAGGCAGGAGCGATGCCGCCGGTGTTTGTGGCGGGAATGGGCTGCGATAGAGGTAGAACGTGTTCGTGGGGACACGAGTGAGGCATGGTGAGAGTGGACGAGAGGACACGCAGCAGGAGGAGAGATAGCCGCGTCGCTCTGGTGACCTGTGCGGCCTACCCGGACCTGCCGGCGGACGATCAGCTACTGAGGGCGGCGTTGCACCGGCAAGGGGTCGGCGCGGCAGCAGCTGTCTGGAACAACCCGCAGGAAGCCTGGCAGGAGTACGACGCGATCGTCCTCCGCTCCTGCTGGGACTACCATCTTCGTCCAGCCGAATTCCGTCGGTGGCTGGATCATCTAGAGCAGCGGGCCGTCCGCCCCCACCCCCCTCCCCCTCCCCCCGTCTACAACGACGTTCCCACGGTGCGGTGGAACATGACCAAGACGTATCTGCGCGACTTGGAGGCGGCGGGAGTGGCCACGGCACCGACGGTGTGGGTTCCGGAGGGAACCGCCACGACCCTTCAAAGCATCGTGGAGTCCGTCGGGTGGGAGCAGCTGGTCGTCAAGCCGGCCGTGTCGGCAACAGCATACAAGACGTGGCGGGTGGAGCGCACGCGCGTGCGGGAGCACGAGGCCCGTTTCGCTCGCCTAATCGCAGAGCGGGATGTGATGGTCCAACAATTCCTGCCCGCCGTGCTGAGCGAGGGGGAGCTGTCGCTCGTCTTCCTGGCGGGTGCGTTCTCCCATGCCGTCCGCAAACGCCCGGCGACCGGCGATTTCCGCGTGCAAGAGCAATTCGGCGGGACCGTCGAACGCGCGGAGGTCGACCCTGCACTCACTCGGCAGGCCGCGGCAGCGGTGGCTGCGGCACCCGGGAAGCCTTTGTATGCGCGCGTGGACGGCGTAGTCGTGGATGGCCGGCTGGTACTGATGGAGCTGGAGCTGGTGGAGCCAACGCTCTTCTTCGGTCTGGACGGCGCGGCAGCGGATCGCTTAGCAATCGAGATCAAGCGGGCATTGGAGGCGCGCTGACACGTCGCTCCTGTCGGTCGCGCCGCGGCGCCCCCGCCTCGCGCAACACGAAGCGGGGGCGCCCACTCCTAGAACGTCACTGTCGCCGTCACCGCGTCCTGGTTCTTCTGGCAGTCGGTCAGCATGCACACCACGCGGCGCGCGTCGGTCCAGATGGGGTGCACGGCGTGCTCGCTCGCAGCTACGCCATTGTAATCCCCGATGAACGTGCCACTGAAGTTGATGTCCGGGTCCGTCGGCCCGGAGCTCACCAGCACCTGCTTGCCGAAGTTCACACCCCCCATCGAGGTGGAAAGGAACGTGTTGAGCAACCGGTTACCCGGCGTGTCGTCTCGTTGCTGAAACTCGACCTGCACGACGCCGTTCTCGGCGACCGAAATCCAGGGATAGAACTGGTCGGCAGTGGACGCGTCGCTGTTCACGACGCTCGAGGAGCTCCAGGTGGCGCCCCCGTCGGTCGAACGACTGAACCGCACGTCGGCGTTGCCCGATCGATAGTCGCCCCAGACCACGTACACGGTTCCCTGGGCGCCGTCCACGGCGATCGACGGGAAGGAGTTGACGCGCCACGAGGAGTTCTTCAGCGCGCACCGTCCGTCCAAATTGAGGTGATCGCAGATCTCGATGATGGCGTCGATGCCCACCGGGTGGGAAAACGTGTTGCCGCCGTCCACCGACTTGGCCACCATCGCCTGACCATTGAAGCCCGTCCCGTTGCCGTTCTCGAACACGACGTACACCTCGCCGTTGGGCCCGACTGCCGGCACCGACCCCTGGTCGAAATTCAAGTCGGGCGAGCTGACCGGGTGCGGCCCGCTCCAGGTGGCGCCGCCGTCGTCGGAATAGGAGAGAACGATGGGCGATTCGACGTAGCTGTCATCGGCACGGTTGAACTTGAACCTGGTCCAGGTCACATAGATCCGGCCGCGGTGGGGGCTCGCGGGCCGGGTGTCGACGGCGACGAACTCCTTGTCGTTGAAGTAACCGACGAGCGGATCGCTGCCACCGCTCACGGTCGCGATCACGGCGCCGGCCGGCTGCAGCGTCCGCAGGTCGCTCGAGCGGTTGACGAATATCACCGTCGTGGACGTCGCGTTGGTGACGGGCGTGAATCCCAGGCATATGTGGTAGGCCATGCCGTCGGGCCCGAATGCCGTCGCCGGGTCGCCGCCCGCGACGGCGCCAGGCGGCACGGTCGTTCCTTCACCCACGTCGTTCCAGGTCGCCCCGCCGTCGCTCGACGCATAAATGCCGCACGCCGCGAGGTCGTGCCGGTAGTCGTTCGCCCCGGCGAGGAGGCGACTCGGGTTGTTGGGGTCGAGGGCGATTGGAGTCTCATTCTGCGGGAAGAAGGTCTTGTCCTGGTTCGCCACGACATTGGGGCCGACGTTCTTAGCGGGACCGGGCGGATTGCCGCCGTCCCGGGGAGCGCCGGGACCAGGCTGATTCTTGATCGCGGGACTGACCGTCACGACGCTGGAGAGGTCGAAGAGGTGATCGCCCCCGCCAATGAGGTCAGTCTGCGGTCCGACGGGCGGCGGCTGGGAACGGTCGCTGCAGGCCGAGGTGAACAGTGCACAGCCAGTGGCGAGGAGGAGCCAGCGCTTCATGAGTCCCTCCGGAGTGGGAATTGAGCGGGTCTCCAGAGGGTGCCGCAGTACCCGAGCCACCGAGGCGCCCGCGTCTCTGCTGGGTGAATGGGGTGCGGGGGGTGATGCGCGCTCTCATCAGTGATGGCGCCGGTCCAACATAGCCTAGTCCGCGTGCATTATGTTGACGTGTTCCCGTGACGGCCACGTCCCCCCCCAGACGGGAGGCACGAAGATGAGGCAACCGAACGGCTGGTCCCCCCCCTCCTGGCCGCTGCGTCCGGCGACCGCGGCAGTCCTGGTGCTGCTATCCGGCGTCGCCTGCGCCTCGCACAGCATCCTTGTCCCACCGCGACTCAATCTCGTCCCTTACGGCAGCGTGGGCCTGATCACGTTCTCGATCGAGAACGCGAAGGGCACGCTGCACGAGCTCGCGACTCAGCGGTTCGAGGAGTACCTGCTCGCCGCGCAGGCCGGGATCGAGGTGCAGCACTTTCCCCTGGCCGACTCGGCGACGGCGCTGTCCGGCGGTGGGCCGCGCGCCGTCCCCGTGGTCTTCCTGGGGCACCTCAAAGTGTCAAACGTGAAGCCGAGCGGCGGCCTGATTGGGCTGTCGTTGCCGCACCTGGAGGCGACGATCACCGCGGAGCTGTCCGTTGAGCTACGCTCCACTAAGACAGGGGGCACCCTGTGGCGCTCCAGCGCGGCCGCCACGGAGAAGGTCGGCGGGCTGGCGCTCGTCGGCGGCCAGCCCGAGTTCTCCGCGCGCGATCCCAATGATGCCTACGGGCACCTGGTCAATCGGCTGGTTTACGACGTGACCTACGACCTACGCTCGACCTGGGTGAGGCAGTAAGCGCCCGCCCCCGGGAATTGCCCAGGGTCAGCGGACTCCAACTCCCCCCCCTCGCACCGGGCTGCTACTGTGGGCCGGCCGCGCGGATCTGACCGCGGATCTCCCCACCGGGGAAGTCGCCCGGCCCTTTGTTAGGCGTCCCGCTGCCGTCGTTCGTGTGGACGTTCGCGTAGGCGTGGCCCACCCGAATCGAATCGATCAAGTCGCTGAGCGGATGCCCCTTCAGCTTGTTGATCAGGTTGGCGGCAGTGATAGTCCCAGAGGCCAGCACGCCGTCGGTCCGCCCGCCGCCAGGCGCCACCGGCCCGAACAGAAAGACCACGATCCCGCCGTTCACCCCGACCGGGGCGATGTGGATGTGAGACATGAAGACGTTATCGATGTTCGAGGCGATGATGCGATACTCGAGCGATTGGCCGTCGGGGCTGAGCTGCAGCTTGACCTCACCCTCGGCACGCGTGTCGCGCGGCGGCACTTCGTTGGCACCATCGAGATGGGCGACGAAGTTCTTGGCGTCCGCGACGCTGGCGCTCGCGCTTGTGGCGGCCGCCAACTGGACCGCCGTGTCGGGGGTAGCGGCGATCGGCGCGGGGCGGTCACAGTGGGTGAGGGTGGCGAGGAACAACGCCGCTGGGAACACGAACGACGCACGCATAGGTGCCTCCCGGATGGGGAATGAGTCAACCCCCAATTCTAACCGGGTGGAGCGGGGAGCGCGATGGCTCCCCGCCCCGATGAATCACAAGCAGGGGCTCGGCTCGCCGTGCAGCTTGATGTTGCCGCCAGCGAGGAAGCCCGACGCGCTGTACGTGTTCGACAGCGTGATCGCGAACGTGTCATTCCGGCCGGGCTCACCGTTGTCCGTCACGTCTACGATGTAGGTGTAGCCGCCCACGCCGTCCACCTCGGCTGTGCCCTTGATGCGGCGCGAGGTCGGGCCCGTGACTTCATACGACGTCACGCCAGTCCCCTTCACCTTGAAACCGTTGGGACCGTGATCGATGTAGGTCAAGTGGCCCCAGAACCCGCCATTCTTCATGCCGCCGGCGACGCCGAAATTGGCCCGGGATCCCGACGGGGTGCCGGTGATCCACCCACCGCCGGTCACGAAGTCTCCCACCGGCGGAGTGCACGCCCCGCACGAGATGTCCGCGTGGGACGAAGAGATGACCACGTCGGCAAGCGTCTGGCCGGTGACGGGGTCGAAGGCCGTCACGTGCAGCGCATTGACGGTGATGCTGGCCTGGTTGCCGCTCGCGGAGCCGGACTGTTCATTGATCACGACTCTCAATGCCCCCGGCACGCTCACCGGCTGGTTGGGCTGGCCACTGACGGTGATCGCCTGCCCATTGATGACCAGCCCAGCGAGCTCCGAGCTGCCGCTCGCGCTCGCGGTTCCGCTGCCGTCGCACGTCGCCTCGGCTTGGGACCGCAGCAGGTCCGCCTGGATGGAAATGTTGGCCGCCGTGAGGCTCACGCTGGCGACGGTCGCTTCGGCGCTGCTGCTGTTGCCTTGGCCAACGACTTCGGCGTCGACGACTTCGGCCGCCAGGAGGCCGCCGGACTGGTTCGGGCTGACTGACAGCAGCGACGATTCCTCTGCCCCGCCCGTTGCGGGCAGCGGGCCCGCTTCGCCTACGACAATCGGCGTCAAGCTCAGCACCGCGGCCCGGAGCACGGTTGCGTCCCCGCTGAATGTCGTGCCGCTCCCAGCGGTCAACCCAAAGGCCGGCTGGTCGTGCGGGGCGGGCCCCGTAGGCTTCTCACAGCTCGCGAAGAGTCCCGCTGTGAGCGTCAGGAGTACGATGCGCTTCATGGTGCCCTCCTTACGTGATGTCCCGAGACAAGCCTCGGTACAAGCAGCGTAGCGAACAGGAGGGCTGCCGTCTGTCGGGAGGATCCGCCAGGGGTGTGGGGAAAATTCCGGGGGCGGGCGTGGGAGAAACTCCCACGCTACTCGATCTTGAGCAAGCCGGCGCGCAGCGCGAGCCGGACCAGCTCGGAGCGGTGCTTCAGTCCCAGTTTGTCCATGATGCGGGCGCGGTAGGTGTCCACGGTCTTCGGGCTGAGGCGCAGCAGCTTGCCGATCTCGGTCGACGTATGGCCCTCGGCGGTGAGCACCAGGACTTCGCGCTCTCGCACGCTGAGGCGGGCCAGGGCCCCTGTCGTCTCCTTGGAGTGGGGTCCCTTATAGTGTTGGACCAACACCCGGGTGGCGCTCGGGTCGAGGAAGACTTCGTTTTGCACGACCGTCCGGATCGCCCGCGGGAGATTCTCTGCCGCGCTCTCCTTCGCCACGAACCCGCTGCCGCCCGCTTCGAGCACGTCCAGCAGCATGTCCTCTTGGAGGTGGGCAGTGAGCACGAGGACTTTCGTGCCGCCGTGGAGGGCGGCGATGCGGCGCACCGCCTCGAGCCCGCCGATGCCCGGCATGACGAGGTCCATGAGCACCACGTCCGGCTTCAGGGCCCGGGCCTTCTCCACCGCCTCTTCCCCGGTCGCTGCCTCGGCCACCACGCGCACGTTGGCTTGACCATCGAGCACCGCGCGCAGGCCGGCGCGGACGACCCAGTGGTCGTCAGCAACTAGGATGTGGATCGGCTTGGGCACGGGCGCGGGTGCCGGCCGGGGAGGTCTTCTCACGGTCCTCCGTATCCGGGCGCCCGGGTGCTGCGGAGAGGCTCTCTCACAATACGCCGGCCCGTACGCTTGTGGCAAGGCCGCAGCGGTATCCAGGATGAGGTGACCTAACCGGAGGCGTCGTGACATCCGTCACGCCGCATCGTCCACCCGCTGCGGGGTAACAATCCTGAGCTGTGGCTGGCACCAGTCGAGTTCCTTGCCCGCGAGAGGAGCCGATCTATGAAGGTGTGGCTCGCAGTTGCCGGGTTCAGTCTCATCATCACCGCGGCCGTCCCACCACCGTCCGAGGCGCCCACAGGCTTCGACGACAAGAGCAACGGCGCGGTGACCGACTCGATACACCAAGCCGATCGGGCCAAGTTCGACGAAGTTGAGGCGATTTCCGACGGCCTGGGGCCGCTTTACAACGCGCAGTCGTGCCGCGAGTGCCACCAGAACCCGACCTCCGGAGGGGCCAGCCAGATCACGGAGTTGCGCGTCGGTCACTTGGGACCGGACCGACGGTTCCACAACGCCGTCATCCCCATCGCGCGCGGCAAGGACACCATCTCTGGCCGCACCCTCGTGAACGACCGCGCCATCTGCCCCAACGCCGTCTTCCCCGACTCAGAGATCCAGGAGCGGATGCCAGAGACCGAGACGATTCGAACGCTGCGCGCCTCGGTCAACTTGTTGGGCGACGGACTGGTCGAAGCCGTGGACGACACGACCCTGATCCGCATCTCCAGGAACCAGTGCCGTGCCACCCACGGCAAGATCTGCGGTCAGGCGATTCATGTCCCCATCATCGAAGCCCCGGGGGAAACGCGCGTGGGGAGGTTCGGCTGGAAGGACCAGCACGCCAGCCTGCTGTCCTTCTCGGGCGACGCCTACTTGAACGAGATGGGGATCACGAGCCGGCTGTTCCCAGACGAGGTGACGGGGATCTGCAACACCGTCTCCGAGCCCAACGACAAGCCGGATTCCACCGGGCTCTCGGATATCGACCGTTTCGCCCGTTTCGTGCGTGCCACCAAAGCTCCGGCACGGGACTCGCTCCTGGCCGCGAGGCCGCGGGCGAGCAGTGGCTCGGCCGCTTTTGACCGGATCGGGTGCGCCACCTGTCACATCCGCACACTGACCACCGCCCCCGCCGGGACGACGCTCAACGGCGGCACGTTCACTATTCCGCCGGCGCTCGGGGACAAGACGTTTCATCCATTCGCGGACTTCCTGCTACACGACGTCGGGACTGGTGACGGGATCGTGATGGCGATGCCGGAGCACTACGGGCGCAACGTGTACAAGACCCTCTGGAGGCTGCTCTCACTCGACAGCATCGCGCGCACCCGCAACAAGGTCCGCACCGCGCCGCTATGGGGCGTGCGGTTGCGCCCGCGGCTGATGCACGACGCGGCGTCGCTCACCCTGCGCGAGGCGATCCTGCGGCATCGCGCGGAAGCGAGCGGCGTGATCGGGCGATTCAGGCAGCTAACCCGCCGCGAGCAGGCGGCGATCATCGAGTTCCTGCAATCGTTATGAAAGCGCGTCGGGCCCCAGGGGGAGGAGGCGGGGGAGGGGGAGGAGGGGGGGGAGCCATCTCCCATGTGGTTCTGCTCATCAAGGAGAACCACACGTTCGACAATTACTTCGGCACCTTCCCCGGCGCCAACGGGATGCCCCTGGCCCGTTCGCCCAACCCGCCGCCCCTGGATCCGAACCACCAGCACGGCGCCTGGCTCGCCCGGGAAACCACCGCCGTTCGCCAGCAGTTCGTCGAGGCAGACATCCCGGCGTACTTCGCCTACGCGCGGCAGTTCACGCTGTGCGACAACTATTTCACCGACGTCGCCGGGCCGTCCACGCCGAATCACCTCATGCTGATCGCGGCGGCCTCCCCGGTGATCGCGAACCCGCCGCACCACCACGCGCCGGCCGGTGCCCCGCTGTTCAAGTTGCCCTCGCTGCCGTTGGCGCTGGAGCGCGCCAAGCTTACCTGGCGCAACTACGGGGGATATGCTTTCGCCATGCTCGCAGAGCTGCACGGCCGGCCCACCCTGGCGTCGGACCAGTTCGCCAAAGACGCCGCCGCCGGAAACCTCCCCACCGTGTCCTGGGTCTATGCTCCCCACGACGCGAGCGAGCACCCGCCGGACCCCCCCGACCGGAGCAACCCGCTCATCGGCAACGTCACGCACGGGATGCAGTGGACGGTGGACCAGGTCAAGGCCGTCGTGCAGGGCGGCCTATGGCCGCAGACGGCGATCTTCATCACGTGGGACGATTGGGGCGGGTGGTACGATCACGTCACGCCGCCGAACGTGGAGACCTGGAAGGCCGACGGGACCCAGTTCCGCTACGGCTCGCGTGTCGGCTGCCTAGTGCTGAGCCCGTACGCCAAGCAAGGCTACGTCTCCAAGACGTTGCGCTCGCACGTTAGCCTGCTGCGATTCTGCGAGGCGCAGTTCGGTGTGCCGGCTTTGAACACCCGGGACGGCAACGCCGACGACATGTCCGATTGCTTCGACTTCTCCCAACGGCCCGCGGCGGCGCCGCGCGCGTAATCGACCAGCGATGCGCCGCGCCGGTATCAGGGCTCTGAGCGCGCTGGCGCTGGCCGCTTGCGGGCGCTCGACGCCCGCGCCCAATCCCCTCGCCGAACTGTTGGCCGCACCGGCAGGCCGCTTCCTCCATGTGTCCTCGACCGACCCGACGGGGGGCAACCGCGACTACCGCGTGATCGAGCCGGCCGACAGCCTGGTGCTGCTCGACGTCGACGGGCCGGGCGAGGTGCGACGGCTGTGGATCACCGTCGCTTCCCGCGACCCGCAGTACTTGCGGCGCCTCGCCCTGAAGATGTACTGGGACGGCGAAGTGACGCCGTCGGTGGCCGCGCCGCTGGGCGACTTCTTCGGCAACGGCTTTTCCAAGCGACACTACACGGCGCTCGTGATGGGCGAATCGAGCGGCGGGTTCTATTGCTATCTGCCCATGCCGTTCCATCGCCACGCGCGCATCGTCGTGGACAACGGCACCGGCCGGCCGGTGGACGCCTTCTATTACAACATCGATCTCCTCACCGACGTCACGCTGCCGCGCGACGTCGCGACGTTCCACGCCTGGTGGCATCGCGACCCCCGGACCACGCACCGCACGCCACACCTCGTCCTGCAGGCGAGCGCCCCGGGGGGGGGAGGCGGAGAGTTCGTCGGCCTGTCACTCAACGTCGAGAGCTACGCGAAGAACCTCTCCTTCCTGGAAGGCGACGAGATCTGGACGGTGGACGGCGAGCGCCGCGGCCAGGGCACGGGCACCGAGGACTACTTCAACAGTGGGTGGTACTTCGACGAAGGCACCTACGCCGCAGCATTCCACGGGTTAATCGTGAAGGACGACACGGCCGGCCGCATCGCGGCCTACCGCTGGCACATCCCGGACCCCGTACCGTTCCGGGACTCGATCCGCGTGGAGCTCGAGCATGGTACGGAGAACGAAGAAGTCGCCGACTACGCCACGATGGCCTACTGGTATCAAGCCGAGCCGCACGCGCCCTTGCCGCCCCTCCCGCCACCGGGCGAGCGGCTCGTCCAGATGGTGAAGATCCCCCCGACCGCTGTTCTCGCCGAGTCCGTACACGTGCGGCGGAACGGCGCGCTTACCACCGTGACGGTGCCCGTTCCCCGCCCCGATCGCTACGCACTGCGCGTGTACGTCAGCGGTCCCCCCCCCGATCAGCTGGTGTTGCCGCCTCTCGCCGCGGGCACCGTCACGGCGAGCACCACGGCGACGGCCAGCGTGCGGCTTGCGGCAGGCGAGATGCCAGTCGCGGCGGAAGCCACACCGCTGCGGCGCTGGGCGCTCGAGTGGAGCGTCGTGGGGCCCTTCCCGAGCCCGCGACAAGGGGCGAGCGAGATCAGCGCGGCGCTCGATAGCGTGTACGGCCCGGAGCGGGATCCGTCTCTCGCGGCCAGTTACTCCGGGCCGGGCGGCTCGCGGCTGCGGTGGAAACGCGCTGCGGCGGCACCCGATGGGCAGGTGCGTCTGAAACCGCTATTCACACCCAACGACTGGGTCGCGATCTATGCCGTAGCGTTTCTGTATTCGCCCACCACGCGGCCGGCAACGCTACTGCTCGGCGCGGACGACGCGCATCAGCTGTGGGTGAACGGTGCCCTGGTGTCGAAGCGTCAGGGTCGCCACGTGTCGCAAGCCGACGACGTGGCGGTCCTGGTGCAGCTGCGCCGGGGTTGGAACACCGTGCTCCTCAAAGACGCCAACCTCGACGGCGGGTGGGCGTTTCAGATCCGGGCGGCGGATCCCGAGGGCGTGTTGCGATGGAGTGCGCGGCCGCTAGGGGAGCCTTAGCGTCTCAGCGCCGCGACGATCGCGATGACCGAAATCGCGAAGCCGACGGCCATCTTGGCCGCGGTGGCGGCCACACGTCCCAGTAGCGCGCCCCAGCCCGCACGCACGGCCGTCCCCGCAGTCCACGAGCTCGAGTATTCGAAGACCACAGCGCCTGCGAAGGATCCGATGAGCGCGCCGATCACGCTGCCGACCACGGGCACAGGGACGCCGACGGCCGCGCCGATCAGTCCACCGATCAACGCCCCCCACCCGGCACGCTTGGATCCCCCGTAGCGGCGCGCCAGTCCGTAACCAAACCACACCTCGAACAGCTCGCCAAGCAGCGCGAGCCCTAACACCACAGCGATCGTTGCGATCCCGACGGCGTGGAACCCGGTGAGCCAGGCGTACGCGAGGACGGAAACGACCATCAGCCAGAGGCCCGGCAGGCCAAGCGCGACGAGCGCGAGTCCGACGAGAAAGCAACAACCGAGAACCAGTGGCGGGAGCAGGTGAGTCATGGCGCTCTCAGCTTGACGGGAGTTCGTGAACACGGGATTCAGCCACTCTTGATTGGCGCTTGTCGAGGCGTCGGTAGGCTGTCGGTGAACACTGACACCGGGAGCCACCATGTCTCGCCTCGTCTGCTGCACGCTCGTCCTCGCGCTCGGTCTGGCCCGGGCCGTGGTCGCCCAGGCCCTCTCCGCCTCCACCTCCCCCTCCCCCTCCCCCCGGGGAGAGGGGGGCGGAGTGAGCGCGTCGTTTCAAATGATGGTTGATTCGGCCGCTCGCGAGGTCGTTATCACCATCGGACCCTACCACGTGCCCTCGGATTCGGGAATGGAAGATATGAAGATGGACATGGCGATGGCCGATGTCCTCTCGCCCCGCTTCGCCTGGCCGATGAACACCTGGGTTCGCGGCTATCAGCTGACCGTGGCGGACTCCGCCGGGCGCCCGCTGTCACGCCGGCTGCTGCACCACTACGGGGTGCTCGAGTTCGACCGGCGGGAGCTAGCGTACCCAGTGATCCAGCATCTCCTGGGTGGCGGCGCCGAAACGGGGGACGTGGTCCTCCCAAAGACAGTCGGCATCCCGCTCGCGGCCGGCGATCGGCTCGCCATGTACTTCATGTGGCACAACGCGGCGGGGCGTGACCTGGACGGCGTCTACCTTCGGCTGCGGATCTTCTGGATCGCGGGCAATCAGTTGCCGCGGCCCACGCTGGTGCAGCCCTTCTGGCTGGATGTGAACTGGCACGCTGGTGAGGGGGACGAGTTCTCCGTGCCGCCTGGCGGCTGCGTCAGAATGTACGCTTTCGACCTCCCGGTGAGCGGCCGGCTGCTCGCCGCGAGCGGCCACCTGCACGAGCACGGCGGCTCGGTGCGGCTCGAGGATGCGGAGACCGGTGACGTCATCGTGCGGGTGGAGGCGCGTCGCGAGCCCGATGGGACGGTGCGCAACGTGTCGCGCAAGCTGTTTGGCATTTTCGACGACGGACCACACCTCGAGGCGCACCACCGTTACCTGATGGTCGTGACCTACGACAATCCCACTCGCGACACGCTTTCCGGCATGATGGGGCTGATGGGCGGACTGTTCGTGCCGGATGACGTCACGGCCTGGCCCGTTTTGGACCTCAGCGACCCTAGGTATCTCGCCGACCTGAAAGGGTGGGAGCAGCAGATCCCCGAGGAGACGATCGCACGGGCGCGGCCGTAATCGTTCAGCGTCCGGGTAGGCTCGCGTGCTGATGCAGCGCGCGTACGGTGGCAATGGTATCGGCCGCTTCCGGCCCCTTGTCGGGTCGGTAGCCTTTGATGCGGGCGAAGCGCAGGGCAAGCCCCCCGGGATACTGGCGGCTGGCCTGGATACCGTCGAAGGCGACTTCGACGACGAGCTCGGGGCGCACGTACACGGTGAACCGGTCGCGGCTGGTCTCGAGCTCGAGGAGCCGGGCGGTCTGCCATTCGAGCAGCTCATCCGTCATTCCCTTGAATGTCTTGCCGAGCATCACGAAGCCTCCGGTGTCCGGCTCGCGGGCGCCGAGGTGCAGATTCGAGAGCCAGCCGCGGCGGCGGCCGTGTCCCCACTCGGCGGCGAGGACGACGAGGTCGAGAGTGTGCGCCCGCTTCACTTTGAGCCAAGCGGCCCCGCGGCCTCCGGCCTCGTACCGCGCGCCAAGCGCCTTGGCCATCAGCCCCTCGTGGCCCGCGGCGATTGACTGCTCGAAGAACGCCGCGGCCTGCCGCACATCCGTCGTGACGATTCGCGGGACGCGGCTCTCCGGCGGCGCGACCTCGGCGAGCGCCGCAATCCGTTTGGTGTAGGGCTCGTCCAGTAAGATCCTCCCGTCGGCGTAGAGAAGGTCGAAGTAAAAGGAGGACAAGGGCAGCTCGGCACGCAGCCCTTCCACATCGAGCTTGCGGCCGAAGCGGCGCATGGTCACCTGGAACGGGAGGGGAGTCCCGTCGGCTCGCAGCGCGATGGCTTCGCCGTCCAGGATCGCCTCGCGGGGAACGAAGCGCCGAGCCGCTTCCACAATCTCCGGCACGGCCACGGTCACATCGTTCAGCAGGCGGGAGAAGACGCGCACCTCGTCGCCGGCCTTGTGCACCTGAATGCGGGCGCCATCAAGCTTGTACTCGAACGCGGCCTCGCCCAGCTGAGTCAGCGCGTCCTGCACGCTGTCCGCCGACTGCGCGAGCATCGGTTGAATCGGCCGGAACACCTGCACGCCAAATCGCGCGAGCGCTGCGACGCCTTCGGTGAGCGCGACACGCGCCACGGCGCCCAAGTCGCCGGCCAGCATCGCGGCCCGGCGGACGACGCCGGGATCGACCCCGGCGGCGCGTGCGAGCGCCTCGGTCATCAGCCCCTCCAAGGCTCCTTGACGCAGCTCCCCGATGAGCAGCCGGAACAGGAACTCCTGCTCTGCTGTGCTGGCGCGGGCAAACAGCTCGCGGAGCAGCCGCTCCTTCGTTGCCGTCGAGCCTTTGCCGGTGGTATGGGTCAGGCTCTCCAGCAGCGCGTCGACTTCCGCCAGCTCCAGGGGGCCTCGAGGCGCCCCCCCCCCCCCCCCTCCCCCCCCTGTGCTCGCCGGGCGCGCGGAGCGCGCAGCCTCGAGGGTGGCGTACCCCACGCCGATCCGCCCCTGCCGCGGGGCGCCTGAGAGGAAGGCGATCGCCGTCGCGATCTCATCCGGGGCGGCGCGCTGCAGCAGGGCGGCGAGCAGTTCTATCTTCGCAAGCCGGCCGCTCGTCCTGGCAACGCGCGTGGAGGTCTGAACCAGATCGTCGAGGAGCATGCTCGCGCGGGTCAAGTTAACTTGGAAGGTCATTCTGAATGAGGAGCCCAGGTGAAAGCGACTACACTCGCGTCGCTCGGCCTTGTGTGGATCGCGGCGACCGGCGGGCCGGTGCTCGCCCAGAGCCGTGAGACAGCAGTGTTCGCGGGGGGGTGTTTCTGGGGCGTGGACGCGGTGTTCCGGCACGTCCACGGCGTGCTACGAGTGGTGTCCGGGTACTCAGGCGGCAGTGAGGCGACGGCGCACTACGAGGTCGTGAGCACAGACACCACGGGACACGCCGAAGCAGTGGAAGTCACGTTTGACCCGTCGCAGGTTTCCTATGAAGCGCTGCTGCGCGTGTTCTTCACCGTGGCGCACGACCCGACCCAGCGCAACCGGCAGGGGCCGGACGAGGGAACCCAGTATCGGTCCGTGATCTTCTACGGGAACCCGGCGCAGCACCGCGCCGCACTCGCCATGATCGCGGCGCTCGCCCGCGACCACACCTATTCACGGCCGATCGTGACGGAAGTGGTTGCGCTGGAGCACTTCTATCCGGCGGAGGGCTATCATCAGGACTATCTAGCCCATCACCCAACCCAGCCCTACATCGTGTACAACGATCTGCCCAAGCTGCGGCAACTTGAGCAGCGGTTCCCGGAGTTATACCAGCCATAGACGCAGTGATGCGCACGGTGGCCAAGATCGTTTGGCCCATCGCCCTGGTGGCCGGGTGCGCAGGCGCCGCGGGCGGGGGACCCGCTACGACGCGTCTTGCACCCCCGCCCCCCTCCCCCTCCCCATCCCCCACATCCTCCACACTCGACGAGATGCTGCTAAGCGACATGGCGCCGCATCACGGGATGCCGTGGTCAGCAACTCGGCCGCTGCGGTGGGGTGACTTCCATGGCGTTCCGCGCCAGGGCGGCGATGAGGCGGCCAAGACCGCATACGGCATCTACTACGCGTGGAAGTGCCGGGGCCGCGCGTTCGAGTTCCGGGCGGTCGCGGCGTTCCACACAGAGGAATCATGGGTTCAGCCGGCGGTTGTGAGCGACAGCGCGGAGGGTCCCCGCACGCTGGGACACGAACAGACCCACTTCGACATCGCGGAGGTGTACGCGCGCCGGCTGCGGCGTCATTTCCGGGAGCTTGCTGATCTCAGCGCGGCCGCCCAGCGACTGCTGGACGAGGAGAAGGCCATGCAGCGTCGCTACGACGCCGAGACGGCGCATGGGCTGCGGCGCCGGGAGCAGGCGGCCTGGGAAACGGAGATCCGGAGGCAGTTGCAACTAGCCGGAGGGGGGTAGGGGGGGGGGAGTCGGTCCTCCCCGCCCCCTCCCCCCCCCCGCTAGCTCTCTCTATTAGCTCTTCCGCGTGAACTGGAACGCCATGGTCTTCGACTGACCGCTCTCCTGCCAGGTCCATTCCTGGGTGAGGTGGTCCCGGTCCGCGAGCGTCAGGGTCAGGTGGTGCATGTGACCCGTGGTCGGGCTTGCGAGGTTCGAGGCGTGGACGAAGTCGAACGAGAACTGCTTCGTGTCGCCCGTGATCGGCGCGGTCTGCATCTGCGGCTGGTTGCCAGCGCTGCAGAAGTGCGTCACGGCCACGCGCTCGCCGTCGGGCGCGTACACGGTGAGCATTTCCGGCTCGCCGCTCGTCTGCAGCCGCTCGAGCAAGGCATTCCCACCCGATACGACCTGGTAGGACGCGTGGATGATCTTCCCGTCGGGGGACTTCCCCTCCCATTCGCCGGCGAGCGGCGTCAGCTGGGCGAACCCCCTCGAGGGTTTCGGCATGTGGTGCTCGGCAGCGGCTTGCTGAGCGGCCGCGGGAACGGCGAGCCCGGCGGCGGCGAGAGCGAGGACGGTGAAGCTGAGACGCGGATGCATCGGATGCCTCCTGCGAGATTGGGCGAAGTGATACTTAACCGATCGGTTTAAGATTCACAGACGCCCGGGGTTGTCAAGCGGTTCACCGTTGCTTCGCCGCCTTCAGCCCCAGTGCGCCGTTCAGCCACCGGACCAGCGCCCGCAGGCGCGCGAAATCCGTCTCGAGCAGGGCCGGTAGCCGAGCACTCGTCGCCTGAGCGTCGCTGAGGCGGCGACCGGCCGTGTAGGACTGGTAGCGCAGCCAGAGCGCCGCGGGGTGCGTCTCCGGGAAGCCGCGGGGCATGCGCTTCAGCATCGCCTCGTCATCCAGGCCGCCGAATCGCCGCAGCAACTTCGCGTCTCGGACGAGGCTCAGAAATCCTTTCCAGTCCTCGGCGATTGCTTCGCGCAGCCGGTTCAGAGTCGGCCGCGCTGGCCTCCAGATTCCAGCGCCGACGAACGACGCGCCGGGGGCGATCTGCACGTAGAACCCTGCGCTCCCCTCTTCCGCCTCGCTCCCGACTCGCCGGTCCGCATCCCTGTGATGAAACCAGCAGGCGGCGTGCGTCTTGTACGGCGACTTGTCCTTCGAGAACCGGATGTCGCGGTAGATGCGAAACATGGACCGCTTGGGGTCTCCCGCGATCTCCGGCGCCACGCGGGCCAGCCGCACGTCCATCTCCTCGATGAGCGCGCGCATCGGCGCGCGGACATGACCCTCGTAGTCGCCGCGGTGAGCCTCGAACCAGGACTTCCGATTGTTGCGTGCCAGCCCGCGGAAGAAGCGCAGCGTGTCGGCGGTGAACGGCATCTAGGCCCGCGCGCCCGCCCGGGACAGCTTGACGATCGCCCAGCCCAGACCAGCGATCATCTGGACAAGTTTCGCCAACTGCGCGAAGTCCACGGGCTTCGTCACGAACGCGTCGGCGGCGCTTGCGGCGAGGTGCTCCTGCTCACTGTCGGACGCGGAGAGCACGACGACCGGAAGCTCCCGCAACTGCGGATCCGCTCGGATGCGCGCGAGCACCTCCCGCCCGTCCAGGTGCGGGAGATTGAGGTCGAGCAGCACCAGATCCGGGCGCGGGGCCTCCTGATGCGGGGGCTCGCGCCGCAGAAACGCCAGCGCCTCTGCTCCGTCCCGAACGCTCCAGATGCGGTTTTGTAGTTTGGCGCGCGCCAAGCCCCGCAGGGTCAGCTCGATATCCGCCTCGCTGTCTTCGACCAGGAGTATCGCGATGGGGTTCGAGCGATCGGCCATGACACCGATACTACGGCGTCGGTACGGGGGGCTCAAGGCGCACCCCAGGCGCGAGTAAGACTGGCCAGGGAGAGAGCCGCGGCGCGCATGTGAGCCACTGATACGCCGGCAACCGCACGAGGGTCCTCAGTCGATGCGTCGAGGCGCCGCCCCTCGAGCCCCCCCCTCCCCCTGGCAGGAACGCGAGTCGCTAGTGCCCGCCGGTGCCTTCCTCGTGATCGTCCACGCCGTCCTGGTTCTCGTCATCGAACGCATGGAACGACTTACGGATATTGTCGTTGATGGCGTCCGCGTTGGCGGGGTTCGTGGGATCGAGCACGGCGCCGCTCGCGTCCTTAAACCAGCTGGAGACGTCGATGTCGACCGTCACATTGAGGGTGCCACCGGCTGCCACCGTGAGCGGGGCCGAGAACCGCATTTCGAGCTTCGCTTCCGCCTTGGACGTGAAGGTCTGCTTCGCTCCGCTCGCATCGGTGAAAGCCACCTGCACGTTTAGGAGTTCGGCCTGGAGCCCCTCGTAGGTGCCGGTGGGAACCGTTACGTGCAGCATCGCTTTCGTCGTCCCGTCGACCGGGAGATCGACCGTCACCGGCCCGGCGTCCAGCTCCTCGCAGCTGTCCTCATGGTTGTCGTTGGCAGGGCCAGCGGCGTCTGCATCGTTCGTCTCGGCTCCGCAGCTGCCGCTGGGGGAGAGCTCGATCTCGCCGAGCGTCATCTGTGCCGCGGTGATCGTGATGCCGGCGGCACCGCTCCCGACGACGATGCTGGTGCTCGGGCCTGTCGTCGGAGCTGTGGACCTGCTCGTGACCGACAGGCTGAGCGGTCGGGTGCCGGGCGCGGTCGTGTCGCACGCCACGAGGCCGACGGCGAGCGGAGCGAGCCACGCAGCGAGGCGAAGGGACTGGAGCTGCAACATGACGGCCTCCATGGTTTCGAAGTGCAGGCAAGAAAAGATTCAGTCGACAGGTTTGGATAATACACCGGTTCGGTTCCACGGCTCTCTGCAACCTGGAACGCTGGGTGACGTACATCACACGAGGCGTGGTCGCACGACGAGCACGGTCACGGTATTCTCCTGCGCATTACGTGCGAACGCGGGAGGAGGTCATTTATGAGCTCGACCGAAATCCGGATCCTGCCGGCGACTGCTGCGGATGCCGCGTGGATCGTGCCCCTCGCGCCGCGGTTGCACGACTTCGGCCCGCCACCATGGCGCTCTCGAGAGGTGATGGACCAGGCCGTCGCTCGCGTCGTCGATCGGGCGCTGACGAGCGCCACGGCCGACGCCGTCGTCCTGGCCGCGGTGGACGCCGCCGGGCGCGGCCTCGGGTTCGTGCATATCCACGCGACCAGCGATTTCTTCACCGGTGAGAAGCACGGCCACGTGTCCGACCTTGTAGTGGCGAGCGCGGCCGAAGGCCGGGGCGTAGGCCGCGCCCTGATGGCAGCGGCCGAGCAGTGGGCCCGGGATCGGGGATATCGGTTGTTGAGCCTCAACGTATTCGAGGAGAACCACCGCGCGCGGGAGCTGTACACCCGACTCGGCTACCAGCCGGACACGACGAAGCTGGTGAAGGTGCTGCGCTAGTCAGACCTGGCGCAGTTTCCAGCGCCCGCGCCGAAACAGCACGGCGCTCACCAGTGCCAGGGTCGAATACCCCACCGTGATCGCGAGAAAGACCCCGAACGGACCGAAGCCTGCCACGCGCGCCAGGACGTAAGCGAGGGGGATCTCCCACAGCCAGAAGCACACGAGGTTGATCCAGGTGGGCGTCCAAGTGTCCCCCGCCCCATTGAAGGCTGAGGTGAGGACCATCCCCAGGGCGTAGAAAGCGAAGCCGTAGCTCATCGTGCGCAGCGCGAGCGCGCCAGTCGGCGCGGCGGTCGGGTCGTGGGTGAAGAGACCGACGATAGGATTGGCGAAGAGGATGAACAGCACCCCCACGCCACCCAGGACTAGCATGTTGTAGCCCCCGGCGATCCACACAGCGCGCTCGGCGCGGTCGGGCTTGCCGGCGCCCAGCGACTGGCCCACCACCGTGGCGGCGGCGTTGGACAATCCCCACGATGGCAGCAGGCAGAAGACCACGAGCCGGATCGCGATCGTGTACCCCGCCAGGGCCGCGCTGCCGAACGTGGAGACGATGCGCACCAGCCCGATGTAGCTCGCCGTCCCCACGAGCACCTGGAACGTGCCCGAGCCCGACAGGCGCAGCAGGTTGGCCATGACAGCGGGCCGAAGCGCGAGGTTGGCGCGGCGGACCGCTACGCGGGTGTCGCCGCGGGTGAGGCGATAGAGCTGATAGAGAACCCCGCTGCCGCGGCCAATGGTGGTGGCGACCGCAGCGCCGGTGACACCGAGCCGCGGGAAGGGACCGAGGCCGAAGATCAGGCAGGGACCGAGCAGGATGTTAATCGCGTTGGCGAGCCAAAGGACGCGCATTGCGATGGCGGCGTCGCCCGCGCCCCGGAAGATCGCATTGATCAGGAACAACAACAGGACGGTGGCGCTGCCTCCGAGCATCATCTGGGTGTACCCCGAGCCGATGACCGTGACGGCGGGGGAGGCGCCCATCAAGCCGAGCAGCCGCGGCGCCAGCGTAACCCCGAGGACGGCCACGCCGGCCGCGACCGCGAGCCCCAGCCCGATCCCCTGAACTGCCGCGTCGGCGGCGGCGTCGGGTTGTTTCTCCCCGATGCGGCGCGCGACGACCGCGGCGACGCCGATGGACAGCCCCATCGCCGCGGTGTAGACGAGGGTCAGCATCGACTCGGTGAGGCCGACGGTGGCCACGGCATCGGGACCCAAGCGCGACACCCAGAACACGTCCACTACGGCGAAAATCGACTCCATCGCCATCTCCAGAATCATGGGGATGGCGAGCAGTACGATGGCGCGACCGATCGAGCCGGCGGTGTAGTCGTGGCGGACGCCGCGCACAGCATCGCGCACGACAACCCACACCGTGTCCCGGCCGGGGAGTGTCGCCCCCAGACTTGGTTCCGTCATTCCTCAGGCCGCGGCCGCGCGGTGCGCCGTCAGACCCGCCCCCCCCCCCACCCCCCCCCCAGCTCCATGAGCACCCCCTCGTGCTCGAGCAGCCAACGCTTGCGGTCCAGGCCGCCGCCGAAGCCTGTCAGGTCGCCGCGCGCACCGATCACGCGGTGGCAGGGGATGATGATGGGGATGGGGTTCCTGCCGTTGGCGGCGCCGACGGCGCGGGTGGCGTGCGGATCGCCTAGGCGGCCGGCCAGCTCGCTGTAGCTCGTGGTGGCGCCGTAGGGGATGGTGCGGAGCGCGTCCCACACGCGCCGCTGAAACGCGGTCCCGGAGGGGTCCAATGGCAGATCGAACGCCGTCCGGGGGCGAGCGAAGTATTCGCGGAGCTGTGCGCGTGTCTCGCCGAGAATCGCGCTCGCAGGGGCGCGTCCGTCGGCTTCCCGCCACTCCGGCCGTGCCTTTGGGATCGAACCGTACCGACGGGTTGGGAAATAGACGCCGGTGAGCGCGGCGTCGGAAGCCGTCAGGACCAGCTCACCGAGAGGGCTTGGGCAACAACAGAATGTCGTGGTCATGCATGGGATGTGGAGGTGCGAGGAATATAGGAGAGTGGTCCCGTCCGTGCTCCCCGTGCCTGCTCAAGCCCGGAGAAATGCTGGTAGAATGTTGTCATGAAACGAGGCCGGTCGTAGTGTCGCGATCCGAGCGTCGGGGTGTCGATATCAGCATCGCCGAGGCGACGGCTCGCTACGAGTCATGGCTCGCCGCCCAGATTTCGATCATCGGAAGCGATCCTGAGCAGAAGCATCGCGCCATGAGCGCGGGGAGCTTCCCCTTCCTCCGTGCGACCTACTATCGATGGGCTGCGCGCTGGCGCGCCATCGTCGGCGATGCCGCGGAGGCTCCGCGCGCCCTGGCCGTGGGGGACCTGCACGTGGAGAACTTTGGCACTTGGCGCGACGCCGAAGGACGGCTGATCTGGGGAGTCAACGACTTCGACGAAGCGTCGCCCCTGCCGTACACCAACGACCTCGTCCGCCTCGCCACGAGCGCGCTGATCGCCATCGGGTATCACGACCTCGCGATCGACGCGAAGCGCGCCACCCGCGCCATCCTCGAAGGCTACCATGAGGCCGTGGACGCGGGCGGACGGGCCTTCGTGCTCGCCGAGCATCACGGGGAGTTGCGAGAAATGGCGGTCCACCGGCTGCATGATCCTGAGAGCTTCTGGGACAAGCTCGAATCGTTCCCGACCGTGAAAAGCCCCGTGCCCGGAGCAGCGATGGCGGCGCTCACGCGCGCACTCCCGGAGCGGGGCCTCAAGACGCGGATCGTCCATCGCATCGCTGGGCTTGGGAGCCTCGGACGGCAGCGCTTCGTGGCCATCGCCACTTGGCGGGGTGGACGGATCGCCCGCGAGGCAAAGGCGCTGGCGCTTTCCGCCTGTACCCTGGAGCGTCGTGCCGCGACGCCGCTGGGCGCTGCCGGCGAGATGATGCGCCGCACATTAAGGTGGGCGGCAGGCGGCGGTAGACCGAAGCTCTACTATGAGGAGATCTTGCGTCGCAGCGTCCGCTGCCCCGACCCGTGTGTGGTGGTGAGCGGCGCCTGGCTGGTACGCCGACTAGCCCCCGACTGTTCGCGCATCGCGCTCAACGCGCTCCCCAAAAAGCGGGCCGAGGAGCACTTGCTCCAATCCAAGGGGTGGGAGACTGCGAACGTGCACCTCGGCACTTGCGACGCGCGGACGCTGCTCGCCGACCTGCGGCGCCGGAGCAAGCATTGGCTATACGAAGCCGCAAGCCGGATGGCCGACGCGGTGGACGAGGATTGGCACGAGTGGCGCAAGGCAGTCGGGTGAAGGCAGGACCCCGGGGCTGACTGCTCCCCGGGCTAGTGGCCAGGAGAAGTGGCCGTCACACCTCAGCCGCGGCAGCCTGTAAGGTCGGAGGACGCGGTCACGGCCGTGTAACGTCGACATCGCAGTTCGGCAAAAGCGGACTCGACCTGTCAGGCGGTGGCGCTCGCCGGCTGGTACCACCTGGTAGGACGAGCAGCGATCGAGAGACAGAGGTCGCGTGAGGGAGCTGCGCGTGCCATCACGTTTGGATGGAGCGGGCCAAACGCACAGCATCCTCCAGAACCGGCTTGATGCTTGCAAGCTTGCCGTCGCACAGCGTCACGAGCTGCTCGAGGTCAGGCACCAAACGAGCAACTGGAATAACGGGATCCTCGGCGCGCAGCCGTTTCTGGACCGAGACGAGGGCGAGGTATAAGGAGCTCGACCTGTTCGTCTGAGGATGCCCCTGGCGATCCAGCACACCCAGGAGCTCCTTCGCTTGATCTCTTGCCTTGGCCATGGCCAGGACGAGGTCCTGACGGGAACTACCCACGCGGCGCTCCTCTAGTATCCGGCAAGGCGAATCTATGTGACGCGCTGGGCGATGCCAGCGGCGCCCGTCGCGTCCACCGACCGAACCAGCGTAAGTCGAGCTGCAGTCACCCCTACGGGCCAGCGCGGCGTATACGAGGTCCCCTGCACCGTCTCCTCGAACCCACGCTCCGAGCGAGCAACCGTGGCGAACGGGAATGACCAGATATCGGCCTTCGGGCCCAGGTCGAACGCCAACTGGCGAGAGACCGAGATCTCCGGGCAGAAGAAGGCATCGTGCGGGAAGGCCGAGGGGTCCCAGCGATAACTCACCGTGAGGTCGCCCGACTCGTCGAAGCGAACCCGTTTCTCGAGGAGTCCCCGAGGTTCCACGCCCGCCGCTGGGCGTAGCACAAGCTCCACCGCGTGGGCAGTGCGTTCGATGCGTACCTCGAACGGCGTGCGTGCCCAGGACGCGACGGGCTGAAATGCGCCACTGGAATACATCTCGAGCGTCACGCCGCCAGGGAGCACCCGGTCGACGAACAGCGCGCGGTCCGCGTCATCAATCGGCGGCAGCCGTTCCACGCGACTGGCCTGCTCGAGGTCGTGAATGCTTGGTGTGCCGTCGGCGGAGGCATCCTGCTGCGTGGGCTGCGCGAGCGCTCGATCGTGGTACGCCTCGCGCCGCCGGGTCAGGACATCAGCGTAGTTGACGCCCAGCTCGAACACCGTGTACTCCTCGATCGCTCCCCCCCGGCGCGGGCTGACGAGGCCCGAGAAGCTTCCCGAGTGAATCCAGATCTCTTCAGCGCCGTCAGCGTCGAGATCCAGTCGTTCCACGGCGAGTTCCTCATCACGTCGCAGGTCGCCTTCAGCCCTCGCCAGGTTGCGCCAGATCGCCGCCCGCAGGTGAGGCAAGTACAGCCCGCCGAACACCCCGTGCCAGTACGCGTCATTGCACTGGGCCCGGCCGATGGCGCGGCGCGCCGCCGGCGGATCCCCCCGATCCCGGCACAGCGCCGAGATCGCCAGCATCTTCTTGTGCATCCGATTCGCTTCAGGGTACTTGACGAGGAAGTTGCGCCAGTGCCCGCCGCGAACGAGCGCCCCTTCCGGCCCCGCCATGCGGGTCTCCCCAAGCTCGTGCTCGAGCCTGGCCAGTCGGACAGCGGCGGCCGGCGGTAATGCCCAGCCTTCCATTTCGCGGTAGGACGCCGTGGGGAGATAGGCGAGGCCCGCGCTCGGGACCTCCTCGAGCGCCGCGCCGGGCGTCGTGAGACGGATGTCGCCCGCCGCCACGAGGGCCGCCATGGCGTCGAGGAACTGCGCGAGCCAGCCGCGCGTGTACACCCAATCCTTGGTTCCCGGCCAGCCGCCGAACTTCTCCCCATCGTCCACGAACACGGCGAGCGGTCTGCCCGCGGCCCGCAGCTCGCGCAGGTACGCGGCGATCGCAGCAGGGGGTTTGAAGGGGATGAGATAGCGGAGGCGCTCATCGATGGGGAACAGGGCGACTCGGCGGCCCCCGCTTTCGGTCCAGAAGGGCGCGTGCAGCTGGTCCCGCTCGAACCCGCTCACGAGAAAGTGGCGGTCGTCGAGGAGGACGTAGCGCACGCCCGCCGTGGCCAGGTCCGCCGCCAGATCCGGCTCCCACACCCGCTCGGTGAGCCACAACCCCGTCGCGACGACACCGAAGCGGCGCCGGATCGCATCGCGCATCCGACCCACCTGCTCGACCCGATCGGCGGGGGGCAGCGCCGCGAGCACCGGCTCGTCGAACCCCGCGAGCAACAGCTCGATGTGACCCTCCGCTGCCAGGCGACCGATCAGATCGAGGTAGGCCGCATCGTGCGCCTCGAGCCAGTCGAGTAGTGGGCCCGAGAGGTGCAGCGTGAACGGCAGGAAGCGGCGCTCGGCCAGGCGCTCGACCAGCGGCCGGTAGACGTCCCTTAGATGCTCCGCGAAGACGTGATCGAAGTTCCCCACCGGCTGGTGCAGGTGCACGCCGAACACCAAGCCGACCGGATTCATCGCTTAACGCGCTCCAGGTACAGCTCGCGCCCGGAGCCGACCGAGGGATCGTTGCTCGGCGCCAACGCGAGTCGCTCGAGCAGGCCGGCCTCGAGGCGCGCGGCCTCGGCGGGGCCCGCGAGCTCGATCGCCCGGGCGGCCGAGCGCAGCACGATCACCGACTCGATCCCAGCGATGTCGTCGAAGAACCAGCCGCACGAGGTAAACATCCGCAGCGCGTGGCGCTCGAGCTCGAGGAGCGGATGGGTTTGCCCGCTCGGGTCGTACGCATCCCGAGCGCCCCAGGGATCGCCGAACACGGGCCTCGCTTCGCGCTCGAACACCGCATGCAACTCGCCGGCCAGCCAATCGAGCGCGGCACGCAGCGGCGCGCGCCAGCGCTGGTGCATGCCGCGCTCCGGCGCCACGCGGCAGCCGCACTCCGCCCTCCAGCGCTCCACCCCGTGCGGGCAGCTCCAGGAGCTCGGCGCGACGAGGCGGACCTCTTCCTGGGGCGGGTGCCGGGCGAGGAAGGCCGCGAAGTTCTCGACCCGCCCCCCGCCCCGCCCATTTCCCAGGGCCTCGAGCACGCGGGCGAGCACGACATCGCCACCCCGGTGATGGTGCCCGTAGGTCTCGCCGTCGGTCGCAACCGCCACGAGGTCCGCCTGAGCAGCGGTCAGCCGGTCGGTCCACGCCGCCGCATCGCGCACCAGAGGTCCGAATGCGACGTCGTGCGAGATCGCCCCATCATAGAGGAAGACGGCGATACGGCCGCCGCCGGCGGTGCGGTACCAGCCGGGGAACCCGCCTGCGGGGACCCGCGTCACCTGGTGCGGCGCGAGGATCGTGAAGCGGATGCCAGCGGCAGCCACCACGTCGAGCGTCTCATCGTCCACGGCGGTCTCTGGGAGCCACAGGCCCTCGGGCTCCCGAGCGAACCGTCGCCGGAAGTCGGCGATTCCCCAGCGCACCTCGGTCACCTTGTCCCGGCGCGAGCTGAGCGGCAGGATCGTGTGGTGGAACGGCATGGCGATCGCGCTGCCGTGGCCGGTATACGCCGCGACGCTGGCGCGGTCGGCAGCGAGCACGGCCGTGTACGTCACGGGAGCGTGACGCTCCAGCCACGCGAGCAACGTCGGCCCGAAATCGAAGCTGAGGCGGGCAAGGGAGGGGGCCACCGGGGCGTAGCATTCCCGCTCGATGCGCTCGTTCCAATCATGAAACGGCGCGGCGGACGGCTCGACGGGGATCGTGCCGGTCCAGGGGTCCTCGCGGGGCGGCTGGTAGAAATGGCCGTGAATCACGACGGACCGCATGCCTCAGCCGGCGAGCGCCTCCGCCACCGAGGCGAGCACGTTGGGGAACAGGTCGTCTCGGCGCGCCAGGTCGTCGGCGATACGCCCCGCTGTCTCGAGCTCCGTCCTGTCTCCCGCCAGCGCCTTGATCAGTCGCTCCGCGTCGTCACAGTGCAGGGTGAAGCGACGCTCCGCGTAGTCGACGACCGCGCCGGTCGAGATGATGAACTGCCAGTCGGAGGACTGCGCCAACAGCAGCTCGCGCGCCGCCTGCGCGAGCACGGGTCGCGCGGCAGACGAGGCGAGGGCAGCGGGAGCGACGCTCCAGAACGACTCTTCCAGGCCCCAGAGTCGGTGCCATGTCCACTCCGTGCGCTCGTTCAGCCACATGCTGTTATCGCCGTTCGCGCCCCAGGAGCCTTCCGCCAGGCGCAACCCCGTGCGAGGTGGATGGGACGTGAGATGTTGCGACCCCGTAACTGCGCATATGCGCTGTTGGGGACGACCGCGCAGCTCGCGGTACGCCGCGGCGAGGAAGTCCGCCCCCTCGAACCACCAGTGCCCGAACAGCTCGGTGTCGAACGGCGCCACGATGACCGCGTCTCCTCCCCCTTTGCCGTCTGCACGCTGCTCCACCGCGATGTCTTCGAGCAGCCGCGCGAAGTGCGCGGCGTGACCCCGCGCCCGCTCGAGCGCGGCCGCCGGCTCGTAGGGGCGCTTCGCGCCCAGGTCTACGTTGGGGCCGCTGACGCGCCACAGCTTGAGGCCGCCCGGCCAGCGGATCTTATGGAACTCCAGGTACCATTCATCGCCCGGGTAGCCGTGATGCCGGCTCCAGATCTGTGTCGAGGAGCGAGGGTCCCGCACCAGCGTCGCGACGGGCCCACGCGTGCTTCGGCCTGAGACCCGGTAGGCGCGATATGGCGACCGCGTCGCCTTCGCACCCTTGCCTGCGGCGTGAGGGGGTGTGGCATCGTGCCGCTCGGCGTCGAACCGCTCCACCCCCAGGGGTGCATCGCTGTAGGCACCGAGCGGTGTGCCGGCGTGGGCGAGGTGAGCGTCGGTGAAGAAATACCGGAATCCCGCGTCCCCGACGTGCTCCTCGATGCCGCGGCGAACCCGCCCATCGCGCCCTCCCAGGGGGGCCCACTTGCCGCGCGGCCGATAGGCGCACTCCGGCAGCCAGCATCCCACCGGCGCGGCGCCGAACAGGCGACGGTGCTCCTCGCGGCCCACCGCCAGCTGCAGCCGGATGCTCTCGTCGCGGGCGAGGAGGGGCAAGTAGCCGTGCGTAGCGGCCGATCCGATGATCTCGAGCCGGCCCCGTTCCTGCAGGCGCCGGAAGGCGGAGACCAAGTCCGTGTCGATCGTCCGGAACAGCGCCTGTAAGCGACCGAGCCGCGACTTCCAGAACGCGACTAGCGGCACTGCCCCCGCCTCGCCGCCTGCGGCCAGCGACGCCGTGGCCTCGTCGCAGGCGGCGATGCGCTGGGCGAAGAAGGCGGTCATCTCGCGCGCGAAGGCCGGACTCGCCAGCTGGTTCGCCAGCACCGGAGTGAAGCCGATCGTCAGCGGCGCGGGGGTTCCCTCGGCGGCGAGCTCTTCGAGCCGCTCTAGGAGCGGGAGGTAGGTGTCTAGCGCGGCCTCGCATAGCCAGTCGCTGCCGTGCGGCCAGCGGCCGTGATTCAGGACGTAGGGGAGATGACTGTGAAGCGCGAGGACGAAGTCCATTACCGCAGCGCGAGCGCCCGGCGGTACAGGGCGAGGTACTGCTCGCCCGAGCGGTTCCAGCCGAACTGCCGAGCCATCGCCTCACGCACCATTTTCCGCCACGCGGTGCGATCGGCGTAGCACTCCACCGCCCGTCGGATCGCTTGCGCGAGGGCAGCCGGCTCGTAGGGATCGAACAGGAACCCCGTCACCCCATCCTCGATGCTGTCGCTGAGGCCGCCGACCCGGCGGGCGACCGGTATCGCGCCGTAGTGCTGGGCGCGCAGCTGCGTGAGCCCGCACGGCTCGTACAAGGACGGCATGAGCAGCGCGTCGGCCCCGGCCAGCAGGCGGTGCTCGACGTGATCGGTGAACATGAACTCGACCGCGACACGGTCGGGGGCCGCAGCGGCGAGGCTCGCCAACGCCTCGTGGTAACGGTGCTCGCCAGCCCCCAGGAAAATGAACTGGGCGTCCGTGGTCGCCAGCAAATCGGCGCCGAGCACCAGGTCCAATCCCTTCTGCGACACCATGCGCGCGCTCATGCCGAAGAGCGGCGTGTGCTGCTCCAGGGCCAATCCGTAAGCCCGCTGCAGAGCAGTCTTGCAGCGCCGTTTCCCGGCGAGATCGCTGCGCGAGTAATTCCCGGGGATCTCGGGATCCGTCTCGGGATTCCAGAGCACGGGATCGATGCCGTTCAGAATCCCGGTCAGGCGGTCCCCCATGGCTGTGAACGTCTCCTGCAGGCCAAATCCGCCTTCCGGCGTGCGCAGCTCACGCGCATGCGTCGGACTGACAGTCACGGCAACGTCGGAGTAGGCGAGCCCCCCTTTGAGCATGTTCATGCGGCCGTACCACTCGAACACGTCGTCGTTGTACAGCTCCGGGAGGAGACCGAGCTGAGGCAGCGTGTCCGGGGGGAAATGCCCCTGGAACCCGGCGTTGTGCACCGACAGCACCGTCGCCAGGTGGTCGTGGAACGGCTGTCCGCGGAACGTCGTGCGCAAGTACACCGGCGCCAACGCCGTATGCCAGTCGTGCGCATGGAGCAGCTGCGTCTCCGGAGCGATCTCCGGGAGCGCCGTGAGCGCGGCGAGACAAAAGAAAGCGAAGCGCCGCGCGTTATCGGGGTAGTCGGCGCCGTTGTCGCCGTAAATGCCGGCCCGATCGAAGAGGTCGGGGTGCTCAATGAAAAAGACTTGCGGGCCGGCAGCGGCTGCCGGAGTGCGGTAGAGCCACGCGTGCTCAATGTGCCCGCCGAGTGCGATTGCGAGCGGATGCGCGGTGCGCTCAAGGGACGGCGTGGTCTCGCGCACTAGCTGGTACAGCGGCATCACGACCGTGGTAGGGTGACCGGCGGCTGCCTGGGTGGTCGCCAGACCGGTCACCGCCTCACCCAGTCCGCCGGTGCGGGCGAAGGGCCAGTACTCGGCCGTCAGGTGGGCGACACCGATCCGCTCGGCGGCGGACCCCTGCGGCCGCGGTCCCCCGGCGGCGGCCGGCCGCCGCGGCTGGGCGGAGCGGCTGCGATGCGACTTCGGCGCTCCCGGTATCGCGACCATATTGACTTCCCTCAGGCGGTCGGCGGGTCGTCCGGGGTTGGCGACTCGCCCCGCAATGCCGGCGCGTAATACTCCAAGAGGTATTGCCGCACCATGCGCTGGGCGGTGAACCGCGCGCCCGCGGTACGCAGTGCCTGCTTCATCTTTTCGACCCAGCCGCGCGGGACCCCCTGAGCATCGCGGTCATAAAACAGCGGCACGACTTGCGCTTCGAGCAGCTCGTACAACGCTCGGGCGTCGGCTGCGTCGACGTCCTCGCCCCCCCCACCTCTCGGCGGCGCCGGAATCGCCCACCCATTCAGCCCATCGTAACCTTCGCTCCACCACCCGTCCAGCGTACTGAGTTGCGGCACGCCGTTCAACGCCGCCTTCATGCCGCTCGTCCCGCACGCCTCGAGCGGTGCGCGCGGGACGTTGAGCCAGAGGTCCACGCCCTGCACTAGGCGGTGGGCTACGTGCATCTCGTAATCCTCGATGAACGCGATGCGGCCCTCGAAGCGGGCTTCCCGCGTGTGGGCATACACGCTCTGAAGGACCCGCTTCCCCGGCTCATCGCCCGGATGCGCCTTCCCCGCGAACACGATCTGCACCGGACGCCACGGGTTGACGAGCAGGCGCTGCAGGCGGTCGAGATCCCGGAAGATCAGGTCGGCCCGCTTATAGGTGGCAAAACGGCGGCCGAATCCGATGGTCAAGGCATCCTGGTCGAGCAGGGTCCCGGCACCCACCAGGTGCAGCGCCTCCTTCCACTGATCCGCCCAGCGCCGTCGCGCCATCTCCCGGATGCTCCGCATCAGCCGGGCCTTGAGCGCGGTGTGTACCGCCCATAGGGCGGCGGCGTCCAGCTCGAGCACGCGGTCCCAGAGGGTCGAGTCATCCGCGCGCTGCAGCCAGTCCGGCCCGAGATGACTGTCGAGCAGGGACACCACCCCGTTGGCCATCCAGGTGGCGAGGTGGACGCCGTTGGTGACGTGCCCGATCGGCACGCGCGCCACCTCGCGCTCGGGCCAGAGCGGAGCCCACATCCGGCGGGACTCCTCGCCGTGACGGCGGGACACGCCGTTCACGCGCGCCGAGAGCCGGATGGCCGCGACCGGCATGTGGAAGCGGCCCTGGTCGAGTACCGGATGAGCTCCGAGACGCAGAAACTGCTCGCGGCTGATCCCCATCTCCTGCCACATCTGAGGGGGGGGGCCGATGCACTGCTCGACCTGCTCGGGGGAGAACGTATCGTGTCCAGCCGGCACTGGCGTATGGGTCGTGAACACGCTGGTCGCTCGCACGCGGCGGACCGCTTCGGTGAACGAGCTGCCGCGCGTCACGAGCTCTCGCACGCGCTCGACCAGCATAAAGGCGGCGTGGCCCTCGTTGGCGTGCCAGACGGCCGGGTCGAACCCCAGAGCGCGCAGCACCCGCACGCCGCCCACACCGAGAATCCATTCCTGTCGCAGCCGCAACTCCGGCCCGCCGGCGTAAAGCCGATACGACAGGCCGCGGTCGGCAGCGTCGTTCTGGTCGAGGTCGGTATCCAGCAGGAAGATCGGCACGCGGCCCACCATAACGCGCCAGGCCCCGACGCTCACGGCCCGCCCCGACATCCGCACCGTGGCGAGGCACGGGTCGCCCTTCGGTCCGCGCACCTGCTGTAACGGCGTCGCCGCCACGTCGAAGCGCTCGTCGGCATCCTCTTGCCATCCGTCGAGGCGCAGCCGCTGGTCCGAGTATCCCTTGGTGTAGAACAAACCGACGCCGACGAGTGGCACGCCGAGGTCCGACGCGGTCTTGCAGTGGTCGCCGGCGAGGACGCCGAGGCCTCCGGAGTAGATCGGTACCGAGGTGTGCAACCCGAACTCGGCGCAGAAGTACGCGATCTTGCGCTGCGCCAAGTTTGGGTAGGTCGTTTCGAGCCACGTCTCGTGCGTGCCCGCCACAAACGCGTTCCACTCGACGAGCGCGTCGTAGGCCCGCAGAAAGGCGGGGTCCTTGGTACAGGCGGCGAGCCGCGCCGGATCCACGCGGCGCAGCAGCTCGATCGGATTGTGCCGGGTGAGGTGCCAGAGCGGCTGATCGATGTAGCGGAACAGCGACCGAGCGTCGCGGTTCCAGCTCCACGACAGATTCGCGACGACGTCGGCGAGCCCCTTGATCCGCTCGGGGAGCCCTGGAAAGGAAAGGGGGGGGACGGGTGGCGTCGGGGGAGGGGGGGAGGCCGCGGGGGGTGTCATGGCGCCCGGAAAGCTAAGGGCTGGGGGTCGCCCGGTCATGCCCGTTCGGTCGCAGGCCGACCCTGCGTCCCCCGTCGGGGCGAGGTAGTATGGAGGGTCCCGCTCCCAACGGTACCCGATGCCCCCTCGTCCCTACATGTTAAGCGAGCTCACTTGGAAGACCGTGCGCGACGCGCGTTACGAGATCGCGGTGCTGCCGTGGGGCGCGACCGAGGCGCACAACCTCCACCTCCCCTACACTACCGACAACATCGAGACCGAACGGATCGCCGCCCTGGCGGCGGGGCACGCTTGGGAGCGGGGCGCGCGGGTCGTCGTGCTGCCGCTGCTCCCGTTCGGCGTGAACACCGGGCAGCTCGACATTCCGCTGTGCCTCAACCTCAACCCGAGCACCCAGGCGTTGGTGCTGCGCGACCTCGCAGCGACGCTCGCGGGTCAGGGCGTGCCGAAGCTCGTGATCCTGAACGGGCACGGCGGCAATGACTTTCGTCAGATGATCCGCGAGCTGCAGCCCGCCGTGTCCCTGTTTCTCTGCACGGTCAACTGGTATCAGGTGGTGGACCCGAAGCTGTTCTTCTCCGACCTGGGAGACCACGCCGGCGAGCTCGAGACGAGCGTGATGCTCCATATCGCGCCGGAGCTGGTGCGGCCGTTGTCGGAGGCCGGCCCCGGGCGCGCGCGCCGGTTCACGATCGCAGCGCTGCGGGAGGGGTGGGCGTGGGCACCGCGGCGGTGGCGCGAGGTGACTGACGACACCGGCGTCGGGAACCCGGCGGCCGCCACCGCCGAGAAGGGCCGCAAGTACGTGGCGGCGGTGAGCGAGAAGATCGGGACGTTCCTGGCGGAGCTGGCGCAGGCGGATCCGGGAAAGCTGTACGAGTGAGGGCGACGAAGAGCCCCGGCAATGGTCCACCGGGGCTCACGATCACGGTCGGAGGCGCCGCGCTTGTCAGGAGCGCGTCACGGTGTACTCCCCACAGGCGGTAAACTGGATCGTGATCGTCATCGTCTGGCCGCCCCGCACCACGACGGCGGTGATCTTCCCCGCGTCGAACCGGGGTGCCTTGGTGCAACTCGCGTTGTAGTGCAGAGGCGGATTCGTCGTCACTGTGAGCGAATATGACTGGTGACCGTGTGTCCACGCGGACGTCCCGTTCACGGTCCAGGTGCCGCTCGGCAGCACCGTATTCGGCTGGATCGAGCCGGCCACGTCCGCCTTGAAGAGCGACTCCCAAGTCCGAACGTGCTCGGCGGTGCCGCCGTTTGCGTACACGTAGTCGGTGCGGAAGTTGGTCTCGGCGCTGCGAAGCATCGTGCTGTCATGCGAGGCCATCCGCACACCGTTGTCCGTCACGGCCGTGTTCGCGCCCGTGAGGAGATTGACCGTCACGCGCTTGAAGTCGGTGAAGACACGCTCGACTGCGTGGTCCGGCGTCGTCTTCGTGGGATCGATCAGATCGATCGTGCCGGAGAGCGAGTCGATCGCGAGGGGAAAGGACAATACGCAGCCCGTGTAGTCGAAGCGCACGGAATCGGGAACGCCGTCCTTGTCGGAGTCGAGCGGCGTAGCGGGACTGCGCGTTGGGATGCACTGCGATCCGGAACTGATCCCGACCGACGTCGAAGCGAACAGCGCCGCCGATGCCATAGCGCTCGCCGAGCCGTCCATCGTGGCGGTTGACACGGCCCCTGCGACGTCGGACACCACGGTCTTGGCGAGGCTTTCGGCTTGCGCTTGGGACAGCAGGGGAGCGGGGGGCGCCGTGCTGTGGTCGGTGTTGCAGGCAGTAACGGCGAGGACCGCCGCGACGGCTGCGCCCATGAGCGCGACGAACGCGCGTTGCGTAGTGCGCATTGGCTGGACCTCCTAGCGACAGGTTGAACGGAAGCAACGTCTGGGGGTGGGACGTCGCAACAGCCGGGTTGTTAAACCCCTTATGGACCAGTGAGGACCGGTATTCGAGCGGCTGCGCGCACGTAGGAGTGGCAGGCCGCAGGCGTGTTTACGCAGGCCGACCGCCCCCTAGCCATCGCCCCGTGGATCCTTTGTGCTGCCACTAGTCATCCCGTGACGTGCGAGTATCGCCCCGCTAAACTCCCGGCATGGAGTTCGACCCGCTCCCCCAGCAGCGTCTCGCCATTGAAGCACCGCTCGGCCCCGTCCTTGTGGTCGCGGGCCCCGGCGCGGGGAAGACGTTCTGCCTCATCGCCCGGATCAACCATCTCATCACCACGGCCGGAATCGCGCCCGAGCGCATCTGCGCAGTCACGTTCACGAACCGGGCGGCCGAGGAGATCGCGATCCGGCTAACGCACA
>WNFC01002649.1_pt2 | contig 33866 bp, 27 predicted proteins | sample 5400541 | NCBI WGS metagenome assembly WNFC01 (sample SAMN13153342, study PRJNA577476) | soil metagenome | isolation source: 120 cm saprolite under Douglas fir tree site 2 hole 2 replicate 1 | place: USA:California | collected 2015-04-18
TTGGGCCTGGAATCCCCGAAACGCCTGGGGCGACCTCGATCTACGCACGCTCCACTGGACGCTCGGCTTCGAAAGCAGACTGACGCTCTCCAAGCTGGCCGGCGCTCTCCCGCTGCTCTTCTTGATCCTGCTCGCACTCGTCGAAGTAGGGCGTCGCAGGCGAGATCGCCTGTATGAGCTCCCATGGCGAGCGGCAGTCTGGACGGTCGTCATCATCGCGGTCCCGCTCGTCACCTTCACGGTGGCAGTCCTGATCCGTGACACCGCAAAGACCAGCACCTGGACGCTGGGCCGCCAGAACCTCGACAGCCTGCGAGGACAGGTCCATTGCGGCCTCGCCGACGACACGGTCGTGGCGGCCCGACGGTCGATGAGGCCGCTCCCTAGCAGAGGCCCGGCGAGCTCTGCCGCTGTGGCGTCGTGGCTTCCGCCTCCGCCGGCTCGAGGCGTGCAACGATTCGTTCTGGCCGCGCCGCAGTCGGCTTCCGCACCCTCTCGCTCTCCGTGGTTCGTCATCCCTGCGACCGGGCACATCGGTTTCTTCCTTGCGGGCAGCCCAACCGCGTCGGACCGCCTCGAGGTCGAGTGGGGCCGCGAGCGGAACGGCCGCGTTGTGCAGTTCGGCGCAGACACCGTCGCGGGTGACGCGTCGGGCGATGCGCGGCCGGACCTCGCCTACTGGCGGTTCTATCCGGCTGGAAGCCTGCCGTCGCCGCCCCCGGACGCGAGGGCGGTCCGCTTCGCGGTCCGCACGACCGGGATCCCCGGCGGGCCTGTGGGACTGACGGCGCCTGTGACGTACGAGAACGAGAGCTTGACCACCGCGCTTCGGCGCGAGGCTCCGTCACTGCCCTTGCCGAACCTCCTCATGTACGTCCCCTGCGTCAGTCTTCCAAGCGTCGGGGCGGTGGCACAGACGCCGGGATCGATTCTCGCGTTTCGCGATTCGATGTGGCCGGTCGGCACAGGCACGAGCCCGTTCGACGGCGTCACGGATCTGTATCCGATCGTCCGCCTGCCGCTGTCCGACTCAACCGATCCGCCCGGTCAGGTCGCGCTGTACGAGGTCGACCGGCACATCGACGGAGGCGTGGTGGCACCTCCGGTACAAAGCCCGTCCTCGTGATCGAAGCCCAGGCAGAAGCGCCTCCCGGCCGCCCGGCCGTGTCGGGCGTGCGCAGCGGCGTCGTTCTCGGCGTTGCGTCGGGCGTATCGATCGTTGCTGCCTATGTCTTCCTGCTCGCTGCGGGCCGGATCCTCGGCTCCGAGGACTACGGTTCGCTCGCCGCCTTGCTGGGCCTGCTCGCCGTCGTCCTCATCCCAGCCGGCGCCCTGCAGATGGCCGTCTCGCGCGAGATCTCGCGACGCATCGCATCCGCAGACTCGGCCGGCGCTGCCCGCCTCGCGTACGGAACGCTGCGTCTTTCGCTCGTCGCCACCGTGCCGCTTCTTGCAGTGGCACTCGCGCTCGCGGTTCCCCTCTCGCACTTGCTTCACATCCACTCGGTCACATTCGTCGTCCTCGCGGAGAGCACGCTCGCGACGGCGCTCGTCTTTCCGGTCGCGATGGGAGTCCTACAAGGGCTGCAGCGCTTCCAGGCGCTGGCGGCGCTCTACGTCTTCCCATGGGTCATGCGCCTGGTCGTGCTCGCGATCCTCGCCTCCGCCGGTTTCCGGCTTGGAGGCGCGCTCGTCGCAACCGTCATCGGCGCGATCGCGGGGACCGCGCTCGCGATCGTCTTGATTCGGGACTCGCTTCACGGCGGCAACCGGTTGCCACGCGACGAGCTCACCGCCTTCCTCCGCTATCTCAAGCCGGTCGCCGCAGGTCTCGTCGGAATCGCGCTCCTCACGCACGTGGACATCCTCGTCGTCAAGGCACGCTTTACCGGCCACGAGGCAGGCGCATATGCAGCCGCGTCCGCGTTCGCACGCGTCGGCTTCTTCCTGCCGGCGACGATTCTCGCCGTCCTCTTCCCGCGCACAGCTGCGCGCCAGGCCCGAGGTGAGGCGACCGAGGACATCCTCGGACGGTCACTGCTCGCAACCGCTGCCTTCTGCGGCGCACTCGTCCTCTTCTATGCCGCCGCAGGAGTCGGGCTGGTCTCCACCACCTTCGGTCCGGACTTCGCGGAAGGCGGCAGGGTGCTGGGCCCGTTTGCGCTCGCGATCGGGCTCTTCTCCATCGCCAACGTCCTCGTCGGCTATCACCTCTCTCGCGGCGAGACACGCTATGCCTGGATCGTCGCGGGCGGGGTCGTCGTCCAGATTGCTGCGCTGGCGGTCATCCCCTCGAGCCTGCGCGGCGTTGTCTGGACGAACGTCGCGATCGGCGCCGGGCTCCTGGTCGCCCATGAGGTCCTCGTCAGCTCGAGCCTGCCGGCACTCCGTGCAGGACTTGGCTACGGGCGGGCCGCGTGGACCGCCGTTCGGCCGCTTGTCCCGGAGGCGATGTTGGTGCTGGTCGGCTCAACCGTCTTCGTGTGCGCGCTCTTCGGGCCCGTGGTCATCCATCTTGGCTCGACGATCGTCGGCTCGCTGGGCTCCGATTCGACCGGATCCGTTGCCTGGTTCTGGGAGGCGCGCCACGAGACGGGCTTTCACCTCCTCGGTTCGACACACCACACGCTCAGCGGTGCGCCACTCGGCTGGGACGACACGAACGCACTGAACCTGCAGGTGTTCTTGCCGTATTACCCGACGTATCTCGTTGCGCACGTCGTCGGCGATACCGCTGCCTACAACCTCACATTGCTCGCGGGCTACGTGCTGTCGGGCATGGCGATGTACGTGCTGGTTCGCTATCTCGGTTGCGGTCGCGCAGTGGCCGCGTGGGCCGCGCTCGCGGCGATCGTCTTCCCGTGGCACATGGCCCGCGCAGAACACGTGTCCCTGCTGCACACCGAGGTACTCACGCTCCTGATCTTGACCCTTGTCGCAGCGGCGCGAAGACCGTCATTGTTCCGCTTCGGACTCGTCGGTGCGGCGAATCTCGCCTGCTGGCTCACGTCGGGTTACTTCGGCGCGATCGCCATGATCACCACCGTCGTCTTTGCCGTCGTAGCCGCCGTCACAGCCAGGAGACGTCGCGGCTTGCTCGTGCTCGGTTCGACGGCATCCGCGGGCGCTGTCATCTTGCTGCTTGCCGTGGCCGCGGTCGCCTCCGGCACCAATGCCGGCGCGGGCCTGAAGCGGGCGGCCGGAGATCTGGCCTATTACGGGCTGCGCCCTGTCGAGCTCGTGGTTCCGCCTCTGAACAACCTCGTGCTCGGGCATTCGCTGGACTCCTTCTGGGGCCGCCACATGCACGGATCCAACCCGACCGAGATCAGCAACTACGTTGGACTACTCACACTTGCTCTAGCGGTCACGTGGGTCGTCATCGCCTTCCGCCGACGCGCCACTCTTTCCACGGACAAGAGGGCCGTTACCGCGGCACTTGTGGCGACGTTCGTGTTGGGAGTGGCATTCGCGGCGCCCAGTCCTGTCCACATCTCGGGGCACGCAGTGCCGATGCCCTCACGTTTGCTCTGGGAGCTCGTGCCGGCGTTCCGGGTCCCGTCGCGTTGGGATCCCTTGCTGATGTCCGCGCTGATCCCGCTCGCAGCACTCGGGCTGCAAGCGGTCTCGCATCGTCTAGCGAGCCGGGGAAACAAGGCCACGATCGGCGCTGCGATTGTCGCGGTCGCGATCGTCGTTTCGTTCCTCGAGCTCACGACTCACCCGGCGGCGCGCCGGTTCCGGACCGTCCCGACTCCGCCGGAGTACGCCGCTATCGAGCGGACGCCGCCCGGAATCCTCGCCGAATATCCGCTCGGCTCGTCGGACATCTACCGGTTCTGGCAGACCCGGCACGGCCGGCCACTCCTCAACGGAGCGCCGCCCGAGACCCCCTCCGATTACGTGCGCCGGACCGTGCTCGACCCGGCCGAACCCGGAACGGCCGCTGATCTGTCGCTGCTCGGCGTGACGGCGATCGCCCTCCACCCGCAGGCACATGTCGACGCAGAAGTAGCCCCGCAAGCGCCGTCAAACGCCCGGGACTACCGGCTGCTCGGACGCTTCGCCGACGGAGCGGCTGTTTGGCAGGTGGTGGCGGCGCCGGCCCCCGCCTTCGTGACGTTAACCGGCGGCTTCGCCCCGCCCCGACGAACGGAGGCCGCCCTCATCGGCTATCCGCTGATCTCGCCCGCGGGTGTGGGCGTGCTCGAGATACGGGCCAGGGCGCCCGAAGTCATCCAACTCGTGTTCGAAGCGCAGAGCCCGAACGGCGCAAGGCGGAGCGTCCGTGTTGCGGACTCCAGGCAGGAGCAGGCGTTCGACGTCAGTGGCCGAACTCGCATCGCAGTCAGCGTCGCCGTCCCGCGCGGCGTTTCCCGACTCCTGGTGAAGACGGACCCAGCGGCCACGTCTGAAGCGGACGCAATCGTGCTGTCGACTCCTCACGCGTTCAGATCCTCGGCGGCGCCAAGCCTTCACGCAGACGTGGTCTCCGCCGATCCAGGCTTTTGAGCCGGTCCGCCCCGCGCGTAGCCCACAAGCGTTCGCACCGACGTCCGCATCGAGATCTTCGGCATCAGGTCTCGGTCCGAGACACGCCGTCGCGACTGGATCCTCCGTCGCTTTCGCAGCGTGCTCGGCAGCTGCATGACGTTCCAGGCCAGCGCTCGGACGATCGCGGCGCCGATGCGCGGCTGTCCGCGCACCGCGTACCAGATCGCCAGCGCGAAGCACAGTCCGACATGCAGCGGCAACATCAGCGCAAGTCGCCTGCCGCCGGCGTTCTTCAGCAGACTGCACAGCCGATTCTTGAAGGAGTGAAACTGGACGAATGCCGAGGGCAGACCGGAGGCGGTGGCGCCGAGCTTATGCAGCACGCGTGCGTCGGCGGCGAAGCCGACCCGCCAGTCGGCGAGCCACAGCCGCCAGCAGAGGTCGCTCTCCTCGAAGTACGCGAAGAAGTCCGGATCGAAGAGCCCGACTTCGTCGAGCGCTCTCCGCCGAACGAGCAGAGCCGCTCCCTTCGCGGCGAAGATCTCGCCGGACACCGTGAACCGGTCCTCGGGCTCGAACGCGCCTCGGTGGATCAGAAAGCCTGTCGCGGTCAGGAATGAGCCGGCGGTGTCGAGCCGGCTCGGGTCATCGTTCAGGAGGAGCTTCGCCTGGCAGGCGCCCCAGCTTGGATTACGCAGCAGCGTCTCGACGAGAGCCGAGAGGGCGCCATGCTGCACGGCCGTGTCGTCGTTCAGGAGGAGGATCAGCTCGGCGCTTGCGGCCTCGATCCCCTGGTTGCTCGCACCGACGAAGCCGACGTTTTCTCTGTTGCGGAGAACCATGACGCCCGGAAACCATTCCTCGAGCCGGTCGGCCGCTCCGGGCGGCGAGGCGTTGTCCACGACGATCACTTCGAGCTTCGGGTACTGCTGATCGGTAAGCGAGCCTAAGCAGGCCTCGAGATCCGATCCGCCCCGGCTGGTGGGGATAACCACCGAAACCGACTGAAGGCCGTTGTACGGTGCTCCGCGTGGCCTCATCCCTGCCCAGGAGTCTGCCCCTTCCGCGCGCCGTCCGCCGCATCCTGGCCGAGCTCGTCATCGCCGATCGAGAGAGACGAGGCTCGGACTTCGTTCACGTCGACCGCTGGCCGGAACGGATCGCGGGGTTCGAGGACCTTGCGTTTCTGTTCACGAGCAGCATCCTCGGACACGGGATCGCATCGCTGCGCTTCGACGAGGCGGCCTACATCTATCGCCTCGTCCATGAGCTCCAGCCGGGAACGGCGGTGGAGATCGGTCGGTTCCGCGGCGGAAGCACGTTTCTGATCGCCTCAGCACTCGGGAACGGCGTCCTCCATTCCTACGACCTCCCGATCAGGCAGGGTCGGCCGGGAGCGGAGCTCGATGAACAGCTGGTGGCTGCGCTCGACCGGTTCCGCCTGAGCGACCGCGTCCGCCTACACGTGGCGGATTCGCGCAGCGCCGAGCCTCCGAAGGCTCCGATCGACATGCTGTTCATCGACGGCGACCATCGCGAAGAAGGAGTGCGGGCAGACCTGGAACGCTGGGGCCCGCTCCTCTCGCCTGGCGGGCAGGTGCTCCTACACGACGCGCTCCCCGCCCCGGACTTCGTACGGCCCGACTCACCGGGACCCGCGCGCGTCGCTGCACAGTTCGGCGCCGACTATCGGCGTCATCCGGGCGCCGGGTCGCTTGCGCACTTTGAACGCCGCATGTAGCCGCGTGCGGATTCTGATCTTCAACTGGAAGGATCTAGCCCACCCCTCGGCCGGAGGAGCAGAGGTGCTGACGGAGGAGGTCGCGCGCTCGCTCGTCGCCCGAGGACATACCGTGACGCTGTTCGCCGCGGCAGTTGCCGACCGGCGCGAGCGGGAGAGCGTCGAGGGAGTGCAGATCGTTCGTCGCGGAAGCAGGCTCGGCGTCTATCGCGCCGCGCGAAGTTTCTGGGCCGAAGAGGGCGCGGGCTCATATGACGTGATCGTCGACGAGATCAACACGAGGCCATTCCTCACGCCGCGCTGGGTCCGCGACACGCCGGTGGTCGCACTGATCCACCAGCTTGCGCGCGAGATCTGGTTCGACGAGACGCCGTTTCCGCTGTCGGTGCTCGGCCGGTACGTTCTCGAGCCCTGGTGGCTGCGCACGTACCGCGCCGTCCCGGCGCTGACGGTGTCGCAGAGCAGCGCGAAATCGCTCGAGCGTCACCATGGCTGGCGCGATGTCACGGTCATCCGTGAGGGGTACACCCCGCATCCGGTGCCGGCGGTCGAACGGGAGACCGAGCCGACGGTTGTCTTTCTTGGCCGGCTCGTCGCCATGAAGCGGCCAGACGAAGCGATCGAGGCCTTCCGGCTGCTTCGGCGTCAGTTTCCGTCGGCGAGACTCTGGATGATCGGTGACGGACCCCGACTACCGCGCCTTCGCCGTGACGTCCCTCCCGGAGTCGACTTCTTCGGACGCCTGAGCCGGAGCGACGTGCTCGATCGGCTCGCACGGGCCCACGTTCTTGTCGCAACCTCGGTGCGTGAAGGCTGGGGGCTGAACGTCAGCGAGGCTGCAGCCTGCGGCACACCAGCGATCGGCTACTCGGTGTCCGGCCTCGTCGATTCGATCCCAGCGTCCGGCGGTTCGCTGGTTGCTCCAAAACCAGAGCTCCTCGGCAAGGCGCTCTCCGACTTCTTCGCAGGCGGGCTCGAGCTGCGGCCGAAGATCTCCACGGTGCCGTGGCCCGACGTCGCCGTTAGCGTCGAGAGCCGGCTGGTGGAGGTGGTCGAAGCATCTTCACAAGGCCACGCCACATCCCGTAACCATGGGCGACGCAGTAGAGGGGCGTAACAAGTGCGAGGGACACCACTTCCGCCGCCGTGCGGCGGCGTGCCAACCCCAACGTCACGGCGGCAAGCGAGGTCGCTGCGAGTTCGGCCGGCAGGACACGTGGCTTTCTCAACGCGGCGAGGACCATGGCGCCGCTCAGCGGATAGAACGCAATCACGGCCGGGAAGAACCGCGACTCGAGCCGGCCGTGCCCGTCGAGAAACACGACACCGCGATGCACCGAGTGTCGCATGAAAGAGCGGAACGAAGTCCGCGGCCGGTACCTGCAACTGAAAGCGGGAGACACGTGAATGCGCTCACGCTCCGCGATCCAGCGAAGCATCGGTGTGTCGTCGTTTGCATCCCGAAGGTCCACATAGCGGCTGTGGAACGCCCCGATCGCATCGAGCAGAAGCTCTCGCGGACAGAGGAAGCAGGTGGTGCCCTTCGGATACCGGTCGAACTCCTCTGGCCCGAAGCTCGCCTCGCGAGGGTTGTTGAAGTAGTCGCTCCAGGCGAGCTCAGCGATGAGCCCCCAGAAGGAGCCCAGCAGATCGCCGTCAGCGGCGACATAGACATGCGCGGTCCAGACCGGCGCGCGGTCCAGACGTTGCCGGAGCTGAGCGAGGCTTTCGAGGTCGATCTGGACTCGTCCGTCCAGAAGCAGCACCCAATCACCCTCGGCCGCTTCGACTCCGCGTCGGCGGGCCTCGAACCGGCCGCGGTTTGGTTGGGTCAAGATCCGGAGCGGAGCTCGATCTGCCGCCGCGTCCTGTGCGACTCCGGCGCTGCCGTCGGTCGATCCGTCATCGACCAGGACGATCTCCGCGTCGAAGCCTCCCTGCTCCACCGCTCTCAGAAGCGACCCGATCGTCTCAGGGAGGTTGACCGCCTCGTTGAAGACGGGAATGACGACACTGAGAGTCGGTTTGGCCACGGGCAACGCAGAACCGTACCGGCGCCGGCGCTAGGGTTCCCCGATGCTCGAACGCGCCGGGACCGGCCCGCACGAGCGTGCGCTGCTCATCGAACTGGTGCGCTGTCCGTCGTGCGGCGCCGCCATGGCAGTGGACCAGAATCGCGTCGTGTGCGAAGGCAGCTCGCACCGTTTCCCGATCGTCGAGGGCGTGCTGGTCTTGATCGAAGACCGGGAGCTTGCGCACAACCCGCAGTACGACCACCAGCGCGCCTATTTCGACTCGGAGTTCGCGCGCTACAGCGCGTATCGCCCCGATCCCTGGCGCATCTCGTACCTCCGGCGTCTTCGCGCCTGGTCAGTCCTCGGTACTCCGGATGAACCGTTGATCGACGTCGGTGTCGGAGGCTCCGGCCACACCGTGATCGAAGCCGCCCGCTTGGGCGCTCCGGCTGTCGGATGCGACCTTTCTCTCGCGGGACTGGTCGTGGCACGGCGATTCGCAGCGGCCCAGGGGCTCGAGGACAAGACACTATGGGTGTGCTGTTCGGCTGAGAAGCTTCCCTTCGCCGCGGCTGCGTTCGGGTCGGCGCTCGCGATTGCAGTGATCGAGCACGTCCCGAACGACGAGGCCGCCCTGAGGGAGATCGCGCGAGTTCTCCGGCCGGGCGGGCGCGCCTGGGTGACCGTCCCACACGCGCTCGCCAACATCGCGCCGATCTTTCGCCTGTCGAACCGAAGGCACGACGTGCGGCTCGGCCATCTGCGTCGGTACGAGGCGGAGTCTCTCGTGGAGATGGCGCGTCGCGTGGGGCTGGAGCCCCTCGAAGTCCAGTTCACTGGGCACGCGATCAAGGTTCTACAGCTCGTTGCCGGCAAGGTGCTCCCCGGCTCGGTCGGCAGACGTTTCTGGTGGTGGTGCGAAGCTCGCGACCTTCATCGGTCGCAGGCAAAGCGCGGCAGCATGCAGTTGAGCGTCGTGTTCTCACGCAACGGCCGCTGATGGCCGCGACCGACCCGGCAACACCCTCGGGCGAGCTTCGCTACAGGCTGCGCTGCATCGAGAAGCTCGGTCACTCCTTCTCGGGTGACGAGTCGCTGCTCGACGCTGGCTGCGGCGACGGCGGGGTTGCCCGGCTGCTCCTCGAGAAAGTGCGCGGGGTCGTCGCGATCGACGTCGAACCGTGGCCGACCTGGCGGGACGGCCCAGGCCTGACCTTCCAGACCGCCAACGCAGAGCAGCTTCCGTTCGAGGACGCCTCGTTCGACGTCGTGCACTCGAAGGACTCGCTTCACCACATGGCATCGCCGGAGCGAGCGCTTGCGGAGTACAGGCGCGTGCTGAAGCCGGGTGGCAGCGTCCTGATCGTCGAGGCGAACCGGTACAACCCGATCTTCTACCCACACATGACGATCATGCTGGGCCATGAGCACTTCAACCGCGGACGGTTTCGCGAGCTCGTTCACGCCGCGTTCCCGGATGCCCGCCTCGGCGCGTTCGAAGCGCACTACGTGCCGGCGCTCAATCAGGTTCCCCGTGCCCAGCAGGCAATCGAAGATGGGCTGGCCCGCTTCCGGCCGTTTCGGCCGTTCCTGTCTTACAATTTCGCGGTTGCCGCCTGCTGACGTAGGACAGACGTTCGCGATCGTCGCGAACGGCTTCGCAGACGGGCCGGCTCAGGCTCTGCGCGACTTTCTTGTCGAAGAGGGAGCCCGGGTCTTCGCGGTCTTTCATCCGCTGTCGCCCGAGGACGGGCCCCGGCATGTGATCAGGAGTTACGCCGCAGGCTCACTCGAGCACGAGCGAGTCGTGCGCGTCCCGTTGCGGCCGCCGCTGTCGTTTGCAGGGGCCTCGTAGCGCGTGCACAGCGTCGCACACGATTTGTCGCGCTCTGGTCTGTCGACTTCGTGCCCGATCGATTCGGCCGGAACACTCCCGCGACGCTTCTCTACGACCAGATGGATCGCCTGTGTTGTATCCGCGCAGACGCTCGCATCGAGCTGTCCGCAAGGGCTCGGGATGAGCGCCAACAGCGGCACGCGCTACCGGACGACGCCAAGCCGGCCCACGTCGTTCCCATGGGAGCGTGGCTCGAACGGATTGAAACGGCCGGACCGCAATCGTTCGAGCGAAGACGCGTCGTGTACCTCGGACATCTTGTGCCAAGACAGGGTGTCCAGCTCTTGCTCGAGGCGCTTGCCGTACTCAAACGCCGCGGTGAGCCGACATCGGCCGACGTCATCGGGACCGGACCGCTCGAGGCCGAGCTCCGGCAACGCGCGGCGCAGCTCGGGGTAAGTGACACCGTCCTCTTCTATGGCTTTGTGCCTGACCATCGAGACGTCGAGCGGATCCTGGCCGAGTCCGCGCTCGCTGTCGCGCCATACCGGCCCGGCGACGACACTTTCACACGCTATGCCGACCCCGGCAAATTGAAGGCCTATCTGGCGGCGGGCCTCCCAATCATCCTCACCGACGTTCCGCCGAACGCCCGCGAGCTCGAGCTTGACGCCGGCGCCAGAATCGTGGAGTACGACGCCGCCGCACTAGCGGACGCGCTGTCTGCTGGTCTCGCCTCGGGCAACGCCTGGAACGAACGACGTGCTGCCGCGCGTGCCTACGCACGGAAATTCGACTGGGCCACGCTCTTGCCAAACCTGCTGCAGAAGCTCGGCTTCAGCGTCTAGCTGCCCCGACCAGCCCTCGGACGAAACCGCCGAAGTAGGCGAGTTGGCTCGCGACGACAGCCAGCGGTTCGAGGACACCTACGGCGAGCGACCGGAAGCGAAGCGCAGCGTGAAGACCACTCGCGGCGAGGGCCGCCGCATAAGAGAAGACCAGAACCGCTCCAACGGTCTCGACTCGCCCGCCGATCGCGAGCAATACGCCGCCCACGACGGCCGCAGCGGCAGGGGCAAGGGAGAGTGCAGTCGCGACGCTGAGACTCCCGCCACGCGAACGCCGAGCTGCGGCGCCTCGCGCCCGGGCGTACCGATAGGTGGCGGCAAGATGCGGCCCTAGCAGGGGCGCAGGAACTGCCGCCAACGAGGTGTCGGGCGTATAGACGGTGCGCTTGCCGCGTGCCGCAAGCCAGGCGACGAACTCTTCGTCGTCGACGCCTGCATCGAGAGCCTCGAGGTAGTCGCTGCGACGGGCGACAACGCTTTCCGCGGGGTAATCGGAGACAGAGCGGAGGTTGCCGGGAAAGTAGCTGGTACGGCGCGAACCGCCACCTAGGCGCGATTCGAGCACAGCCGCCGCGAGACGGTGCGGAAACGACGCGTGGAGCGGCGCGACGGTCGGGACGACCACGGCCGCCACGGCTGGGTCGGTGAAAAACGGAACTGCTGCGCTTACCCAGTTTCCCGCTGGACGAGCAGGACCGAGAACCGCAACGAGCTCACCCTTCGCCCTGCGCGCGGCGCGCGCCAGATCGCCGTCTTGCAAGAGCTCGAGGTTGGGATAGTCGAGTGTTCCCGCACCGCCGACGTCGCCGAGAATACTGACCAGCGGCTGGTTTTCAGGTGGCACGGATCGCCCGCCGTGGACGAACTGTCGCTTCCGCTCATACGTGCGCAGAATCCTGAGCCGGTAGAAGATTGCAGCGGTGTCCCAGAGCGCGAGCATCACGGCGTTCGACCCCACCCCCGATCCGGTGAAGCGGTATTCGAGGCGGACGGGCAGCTCGCGAATCCGGTCGTAGCCGAGCGCCTTCGCGACCGCGAGCAGTTCGAGATCGAACGCGAAGCGCTTGACGAGCAACAGCGGCATGACGTCGTCGACAACCCTCCGGCTGAAGACCTTCAACCCAACCTGCGTGTCGCGCACGTCGAGCCGAAACAGAATCCGGTTGAGCTGCTGATAGCACCAGCTCGCGATCCGACGCGAGCGCGGGTAATGCACGACGGATTCCGGATGACGCTTCGACCCGATCGCAAAATCGAGGGCTTCGCGCTGCGCAATCTCGACGTAGCGGGGAACGGAAGCCGGGTCGAGGTCGAGATCTGCGTCCACCAACGCGATCCACGCGCCGTGCGCTGCAAGTGCGCCGGTCTTCACCGCGTAGCCCTTGCCGAGGTTGCGGTCGTAATGGATGACGCGGATTCCGGCTTCGCTGCGCGCCGAGAGCAGCCGTTCCGCGGTGTCGTCGATCGAACCGTCCGACACGACGATCACCTCGACGTCCTCGCCGGGAAGACCTGCGGCAACGGAGCGCTGGATGACGCCGACGTTGTCGACGATCCCGTCGCCGCCGTTGTAGACGGGCACGACGACCGTCAACAGCGGGCGCGAACGAGCCTCAGCCGAAGCGGGTGCAGTCGCCGGCTCCGGCGACGCGGTCGGAACTCTCACCGCGACGATTCTAGGGCCGGCCCGGGAGGCAGCGGTTCGACGGCCGTGCCTCCCGGGGGCGTTGAGCTAGTTGACGCTCAGGACGAACGTCTTGGCGGAGACGGCTCCGAGCGCGTCTCGCACGCGGACCGTGACCCGGAACGACCCCGCGCTCGCCGGAACACCGGAAAGCCGTCCCGTTGCGGCATTCACGCTGAGACCCGCCGGCGCTCCGCGAACGCTCCACCGGAGGCCGCCGGCACCGCCACGCACCTCGAGCGTTGCGCGGTACGCGCGTCCCGCGCTTGCAGCCGGGAGGAACTTCGTCGCCAGTGCCAGCCGCGGCCGGACGACGAGACGCACCTGCACGTCCTTGGCGGAGCCGTTCGCGTCGACGACGTGTGCGCTCACCGCCAGAACACCGCTCCGCCTGGGCGTACCGGTGAGCGTTCCGTCGGAGCCGAGCTGCAGCCCAGCAGGAACGCCGTTCGCCGACCAGGTGTACGGCGCCTGACCACCGCTCGCCACCAACGACGAGCGAACCGGCACACCGACCTCCGCGACACGACGCGACAGCGCCGCGCTCAGCGCGCCGACGACGTTGAGCGCGAACTGACGGGAGCCGATCCGTTTTCCAGCAGAGGCCGGATCGGTCGATTCGGCACTGCCCTGCACCGTGAAGGTCGACGAGCCGGTTGCGGTGGGAGTGCCCGAGATCGTCCCATCCGTTCCCAGCGTCAGACCGGCCGGGAGTGCGCCGGCGGTGACCGTCCAGGTGACCTTGGACGGCACTCCCTGTCCTGCGAGCTTGAACGAGTACGGAGAACCGACCGTCGCCGGCGTGAGCGAGCTCGTGGCGATGCCCCACCTCCGGACCCAGACGTTGAAGATGAAGAGCGCCTCGGCGCTCTTGCTGGCGGAGCAGTCCGTCAGATAGAGCCACGCACTGAAGACACCGGGCTCCGTCGCGATCCCGGAGACGAGTGCGGTGTGGTCGTTCAGCTGTGTGAGCGTCAAGCCCGGCGGGAGCTCGCCCTGGCCGACGCGCACATGATGCGGCAGGCAACCCGCGTGCGTGCCGATCTCGTAGTGGTAGACGTAACCCACCTCGGCCGGCGGCGGCACTGGATCCTCGTCGTCGAAGTCGAGCGCGCGTGCGACCCCCGCGTAGGCGCCGGCCAGGACGCCCAGCAGAACGAGCATCTGAACGAAGCGAGAACGCATGCAAACCCCCTGTAGAGGCGGAGCCTCGGCCGATTGACGGGCGGCAGAGTACCAGCGTCCAGAGACGGCGAAAGCGCTACGGTCCCGCGCGTGAGCGAACCTGCGCGCTGGGGACTTCGGCGCACTCTCCTCGATTTGATGGACAAGGTCCACCTCGCTCGGCCTGCCGTGCAGGCCTACGAGCTCGCTCTCGCGACCACGCGGGGAGCCGCGACCCGCAAGACGCAGTCCGACGGGCTACCGCTTCCGCCCGCCCGTCTGCGCGCTCAGATCGGGCCCAGCCATGCGGACGCTCGAGTCTTCCTCGAGAGTGGACGAATCCAGGCCGACCTGATCTGCACCCTCGTCGCCGAGCACGGGAAGTCCGTCGAGGATCTCGACGCGATCCTGGACTGGGGCTGCGGCTGCGGTCGTGTCCTTCGCCACTGGTCCGGTCTGGGCGGAACGCGAGTCCTCGGCTGCGACATCAATCCGAAGATGGTCGCGTGGTGCCGCGACAATCTCCCGTTCGCCGAGACGACGGTCACGGGGCTGGCACCGCCGCTGCCCTATGCGGATTCGAGCCTCGACCTGATGTACGCGTTCTCGGTGTTCACACATCTTGCGGAGAACCTGCAGCACGACTGGATGCGTGAGTGCGAGCGTGTCCTGAAACCCGGAGGCTTTCTCCTGATGTCCACCATGGGTGAGTACTACCTCTCCCGCGAGCGGTTGTCGGAGCCGGAGCAGGAGGCGTTTCGGCGCGGTGAGCTCGTCGTGCTCTACGAGCGATCAGCCGGCACGAGTCTCTGCAGCGCCTACCACCCACCGGCTTACGTCCATGAGCGCCTCGCAAAGGGATTCGACCTGGCGGCGTTTCGTCCGGCAGGGGACGCCGGCCCACATGACATCCATTTTCTGCGCAAGCCGGCTGTGAGCAGCGTGCGCATCGAGCAGCTGCACTGACTCGCGGAGTGCGACACCGAACATCGCGCACGCTCGCGTCGCTCGACCGGCTCGCCGACCGGCCGCTGGGCGCACTCGTCCTGTTCGTGCTCGCACTCGGTGCCTACGGCGTAGAGGCGATCGGCTGGCCGCTCGTCGCCGGTCGTGATCTCGACGAATACCTCTACGGCTACATCCAGCTCTTCGACTGGCATCCGCTGCTGCCGTGGTCGGTCCTCTTCCGGACTCCGGCCACTCCCGTCGTCGCGGGCTCGTTGCTCGACTTCGCCGGAGGAAGGTTCGCGGAGCCGGTGCTGGCAGTGCTCTTTGCGGCGTCGGTCGTCGCGTGGGCCGCAGCAGCTCGCGCATTCGGCGTGCGAGCCGCACTACTCGTCGCCGCCGCTCTCCTGGTCTACCCGGCGTACGCGTTGATGTTCCACGAGCTCTCGAGCGAGACGTTCTTCTCGGCGGCCTTCGCACTGTGGGCATTGCTTGTGACCCGTGCCGCGAGACGGCCGTCGGCACGAACTTTCGTCTTCGCCGGATTGGGCGTCGCGCTGCTCGCACTCATCCGCCCGGGGAATGCTCTGCTCATTGCTTTTGCGCTCTTCCCGTTCGCGATCGGCGACCGCTTGCGGCGACGCGTGACGTGGGCGGGCGCCTTTCTCGTTGCGGCGATCCTCCCACTTGCGGCGTGGGCCGTGCTGAACGGCCTTCGCTTCGGCGATTACACACTTGCCCGTGGCGGCAATGCCGTCGTCCCCTTCTATCGCGCGTTCATCAGCGACCGCATCGTTGCTCCCGACAACGGGCCGTCGTCACGACGGCTCGCCGCGGCTGTGAGACAGCATCTCGTGACGCGCAACCCCTACAAGGCCTACGGCGTGACTGTCGACAAGGTGTTCTCGAGCGGCAGCTTCCGGATTCACGAAGATCTGTACCTGCTCTCGGACCAGGTATTTGGCTGGAAGAGCAATTACTCCGTACTGCGCGGCGCCGGGATCGAAGCCGTACGAAAGCATCCGGGCAAGTACGCCTCAGGCGTATCCCACACCGTATGGCACCAGCTGAGCAAGTCGTTCTTCCGCGTGAACGCGTCGAGCTCGTCGAGCTCGCCCAAGCCGGTCACGGTTCACGTCAAGGGCCGCCGCCTACCGGCCCCGACCGAAGGCCAGCCGATCCCCGCCGGACAGAATGTCTGGATCTCGCGTCCGGACAACAGCATCCGCGACGTCTGGACCTCCGCGACCGACCATCACTTCGTCTTCAGGAAACCGGGCCAACGGCGCCGATTTGGCGAGATCCGACGCGAACTCAACGGGCTCTTCGCCGCGTTGCCGGACCGTCAGGGCAACGCACAGCTCTCGCTCCGGCTCGACCAACTGTCGCGCTGGTTTCCGCGGCCGATCATCTGGATCGTGTTGGGGCTCATCGGACTGGTCTGGCGCCGCCCGGTCGGCGCGGGGACGTTGATCGCGTTGGGGCTGGCGGCAATGGCCGTCATCGTCTTCAATGCCCTCGGCCTGTTCGCCGACCCTCATTTCGCGCTGCCGGTCGCGCCCGCTTTCGTGCTGCTCGCCGCCGGAGGACTACTCGGCCGGCGCCGGGCGGATCCCTAGTCGAGAGCTGAAACGACGGCGTCGACGACGCGCTCGGCTGCGCGCCCGTCGACCTCGCCTACGACCTCGCGCGCCGCGCGCGCACGCTCGTCCGCCAGCTCGTCCGGCTCGGCGAGCCCGCGCTCGATGCCCGCGACGACGTCTTCGAACCGTTCGGCACGGTAGAACGCAGCGGAGGCCATCAGCTGGCGATAGTGCTCCCCGCTCACGTTCTTCACCGCCCAGCTCTCGCCCGGCGGCGCTCCCTCGTCGTAGAGGACACAGACCGTGGGCCGGTCGTTGACGAGGGCGTCGAGCAGGATTGTCCCCGCGTTCGTCACGACGCAGTCGCCGTGCTGGAGCAGCACCGCGAGGGTCTCGAGGTCGGTGAAGCTCGGCTCCTGCACCGCTGCGCCTTCGCGGAACAACGCCGCGGCAAAGCGCTCTCGCCACTCTCGGTCTCGAGGATGCGGTCGAAACAGAAGCGAGAAACGCGAAACGGACCCGCTCTCCTCCCACCACGCGACGAGGCGTTCGACGAACCGCTTCTCGTAGGGAGCGTTCGTCGGCGTGTTACCCATGACGAGGACGACGGGCCGCGACGGCTCGAGGCCGAGGCCGCGGACCACTCGCTCGTACTCCGCACGCGGTCGCTTGCGGTGGAAGACGTCCGTCTGCGGCCAACCGGTGACCACGATGCGGTCGTCGTCGATCCCGTGATAAAAGACGAGGTCGTTCCTCATCACGTCGTTCTGCACGATGTAACGGCGAAGGTGCGGTGAGACGATTCCCTTGCCGATCGTGTGGTCCCAGCTCGCGACATGGCCGACCAGCGGTACTCCGACTCGTCTGGCGCCGACGATGAACGGGACGACCGCGTGCATCTGGATGTTCGCGAGCACGACGGCCGGCCGCTCGCTGCCGAGTCGTCGCAGCAAAGGCGGCGGCACGTAGCGCAGCCTTCCGTAATGCCAGCGCAGCAGAGCCGGATCGAGCGGCGCGCCGAGCGGGAGCGGGCCCGCGAGCTCGGGATCGAGAAACCAGTTCTGATGCCCGGGCTGCATCCGCCCGCGGTTGAAGCCTTCCCGAAGGCTCTGGCGCAGCGAAAGCGGGTAGAAGCCCACCCTCCGGTCGAGCCACTCGTCGGCGCGGCGAAAGGCCCTCACGGGTACGCGCTCGTTTGGGGCCCGAAGGTCCTGGGGACGCGTGACGCGCCCGTCGCCCGCTCGCTCGCTCCAGGCGGCCTCGTGCTCGCTCGTGTCGAGGAGGAAGAGCTCGAGCCGTTCGCCCAAGCGTCGCCGCAGGTCCGCGACGATGCCGGTGTCGAAGAAGAGGCGGGAGGAGAACGGGTCCGGGAGGACGAGCCAGACCGGATTCACGACGCGGTGCGGGCCCCGAGTGCCAAGGCGATGCGGTCCGCGAGTGAGGCGCCGTCGAGACCGTGGAACCGGAGTGCCTCGGTTGGAGTCCCGCACGCGGGCCAGCCCTCGACGCCGAACACCGTCACGGCACGACCATCGAGGTGGCGCCGCAGGGAGTCGCCGAGCGCACCGATGGGTGCGTGGTCCTCGACGACGAAGATCTCCGTGAACGGATCGACGAGATCGGCGAGCCAGTCGGAGTCGACGCGATTGAGCCACGGCATGTTCACCACCTGCACGCGCGCGCCCATTGCTTCCGCTGCGTTCAGGGCCTCGTGCAGCATCACGGGTCCGTACGCGAAGAGCAGTGCGTCAGAGCCCTCACGCAGGATCGTGCCACGGCCAGGCGTCCCGGCAATGCCGTTCGGGAGGTCGAGCAAGCGCGGCGATGGGCCGATCGCGAGGCGCAACGCGACGCTCTCTGCAGCGTCCTCGACCGCCCAGCGAAGCAGCCCGCGTGTCTCTTCGGCGTTGGCCGCTTGGACCACGGTCAGGTTCGGTAACGCCGCGAGCAGGGACACATCCCTGATGCTCTGATGGGACTTGCCCGGGCCTGCGGGAATCAGGCCCGCGTAATGAAGCGCGTAGACGACCTTCGTCCTCTCGCTCGCCTGGTTGTAGATCTGCTCGTTGGCGCGAGCGGCCAGGAAGCTCGCGAAGGAATTGACCACCGGGAGCAGACCCTCGCGCGCCAGTCCTGCGGCCATCGACACCATGTCTTGCTCGGCGATCCCGACCTCCGCGAAGCGGGACGGCTCCTCGAGCTCGACGGCGCGGATCCGACAGTCGGAGGCCAGGTCGGCATCCAGCACGACGACCTCCGGATGCTCGCCGACGAGCCGAAGGAGCTCGTCGCCGTACGCCGCCGCGACGTACTCGTCGGTGACGCGGCGCAGACCGGCGCCCGATTCCGGCTCTCCTTCGAGCGAGGCGTCCTCCTGGAGCGCCGGAACGGGCTCGAGCTGGAGATCCGGCAGCTTCTCCCGGATCCGTCCGACGAGCTCGGCGTGCGCGCGGCCGAAGGCGTCGTCGTCGGGCGCGCCGGCATGCCACCGGTAGGTGCCGCCGCCTTCGCGGAGAGCGGCGGGGTGCTCCATGAAAGAGACTCCGCGGCCCTTGATCGTGTGCGCAACGAGAATCTTCGGCACGTCCTCCCGCGCTCCGCGCATGGCCGCGAATGCTGTCGCGAGCGCTGCGTGATCGTGGCCGTCGCAGACCTCGACGTGCCAGCCGAACGCTCGCAGCTTCGCGTCGAGGTCGCCCAGCGCGAGGATCTCCTCCGTCGGTCGATCGGACTGGAGCTCGTTGCGGTCGACGATCGCCCAGAGATTGCCGACGCGCTGATGGGCAGCCGAGGCGAACGCCTCCCAGTTCTGCCCCTCCTGAAGCTCGCCGTCGCCGGTCATGACAAGCACACGCCCGCCTTGCCCGTTGAACCGCTTGCCCCACGCCACGCCGCGTCCTTTGGAGAGGCCCATGCCGAGCGAGCCCGAGTTCGCCTCGATTCCGGGAATGCCCACGTCCGGATGTCCGTCGAGGCCGCCGAGCCGGCGCAACCGCAGAAGCCGGTCGGTCGGAATGACGCCGAGTGCGTGCAGCGCCGCATAGAGGCCAGGGACGTCGTGCCCTTTGGACGAGAAGAACACGTCCCGGTCCGGGTGGTCCCAGCCGAGCTCGGCGACGTTCAGCTCGCGCCAGAGCAGATGCACGACGATGTCGAGCGCGCTGAAGCTCGAGCCGAGATGACCGGAGCCGGCGCGCTTGACCGCGACGAGTGCATTCGCGCGGCACATGTCGGCGATGAGCCCGAGATCGTCGCCCGCGCGTTCGAACTCCTCGCGCGGGATGAGCGTCAGCTCTGCCACGGATGCTCCCGCAGAACGTCCTCGTCGACGTCGGCGCCCCACCCCGGTCCGGCCGGGATCGTGAGCTTGCCGTCCGCGACCCGCGGCACGGCGGTCGTCAGCTCTTCGCGCCAGGGAACGTCGTCGACGTCCACCTCGAGGATGCGGACGTTCGGAATCGCCGCGCACCATTGCGCGGAGATGAAGGTCGCGAGGTGGCTGTAGTAGTTGTGCGGCGCACAGTTGACTTCGAACGTCTCCGCGAGGTCCGCGATCTTCTTTGCCTGGTGGAAGCCGTTCCAGATCACGTCGACCGACGCGATGTCCATGGCCCCGCTCTCGAAGTACGGACGAAAGCCACGGTTTGTGTAGAGGTTCTCCCCTGAGCAGATCGGAATCGCAGAACCGTTGCGAACCGCTGCCAGCGAGACGGGATCGAAGGCGTCCAGCTCGAGCCACATCAGATCGTGGTCTTCGAGCGTCCTCGCGACGCGCAACGCGCCTTCCGCCGTGAGGTTGAAGTTGAGATCGACGATCGGCTCGGCTTTCCCTTCCGTCCCTTCGGCAAATGCGTCGAGCAACAGCACCAGTGCCTCTTCGAGCTCGGGTGACGGATTGCGGTCGAGCCCGTCGCCGTGGAAACCGGGCATCAGCACCTGCGGCTCCTCGCCGGGAATGACGATGTTCGTCTTGAAAGCGGGAAACCCGCGCTCGACGACTTCGGCGCCGAGTTTCGCAACGTCCTCGTACGAGGAGAGCTTCGCGGTGTTCGTCACCTTCCAGGCACGAGCGCGCGTCGTCCCGCAATGCGACCAGTACACGTCGACGTCGTCACGCGTCGGACCGCCGAAGAGCTCGTAGACCGGCACCCCGAGCGCCTTGCCCTTGAGGTCGAGCAACACATTCTCGATCCCGCCGATCGCCTTCTGGATCACCGAGCCCGGACTCTGCCGGGTTGCGCGGAAGAGATCCCAGACGATCCGCTCGACTGCGCGCGGGTCGCTCCCGACCACGAGCGGCGTCAGGTCCTCGACGATCCCCGCCAGACCACGCGGGGAACCGTGCGAGTCGGTGATCTCGGCCCAGCCGACTGCGCCGTCGTCCGTCGTGGCTTTGAGGAAGATCCACGGACGCCAGCCGGCGTCGCAGAAGAGCGTCTCGAGCTGCACGACCTTCATCCCGCGGCAGGATACGGATGCGACGGGCGCTCGACTTCGGGCAAGGCGGCCTGGCCCGAGTCGACGAGCACACGGGCGCGGGCCCAGTCCTCCTCGTCGTCGACATTGAAGCCTTCGTAGTCCTTGGTGAAGAACGGGGCCACCACTCGTCCTTCGCGAGTTCCGGTCTGCGAGACGACGCGCGTCCACGCTACCTCGAGCGCGCTGTTCTGGACGTAGATCTCGGGCAGGGCCTGGTACTGGCCGGCGTGCCACGCGACGTCGAGATGCGACTGCTCGAGGAGCGGACGCATCACCTTGCCGTCGACGACCCACATCTTCCCCGGGTGCTGCTTCACGAGCTCGACCGCGCGGATGGAGTCGGCCTCGGGTGTCGCCAGTAGTTGGTGCAGGCCTCGCTGCAGCACGTCGGGCCCACGAAACGGGTTGGTCGCACGGACGATTGCAAAGAGGTCGTAGTGCTCGCCGAGCTGCTCGAGCGTGTACGTCAGCCACTCGATGTCCGGCGACGTGGAAGTTGCGAGCTCGGACGGACGCAGGAACGGGATGTCGGCGCCGTAGCGCTGCGCAACCTCTGCGATCTTGCCGCTGTCCGTGGAGCAGACAACTCGATCGAAGATGTCGGCCTGTCGCGCGGTCGCGATCGCGTAGGCGAGCAGCGGGTGTCCCGCCAGCGGGCGGACGTTCTTGTCCTTGACGCGCTCCGAGCCGGCGCGCGCGGGAATCAGTGCGATTGCGCTCGGCATGCGGCTTCTGTTTCCGCGAGAAGGCTCTCGAGCGCCGGCGCCGACACACCGAGCCGGTGCGCCGCCCTGATGGCGGCCCCGGTGATCGCATCCAGCTCCGACGGCCGGCCGGCGGCGATGTCGCGTGCTGTGGACGAGGTCAAGCCGGGCGGCATCGCGTCGATGATCTCCCACTGGGCCTCGGGCGTGAGCTCGACACCGTCGGCACGGGCCACCTGACAGGTCTCGGCAACGGCGTCCTCCAGTCGCCGACGCCACGCTGGATCGCTCCGCAGCTCGCCGATCGGTCGCTGCGTCAGCGCCGTCGCGGCGGCAAAGGGTGCCTGCCGCGCGAGCTTTTCCCACAGCACCGCTGTTTCGCTGCCATCGACGCGAACCTCGGCGCCTGAAAGGCGAAGGACCCCGATCGTGTCTTCGCCGGCGTCAGCGGCGACCGTCATCACTGTGCGCGGCGTGTTCTGCACGACCACGCCCGGCCGCTCCAACCAGGCTTCGATGAACCCGATCGTGCCTCCCACGACCCGGCTCCGCGGAAGGCGGCCGCGAATCGTCTCCAGGTGCTCGATGCCGTTCAGCAGGGGCACGATTGTGTCGGCGGGCGCTTTCAGGCGTTCGAGCGCATCCTCCAGCGCGGGGGCCTTCACGGTGACCAGCAGGAGCTCGACAGGCTCGCGCAACTCGCTGACCGCTTCGGGGCGGGCCGTTTCCGTCTCGTCGCCATGTCGCAGGATCAAACCCTCGGATCCGATCAGCTGGGCCGTGTCAGGACGAGCCACGCAGACGACCGGGACACCGGCGCGTTCCAGCCCAACGGCAATGACACCACCGACCGCGCCCGGGCCGAGGACAGCGACGCGCGCGGTCACGTCTTGGCCGGATCGGAGATCAGATTGACGTACTTCCACTCCGTGTACACGTCGAGCGCCTCGACGCCGGCTTCGCGCCAGCCGGTACCGGACTGCTTGACGCCGCCGAAGCCCATGTGCGGCTCGCTGCCGTGCGTGCCGCCGTTGACGACGACGACTCCCGCCTCCACCTCGTCGGCGAAGCGCATGGCTCGATGCAGGCTCGCGGTGTGAATCGCCGACGTCAGTCCATAGGGCGAGTCGTTGACGACGACAATCGCCTCGTCGAGATCACGGACGCGATAGAGAATCGCGACCGGGCCGAAGAGCTCCGTGCCGGAGAGATGTGCGTCGGGCGGCACGCCCTCGACGACCGTCGGCGCGAGCCACCAGCCGGGACGCTCGAGTCGCTCACCGCCGGCCACCACGTGCGCGCCCTCGACCGCAGCGAGGATGCGCTCGAGACTCGCTTCGCTGATGAGCGGCCCCGTCTCGTACCTACGCGCGCCTTCGACGAAACGCTCGCGGAATTCGTCGTAGACGGGGTCGAACACCACGATCCGGCTCGCCGCCGCGCACCGCTGCCCCGCATTCGAGAAGGCCGATGCGAGCGACCACTCGACGGCGCGGTCGAGGTCGGCGTCGTCGCAGACGACGAGCGCATTCTTGCCGCCGAGCTCGAGCACGACCTTCGTCAGCCTCCGACCACCGCGTTCCGAGATCCAGCGCCCTGTCTCCGCGGAGCCCGTGAAGCTGACGAGGTCGACCTCCGGCGACTCGACGAGCGGCGGCCCGGCTTCGGGCCCGAGACCTTGCACGACGTTCAGCACGCCTGCCGGGAGCAGCTCGTTGCAGAGCTCGCCGAAGAACGCAGCCGACGCGGGAGTGTGCTCGGACGGCTTTAGCACCGCCGCGTTGCCGCAGAAAACCGCAGGAAACGCCTTCCACGCGTAGTTCGGCAGCGGCGTGTTGAACGAGACGATCAGACCCGCAACACCGACGGGCCGGCGGACCGCCATGACGGTGCGATTCGGCATGGCGGATGTCGTCGTCCGCCCGTACAGGCGCCGCCCTTCACCGGCGACGAAGAAGCCCATCTCGACCGCGGCGTCCGTCTCGCCGAGCGCAAGCTCCATCGACTTCCCCGTCTCGGCCGCGACGATCTCCGCCGCCTCCTCGCGCCGCGCGCGAAGTGCGAGCGCGAGCTCACGAACGATCTCTCCTCGCTCAACCGGCGTGCGAGCGGCCCATCCTCTTCTGGCCCGGGCCGCCGCTGCAATCGCAGCTGCGACCTCGGCCCCACGCGACCTCGCAGCGGTGCAGAGCAGCTCGCCGTTGTCGGGTCGACGTTTCTCGAACCACTCACCGCCCTCCGGCGGAGTCGCGCGCCCGTCGATGAGGTTCGGAACCTCGTCCGGGATCACCAGGCCGACCAGCCGCCGTCGACGACGACGTTCGCGCCTGTCACGTACGACGAAGCGTCGGAGGCCAGGAAGACCGCGGGCCCGATGACCTCCTTTGCGTCGGCCATCCGGCCGAGAGGCATGCGTGCGGTGTACGCGTCGACGAACTCCGCCGGCTGCCCGTTCCAGACGCCCGCCAGCGTGAGGGTGTTCACACGGACGCCGTTCTTCGCCCAGTAGGTCGCGAGGTAACGCGTGAGGTTGTAGAGCGCAGATTTCGAGACGGAGTAGGCGATCGGCTTGAAGAACGTCTCGCCGCCGGCGCGCCGGAAGTCGTAGAGCTCCTGGACGGGAGAGAGCATTCCGTAGATCGAGGACACGTTCACGATCGAGCCACGACCCTCGTCTGCCATGCGCGCCCCGATCACCTGACACGCGAGCAACGTTCCCTTCACGTTCACCTGCATCACGTCGTCGAACGAGTCCGCGGGATAGTCCTCGAAGGGCCCGACCTCTTCCACGGGCGCGTCCGGCGGCGAGTCGAGCGCCGCGGCGTTCACGAGAATGTGCGGGACCTCGGACAGCTCGGCTGTCGCCCGCTCGATCGCAGCGCGATCAGTGACATCGACTGCAAAGCTCTGCACCCCGTCGCTCTCCGGAGCCGCGACGATGTCGAAGATCGCAACCTTGGCCCCGCAGGCCGCCAGCCCGCGCGCGATCTCGCCGCCGACCTGGCCCGCGCCGCCGGTGACGACTGCCACCCGGCCGTCGAGCGAGAACAGATCGGTCACATTAAACGCTGCGCTTCCCATACCGCGTCGCAGAACTCTCGCACGCACCCGGTTCCCCCGGCGCGCGAGAGCACCCTGGCTGCTCGTGCGCCCACGATCGGGTTCTGCTCCATCGACACGATCAGTAGCTGGACGCCGACCTCTTCGAGGCGCCGCAAGCCCAGGCCGTCGCTCCGTGAGAACGCGAGCGCCTCATCGCCCTGCTCGTTGACCCAGACGCGATTGTCGGTAAAGACGCCGTCGAAATCGAACACTGCGAAGCGCACCCGCTCGAGCAGCGGCCGGAGCTCGGTCACGGCCGCGGAGCTGCGTGCGCGGCGACCGGTTCCTCGGCCGGCTCGAGGTCGGCAAGCTCGAGGTTCTCGTCCGACGCCAACCGCCTGCGCAGGCGAAGTCCGACGATACGGTCGAGCTCGAACGGAGGCAGGCCTCCGTCTGCGGGAGACTTGATCCCGACGTCCTCCGCAGCGAGCACATGCCCTTCCTCGAGCTCGCGCGCCGCGACGAGCTTCTTGCCCATCTTGCGGATCGGTGCTTCCTCGATCTCGAGCGGCTGCTTGACGCCGTCCCCGAGTGCACCGGGAACACGCTGCAGGTCGCGAACCAATTTCCGCATTCCTTCCGGCATCAGGGAGAAGGCATGGTCCGTGCCCTTCGCCGCGTGGTTGAGCGTGAAGTGCTTCTCGATCACGCGTGCGCCGAGCATGTAGGCGACGAGAGCCATGGCGATGCCGTTCTGATGATCGGACAGCCCGATCACGAGGTCTGGAAAGCGTTCGCGCAGCGTCGTGATGACGTTGAGGTTCAGATCGTTCGTGTCGGCCGGATAGGCGGCGGTGCATTGCAGGACACAGAGCTGGTCGTTGATCGGCAGGATCGCCTCGACCGCGCGCTCGACGTCCGCCATCCCGGCGCCCCCGGTGGAGAGGATCATCGGTTTGCCGAACTCGGCGACATGACGCAACAGCGGCGTGTTGCGGATGTCACCCGACGCGAACTTGAACGCAGGCACGTCGAGCTCCGCGAGCAGGTTCGCACTCTCGAAGTCGAACGCAGTCGCGAAGAACGTGATGCCGAGCTCGCGCGCATGCGCCTGCAGCTCCGCATAGTCACCGGCCGACAGCTCGAGCGCCTCGCGATGCTCGCCGTAAGTCCGCCCGAAGCTGAACTCGTTGTCGTACGGCTGCTCGAAGAACTCGCGTGTGTAGAGAGTGCGATTCGCACGCTTCTGCAGCTTGACGGCATCGACTCCGCACTCCTTGGCGGCCGTTACGAGCTGCTTCGCCTGCTCCAGACTGCCCTGATGGTTGTTGCCGATCTCCGCGATGACGTAGCACGGACCGCCGTCGTGGATCTCGACGCCGTCGATCGTCAGCCGGCGCTCCTCGCTCATCGTTCCATGCTAGTTGCGGGATTGCGAAGACGTTCGAGATCGGCATCGACGAGCAGATGCGCAAGCTCCTCGAATCCGACCTCGGGCCGCCAGCCGAGCCCATCGTGAGCACGCGTCGCGTCACCGACGAGTCGGTGGAGCTCGGCCGACCCCCGCTGGAGCGCTGGATCGACACGAACATGCTTCTGCCAGTCGAGCCCGATGTGCGCGAAGGCGCACTGCGCCAGCTCCCGCACCGAGTGGCTCTCTCCGGACGCGACCACGTAATCCAGCGGCTCGTCCTCCTGCAGCATCAGCCACATCGCGCGCACGTAGTCCCCGGCATAGCCCCAGTCACGACGCGCATCGAGATCGCCGAGTACGAGCTCGCTCTGCAAGCCCAACGAGATCGCAGCAGCGCCGTGAGCGACCTTGCGCGGCAAGTACTCCAGCGGTCGCCGCGGCGACTCGTGGTTGTAGAGGATCCCCGAGCAAGCGAAGAGCTCGTACTGGCGACGATACGAGCTGACGATGAAGTGGGCGTACGCCTTCGCGACGCCGTAGGGCGTCACGGGCTTGAGAGCTGTCTCCTCCGTCTGCGGGCTCTCGCTCGGCTCGCCGAAGATCTCGCTGGACGACGCCTGGTAGAAGCGGATCGAGGGATCGACGGCGCGGATTGCCTCCAGCAGGGAGGTAGCGCCGACGGCGGCGAACTCCGCGGTCGTGACCGGCCGGTCCCAGGAGGCCGGGACGAAAGACGGAGCCGCGAGGTTGTAGACCTCGGCGGGCTTTGCCGCCTCGAGCGCGTCTGCGAGCGAGCGCTGGTCGAGCAGGTCCGCTTCGAGCAGCTCGATGCGGTCACGGACCGGCTCCAGGTTCGGGTACTCGGCCGCACCCGGCCGGACGAGCCCGGCGACCCCATAGCCGCGCTCGAGGAGGAGCTCGGCGAGATACGAGCCGTCCTGCCCGCCGATCCCGGTGATGAGCGCGCGTTTCACGACTCCATTGTCCCTACAGCCTCGGCGCATGCAGCGAGGGTTGCGTCCGTGACGTTCTCCCAGGAGAAGTGGTGCGGGCCCGGGCCCGGCCCGCCGCGCCGAGCCTGCGCCGCAATTCGGGGTCCGCCAGCAGCCGCTCGAGCGCGGAGCGAAGCGCGGTTGGATCACGAGGCGGCACGGTGATTCCGGTCTCGCCGTCGACGACCAGATCCAGCAGGCCGCCCACGCGCGTTGCCACGACGGGCCGGCCGTGCGCCATCGCCTCCAGGCACGCGACGCCGAAGCCCTCGCGCCGGGAGGGGCACGCGACCACAGCGGCCCGGGCATAGAGCCGCTGGAGCTCATCGTGCCGAACGAACCCGCGTGCAAACGGAACACGGGCGCGCAGAGGGCCGTCGCCGGCGACGACCAGGTTCAGTCCGCGCGCTGCGTCGAGCAGCTCGAGCACTCCCTTCTCCGCCGAGAGCCGGCCGGCGTAGAGCACCTCGGGCGGCTCGGCCTCGCTGCCGACCCGCTCGGGCAAGTCGACGCCGCTCGGGATCACGCGCACGTCACGTGCAGGGAGTGCATGCGCCCGTTCGGCGAGGTCGTGCGACGCGGCGATCACGAGCCGCGCTCTGCGCAGCACGCCTCGAGCGAGCCGGGGCGCGCGCCGGGCAAGCTCGACATCCGTGCCCCAGACCTGCACGACGTACGGCGTACCGCTCCGCGCGGCGACCCAGCCCGCCGGAAGCCAGTGCGCGTGGAGAAGGTCGGCGTCGACGCGGCGCGCAGCGCGAACGAAACCGGCAAGGAGTGGAGGAACGAGCAGCGCCAGCCAGGGCGACGCCGAAGATTGTCGACCATGCCGTGGCCGTAGGCGATCCCGAAGTGGGGGAACTGCTCCGGCCCGACGACCTCGACGTCGACGCCGCGAGCGCGAACGTGATCCACCGAGTCTGCGACGAACCGTCCCGCGGCGTCGCCCGGATACCGTGGGTACGACGTCGTGAGGACGGCAACGCGCACAGGTCGGCTCCTGCTCAGGCCGACGACATGGCTTCGAGGTTCGCGGAGAGTCCCGCCGCCCGGGCGCGGCGAACGAGGTCCTCACCGTTCGCTCTGGATGTTGCAGCGATGGACACCCGCAGCTTCCCGCAGCCATCCTGCACGGTCTCGACCACGCCTAGACCCGTTGAGAGCGCGCGCGTCCGCAGCAGCGCGGCCCCGCCGTATGACGACGGGTGTCCGAGCACCACCAGCACGCCCCCCTCTCCCGACGGCGCGTGGATGCAATCGGCGTCTCTCGGAAAGCGTGCGCCCCCGTCTGCGAGCAGGCTCGTCGGATAGGCGATCGCTCCTGTGGCAACGAGTGTCCACGCAAGTCCGACCTGCCACGCTGGCCGCCTGGGCGCGGCAGCAGTCGCGTTCCGCTCGCCGCCGTCCCACGCACGTTGCAACGCTAGCGGGGTAAGTGCGACGACGGTCAGCGTCACCGTTCCGACGAGGCGTGAAACGACATTGACATCCGTGAGCTGGAGATTTGGATCCGACCACAGAATCACGGTGGAGCCGAGCATCAAGGTCACGATCAGCACTCCGAAGTAGAGAGCAAGACGCCACGCCCTGACGAGGAGGCAGAGCGCGACCGCGGCGATCGCGATCGTCAGCGACAGGAGCCAAAGGTCGAAGGTGAAGAGATTGTTCGCGACGACGTGCAGCGAGTCCCACCCACGCCGGCCGTCAGTGAGGAAGTGCAAGCCGCCCGATGGGCCGTTACCGGGCAGCGCATGCGCCCACAGCCAGATCTGCCACAGAAGGGTCGCGCCCAGAGCCGCGAGGAACACCGCGGCCAGGCGCGGCCAAGCGCTGCGCATGCGATCCGAAGAGGCTGCCAAAGCCGCGACAACCACGCAGCCGGCAAGAATCACTCCTTCGCGCTTCGTGAGCGCGGCCGCCGCAAGCAGGAGCGACGCTGCCGGCAACTGCCACGTCCGACGCTCGTCGAGCCAGAGAGCAACGAGTAGTGCGGCCGTCGCAACGAGAAAGCCGAGCGGCAGATCCCCATACATGTCCACCGAGCGGCTGCGTATGTCCGGCAGGACGAAGATGATCAGTACGAACGGCAGCAGCAGGAGCGGCCTGACGCGCGTCGCGAGCAAGCCGAACACTGCGGCGACGAAGCCGGCGCCGAGAAACCAGTACTCGAGATGCAGCGTGACGACGTCCGCCGAGCCGATCGCGTGCAATCCCGTGGCAAGGAGCGCCGGCAGGCCCGGCGGGTAGGAACCGCCCGGGAGCCCCGCAAGAAGGTGGGGATCGAGATGACCGAAGTGGTAGAGCGCCTTCGTCCTCGGGCCCCACGAGTCCCAGCCGTCGAACTCGATCAGCCCTTGAAGGCGACCTTTCCGGAAGACCGCCTCCAGTGTGNCAAGGAGCGCGCCACTCCAGATGGAGGGAGCCGGTGTCGAGGCGGGCGCCGCCGATCGGCCGCGTCGACGTCGAGCCGAAAGGGCAGACGCTGCGCAGAGCGCGACACCGACCAGGATCGTGCTGAGCAGGTTCACCGGGATACCGAGGACGATCAAGACCGTGAGCGCGACCATCAGGGTCGCCACGCCGAGCAGGTAGGCGACACCGACAAGACGAAGCAGCTCCCGCCGCGCCGTCTCAGGTCGAAGTGCGGACAGAACAGCCCAGCCGAGCGCCGCGAGCAGGACATTGAGCATGGCGAGCCCGCCGATCGCGCGAACGGTCATGCGCCGATCCGTCCGAACACGACACCGTTGCCGCCGTCCGAGAGCACCTGGAAGCCGGAACCGAGGGAGCTCACGTCACAGCCGAGGCACAGCACCCAGCGCGCGTTGACATCGTCGCGTTTCCGCGGGAAGAGGAAGCCGGCGAGGAAGTTCGGCGCAGCCCAGCCCCACGGCGTGTTCTGATACTTCGAGCCGACGAGGACACGGTACGTCGCGGAGCGAGGCATCCAGAGAAGCGCATTCTCGGCGACGTGACCGCTCCCGATGAACTCGTCGGACGGGAACGTGCGCTCAGCGTACGTCTCGCTCGAATTGAGGGAAGCCCAGTGGTCCTGTCCCGGCAACGCGTCGTGAAAGAGCCAGCGAAGCGTGACGCCGAGCGTCAAGACGACGCAGGCGATGACGCCGATGCGGGCGAGGTTGCGCGCCGAGCCCAACGACGCGACGTCGAAAGGACTCATGCGGATCGACTGCGGCTGAAGACGATCGGCAATGCAAGCACGAGCACCGCGAACGCGTAGAAGTAATAGAACTGCATCGTCAGGTAGAAGAAGTTCGCCGCCATCGTTCCGGCAAGCGCAGCGGTCATTCCCCAGGCGAGCGGTCGCACGCGGCGCGCGACCGCGAGCCCTTCGAGGGCGAGCTGCCTGCCCAGGGCTCGCGCGGCCCGCAGGCGCAGGAAGAGATAGCGCAGGAACACCAAGAACACCACCGATCCCACAAGCCCGGTCTCGACGATCAGGGCGACGTAGAACGAATGCGGGCCCCAGTTCGATTTCCCGGTGACGAACTCGTAGTAGACCGAGAACGTGTTCAGGCCGAGGCCGAACAGCGGGTGGGAGTGGATGACCTGCGGCACGAAAGAGTAGACGGCGAAATGAGCGTTCTCCGAGCTGCCTCCCGTCTGAACTCGTGACTTCAGCAGCACCTCGAAGTAGTGGCGCCGGCTCCAGACGACCGCGACGAGGAGCGCGGCGACGCCTGCAAGCGGCACGACGAGCGCGCGCGACACGAGCCGCCTGCGGTAGGGGATCGCCAGCACGAACAACCCGACCACGAGCCCGAGGAGCCCGCTGCGGGAGAGCGTGGTGAGCATCACGAGGAAGAGGAAGCCGAGCACGACCGCGAGCGGCACGCGGAGCCGATGGCCTCGCTCCAGCCGCAGATAGACCGGCAAAAGTGTCAGCAGCGGGATGCAGAGCATCACGGCGAGGTGGTTCGGGTCGGTCGTCAACGCATTCGGCCGGTAGACGGCCGTCCCGCCGATCGCGCCGTAGACGTTGATCGTGCTGGCGCCGCCCGTCAGCGGCGACAACACAAACTGGTCGAGATTCGTGCCGGCTCGAGCCGCCAGCAGCTGCAGCACGCCGTAGATCCCGTTGACGACGAGCCCGACGGTGAGCGCAGCGACCGCCTTCCAGTAGAAGAGCGTCGACCTACGTGTGAGATAGGCGACACCTGCACCGAGGAAGAGGAAGTGCAGAGTGAACTTCACCATGCCCTTGCCCCACTGGTCGAGCGACTGCTTCGTCTCGATGTTGAAGAAGCCGATCAGGTAGATCACGAGCAGCGCCGCAAAGATGGCGAGCACCGTGACCGTCGTGCGCGGAAATCGAGGGCGGCCCCACTCGAGCGCGAACGCGACGAGGAACATGACCGTCAGCACGTCGGCGAGTCCGACCGCGCCCGCGACGTGCCACTGCACCTTTTCCCAGGTGACGCAGAACAGCGTCGCCAGCAAGAGCGTGCCGGCGATCTTCACTCAAGGCCCCGCAGGACTTCCGCGAGCTCTTCGACGCGTGCAGCCCGTCCCAGCCGCTCACGGTCGTCCGCGGACAGCGGTGTCCCGTTGAGCGCACCTGCCTGCCACTGCGCGTGGAGCTCGGACAGCGCCGCGACCAGGCCGGGCACGTCGTCGGCCGCGGCGACGACTCCCGCCCCGGTCTCGCGAATGAGCTCGGCAGCCGCGCCGTCGGGCGGCACCGCTGCGAGGATTGGACGCTCGGCCGCGAGGTACTCGAAGACTTTCCCCGAGAGCACTCCCTGTCCCCGCCCGCCCGCGTCCGGGATCAGCAGGAGGAGCGCGTCGGAGTCGCGCTGCAGTGCCAGCGACTGGCGGCGCGGCACATATGGATGCAGTTCGACCCTGCTCCCGAGCCCGAGCGACTCGACCCAATCGCGATCGGCCACGCGAAAGTCGCCGACGAAACGTGCGACGACGTCTTCGAGGCCCGACTCGGCGAGCGCAGTCAGGAACGGCCTCGGATCGCGCTTCCCGAAGAAGCTGCCCGTATGCGTGATTCGAAAGCGCTCGCCTCGGCGGTATTCCAGTCCCGCGAAGTCGTCGAAGTCGGCGCCGTTGAGGATCGTCGTCAGGACTCCGGCCGGTTCGAGCGCACGTGCTTCCGCTGCGATCGCCTCCGAGGCGGCGACGATCACATCGGCCTGGCGTGCCACGAGACGCGCAACGGACTCGCTCACCTTTTCCTTGGCGCGCACGGACGGCCGCTCGACGCGCCGGTGCGGATGAGCACCGACGGAATCGCGAAGGTCTGCCACCCAACGCGCTCCGGTGATGCGCTTCACCGCAGCGCCGATGAGATGCACCGAGTTCGGCGGCGAGGTCGTCAGCACGACGTCGATACCCTCGGCACGCGCGATGCGAACGGCCGCCGGAATCGCGGTCAGGCTCCAGCCCACGTTCTCATCGGGCACGAGCATGCGGCGCGACAGTGAGCGCACCTGCCGCGACAGCCGATCGAGCCCATGGCGGCCGTGCAGGTCGTCCGCGAGCTTGCGCGAACGTGGGCCGAGATACCGAGCTCGGTGGATCCACGCCTGTGTCGGAGGCACGAGCCCGGGATCGGAATGGATCCACTTCGCATCATCAGGCGCGAGGACGTGCGTTTCGATCCCGTGCGCCGGCAGATGCGTCGCGAACTTGAGCGGCCGCTGTACGCCCCCGCCTCCGGAAGGTGGGAAGTACATCGTCACGAGCAGGACTTTCATCAGTGCCCCTGCAGGGGATGTTGCCGCACTCCTGGGTCGCGAGCACCAAGCCAGTGGCCGCACTCAACCGCAGCAAGGCTGGTCTGCCTTGCTAAGGGCGAGGGTGGACTCTGGCGCCGCGTGATCGCGGGCCAGGAGCCGGCGGACATTCCCTGTAGCGGCACTAAGATCGATGGTAGAGCGCAAAGCGCTGGTCCTCATAGGCGAGCTGCCACGGCAGTCGGACGTGGTAGCGACGCTTGTCCACGACGAGCCAGTCCGCGTGATAGCGATCGAGGATCGAAAGGTCGCCCGTGCGGAAGAAGCGGAGGACCGAGATGCGGCGCCTGTAGGGATGGTTGGGACCCGTGTCGGCCACGTGAGCCGGTGGCGCGGCGGCGACGTAGACCGGCGCGTATGCGCTGATCCGGTAGCTGGTCTCGAGATCGGAGAAGACGATTGCGCGCTCGGGAACCTTCGTGCGCAGGGCCTGCAGGAGCCCCGGCGTTGGTGCGTAGAGATCGACCGAGGCCGCGGGCGACCAGTGCCGGAAGCCGTGCGCCGCAACCGGCAGGCAGAAGAGCACGACAGCCGCGGTCACGATCCAGGTGCGGGCCTCCAGCTTCCGCTTCCGCACCAGGCCGACGACGATTGCGGCCGCGCCACCGCCCGCCGCAATCCACGTCGCGAGCGCGGGACCGCCCCCGTGGAACCCGGGCCCAAAGTCGCCGGGAAACGCCAGCTGCAGGGCGATGCCCGCGCCGAGCGCCGCAGGAAGCACGAACAGGCGCAGCATGCCCGTGAGCACGGCTGCCCCACCGGCGAGCGCAAACGGAATCGGCACGAACCCCGCCAGGCGCCGCGCCTGCGAGATCGAGACCGCGTCTGCGAAGTGTGGGAACACCCAGGGAATCAGGTCGATTCCGAGTACGGCGAGCGTTGCGCCGAGCACTAAGGCCGCCCAGCGTTGCTTCGCAGCGAGCGCGGCGAGTGAGACGAGCACGAGCCCTGCCACGGCGACCGCGCCGCCGCGCGAGATCACCTCAGGACGAACTGCGTAGTGATGCAAGGAGCCGACGCTGAGCTCGTCTCGATATTTCGCGAGAGCGCGCGCGAGTTCGTGTCTCGACGGATTATGCGACGCAGTCTCGCGAATCAGCGGCAGGAGCCAGGCGAGCGCGGCGCCGGCCGGTAAGAAGAGCGCCGCGAGCGCTGC